>DSLFR04102__coassemble_377_pt1 | contig 204844 bp, 186 predicted proteins | sample DSLFR04102__metabat2_low_PE_033 | metagenome-assembled genome bin DSLFR04102
GCCACATCGTCGTCGGCACCGCCGCCCCGGAGATCTGCCCCACCTGCGCCCATCCTCAGAGTTACTTCGAGATCAACGCCGAGAACTACTGACGCTTATAAAAAACCGCGCGGACGGCCCTGAAGCCGTCCGCGCTTTTTCACGCCCGTTCCTTCCCGGCCCCCAGCGCGCGGTTTACCTTCCGCAGCCGCCTGCGTATGCCGAGGTATTGCCCCAGCCAGATCAGCGCGTAGATGGCGAAGAAAACGCCGAAGTACAGCGCCGCCCCCGCCGCGTCGTGGCGCATCCAGCGGCAGGCCCAGGCGATGGGGAAGGTGGCGGCGGAACAGACGAGCAGGTGCAGCGCGGTCTGCTTCGTCAGGCTCCAGCCGTCGCGCCGCCAGATGAGCGCCGCCCCTGCCCAGGCCGCGCCGTAGAGCATGGAGAGCGCCGTTTGCAGCATCACGGCGTTGAGTTCGCCCCCGCAGTCGGCGATCAGTTCCGGCACGACGGCGTAAAAATGCCCGTCGCCCACGGTCAATGAGATCAGAATGGTGATGATCGTGCTCAGCGCCACGCCAAAGAGCGCCCCCGCGCCGCAGAGCAAAAATACTTTTTTCTTCATTTCTTCTCCCCTCCGATGCCCAACCGCTTTTTCAGCGCCGTCACATACCTCCGCGCCGCGTAGGTGACGCTGCCGTCGGCGAAGCGCACCACGATGGTGCCCGTCAGCCGCAGGTCGAAGGCGCGCACGCGGTCGAGGTTGACGATCTCCGCGTTGGAGATGCGCGCAAACGCCCCGCCCTCCAGCCGCCGCTCCGCCTCGTACAGCCGCATGCGCAATTCGAACTCGCCCCGCTCCGTGGCCGCGTAGACCTTGCCGCCCCCGGCGTAGACGCGCAGTATGTCCGCCGGGTCGAGCAGTTCCGCCTCGCCTGCGCGAAAACCGGCCAATTTCCGTTCCGGCCCGCGCGCAAGCAGCCGCAGCGCCGCCTCAACTTCCTCCGTCATCCGCGGCGCGGTGATGACGGCGCGCGCCTCCGCGCAGTTTGGGTCGATGCGCACTTCCACGTTCATGGCCGTCCCCCTCTCGTCGCCTCCAGTATACACCGCCCGCGCCGCGAGCGCCAGCCCTTTTCGACAGGTGGTCGCCTTCGCCCCATAGTTGGTTCCTGAAAACTGTTAAATCTCGTGGGAAACGATTGACAGATACCCCCGAAGGGTATATTATAAACGTCGGGGAGAAATACCGGATGGGGGTATATGAAAGGAGCGAGCGCCGATGCAGGAACAGAAACCGGCCTGCTGCCGCTACAAGCACACGCCGCGCAGCGAAGAGGCGAAGAAGAAGCTTTTAAACCGCCTCAACCGCGTGATTGGACAACTGGGCGGCATCAAAAAGATGATTGAGGAAGACCGCTATTGCGGCGACATCCTCATGCAGGTGGCGGCGGTGGAAAGCGCCCTGCAGGCGCTGGGCTACGTGATGCTTCAGGACCACATGGAGACCTGCGTGGTCGAGGAGATACAAAACGGCAATACCGCCATTGTCGATGAAGCCATCGAACTGGTGAAGAAGCTCAAATAGGAGGCAAACTGTGAAAACGCAGAAATTCAACGTCACCGGCATGACGTGCGCGGCCTGCCAGGCCAACGTCACCCGCCGCGTGCAGAAGCTGGAAGGCGTCAAGGATGTGGACGTCAACCTGCTCTCCGGCCGCATGACGGTCGAATACGATGAAAGCGAACTCACCGCCCCCGCCATCTGCGCGGCTGTGCAGGAGATCGGCTACGGCGCCAGCGACGCCGAGGCCCCGTCGCCGGGCGCGCAGGCACAGGCCGCCTCCGGTTTCCGCGAGGAGTGGCAGTCGCGCCAGCAGCGCGCCGAGGACGATCAGGCGTCGATGAAGCGCCGCCTCATCTCCTCGATCATACTGCTCATCCCGCTGATGTACGTGGCCATGGGCGGCATGCTGGGCCTGCCGGTGCCCGCTTTCCTCACCGGCACGGAAAACGCCCTCATCTCGGCGCTGACGCAGCTGGTCATCACCGTGCCGGTCATCCTCATCAACCGCAAGTTCTACATCGTCGGCTTCAAGGCGCTCGCCCACCGCGCGCCGAACATGGATTCTCTGGTGGCGGTCGGCTCCAGCGCCTCGCTGCTCTATGGCATCTTCGCCATGTACCGCATGGCCTACGGCTTCGGTCACGGCGACATGGCCGTGGTACACGAATACGCCCACGCCCTCTACTTTGAGTCCGCGGCGATGATCCTCACGCTCGTCACCGTCGGCAAGTACCTCGAGGCGCGCTCCAAATCAAAGACCTCGGACGCGCTGGGCAAGCTGGTCGATCTCGCGCCCAAGACCGCCGTGGTCGTGCGCGACGGCGTGGAAGTCACCGTGCCCGCCGAGCAGGTGGTCGCCGGCGACGTCGTGGTCATCAGGCCCGGCGAGAGCATCCCCGTGGACGGCGAGGTCATCGAGGGCTTTGGCTACGTCGATCAGGCCGCCATCACCGGCGAGAGCATCCCCGTGGAAAAGCATGTTGGCGACACGGTCATCTCCGCCACCATCAACAAAAACGGCACCTTCCGCTTCCGCGCCTCGCGCGTGGGCAACGATACCACGCTCGCGCAGATCATCCGCCTCGTGGACGACGCCAGTTCCTCCAAAGCGCCCATCGCCCGCCTCGCCGACAAGGTCAGCGGCGTGTTCGTGCCCGTGGTCATGGGCATCGCGCTCGTGACCGCCGTCATCTGGATGGTCGCCGGCTACGGCTTCGAGTTCGCCCTTTCCAACGCCATCTCCGTGCTGGTCATCTCCTGCCCCTGCGCGCTGGGCCTGGCCACGCCCGTGGCCATCATGGTCGGCACCGGCAAGGCCGCCGAGTTCGGCATACTCATCAAGAGCGCCGAGGCGCTGGAAAATCTGCACAACGTCGATACCATCGTATTGGACAAGACTGGCACCATCACCTCCGGCCATCCCTCGGTGACGGACGTTGCCGTGCTCGAACCCGGCCTTGCCGAAAACGACTTTCTCGTCCAGGCCGCAGCGGTCGAGGCCGGCAGCGAACACCCGCTGGCCGAAGCCGTGGTGGAAAAGGCCAGACAGGAGCGCCTTGCCGTGCCCAAAGCCGAGGCCTTCAGCGCCACTTCCGGACGCGGCGTGCAGGCCACGCTGAACGGTAAGGGCTACCTCGCCGGCAACGCCGCCTTCCTTGCCGAAAACGGCATCGACACCGCCCCCGCGAATGCGCAGATGGAGCGCTTCGCCGGCGAGGGCAAGACGCCGCTGCTCTTCGCCCGCGAGGGCCGCATCCTCGGCGTTATCGCCGTGGCCGACACCGTGCGTGAAACCAGCCGCGCCGCCATCCGCCGCTTCCGCGCAATGGGCCTCAACGTGGTCATGCTCACCGGAGACAACCGCAAGACCGCCGAGGCCATCCGCAAAGAGTTGGACATCGGCGAGGCCATTGCCGACGTGCTGCCCACGCAGAAGGAAGCCGTCATTCGCCGCCTGCAGGAGCAGGGCCACAAGGTGGCCATGGTCGGCGACGGCATCAACGACGCCCCGGCGCTCACCCGCGCGGACATCGGCATCGCCATCGGCGCGGGCACGGACATCGCCATCGACTCCGCCGACGTCGTGCTGATGAAGGACTCCCTCGAGGACGCGGCCACGGCCATCGACCTGAGCCGCGCCACCATCCGCAATATCCACATGAACCTCTTCTGGGCGTTTTTCTACAACGTCCTCGGCATCCCCGTGGCCGCCGGCGCGCTCTTCCCGGCCTTCGGCATCCGCTTGAGCCCGATGATCGGCTCGGCGGCGATGAGCCTGAGTTCCGTCTGCGTGGTCACCAACGCCCTGCGCCTGCGCTTCTTCAAGCGCCGCGAAAGCGGGGCCGTCGATCCGTCCGCCCCGGCCATGGAGGCCGGTCAGCATACCCCGGGCGACCTGCCCGCGGAAGAAACAGAGAAAGGAATGGAAACGATGGAAAAGGTACTGCATGTTGAAGGCATGATGTGCGCGCACTGCAAGGCGCACGTGGAAAAGGCCCTGCTGGGCGTAAACGGCGTCACCGCCGCCGAGGCCGACGTGGAGAACAAGCGCGCCGTGGTCCAGTACACTGGCGAAGTCTCCAACGAAGCCCTCGTCAGCGCCGTCAAGGAAGCCGGCTACGAGGCGAAGATGGCGTAAAACGCCGCCTTGCGAGACGTCCCTCCGCCTGTCCGGCGGAGGGATATTTTGCTACACAATCCATTCCTGTCCGCCGGGCAAACTGTTTGAGAGGTGATCAAAATGGGAAAAGCCGACCTCACCGCGCTTTTGGAGAGCGACGCCCAGGCGCGGGATTTTTACCTCGCCCTGCCCGCGGACGTGCGCGGCAGGATCAGCCGCGATCCCGGGAATATAGGCACATTTGCCGACCTGCGCGCGCGGGCGGCGCGGGCCGCGCGGGGACTGTGAGGCGCGAAAAAACTCCCCGACGGGCTTGATGCCCGCCGGGGAGCCGTCGGTTTGAAGGAGAATCAGGAAAGCGCCCCCGCCTGTTGGTCGGCCAGGTCGATGTCGGCGAGCACGTTTTCCAGGCAGGTCTGTACGCGCCGCAGGCGTTCGCACGGCTGGGCGGCCACGGCTTCTCGCGCCAGCGCCAACACATCGCGCATACGCTTGCGGTATTTCGTGCGGCCCTCGGCGTCGAAATGCAGCGTCAGGTAGCATGGGAAGCCCGGCCCCAGGCCGTAGAGCCGTTCGAGGAAGAACTCGCCCGGCACGGCCTTTTCGGGATGCTCCCTGGACCAGACGAAGGCGTGCTCCACGCCGTCAGAGAGTTCCTGCGGCAACTCGCGGTCGCGCTGCGGATGCCAGGCAGCGAAAAACGCCGCCTCTGCGCCGTCGAAAATGGCGGCGATGCGCTCGCGCTGCGCGTCGCTCTCCGGCGCATAGAGCATGTCCACGGCGCGCCGCAAGTTTTGACGCACATCGGAGGTCGGGTCGTTCAAAAACAGGCCGTTGCACAGCGTGGTCAACTCCGCGCCGGGATTGTTCAGCGGCGAAAGGAACAGCTCGCAGGCGCGACCGCCATCGTTCCATAGGCGCTTGAGCGTCTGGAAATTCTGGTTGTGGTGGGGGATGAACCAGCGCAGGCGATCCCAGCGCTGCGGCGGATAGATCCAGAAGCCGTTGGATTCGCCAAAGGCCGCCGGAAAGGTCTTGAGAAACGCCGCCCGATCCCGCTCGTCCACGAACGGCCCATGGCTACCCACGTCGATGAATACGTCGATCTCGCGCGCCAATTCGGCGATCTTGGCAAGCTGCCGCTCGCTGAAGCGGTCGCCCCAGGAGAGATAACCGGAGGTGTTCACCAGCAGCGTTTTTCCCGGCCAGCGCTCGCGGATATAGCGGGCCACGCGGGCGTTGATGCTGTTGTAATAGTCGATATCGCTTTCAAAGGCGCGGCACTTTTCGCACTCGCAGCGCCCCTGATCCGCCGCCTCGAGATGGAAGCCGTCGATGGCGAACGTCTCGCAGACAAAATCCACCACGCGGCGCATGATTTCGTCCGCGGCGGGGGAGGAAGCGCACATGGCCTGCGCGCTGGTGCCGCGCACCTCGGCGTTGCGGGCGATGATGCCGTCAAAGCCCCAGCTGTACACGCCCAGGCCATAGATGACCTTCAGGCCGTGCCGGTGCACAATGTCGATCACCGCGCGCACCTTTTCTCTGCGCTCCGCGCTGACGGTGGAGGCGATGTCGTCCTCCCAGCTGTGGTTGGTGATCAGGCCGAACACGTCCAGATAGTTGTATCCCGCCATTTTGAGAAACGCCATCGTGTTTTCCAGCGAGGAAAGCGTGTCCGCGTCGATGCGGATGGAAGGCCAGTCCTCGTCCACGATGGGCTTTTCCCGCGAATCGTTCAGCCAGCAACCATAGGCGATCCTGTAATCAAACATGCGCAAGCCTCCTTATGCCTGAAGCCGCCTTTGCAGCACGCGGTCGAGCAGCACGGCGCCCACCAGCACCACGCCCTTGACGATCTCCTGATAGAAGGAATACACGCCCATGAGGTTGAGGCCGTTGGCGATGAAGCCCACGATCAGCGCGCCGATAAGCATGCCGAACACCGAGCCTTCGCCGCCGTCCAGGCTCGTGCCGCCCAGAACGACCGCCACCACCACGTCGAACTCGAACCCGTCGCCGATGTTGGCGTTGCCCACGCCCAGGCGGGAGGCCGTCATTGAGCCGGCAAAAGCCGAGAGCGCGCCCACCAGCACATAGAGCGCCACGCCCACGCGGCGCACGTTGATGCCGCTCAGCAGCGCGGTGCGGCGGTTGCCGCCGATGGCGAAGGCGTATTTGCCCAGCAGCGTTTTGTGCTGGATGAAGAAAAACAGCAGGAAGATGATCGCGGTGATCAGCAGGCACAGGGGGATCGGCCCCACATAGCCGCGGCCCAGCACCGTGAAATCGCGGGAAAGGCCGCGACTGACGGAATTGCCGCCGGTGATAACCCAGGCCGCGCCGCGCACGGCGTACATCGTGCCCAATGTGGCGATGATGGATGGCACGTCCAGCAGGATGACCAGCAGGCCGTTGATTACGCCGACCACCGTGCCGATGAGCACGGCGATGAGCACGGCCACGGCGACGGGCATGCCCCAGGTCACGAATATGGCCGTCATTGAGCCGGCGATGGCCATGATCGAGCCGATGGACAGGTCAAAATTGCCCGATACCATCAGCAGCGTCACTGCGCAGCCGGCGATCACGGTGGCCACCTGCTGCCGCAGCACGTTGGTGATGTTGTCGATGGTCAGAAACCGGTCGGACAGCACCGTCAGCGCCAGCATGATCACCAGCAGCACGCCGACGATCACCAGCCTCTGATAATTTGCTTTATCGAATTTCTTTGCTCGCATCATGCTTTGTCTCCTTTGCCCATCGTGAGGATGTGCACCTCCCGCGTGTCCAGTTCGCTGTTTTTGCGCATGGCGATGATTTCGCCGTTGAGCATCAGCGCCACGCGGTCGCACAGAGCGGCAATCTCCTCATATTCCGAGGAGAACACCAGAATTCCCACGCCCTGGCCCGCCAACTGGCGAATGATGGCATAAATCTCCTCCTTGGCGCCCACGTCGATGCCGCGGCTGGGTTCATCCAGCATCAGAACCCGCGTCCGCGCGTTCAGGCACTTGGAGATGACGACCTTCTGCTGGTTTCCGCCGGAGAGCGTGCTCGCCCGCTGGCGGATGCTGTGCAGTTTGATGTTGAGATCGTGGGCGTACTTTTCGGCGATGGCATCCTTGTTCTTTTCGTTGACCACGCAGAGGCGGCTGGTGTTTTTATAATTGGTGACCGCGATATTATCCGATACGGAGAGCTTCATAAACAGGCCCTCGCTGAGGCGCTCTTCCGGCACCATCGCCAACCCCAGGCGCATGGCCTGCTGGGGATTGCGGATTTTCACGTTTTTGCCCTCGATCAGCAGCTGTCCGCCGGTCAGGCGGTCCAGGCCGAACAGCGCCCGCGCCGTTTCGCTCTTGCCCGCGCCGCGCAAGCCGTAAAAACCGAGGATCTCGCCCTTTTTGAGCGTGAAGTTCAGCGCGTGCACCGAGCGCGTGGAAAGATCGCGCGCCTCCAGAAGCACGTCGCCGGGCGTGCGGCCGTCGGTGGAATAGCCGCTGTGCACGACCTTGCCCACCATCATTTCTACCAATTCCTCGCGCGTGGTGCTCTCCACCGCGCGCGTGCCGACGATATTGCCGTCGCGCAGGGCGGTGACTTCGTCGCCGATGGTAAATATATCGTCGAGCACATGCGATATGTAGATCACCGTGATGCCGCGCGCCTTCAGCTTGCGCACGACCTCATAGAGCCGTTCGGATTCGCGCTTGGACAGCGCCGCCGTCGGCTCGTCCATGATGACCAGCTTCGCGTCCGTGCTGACCGCCTTGACGATCTCCAGCAGCTGCTTTTCCGCAAAGCTGAGCCGCGATACCGGCCGGTTGAGGGGCACGTCCGGGGCAAATTCCCGGAGCATGGAAAACGACCGCTCCTGCGGATTGCTTTTGAGCACGCCGAAACGGTTGCTCTCGCGCCCCAGCGTGAGGTTTTCGGCCACGGTGAGCTGGTTTACAATGTTCAACTCCTGATAAACGGTGCTGATGCCGGCGTTCATGGCCTCTCGCACGTTTCTGCCCGCGTAAGGCTTTCCATCCAGCGTGATCGAGCCCTCCGTCATCCTTTCCACGCCGGTGAGGATCTTGATCAGCGTGGATTTTCCCGCGCCGTTCTCCCCGACCAGGCAATGCACCGTGTTGCGCCGCACGGCGAAATCCACGCCCTTGAGCGCCATCACGCCGGGATATCGCTTTACGATTCCCCGCATTTCCAAAATATAATCGTTGCTGTGCATTGCATCCTCCATTCAACAGCGCCAAGGGAAGCGTGGCTTCCCTTGGCGAGTTTCCGGAACGCCGCCGGCCTTACAGGCCCAACTCGGCCGCGATGTCGATCTCGATCTCCCACTCTTCCAGCATGAACTGCTCGGTGCTGGCAATGTCCATGTTCCAGCAGTCGATGACGAACGAGGGGATCTTGACGTTCTGGGTGGTGTCGTACATGTCGATTTCGCCGTTGATGACCTTGAGCATCATGTCCACGCAGGCGCGGGCGTTCTCGCTCGGCCGCAGGGCCAGCGTAGCCACATAGGAGGAATTCGGATCCATGACCTTGAGGATCTCGTCGGTGGAGCCGTCCACGGAAACGACCATTTCCGTCTTGCAGACGTTGTTTTCCGCCTGGCCACGGCCGGAGGCCTCCAGCGCGGCGATGGCGCCCAGGCCGTTCTCCGCGTCGTAACCGAAGATCACGTTGACCTCGGGATCGCGCTGCAACACGTCTTCCACGGTGGAGTAGGCGATCTCACGATCGGACTTGCCGCCGTTGAACACATGCTCAAGATCCGGGAACACTTCCTGCAGGCCGCGCACAAAGGCCATCGTGCGCTGATTGTGCGCCCATTCCACCGAAGGATCGCTGATGGTGACCAGCTTGACGTTGGTGTCGGGGAAGTTCTCCTTGAACTTTTCGCCGACGATGCGTCCCATCTCAATGGCGCCCGCCTCCTCGGCCATCTCCACGGAGGGATAGAGCACATCGCCGGAGGACACGTTCACGAACGAGACAACCGGGATGCCCGCGTCCTGCGCGGCCTGGATGGACAGCTCCATCGAAGCCTGATCGTAGGCCTGGCAGATGATGCCGTCCACGCCGCGGGCGATCAGGTCTTCCATGCCCGCCGCCTGCACTTCCGGCTTCATCTGGCCGTCGATGGGAATGTACTCGATGCCCAGCTCGTCGCAGTATTTCTGCGTCTGCACCTGATGGGCATGCTGGTAGGAGTCGTGCAGGCCCCAGAATACCTGGCCGATCACGATGGGGTCGTCTTCTTCCGCAGCGGCGACCACAAACAGCGACAGGCAAAGGGCGAGCGTCAACAAAATCGTCAGAACCTTCTTCATCGTATGCTCCTCCTCTATTTTTTCGGAACGTTTCGTTCCGAATGGATACAACAGAGACACAATGCGCGCAATCGTTTGCTCAAAGGAGAAAAAAGAAAAACGAGAAACCATTTTCCATCGTTCTGGGCGGTTGTCCGGTTGTACTTCTCAATACGCGGTAAAATGCGGCGGGGGATGCGCAAATGGTTCGTTCGAAATTGATGTTTGAACTTAAAATAATCAGCATCTATGCATAAATAATAGCATGAAAATATGCGCTTGTCAATGGATTTCTTAAAAATTATCGCAAAACATTTTCCGCGTCCTCAAAGCGCGCGCCTTTGCGCGGCGGCTCCTTCGGGATCAAACGCGCGGGAAAGCGGCGGGGGAGAGGCGGAGAGGAAACCGCCCGTTCCGCGAGCAAATTGTAATCCTTTGATTAAATCGCCGCCTTTTTGCCGCGATCCTGCCGGAAACAGTTGACTTTTGCACGAAGAGGCGCTATAATATCCACAATCGTTCCTTTACACGGCATCATACGAAGGAGGGTTGCACGATGAAGCAGTTTGCCATGCGAATGTCCAAGCGCGCAGGCTGCCTTCGCGTGTGATTTGTGTTGCCGGATATTCGCTGAGGAATCGTGGATCTCTGCCGCTTCGCAATCATGCGGAGCGGCTTTTGTATTGCAGACCGGGAAAGGATGAACAGATCGTGGCGCAACCATTGATCGAATTGCGGGATCTAAAAAAGGTCTATCCCGTGCCGGGCGGCGAGGTCGTGGCCCTCGGCGGCGTGAGTTTGAAGATCGAAAAGGGCGAGATCTACGGCATCATCGGCATGAGCGGCGCGGGCAAGTCCACGCTCATCCGCTGCATCAACCGCCTGGACACGCCCACCGACGGCCAGATACTCATCGACGGCGAAAACATACTCGCCCTCAGGGGCAAGGAGCTCATCCGCATGCGCCGCCGCGTGAGCATGATCTTCCAGCAGTTCAACCTGCTGATGCAAAAGACGGTGGCGCGCAACGTGCGCTATCCGCTGGAGATCGCCGGCGTTCCCAAGGCGCAGGCCAACGCGCGCGTGATCGAGCTTCTCAAAATCGTCGGCCTCGAGGACAAGGCGGACGCCTACCCCGCCCAGCTCTCCGGCGGCCAGAAACAGCGCGTGGCCATCGCCCGCGCCCTGGCCAGCGACCCGGAAGTGCTTTTGTGCGACGAGGCCACCAGCGCCCTCGACCCCATGACCACCCAGTCCATCCTCGCCCTGCTCAAGGACATCAACGAGCGCTTGGGCATCACCGTGGTGGTCATCACCCACGAAATGGCCGTCATCCGCCAGATCTGCACGCGCGTGGCCATCCTCGACGGCGGCCACATCGCCGAGGAGGGCAGCGTGGACGAGGTCTTCGTCCACACCCGCTCGGCGGCGGGCAAGCGCCTCTTTGGCATCCTCCCGGAAAATGATGAGGAAGACCGCCCGCCCGTGCCGGCGCTGCGCATCGTCTTTGACGGCGGCATGGAGAACCAGCCCGTCATCGCCGATCTGGTCAAACAGTGCGACGTGGAGGTCAACATCCTCTCCGCCAACATCCGCCGTCTCAACGACAAGCCCTACGGCCAGATGCTCATCGAAATGCCGCGGGACGACGCCGCGCGGCGCAAGATCGTCGAATTCCTCAACGCCAAGGGACTGACCGTCAAGGAGGTGTGGCCGCAATGAACTGGAACCAGATCTGGGAGGCGCTGGCGGAAACGCTGCAAATGACGCTGCCCTCCACGCTCATCAGCTACATCATCGGCCTGCCGCTGGGCGTTCTGCTCGTCATCACCCGGCGCGGCGGCATCCGCCCCATGCCCACGTTCAACGCCGTGGCCGGCGCCATCGTCAACTTTTTGCGCTCCATCCCCTTCATCATCCTGCTGGCCATGCTCTTCCCGGTGACGCGCGTGGTCATGGGCCGCGCCATCGGCACCGTCTCGGTGATCTTCCCCCTGACGGTGAGCGCCTTCCCCTACGTGGCGCGCATGGTGGAGGGCAGCTTCAACGAGGTGGACAACGGCATCATCGAAGCCGCCCAGTCCATGGGCTCGAGCACCTTCCAGATCGTGCGCAAGGTGCTCATCCCCGAGGCCATGCCCTCGCTGATCAACGGCTTCGCCATCTGCATGACCACCATCCTCGGCTACACCGCCATGGCCAGCGCCGCGGGCGGCGGCGGTTTGGGCGCTCTGGCCATCACCCGCGGCCTCAACCTTCGGCAGTACGACGTCATGTACGCGGCCAGCATCGTCCTGGTGATCCTCGTGCAGATCATCACCATGCTCGGCTCCTACTTCACCCGCAAGTTCGACCACCGCATCCGCTGACGGTTCCGGGCTGCGGCCCGACCCCATACCCGACCCCATTTTCAAAAGGAGGAGTCCCCATGAAGAAACTGTTTGCCGCCCTGCTGGTGCTCGCGCTCGCCTTCACCGGCTGCGCCATGGCCGAGACGCTGTCCGTCATCGCCACGCCCAGCCCGCACGCGGAGGTCGTCCGCCTCATCGAGGAAGACCTTGCCGCCGCCGGCTATGAGCTGGAACTGATCGAGGTCACGGACTACGTCACCGAGAACCCGGCCGTCGCCGGCGGAGACGTGATGATCAACTTCTTCCAGCACATCCCCTATCTGGACGGCTACAACGCCTCCGTCTCCGAGGAGGAGCAGCTCGCCGCCGTCATTCCCACCCACTTTGAGCCCATGGGCATCTATCCCGGCACCAAGACCTCTCTGGACGAGATCGCCGAGGGCGACGCCATCGCCGTGCCCAACGACCCCACCAACATGACTCGCGCCTTCCTGCTGCTGGCCGACGCCGGCCTCATCTCCGTGCCCGAGGGAACCACGCTGGAAAGCACCGTCACCCCGGACGACATCACCGGCGATCTCAACCCCAACGGCCTTGAGTTCTACGAGGCCAACGCGGAACTCATCCCCGGCCTGCGCGGCGACGTGGCCTTCGCCATCATCAACGGCAACAACGCCGCCCTCGCCGGCCTCAACCCCAACACCGACGCCGCTTACGCCGAGACCGCGGACAGCCTCGCCGGCCAGTCCTACGTCAACGTCTTCGCCGTCAAGCCGGAGAACGCCGAGGCGGACTTCGTCAAGGCGCTGGAAAGCTGCGTCTACACCCAGAAGGTCTACGACCTCATCGTCGAGCGCGGCTTCGTGCCCACCTTCACCGTGGAGGCCGCCGAATAAGACAGGCGCTTTCCCCTACGCCCGCCTACGCCCTGCGCGTTTGGCGGGCGTTTTTGTCTATATGCGCTTGCCCAAAGGGGCGAATGTGGCGCTCGATTCCATACATATGTGGAGTTTATGTTAAAAACAGTGCGATTTGTTATTTATTTGTTGCGAAATGCGTTCTCTTCGCGTATAATAATAAATATTGAAAAAGCATCGGCGCATATCTTGAGAGGAGCGTGACCCGAATGAAACGAATCGGCCTTCTGACCAGCGGCGGCGACTGCCAGGCGCTCAACGCCACCATGCGCGGCGTTGTGAAGGGCCTCAGCCACAACCTTACCGAACTGGAAGTTTACGGCTTCATGGACGGCTACAAGGGCCTGATCTATGGCGACTACCGCATGCTGACCTCGCGCGACTTTTCCGGCATACTCACCAAGGGCGGAACGATCCTCGGCACCTCCCGCCAGCCGTTCAAGATGATGCGCGTGCCGGACGAAAAGGGCTTGGACAAGGTCGAGGCCATGAAGCAGAATTACTACAAACTGCGGCTGGACTGCCTGGTCATCCTCGGCGGCAACGGCACGCAGAAGACGGCCAACCTCCTGCGCGAAGAGGGCCTCAACATCCTCCACCTGCCCAAGACCATCGACAACGACATCTACGGCACCGACATGACCTTCGGCTTCCAGAGCGCCGTGGACATCGCCACCGAAGCTATCGACTACATCCACACCACCGCCGCCTCGCACAACCGTGTCTTCATCGTCGAGATCATGGGCCACAAGGTCGGCTGGCTGACGCTGCACGCGGGCATCGCCGGCGGCGCGGACATCATCCTCATCCCCGAGATCCCCTACGATATCGACAAGATCATCGAGGCCATCCAGCATCGCTCCAAGGAGGGCAAGGGTTTCACCATCCTCGCCGTGGCCGAGGGCGCCATCTCCAAGGAGGACGCCGCCCTTTCCAAGAAGGATTTCAAGGAAAAGCAGCGCGATTACAAGTACCCCTCCGTCTCCTACGAGATCGCCGAAAAGATCGCCAAGAAGACCGGCATCGAGATCCGCATCACCGTGCCCGGCCACATGCAGCGCGGCGGCAGCCCCTGCCCGTACGACCGCGTGCTCTCCACCCGCCTGGGCGCGGAGGCCGCCAACCTCATCCTCAAGGAGCAGTACGGCTACATGGTCGGCATCATCAACGGCAAGGTCAAGAAGGTGCCTCTGGGCGAGGTGGCCGGCAAGCTGAAGGGCGTCTCGCCGGACGATCAACTCATCCAGCACGCCAAGCTTATCGGCATCAGCTTCGGCGACTAGAGCGTCCGCAGACAGGCCAAAGACGGGGGAGGCAGCTCCCCCGCCGCCTTTTTACGGTCAAGGTTTTGTCATGAAACTGTTGGCCCGCCAAGACATCCGCGCGCGGAGAGTGTGCTAAAATAAAGCCAGCGCCGCGCGCGGATACCAAAGTAAGACCAGGGGGATTTGCATGGCCGGTTTTTCCTACACACAAAATCGCGAACTTTCGTGGCTGAAATTCAACGAGCGCGTGCTGGAGGAGGCTTACGCCGGCGAAGTGCCGCTCTATGAACGGCTGAAGTTCATCGCCATCTTCACCAGCAATCTCGACGAGTTCTTCATGGTGCGCGTGGGCAGTCTCTACGATATGTCCCTCGATGGGGATGAGCAGATCGACAACAAGACCGGGCTGTCCCCCTCGCAGCAGCTTGAGCGCATCTACCACGCCGTGGAACCGCTCTACAAAAAGCGCGACCGCTACTTCCGCGAGGTGGAGAACGCCCTGCGCGGCTATGGCATCAAGGATATGAGGATCGACGAACTGAAGGGCGACGACGCGGTGTTCGTCTACGACTACTGGCGCTCGTGCATACTGCCCGTGCTCTCGCCGCAGATCGTCGACGAACACCATCCCTTCCCCTTCGTGGCCAACAAGGCGCTCCATGTGGCGGTGGAACTGCAAAAGAAGAAGCGCACCATCATGGGGCTGATCCCCATGCCCGCGGCGCTGCCCGCTCTGCTGTTCCTGCCCGGCGAGGGCATCCGCTACGTCCATTTGGAGGACATCGTTTGCCGCTACGCCGAGGAGGTCTTCCCGGCCTACCCCGTGCTTTCGCGCAATATCTTCTGCGTCACCCGCAACGCCGACATCAGCCCTGAGGACGAGGAATTCGCCCCCGCCGGCGATTTCCGCGAGAAGATGAAAAAACTGGTCAAGCAGCGCAGCCGCCTGGCGCCCGTGCGCCTGGAGTGCGCGCAGCTGCTCAACGACTTCTTCTTTGGCATCCTCTCGGAAAAACTCGGCCTGTCGCGGGCGCAGATCTACGCCACCGAGGCGCCGTTCACGATGAGTTACGTCTACGGCCTCAGCCAGAAATTCGATGAGGAGATGCAGAAAAAGCTCTGCTATCGCCCCTTTACGCCGCAGATGGTGCGCGGCAGCCTCTTCGAGTTCCCCCGCGGGCGGGACGTGCTCTTGTCCTATCCCTACGAGAGCATGCAGCCGTTTTTGCGCCTCGTGCGCCGCGCCGCCAACGACCCCAGCGTCACCTCCATACAGATCACCATCTACCGCCTGGCCAAGGAAGCCAAACTGATCGACTCCCTCTGCCTCGCGGCGGAAAACGGCAAGGAAGTGCTGGTGCTCATCGAGTTGCGCGCCCGCTTTGACGAGCAGAACAACATCGACTGGTCCGAACGCCTGGAGACGGCGGGCTGCCGCGTCATCTACGGCTTTGAGGGCTTCAAGGTACACTCCAAGGTCTGCCTCATCACACGCCTCGAGCACGGCAACCCCCGCTACATCACACAGATCGCCACCGGAAATTACAACGAAAAGACCGCCGCCCAGTACACCGACCTTTCCCTCATCACCGCCGACCAGAACATCGGCCGCGACGCCGCGGAGTTCTTCCGCAATATGGCCATCGGCAACCTCGAAGAGGATTACAAAACGCTGATGGTGGCCCCCAAGTGCATGAAGTCGCGCATCATGGAACTGATCGACGAGGAGATCAAAAAGGGCAGGGACGGCCAGATCATCTTCAAGGTCAATTCCGTCACCGATCTGGAGGTCATCAACAAACTGTCCGAGGCTTCCTGCGCCGGCGTGCGCATCATGCTGCTGGTGCGCGGTATCTGCTGCCTTTTGCCGGGCGTGCCGGAATACACGGAGAACATCCGCGTGTTCAGCATCGTCGGCCGCTATCTGGAGCATTCGCGCATCTACAGCTTCGGCGCCGGTTCGGAGCAGAAACTCTATATCTCCTCCGCCGACCTGATGACGCGCAACATGCAGCGCCGCGTGGAAGTGGCCGTGCCCATCTACGCGCCCCACATCCGCGAGCGCATCAACCACATACTCGATGTCTATTTCCGCGACACCGCCAAGGCGCGCGAACTCAAGAGCGACGGCAACTATGAGCGCTTCCCCGAATACAAGACCGGCCTGAGCGCGCAGGAGCAGTTCATGGCCGAGGCGCTGGAAAACGCCGACACGGAAAAGCCGCACACCGAGGGCTGGCTGCACCGCAAGGTGCGCGAAAAGGTGACGCGCTGGTACCGTTCCCTGACCAGCGATCTGGACTAAGGCGGAAAGAAAGCGCCTCCGGCAACGGGGGCGCTTTTGCGTTTTGGCGTTTACCGCCGCCAGTTGAGCGCCGCTGAAAGCGCCGCGAACAGCAGCGCCGCCGCCGGCCAGATCACCCAGGTGTAGTGCCAGCCGCCGCTCAAAAAGCTCCACAGCAGGTAGGCGGCCACTACCACCGGCCAGTAGACGCCGCCCAGCCGCTCGTTGCGGCGTTCGTTTTCAAGGGCGGCGGCGGTGAAGTCGCCCTCGCGCAGCAGACGGTCGAAGCTGCCCTTGACCACGCAGCCGTCCACCAGCAGATACACGCCCGCGCCCGCCAGGATGAGCAGCAGCGCCACCAGCATCGGCAGCGCGTATTCGGGCGCGCCCAGCACCCCGGCGACGATCAGCGGCAGCGCCGAGAGTATGCACAGCGTCACGCCCGCCGCCATGCGCAGCGCAAAGGGACGCTCATAGGCCGCGGCGCGCTCGCGCACCATGCCTTCCACGCCGTATTCCAGATCAAATGAACCGCCGTCCAGATGCGCGTAGCGCCGCATGCGCATGCCGCTCAAAATGAACGTCGCTACCGCGATGGCGACGAGTACGAACAAAACGCCCATGCCCGCGCCCATGGCCGCGCCGTCAGAAAGAATCAGATATGGATTTGGCTCCGTCAGTCCGCCCAGAAAGATCAGCGCGGCGGGGGAGAGGACGCACAGAAATACGCCCCGGGCAATCTGCCGCGCCTGCGCGCGTTTGTCGCGCAGAAAGTCGTTGGCCTCGGCAAGGCTCACGCGGCGCTCGCCGGGCGCGTCGTCCTCGCGGGTGAATTCCACGTCCTCCATCTCATCCTTCAACAGGTAATCGGTCGAGACTCCGAACACGCGCGCGAGCACGAGTATCCTGTCGATGTCGGGGATGCTCGCCGCGCTCTCCCACTTGGAGATCGATTGGCGCGATACGCCCGCCTTCTCCGCCAGTTCCTCCTGCGACCAGCCGTTCCTGCGCCGCAGCGCCAATACCTTTTCCGCGAAAATCATGGCATGCTCTCCTTTTCCTTGCGGCAACGCCGCTTCATGGCCCAATCTTAGCAAAACGCGCGGTTGCAGGCAAGCAAGCGCGCTTGACAATTACGCGCGCGGCGGTTGCGAAGGCCGCTTTTTTCGCGCCGGACAGAGGCTTCCCCTATCAGCATACAGGTGTCGGCGGTGCAAATCAATAGGAACTGTGTTATCTCTGCGCCAAACCTTGCGCGCCGGGGAAAAATGGCCTATAATGGTCTGGTGGCCGCCCAGACTACGCGGCGGCGAAGCGGGGGAGAGCATGAAGAATTACCTCTACATATCCGCGTCCGGCGACGGCTGGACAAACCTCGGCACGGACGAGTGGTTCCTGGAACACATCGCCCCGGACGAAATGGCGCTGTATTTCTATATCAACGACAACGCCGTCATCCTCGGCCGCAACCAGAACCCCTGGGCCGAGTGCGACCTTGCCGCCATGGAGCGCGACCATGTGCAGCTCGTGCGCCGCATCACCGGCGGCGGCGCGGTCTACCACGATCGCGGCAACCTCAATTTTTCCTTCATCGCCGGCTCTGAGCGCTACGACCAGGACAGGCAGCTGCGCCTCATCCTCGAAGCCGTGCGCGCGCTGGGCATCCCCTGCGAGGCAACTGGCCGCAACGACCTCGCCGTGGAGGGCCGCAAATTTTCCGGCAACGCCTTCTGCAAGCGCAGCAAAGTTAAGCAGCACCACGGCACGCTGCTGGTCGCTTCCGATCTGGATCAGTTGCAGAAATACCTGCGCGTCGATCCGCGCAAGCTGCGCTCCAAGGGCACAAAGTCCGTGCGCGCCCGCGTCTGCAATTTGAGCGACTTTCTGCCCGGCCTGCGCGTGGAAGCGCTGCTTGAAGCGCTCAAGTCTGCTTTCGCGCGCGAATACGGCGGCTATGAAACGCTGAAAACGGAAGATCTGCCCTGGGCGGACGTCCGCCCCTATATCGAAAAGCACGCCTCCTGGGATTGGCGGCTGGGCGAAACGCCGCAGTTCGATCTCGAAGTCGAAAACCGCTTCCCCTGGGGAAACGCGCAGCTGCTCTTTACATTGCGTCACACGCGGGTGGAGGATGTGCGCGTTTATACAGACGCGCTGGATACGGAACTTTCCGACGAGATCCGCGCCCGCCTGCTCGGCTGCCGCTTCGGTTCTGAGCCGCTTGCGCAGGCGCTGGAGGCCTCGGACAAGGCGCAGGCGCGCGAAGTGGGCGCGTTCATCCGCGCGCAGGGTTTATAAGGAGAAAACGGCATGAAGATATGCGTCCTCAACGGCTCGCCGCGCGGCCAGTACAGCACTACGCTGCAAACGGGCCTCTATCTGCAAAAGCGCTATCCGCGGCATGAGTTTGCCTTCGTCGAGGTGGGCTCGCGCATCAACAGTCTGGAAAAAAACATCTCCCCGGCGCTTGCGGCCATACAAAGCGCCGACCTGATCATCTTTTCCTATCCGGTCTACACCTTCCTCGCCCCCAGCCAACTCCATCGCTTCATCGCGGCGCTGAAGGCCGGCAAGGCCGACCTGCGCGGCAAGTGGGCCACGCAGATCACCACTTCCAAGCACTTTTACGACGTCACCGCGCATCGCTACATTGAGGACAACTGCCGCGACCTCGGCCTGCGCGTCATCCGCGGCCTCTCCGCCGACATGGAAGACCTGCTGACGGAAAAGGGCCGCGGGGACGCCGAGGCGTTTTTGGAATACGCCGTCTGGTGCGTGGAAAACGGCGTCTGCGAGCCTGCCCCCGCGCCCCAAAGCGCCGCGCCCGTCCCGCCCGCGCCCACGCTCGCGCCGGTGGAAACAACGGACGGCCACGACGTTGCCATCGTCGCCGACCTGCGCGAGGGCGACGAAAGGCTTCGGGCGATGATCGACAGCTTTATCGCCGCCTGTCCGGCAAAAACGCGCCTTGTCAACATCGCCGACTATCCCTTCAAGGGCGGCTGCCTCGGCTGCTTCCACTGCGCGGGCGACGGCAAATGCGTCTATCCCGACGGCTTTGACGCTTTTCTGCGCGAGAAGATTCAGAAGGCGGACGCCATCGTCTACGCCTTTACCGTGCGCGACCACTCCATGGGCCCGACCTTCAAGACCTACGACGACCGCCAGTTCTGCAACGGCCATCGCACCGTCACCGAGGGCTCGCCCGTGGGCTACATCGTAAACGGCGACCTCGCCGCCGAGGAAAATCTGCGCATGGTCATCGAGGCCCGCGCGCAGGTCGGCGGCAATTTCCTCGCCGGCGTGGCTACGGACGAGGAGACGCTCGCGGCCCTCGTCCGCCGTCTGACCTACGCGCTTGCGAACCGCTACGCCCCGCCGCGCAATTTCTACGGTGTGGGCGGCATGAAGATCTTTCGCGATCTCATCTGGCTGATGCGCGGCCTGATGAAGGCCGACCACCAGTTCTACAAGGCGCACGGCGTCTATGATTTTCCCCAGAAGCAGCGCGGCAGGATGCTGAAGATGTGCTTCCTTGGCGCGCTGGTGCGCAACCCCAGGGTCAAGGCGAAGATGGGCAACAGAATGAATGAGGGCATGGTCGCGCCCTATCGCAAAGTGCTCGCGCAGGCAAGGCCCAAAACATAGAAAAGACCGGGCAAGCGCCCGGCCCTTTTCTTCCTCACTTGCGGCTCTGATAGTCGCTGTCGATGCGCTCCTTCCAGTCCGCGGTCAGGGGCGCGGCGCAGCGCACGGCGCGCACGGCGTCGCTCACCGCCGCGTAGTTGAGCTGCGTGCCCTGCGCGTCGCAGTGGAAGTTGGCGGCGCGGTCGGCGCCGATGCCGATATGCGCGGCGGTGTCCACGGCGTCGATGTTGGCGCCGAGGAAGAGAAATTCCCAGCCGTAGCGCGCCTTTTGCCGCTCGATCATCTCCCGCACGCGGCGCGGGCTGTAATGGCGGCTGGCGTTCTCCATGCCGTCGGTGGTGATGACAAACAGCGTGCGCTCGGGCCGGTCTTCCGCGCGGGCGTACTTGTGCACGTTGCCGATGTGATGAATGGCCCCGCCAATGGCGTCCAGCAGCGCCGTGCAGCCGCAGACGAAGTAGTCCTTTTCTGTCAGCGGCGGCACGTCGCGCGCGTCCACGCGGTCGTGGATCACGGCGCTCTCACCCGAAAACAGCACCGTGGAGATCAGCGCCTGCCCCTCGCCATGGCGCTGCTTTTCCAGCATGGCGTTGAAGCCGCCGATGGTGTCCTTTTCCAGCCCCGCCATGGAGCCGCTACGGTCGAGGATGAAGACGATCTCCGTAAGTCCCTTTTTCATCTGCAAAGCCCTCCTTGTTTTGATGGCTCTATGCTATCAGAAACAGGGAGGGCTTTGGTCGCTTCGCAGGCGACAAATTCAATATCCCAGCGGCGAAAGGTCAAATCTGAACAACAATTCGTTGATCTGAAAGATGTCGTACAGTCCCGCCCGTATGCAGTATTCCACCACGATGTCCGCCTTGTTGCTGTGCGAGAGGGCGAAACCCGCCTTCATCAAAAGTTCCTTCGTCTCGGCAAGCGTCAGTTTAAGCGCGATGGCGAGGGCCAGCGCCGTCTGCTTGCCGGGGCGGTAGTTCGGCTCGTTCTTGATCTTGTTGAACAGCCGCCGGTCGATGTTGGCGCGCTTGTAGCATTCCACGTCGGTCATGCCCTTTTCGTCGATCTTGCGCAAGACCGTCTTGCCAAAACTCTCGTCCACCTGATCGAGCATCTCGGCGAGGGTGGACATGTCCATCGCGGGGCCGGACGGCGCGTAGGATAGCGCGCCCTCCAAGGCGTCCATGGGCGTCTCGGCGTAAAGCGCCCGCCGCTGCATCTCGCGGGGCGCGTCATAGCGCTCGCCCACGTAGACGTCGTCGATGTACTGCTCCACGGCTTGGAACAGCTTTTCGCTTACCGCCACCTCGTCGCGGGTGAAGACGACGATGTAGACCTCCATCTCGTTTTCCGTGAGAAATCCCGTGATCGCCTCCACCGCCACCCGCAGCGCCTGCGCCTTGGGATAGCCATGGGCCGCGGAGGAGATCAGGGGAAAGGCGACGCTTTCGCAGCCGCGCGCCCTGGCCAGCGCCAGCGCGTTTTGATAACAGGCGGTCAAAAGCGCCCGCTCGCCAAACGCGCCGCCGCGCCACACCGGGCCTACGGTGTGGAGAATGTATTTGCAGGGCAGGTCGAAGCCCCCGGTCGCCTTGGCCTCGCCGGTCTTGCAGCCGCCCAGCGCCGCGCAGGCCGCCTCCAGCTGCGGCCCGGCGGCGCGGTGGATGGCCCCGTCCACGCCCCCGCCGCCCGACAGCGTGGGGTCGGTGGCGTTGACGATGGCGTCCACGTGCATTTTGGTGATGTCGTTGCGAACGATCTTCAACGGCATGGCGGTTCTCTCCTGTGTCATTTATGAAAAGACCGGCAAGCGTGCGCCTGCCGGTCAGAGTTCGGGGCGGCGAACCTCCCCGCGCGTCGTTTAGGCCTTATAGCGTCCGTACAGCGCGCCCAGTGCCTTGCAGGCGCGGAAGTCCGCTCCCTCGCGATCCTTGGTGCCAAAGGCGTTCCAGGTGCTCGGGCGGAAGATGTCCTTTTCCGGCACGTTGTGCATGCACACGGGGATGCGCAGCATGGAGGCCAGCGTGATCAGATCCGCGCCGATGTGGCCGTAGTGGAACGCGCCGTGATTCGCGCCCCAGTTGTTCATCACGCTGTAAACGTCGGTGAAGGCGTCCGTGCCCGTCAGGCGCGGCACGAACCAGGTGGTCGGCCAGGTAGGATCGGTGCGCTTGTCCAGCGTATCGTGCACGTTCTTGGGCAATTCGCACGTCCAGCCCTCGGCGATCTGCAACACCGGCCCCAGGCCGTCCACCATGTTCAGACGGGACATGGTCATCGGCATGCCGCCGCGCGAGGTCAGATGCGAAGAATACCCGCCGCCGCGGAAATAGAACAGATCGCCGTAGCAGTACTGCGTGGCGTCGAAGCACTTGGCCGCCTCTTCAGAGGTGATCTCCCACCAGGGCTTCATCGCCGGCTTTCCATCGATCTCGCATTCGCCGGCGGCGTCCAGCGTCACCGCGCCGGAATTGATCAGGTGGATAAAGCCGTCCTTGGCCAGGCCCTCGGGCTTCCAACCGGTGACGCGCTCCACGGCTTCGGGGCTCCAGTAAGTGCGCACGTCGGCAAAGCCGGGGGCGGTGTTGGTCAGCAGCTTGCCAAAGAGCATGGCCACGCCGTTGAGCATGTCGTTTTCCGTGGCGATGACGAACGGCTCGCGGATGCCGTTCCAGTCAAAGCTGGAATTGAGGATGGACTCCATCATATCGCCGTTGGGCATGTGGTCGGTCCACTGGCGCTGGCCCTGGAAGCCGGCGGCAATGGCGTTGTGGCCGCAGCTTTCCTCCACAAAGCCCATCTCGGCCAGCTTGGGATTGCCGATCATCAGGTCGCGGCCGATCATCACCATCTTCACGCAGTTTTCCAGCACTTCGCGTTTCTTCTCCGGCGTATGGGCCACTTCGGGCGGATTCTTGTCCCAGCCGAGGGTGAGATTCTCGTCCACCCACTTCATGGCGCGCTCGAACTCGTCGGGATCATAGATGCCCTCGTTCCAGCGGCGGATGATTTCGGACATGTCCACGGACTCATAGCGCATGCCCAGATACTTTTCAAACAACTCGGGATTGGGCGTGGAGCCGGCGATGCCCATGGCGATGGAGCCCATGGCCATGTAGGACTTGCCGCGCATTTCCGCCACGGCCAGGCCCGCCTTGGCAAAGCGGAGCAGTTTTTCCTTCACATCGTCGGGGATCTCGTTGTTGCCGGCGTCCTGCACGTCGTGGCCATAGATGCCGAAAGCCGGCAGGCCCTTCTGCGCGTGGGCGGCAAGCACCGCCGCCAGATACACGGCGCCCGGGCGCTCCGTGCCGTTGAAGCCCCACACGGCCTTGGGGGTGAGGGGATCCATATCCATCGTCTCGGAGCCGTAGCACCAGCAGGGGGTAACGCTGATGGAGACGCCGACGTTCTCGCGGGCGAATTTTTCCGCGCAGTCCGCCGCTTCCTTGAAGCCGCCGATGGTGGTATCGGCAATCACGCATTCCACCGGCAGACCGCAGCTATGGCGAAGGTTGGCTTCCAAAAACGCCTTGGCCGCGAGAGCAAGGCCCATCGTCTGCTCCTCGAGAGATTCGCGCACGCCCTTGCGACGGCCGTCGATGACCGGGCGGATGCCGATCTTCGGAAGAGAACCGCGCAGGCGATGGACGGGTTGCGTCATGGGGATCGACTGGGGGTTTGCCTTCATACCGGGTGTACCTCCTTGAAAATTTTGTTAAGGATACATTCATTATATAACCTCTTTCGTGGAATAGCAAGCGGTTTTTGCAAAATCGGGAGATGAAATTTTCGCAGAACGGCAAAATTGCGTGGACGAATGACGCGAAAGCTGCTATAATACTCCGAGGTACCAAGGCTTTCAGGGAGGAATACGCGCATGCGCAGTGGACAGAGGACGCAGAATTGGCTGTATTGCACGCTGGTGGGCGTGCTGGGGCTCTACGCCAGCACCTATCAGACGCTGGTCGACAGGCTGGCGGCGCATTTTGGGCTGGATACGCGCATGATCGGCGTGCTTTTGTCCGTATATGCCATCGGTTCTTTGTGCAGCGTGCTCATCTCCGGCATGCTTTCGGATTCTCTGGGCAAGCGCCGCGTGGTGCTCTGCGCGTCGCTTCTGATGTGCATGGGGCTTTTGTGCGTCTCTTCGTCTTCGGCGCCCGCGCTTCTGTTTGCCGGCCTGTTTTTCACGGGCATGGGCGCCGGCCCCTGCGAATCCGTCAGCAGCGCGCTGCTCACCGACGAGAATCCCGGCGCGTCCACCCGCTGGATGAACATCTCGCAGATGCTCTTCGGCGTGGGCGCCGTCGTCGCGCCGCTGGCGGCCACGTGGTATCTCTCCCGGCCGGGCGCGGACGCCTCCAGCGCGCTGCTGCTGTGCGCGGGCGCGGTCTTTCTCTGTTGGGCGGCGTTGACGGCCACTTCGCGCGGCAGGCTGCGCAGGCCCGAGGGCGCGCGGCGGGAGTTGAACCTCTTCAGCGTGCTCAAGAGCCGCGAGTTCCGCCTGTACGCGCTGCTGGTCTTCGTCTATCTGTGCTATGAGAGCGTGGGGCCGACCTATCTGCGCCAGTTGTTTTTGGAGCGCGGCTCCAGCGAGGCCACGGCGAATCTGGCCATCTCCCTGTTCTGGGCGGCGATGGTGGTCTTGCGCCTCGTGGGCGCGTTTATGGACGGAAAGGAACTCGCCTGTGTGCGCATACTCTCGCCGCTCATCGCCGTGGGCTCGGCGCTGGCGCTGCTCGCGCCCTCTGACGGGCTGCGCCTCGCCGGCGCGGTGCTCTATGGTTTTGGCTGCGGCCCGGTGTGGCCGATGCTCTTCGTGCTGGCCTCGCGGGTGTTTCCCGAGCGCAGCGGCGCGGCCTACGCCACGATGATGCTCTTTTCCGTGGCCGGCGATTCCTTCGCCCCGGCGGTGCTCGGATCGGGCGTGAACAATGTGAACGTCACCTTCATCCTCTGCGGAGCGCTCTCGCTGGTGGTGGCCGCCGGGGCCTGGTACGCGGCGCGTCGCTACGGCCGCTCGTCTTGACAGAAGCGCGCCGGCTTGCTATAATATCAGCCATAACATACCAAAAGGGGGAATCCGCCTTGGGCCCAATCGCGGGTCAAATACTGCTGCAATTCGTCTTCATCGCCATCAACGCCATTTTCGCGGCGACGGAGATCGCCCTTATCTCTCTGAATGAAAACAAGCTCCGGCGCGAGGCGGACGCGGGCGACAAGCGCGCGGCGCTGATGCTGAAGATATCCGAAACGCCGACCACGTTCCTTTCTACCATACAGATCGCCATCACCCTGTCCGGTTTTCTCGGCGCGGCTTTCGGCGCTGACAACTTCGCCGATCGCATCACCGATTATTTCGTCAACACGGTGGGCGTCACCGCCATTCCCGCCGCCACCATCAACACGCTGTCGGTCATCGTCGTCACCGTGGTTATTTCCTATTTTACGCTGGTGCTCGGCGAGCTCGTACCCAAGCGCGTGGCGATGAAGAAGTCCGAGCAGATCGCGCGCGTGATCTGCGGCTTTATCAGCGGCATGTCCAAGATCTGCAAGCCCGTCATCTGGCTGCTCACCAAGTCCACCAACGGCGTTCTGCGCCTGATGCACATCAGCCCCGAGGATGAGGAAGAGGAAGTCTCCGAGGAGGAGATCCGCTACATGGTGGATGTCGGCGAGGAAAAGGGCACCATCGAAACCAGCGAACGGGACATGATCGAAAACATCTTCGAGTTCAACAACATCACCGCCGAGGACGTGATGGTGCATCGCACCGATATGCGCTTTATCTGGATGGATTCCACCCACGATGAAATTATTGAAACCATCCGCACAAGCGGCCTTTCCCGCTTTCCCGTCATCGGCGAGGATGCCGACGACGTCAAGGGCCTGCTCATCGCCCGCGACTATCTGCTCAACGAGGAGCGCGCCGAAAAGCAGCCCCTGGAGGCGCTCATCCGCCCGGCCTATTTCGTGCCTGAGAGCGTGCGCGCGGACGTGCTCTTCCGCAACATGCAGATCAAGAAAGTCCACCTGGCCATCGTCGTCGACGAATACGGCGGCACCAGCGGCCTGGTGACCATGGAAGACCTGCTTGAGGAGATCGTCGGCAATATCTACGACGAGACCGATCCCCTCGAAGCCCGTGAGATCACCGAATTGGAGCCCGGCGTATTCCGCGTGGCCGGTCACTGCGATCTGGATACGCTGCGCGAGCGTTTGGGCGTGGATATCCCCGAAAACGATGAAATCGACACGTTGAGCGGTCTCATCATCAACGAGCTTTCCAACGTGCCGGAGGACGGCAGCACCTTCGATATCGACCTGTGCGGCATGCATGTACACGTCGACGAGGTGCGCGACCGCCGCGTGGAGTGGACCACCGTGCGCCTCCCTGAAAAGGATGAGGCGGCGACGGAGGACGCTTCCGCCGCGTCGAAGGAGGACTGACATGGCTTCCCGCAAGCCGGTGCAGAAGAAAAAGGACAAGCGCGCGACGGTCGTGTTTTTCACGGCCGTCGCCGTGTTGCTTTTGGCGCTCGTGCTGCTGCTGGTCTTCGCGGTCTTCCGCCCGGCGGGAGACAAGGCGCTGACCGCCGCCCTCACCCCTTCGCCAACGGCGAGCGCCGCGCCCACACCGACGCCGTTCGCGCCCCGCACGGTCACCATCCGCGCCGCGGGCGATGTGATGATGCACGATGAACAGCTTCGGGCGGCGGCCCGCCCCGGCGAGGGCTACGATTTTTCGCCCCAGTACGATTTGATTGCCGAATCCCTTTCGGCGGCGGATTATACGATCGCCAACCTCGAGACGACCGTGGGCCTGTACAGCGACAATCCCTATTCGGGCTATCCCATGTTCAACGCCCCGCCTGAGCTGCTCACGGCCCTGCACGAGGCCGGAGTCGACTTTGTCAGCATGGCCAACAACCACATACTCGACCGCTACTTCGACGGGATGCTCTATACCATCGACAACGTCGAGGCCGCGGGTCTGGATTATGGCGGCGTCAACCGCAGCAAAGAGCAAAAGGAGACGCCCAACATCGTCGAGGTCGGCGGCGTCCGGCTCGGCATGCTCTGCTACGCGGAGCACACCAACGAAATGGACGTTTACAGCGACCCGCGCGCCCGCGAATACGGCGTCAATTACATCGAGGGTACGGACTTTGCCGCCGAGGTGCGCAAATTGCGCGAAGCGGGTGCGGATGTGGTCATTGCCATGCTGCACTGGGGCGACGAATACGAGCGCTGGGCCAACAGTTACCAGCGCTCCCTGGCCGAAGAACTCGTCGCCGCCGGCGTGGACGTCATCCTGGGCGGCCATTCGCACGTTGTCCAGCCCGCGGGCATGCGCGAGCTCACGCTGGCGGACGGCACGGAGCACGAGGCGCTCATCGCCTTCAGCCTGGGCAATTTCAACAGCGGCATGGTCGATGAATACGCCAATGCCGGCGCGATCCTCGAATTCACGCTCGTCGAACAGGAAGAGGGTGGCTTTTCTATCGAGGACATTGGCTTCGTGCCCACCTACTGCTGGCCGAAGGACGGCGTCTTTACCACCGTTCCCGCCCTCGTTTATTACGACGAGGCCCCCGAGGGCATGTCGCCGGAGGAGCACCAGCGCTTGCGCAAAAGCGTGGACGACGTGAAAACCCTCATGGGCGGGCGGCTGGCGGTGCTGGAGAAATAAGGCTGTCCCGCGTGACGCCCCGCTGCGGCGGGGCGTTCCATTTCCCCGCGTGAACTTTTTGTTCTTTACCTTTCAGCGCTTGACACCTTTTTCGCAGGTGCTATACTTGTGGAAATACCATCAGAAATGGAGGCCTTGCTATGGCGATCATCCGGGAAGGGCTTACTTTTGACGACGTTTTGTTGATCCCCCGCAAGAGCAATGTGCTGCCCAAGGAGGTAGACACCTCCGTGACGCTCACCAAGGGCATCTCCCTGAACATCCCCCTGATGAGCGCCGCCATGGATACTGTCACCGACGCGCGCCTGGCCATCGCCATCGCCCGCGAGGGCGGTCTGGGCGTCATCCACAAGAACATGTCCATCGAGGCGCAGGCCGCGCAGGTGGACAAGGTCAAGCGTTCGGAAAACGGCGTCATCACCGATCCTTTCTTCCTCTCCCCGGATCATCTCGTCTCCGACGCGCAGGAATTGATGGCGCGCTACCGCATCTCCGGCGTGCCCATCACCGAAAACGGCAAGCTGGTCGGCATCCTCACCAACCGCGATCTGCGCTTTGAGACGGACTATTCCCGCAAGATCTCCGAGGTCATGACCTCGAAAAACCTCGTCACCGCCCCGGTGGGCACCACGCTGGAACAGGCGCGCGAGATTCTCGCCAAGCACCGCATCGAAAAACTGCCGCTGGTGGACGAAAACTACATGCTGCGCGGCCTCATCACCATCAAGGACATCCAGAAGTCCCAGCAGTACCCCAACTCCGCCAAGGACAGCCAGGGCCGCCTGCTCTGCGCTGCCGCCGTTGGCGTCACCCGCGATATGATGGATCGCGTCGCCGCGCTGGTCAACGCCAAAGTGGACGCCGTCGGCCTTGACACCGCCCACGGCCACTCCGCCGGCGTGCTCACCGCCGTGGAGACCATCAAAAAGGCCTATCCCGACCTGCCGCTCATCGCCGGCAACGTCGCCACCGCCCACGCCACCCACGATCTGATCATGGCCGGCGCGGACGTGGTCAAGGTCGGCATCGGCCCCGGCTCCATCTGTACCACCCGCGTGGTCGCCGGCATCGGCGTGCCGCAGATCACCGCCATCATGGACTGCGCCGAGGAGGCCGACCGTTACGGCAAGACCATCATCGCCGATGGCGGCGTCAAGTACTCCGGCGATATCCCCAAGGCCATCGCCGCCGGCGCCAGCGCCGTGATGCTCGGCAGCCTCTTCGCCGGCACGGAGGAGAGCCCGGGCGCCAAGGAGATTTACCAGGGCCGCTCCTTCAAGGTCTATCGCGGCATGGGCTCCCTCGCCGCCATGGCCGAGGGCAGCAAGGACCGTTACTTCCAGGAGGACGCCAAGAAGCTCGTGCCCGAGGGCGTCGAGGGCCGCGTGCCCTACAAGGGGCCGCTGGCGGACACCATCTTCCAGCTCATGGGCGGCCTGCGCTCCTCGATGGGTTACTGCGGCACGCCCGATATACAGTCCCTGCGCGAGAACGGCGAATTCATCCGCATCACCAACGCCGGCCTCGTCGAGAGCCACCCGCACGACATCAACATCACCAAGGAAGCCCCGAACTACTCCCGCGTGGGTTGATACCTTTCCCAAACGCCGCGTAGCCCTGCGCCACGCGGCGCTTTTGGCTTGACGCGGCGGGGGGGGGTAATGGTATACTGTTCTTGCAGAACCAAAGAGAAAGGGTGAAGGGGAATGTATTCGCCGGGACTGAAAAAACTGGGCGCGGAGTTCGGCCTGACCGCCGGCAAGGGCCGCGTCTACGGACTTCTCGAGGGCTTTCCCGTCTCCATGTGGGACGGCGCGGGCACCAAGAACATGCTGATTTACCTTGGCGAGCCAAGGGACGCCGCGGAAGACGCGCAGACCGATCTGCAGGCGCTGTTGCCCCGCGAACTGGAGGCCTACCGCATCATGCAGTACGAACTCGTGGACGATCTGCCGCTGCTGCTGGTCGTCTTTCACGACAACCCGGGCACGCTCAAGCGCATACGCCAGTTTTTGCAGGAGGCCGTGCCGGCGCTGCGCGAGGCGGGCCTTTCGCAGGTATACTATTGCGCGCAGTGCGGAAAAGCCTTTGAAGGCGCGCCGGAGATCGACCTTGTCGACGGCACGCCCGTGCCCGTCCATGCCTACTGCCAGGAGGATTTTGCGCGGGAGATCGAAGAGGACGAACGCGAGGAGCGCGAACAGCTGCGCCAGGAGAGCGCCGAAGCCCTGCTCGACGGCTCCATTCTCAAGGGTGTCCTTGGCGCCTTCCTCGGCGCGCTCATCGGCTCCATCCCCTGGGTGCTCATCTACATGTTCGGCTACCTCGCCTCCATCGGCGGCATACTCATCGGCATGGGCGCGGTGTTCGGTTACAAAAAGCTCTCCGGGCGCGTAGGCACGGCTTGCGTGGTCAGCGCCGTGGTCTTCGCCGCCCTGATGGTGCCTCTGGCCTGCTATGCCGGCGAGGCCGCGATCCTGCTCAAGGAGTTTATCGCCGGCAATCTGGAGCCCTTGCGCATGAGCGATTTCGGCTGGCTCTTCCGCTCCATCACTGCCCTTGCCGAGTGGCGGGAAAGCTTTCGGCAGAACGTGCTCATGGGCTATCTCTACGCCGCGCTTGGCCTGATCGCCTTTCTCATCAGCAAGCGCCACGGCCTGCGCAATCGCCCGGCGCAACAATCGCCCAAGGATGTTTGACATATCCGCGCCGCATCGCCCCGGCATGCCGGCGCGTTTCCATCTTTTTCTCTGCGGTTCCCGCGGACAGCGCTGTCCTCGCGGGATCCGCGTCGTTTGTTTTTGCGGGCCCATTGAACAAAATTTTGGTTTAAAAAGTTAATTATTTATGCAGATTGCCAATTGAGCAATCGTTTGTAACATGATATAATGTGAAATAATCAAAGCATATATGAAATAGTGCGCCAAGACAAAGGAGGCAGGGGGATGAGCGCGGTCAAGCTCGAGGACATTGCCCGGCAACTGGGCGTCTCCATCTCCACAGTCTCCCGTGCCCTCAGCGGCAATGGCCGCGTCGGGGAAAAGACGCGACAGCGCGTGCTGGCGGCGGTGCAGGAATCGAAGTACACGGTCAACGCGGTGGCCCGCTCCCTACGCCTGCGCGACGCGCGCAATATCGGCATCATCGTGCCGGACATCAGCAACAGCTATTTCGCCGCGGTCATCAAGGGCGCGCAGGAAGTCTGCCGCCAGAGCGGCTACGCGCTGATGGTCTGCAATTCCGACGAGGATCGATCCTTTGAGGAAGAGGCGCTGCGCACGCTGCTGGAAAAGCAGGCCTCGGGCCTGATCCTCGCCAGCGTCGGCGGTTGCGCGGAACTGCTCGGGCAATACGCCTATCACGACGCGCCCATCGTCTTTATCGACAACATCCCCCAGGGCGTGAACGCCGCGGACGTCGTCTCCATCGACAATTTCGCCGCCGCGCGGGAGTTGACGCGGGCGATGCTGGCGCGCGGTTACCGCGAGATCGGTATGATCACCGGCCCGGGCGACCAGTCCACGGGTTCTCTGCGCCGGGCGGGGTTCGAGCAGGCTCTGGTCGACGCCGGACTCGCGCCGCGCCCCGAATGGGTGCTGGAGGGCGACTTCCGCATGGCCTCCGGCCGCGCCTGTATGGAGAGCATACTGCGCCTTGAAGAGCGGCCGCGCGCCATGATCATCGCCAACAACTACATGACCTATGGCGCGATCAACGCCATCCGCGTCGCCGGTCTGCGCATCCCCGAGGACATTGCGCTGGCCGCCTTCGACGCCCTGGACGAAACGGGCCTGATCACGCCGCTGATCACCTCGCTGAACCAGCCCGCCCAGCGCATCGGCCGGCGGGCCGCCGAGATTATCCTCTCCCGCCTGACCGGCGAAGAGCGCCGCGCGGATGAGGAAGTCGTGCTCAAACCTGTGCTTTTCGAAGGCGGTTCCTGGTAAGAGCGCTTTTTCGCCGCTTGTACAAACGATTGCGCAACGCCGGCGCCCGTTGAGAAAGCGAGGGGACTTTCGTCCCTTCGCGCAAACGATCGTTCAATTCCGGCGTCCGCCGGAAAAAATAAAAAGGAGAGATAGAACATGAAGAAGCTGCTTGTCACCCTGTTGGCCGTCGTTCTCGCTTCTTCCATGGTGCTCGGAGGCGCCGTGGCGGAGACGAAGATCGGCGTGAGCATCATGGAGCTGACCGCCTACACCTGGTACCTGGGCGTCATCCAGGGCTGCGAGGAATGGGCGGAGGAGCATCCGGACGCGGAGTTCACCTTCCAGTTTGAAGACAGCCGTTCGGACGTGAGCACCATGCTCAACAACATCGACAACCTGGTCACTGGCGGCGCGCAGGGCATCATCCTCTTCCCGGCGGACGCCTCCAGCGCCATCCCCACCATGAAGCAGTATGTGGCGCAGGGCATCCCCTTCGTCATTGGCGACTATGCGCAGGAGCCGGCCAGCGAAGATGACATCGTCTGGGAGACCTTCGTGGGCCACGACATGCGCGCTCTGGGCGAGGCTGCGGGCGCCGTTGCCGTCGAGTACCTCAAGACCCTGGACAAGGACGATCCGGTGTGCCTGTTCATCAGCCGCCCGACCTCCGGCCAGGTTTCGACCGACCGCTTCGAGGGCTTCCGCGACACCGTGCTGGCCGCCTTCCCGAACGCCCGCATCATTGAAGAGGGCGACGTCGGCGCCGGTTCCCGCGATTCCGCGCAGAGCCTGATGGAGAACGTGCTGCAGCGCGAAGCCGTGATCGACGTTGTCTGCGGCCACAACGACGCTGAGGTAGTGGGCGCTTACAACGCCGCCATGTCCGCCAACCGCACCGAGATCAAGTTCATCGGCATCGCCGGCGACCGCGACGTGCTCACCTACATCACGGAGGGCAACGAGTACTGGCTGGGCGAGGTCCTGCAGGATCCGGTGGATCTGGGCTATCAGGCGACCGAGGCCATCTATCAGGTCATGGTCGAGGGCAAGGAGATCCCGCTGGTTTGGGATCTGCCGCTGCCGCAGGCCATCACCCCGGACAATGTCGCCGAGTACGACTGGCAGAATTGGGAGTGGCTCTAAGCCTGAACGCTTGCGCGGGGGCGCTTCGGCGCTCCCGCCCCCTATAGGGCCGCGGCGTTCCGGATCGCCAGACGATTGAAGACCGCGTGGACACGCGCAAGGAGGAATGAGGATGATCAACCTGTTTCCCGAACCGAAAAAGCTGTTGGACAAGAACGGCCTCAGCCGCGCGTTCACCGGCCTGTATATCCCCGGCGCCGACGACGAGACGCTGAAGATCGCCCGCCTGCGCTTCTGGAACTATCCCGAAATCGCCATCGGGGCGGAAGAAGCAGAAAACGCTCTTTGCGTGCGCCTGGAAAAATCGCTCGCGGGCGTGGAGAGCGAAAAACCCGAGCTTTTCAAAAGCCAGGGCTATTGCCTGGATATCGGCGCGGACGCGGTGAAGATCCGCTACGAGGGCCGCGCCGGCCTGATCAACGCCATCACCAGCGTGAAGATGCTTCTGCAGCCGCAGGAGGGCGGCTTTGCCCTGCCGCAGTGCGAGATTGTCGATTATCCGTCGCTGGCGGTGCGCGCGGTCGCGCCCACGTTCTCCTGGTACGCCGGCTATGGCCGCATCGGCTTCGACTGCCAGCTGTGGGGCTTTGAAGAATGGCAGCAGTTCATGAACATCTGCCTGGACAACAAGATCAACCAGTTCAACATGGTCATGTACGGCTACTGGCCGTTTGAGTTCGACGAGTATCCGGAAACGGTGTTCCGCAATGTGCCGGTGAAGATCTGGAACGCGGAGAACCGCCGCTGGCTGACCGTGCGCTACACCCATCCCAACATCGAAGAGCCGTTTTTGCAGAAACTCACGGAGTTGGCGCACTTCCTGGAGTTCAAGGTGTTCGCCTATGTGGGCCTGAACTCCTACAACGGCGCCTATACCATCAAACACCCCGAGGCGCGCACGAAGCCGCCCAAGACGGGCGGGTTCCTCAACGATTTCGACTCGCTCTGTCTGAGCCATCCGGGCACGGTGGATTACATCGTGCGCTCCATGGAGCGCATCGCCGAACTCGGCTTTGACGGCTTCACGCTCGAGGAGAGCGAGGAAGGCTTCTGGTACTGCGAATGCGAGGGCTGCCGCCACCGCTGGCACAAGGACGGGGCGGTGCCGCCCGGAGAGGCCAAGCACGCGGCCAACATCTGGCTGCTCAATCGCATCTACGAGGCGGTGCGCAAAGTCAACCCCAACGCCGTCATCGGCATTCGCGCCTTCCGTCAGCCGCCGCTGGAGAAGGATCCGGAATTCCTGCGGCAGACGGTGGAATCCATGCCCAAGGACATCATGCTCTTCTGGGCGCCGGGCCTCTACGTGCCGGAAACGGAGTTCCCGAAGTGGTGCGAGGCCTTTGGCCGCGACCGCGTATGGGCGCGCGATACGGAGGCAAACTCCATCACGTCCACGATGGGCCGCCTCTACCGCACCTTCAAATCCAATATGCTCCGCTATGAGGACGAGACGAACGAGCAGGTGCTCGAAACCGATATCCGCCAGCACATTGGCAGCGTCGAAATGGGCGTACACGGCATCAACGGCTTTATGTTCGAGTGGTTCGGGCTGTTTATGCATCTGTTTGCCCACGGCAACTACGGCTGGGGCTCGCGCATGGATCCGGATGTGTTCTACCATCGCGTGTGCGCGCTCAACTTCGGCCCCTGGGGCGAAACGGCGCTGTATGTGATGCAAAATATGCTCACCATCCACGAAAGCCAGATGCCGCTCTATACCACGCCGTTCCCCTTCCAGAAAAACCGCGTGGAAAAGCGCGATATCCCGGCGATTATGCGGGCAAAGGACAACCATCCCCGCATTATGGCGATGATCGAATCGCTGCAGGCGGCCTGCGCTTCCGAGCCGCGCATGCGTCAGTGGCGGCCGCACTTCGACCGCCTACGCAACGCTGAGCGCCGCAACGCGGTCATCTACGATATGATGCTCGCGGCCCTCGCCTATGAGGACGAGCAGGACCCCGCCCGCCGCGAGGAACTGCTGGACGAGATCCTCTACCTCAACGAAAAGGACTTCGACATCGCCAAGGAAATGTTCTTCGATATCAATCCCGTGGGCGAAACGGGCGTAAAGAGTTGCATGTTCCCGTATCACGAGATCAAGCGGCTGATCCACAATATCCGCCATCCCGAGGCGCCGGATGAGGACATCATCTGCTCCGGCATCGAAGCGCTGGGCTGGCTGTGGCTGTAAGCCACGGAAGGAGGCAGGACAATGCAGGGCGCACAGGCGGCGCGGCCGCAGGCCACGCCATTGCTGGAAGTGCGGGGCTGCACGATGGAGTTCCCGGGCGTCAAGGCGCTGGACAACGTCAGCTTCACGCTCATGCCGGGCGAGTGCCACGCGCTGGTCGGCGAGAACGGCGCGGGCAAATCCACGCTTTCCAAGTGCATCATCGGCGAAAACCGCATGACTGCGGGAGAGCTTTATATCGACGGCCAGAGCGTGAAGCTTCAGGGTTATTCCATTCGCGAGTCCCAGGAAAGAAAGATCGCCATCGTACATCAGGAATTCCAGCTCATGGCCGATATGAGCGGTCTGGAAAACATATTCGTCGGCCATTATCAAACGCGCGGCGGTTTCATCAACTGGAAAAAGCTGGAAAAGCACGCGCGCAAATTGCTGGACTTTTTGCAGTGCGACGTGGATCTGAGCGTGCCGGTGAAAAACCTGCGCACGGCCGAGCAGCAGATCATCCAGCTGACCAAGGCGCTGCTCAACGAGCCGAAAGTGCTCATCCTTGACGAATTGACCGCGGTGCTGCAGGAAAAGGACATTCAAAACATCTTCCGCATCATCGGCATCCTCAAGGAGCGGGGCATCGGCGTGATCTACATATCGCACCGCCTGGACGAGGTGTTCTCCTGCTGCGATTCCTACACGGTCCTGTGCGACGGGCGGCACGTGGGCTCCGGTCGGGTGTGTGATATCGACAAGGCGCAGCTGATCAAGATGATCATCGGCCGCGAGTTGACCAACGTCTATCCGCCGATCAACGAAAACCTCGGCGAGACGGTGCTGGAACTTCAGCACCTCACCGCGCCCAAGGCCTTTACCGACATTTCCCTCACGGTGCGCGCCGGCGAGGTGGTGGGCCTGGCGGGCCTGCTCGGCGCGGGCAAGACCGAGTTGGTCAACGCCATTTTCGGCAACCACAAGATCGTTTCCGGCAAGGTGCTTTTGCACGGCCAGGAAGTGCATATCCACTCCCCGCGGCAGGCCATCCGCATGGGCATGGGCATCGTGCCCGACGAGCGGCGGCGGCTGGGACTGAACATGCTGTTTGACATCAAGGACAACACCACGCTGCCAAATCTGGATCAATTCCGCCGCCTGGGCATTTTCCAGGATCTGGAGGCGGAGGCGCGGGCGGCCTTTGACGTCAACGAAAAGATGAACCTGAAGTACTACTCGCTGTGGCAGACGGTGAAGAAGCTCTCCGGCGGCAACCAGCAAAAGGTGGTCATCGCCAAGTGGATGCTGCGCGATTGCGACATCTTCCTGCTGGACGAGCCGACGCGCGGCATCGACATCGGCGCGAAGTTTGAGATCTACACATTGATCCATCAACTCGCCGAGGCCGGCAAGGCGGTCATACTCGTCTCTCCGGAAATGGAGGAGCTCATCGGCCTGTGCAACCGCATCTATATCCTCTTTGAGGGCAAGCTCATGGATCACGTCGAAGGCGAGCGCAAGACGCAGGAAGTCATCATCAACAGTCTGTTGGGGGTAAACGAACATGAGTGAATACAAATTAAAGAGCAAGCGCTATGGGGGCGGATTCCGCGCGTTCTTCTTTGACTGGATGATTCTGATCCTCTTTGTGGCCCTGGTGATCATCTGCTGCGTGAGCAACGCCCAGTTCCGCACGATGAACAACATCATGAACGTGCTTCGCCAGGCGTCGTTCATTTCGATCATCGCCATGGGCGAATTCTTCGTCATCCTGACCGGACAGATGGACATGTCCATCACCTCGACCATCGGCATGACATCCATCTTCTTTGCCGGTTTCGTGGTCAATAATGGTATGCCCATGGGTATCGCGCTGGTGCTGGTGCTGCTCATGTCCGCCGTGGTGGGCCTGATCAACGGCGTTCTGACGGTCTACGGCAAGATGCCGTCTTTCATCGCCACGCTGGTGGTCATGAACGTGCTCAAGGGCCTGTACTACATCTACTCCCGCGGCCTGCCGATCTCCGGCCTGCCCTCGAGCTTCAACTATCTGGGCGCGGGCTATGTGTTCAACATCGTCCCCTTCCCGGTGGTGATGATGCTGGTGATCGCCGTGATCCTCTGGGCGATGACGAAATACACCGCCGTGGGCCGCGCCTTCTACGCCGTGGGCGGAAACGCCGAGGCCAGCCGCCTTTCCGGCATCAACACGCGCTTTGTCGGCATACTGGCGTTCGTGCTGTGCGGCGTGCTCTCCAGCGTTGGCGCGCTCGGCCTGACCGCGCGCTCGCTCTCCGGCAACGTATCCATCGGCGAAGAACTGCTCTTTGACGTGATGACCATCGTCGTGCTCGGCGGCACGTCGCTGACCGGCGGCCGCGGCAAGATCTTCGGCGTGGTGATCGGCGCGCTGTTTTTGCAGGTCATCAGTAACTACATGGTGCTCATGAGCATCAACACCTACTGGCAGTGGGTGGTCAAGGGCATCATCCTGGTGGCGGTCGTGCTCATCGACTCCAACACCAAGAAGGACTGATACGGCCGCAGCGGCTGTGGGAGGTGATCGCCGGTGGCACAGGAATTGATCCGCATGGAGCACATCTCCAAATCGTTTCCGGGCGTGAAGGCGCTCAGCGACGTGTCCTTCCAGCTCAACGCCGGAGAGGTGCATGCGCTCGTGGGCGAGAACGGCGCGGGCAAGTCCACGCTGATGAAAGTCCTCACGGGCGTGTACGCCAAGGACGAGGGCCGCATCTTCCTGCATGGAAAGGAAGTGGACATACGCGGCGTGCGCGACAGTCAGCGCCTGGGCATCGTGATGATCCATCAGGAACTGAACCTGATGAACCACCTTACCGTGGCGCAAAACATATTCATCGGCCGCGAGGAGCGGCGGGCGCTGTTTTTCCTCAACGACGCCGCCCTCAACCGGCGCGCGCGGGAGTTGTTTGAACGCCTGCGCGTGGATATCGATCCTACCGTGCCAGTAGGCAGCCTGACCGTCGCCAAACAGCAGATGGTGGAAATCGCCAAGGCCCTTTCGTACAATTCGGAAGTGCTGATCATGGACGAGCCCACCGCGGCGCTGACAGATAATGAGATCGAAGACCTCTTCCGCGTCATCCGCATGCTGCGCGCGGAGGGGAAGGGCATCATCCACATCTCCCACCGCCTCGAGGAACTCAAGCAGATCTCCGACCGCATTACCGTTATGCGCGACGGCGGCTATGTGGCCACGGTGGATACCGCGCAGGCGCAGACCAATCAGATCATCTCGATGATGGTCGGGCGGGAAATCTTCATCACCCGCAGCGAGCGCGCCGCCCCGCAAAACGCTCCCGTCGCGCTGGAGGTCAAAAACCTCAACGCCGGACGCATGGTGCGGGACGTGTCCTTCAAAGTGCACAAGGGCGAGATCCTCGGCATCGCCGGCCTGGTCGGCGCGGGACGCACGGAAACGGCGCGCGCCATCTTCGGCGCGGACCCGCTGGAGAGCGGCGAGATCTTCGTGCATGGGCAGCGCCTCAACATACGCACGCCCAAGGACGCGGTGCGCGCCGGAATCGCCTATCTTTCGGAGGATCGCAAGCGCTATGGCCTGATGCTTGGCCTGAGCGTGCAGACGAACACCTCCATCGCGGCGATGAAGCGCTTTTTGCGCGCGGGATTCTTCCTGAGCGATGCGCGCGAGGAGCAGAACATGCGCAGGATGATCGACGAACTGTCGATCAAAACGCCGTCCACGCATCAGCTGACGCGCTTCCTTTCCGGTGGCAATCAGCAAAAAGTGGTGCTGGCCAAATGGCTGACGCGCAACTGCGACGTGCTGATCTTCGACGAGCCGACGCGCGGCATAGACGTGGGCGCGAAAAACGAGATCTACAAGCTGCTGGATCGCCTGGCCGCGGAAGGAAAGGCCATCATCATGATTTCCTCGGAGCTTCCGGAGATCATTCGCGTCAGCAATCGCGTGGTGGTCATGTGCGAAGGGCGCATCACCGGCGAGGTAAAGGGCGACGAGATCGACCAGACTACCATCATGCGTTATGCGACCATGCGCGAGGCGCAGGCAATCGGAGGCGAGTGAATATGAAAAGCGTGAAAAGTAAAGCCGTCGCCCAAAAACTGATCATTCTCAGTGTGCTGGTGGTCATGTTCGTCTTCTTTGCGATCATGCGTTCGGGTTTTGCAAGCTATCTGAACGTGATGACCATCGCGCTCTCGACGTGCGTCAACGGCCTGCTCGCCCTGGGCGTCACGTTCTGCATCACCACGGCCGGCATCGACCTCTCCATCGGCACCACCATGACCTTCAGCTGCGTGATGAGCGGCATCGCCTTCAACAACTGGGGGTTCCCCATCTGGCTGGCGATCATCTTCGGCTTCATCGTCGGCGGTTTCTGCGGCCTGACCAGCGGTTTCGCGGTGGCAAAGATGAAGCTGCCTCCGTTCATCGCCACGCTGGCCATGCAGATGGTCACGGAAGGCCTCTCCCTGGTAGTTTCCGGCATCCGTCCGGTGTACTTCACCAACGCGCCCGGCTATCAGGATATCGCCTTGGGCGGTTTCCTGGGCATAGACGGCTTCTACAATGCCTTCGTGCTTTTCGTGGTGGGCGTCATCATCGCCTGGGTGCTCTATTCCAGAACGCTGCTGGGCCGCTATACAAAGGCCATCGGTTCCAACGAGGAGGCCGCGCGCCTCTCCGGCATCAACACCGAGAAGTGGAAGATGCTCGTTTACATGGTCAGCGGTCTGTTCAGCGCCTTCGCGGGCCTGATCATGTCCTCCCGCCTGGGTTCTGCGCAGCCGCAGCTGGGCGCGGGCTATGAATCGGAGGCCATCGCCGCGGCGGTCATCGGCGGCACGTCCATGTCCGGCGGCGAGGGTTCCATCATCGGAACGGTGATTGGCGCGTTCATCATTTCCGTGCTCACCAACGGCCTGCGCTCGATGGCGGTATCCACCGAGTGGCAGACTGTCGTCACCGGCCTGGTGCTGGCGGGCGCCGTGTACTTCGACCTGTTGCGCAAGCGCGGTAAGGCCGCCTGACGCACCGTGGAATCTGCCCCTCCGGGCGAGGCGCCGGTGAGGGTAAATATAGGAGGAAAAGATATGAAGAAGCTCTTGGTACTGCTGCTGACGTTGGCGATGGCGGTCGCGATGCTCGCGTGCCCGGCTTTGGCGGAGGAGGAAAAGCCGCTGGAGGGCGGCTTCATTCCCGTGCTGCCGCTGGGCGTGGCGCACCAGTTCTGGCAGGCCGTGAAGACTGGCGCGGAACAGGCCGCCGAGGAATACGGCGTGACGATCGTCTTCGATGGCCCGCAGGATGAGACGATGGTCGACCGCCAGGTCGATATACTGCGCGCCAACCTCACCAATGAAGACCTCATCGCCGTGTGCATGGCGGCCATCGACACCCAGGCCGTCGAGGCGGACCTCTCTTCCGTGAAGGAACAGGGGATGCCGGTGGTCGGCTTTGACGCGGGCGTTGGCGCGATCGCCGACGCGCACTGCTCCACTTCCAACTACGCCGCCGGCGAGCTGGCCGCGGAGAACGCCATCCGCCTGGTGGGCACCGAGGGCAAGATTGCCATCGTCGGCCATTCCCAGACGGTCGTGGACGCCGTGCAGCGCGTGGAAGGTTTTGTGGACTACATCGAGGCCAATTCCAATCTGGAGATCGTCGATATCCAGTATGGCGAGGGCGACCACCTCAAGTCCGCGGACATCGCCAAGTCCATGCTGATCGCCAATCCGGATATCCAGCTGATCTACACCACCAACGAGGGCGCGTGCGTCGGCGCGTACAACGGCCTCAAGGAAGTCAACATGATCGGCAAAGTGCTGCTCATCGGCTTCGACTCCTCCGCCGCGCTGAAGGCGGGCGTGCGCTCGGGCGAGATCGCCGGCGCGATCACGCAGGATCCGGTCGGCATGGGCTATACCGCCGTCGCCACCGCCTGCAAGCTGGTTCTCGGCGAGGAGATCGAGGGCGAAGCGGACGAGAATGGCACTATCGTCATTGACACCGGCTGCTACTGGTACGACGCCAGCAACATGGACGACGAGAACATCGCGCCCCTGCTGTACGACTAAGACGGCCCGGCCGCCGCAAAGGCGGCCGTCCTTCCCCAAAACTGCGGAGAGTGATTGTATGTACGGAAAAAAGGTATGGTTTTTCCCGGACGGAGACCGTCCGCCCATGGGCGACAGTCCCCTCAAGGGACATGAATCCTATGTGATCCTCAATCCCAACGCGCAGGATGCGAACATTGAGATCACGCTCTATTTTGAGGACAGCGAGCCCGTGCGCGGCATTCGCGTGACCGTCGGCGCGGAGCGCGTCAAGTGCCTCCAGACCCATCGCCCGGAACACTTTGGCGAGCATGTGCTGCCCCTGACCACGCAGTACGCCGCCAAGGTGGAAAGCGACGTGCCGGTGATCGTCCAGTACGGCCGCCTCGATCCCCGGCAGACCAATCTCGCCTATTACACGACGATGGGGTATCCCGTCGATGATTAGGCGCTTTTGCCAACGCGGCTTTTTGAAGCCCGAAAAGGTGGAGGAGTATCGCGCGCTGCACGCGGCCGCCTGGCCCGACGTGCTCAAGACCATTCGGGAGTGCAACCTGCAAAACTACTCCATCTCCATCCTGGGGGAAATGGTCGTTGCCTACTTTGAGTATACCGGCGAGGATTACGAAGCCGATATGCGCAAAATGGAGGCGGATCCCGTGACGCAGGAATGGTGGAAACACACCAAGCCCTGCTTCGCCCGGCACGACGAGGGCGTTTACTACGAGGACATGGAAGAAATATTCTATCTGAAGTAAAGGAGAGAAACAACCATGGAACACGGCAGCATCCGTATACCGCACAATGAGTATCTCGAGCGCGTGCAGCGCGCGGCGGCGATCCTGCGCCGAGAGGGCCTGGACGCGATGATCGTCAACGGCAATGAGGCCGACTACGCCAACCCCCGCTATTTTTCCGGCTACTGGCCGCTGTTTGAGCGCGCGGGCGTGGCCATCTCCGCGGGCGGAGACGCGGCGCTGATGTGCGGCCCGGAATCGAAGAAGTTCGCCAGCGACCGCTCGCACCTTGACAAGGTGTTTGTGCTCATGGAGTACCGCGAGGGCGCGGACCCCTCCTATCCCGAATTCACGCCCGATACCTACCACGATGTGTTCAAGGCCATCGGCGTTACCGGCAAGAAACTGCGCATCGGCGTGGCCAGCTATCTGGATACCTCCGTGGTCATCATGGAAGGCATCAAGTCGGCGTTCCCGGAGGCGGAGATCGTCAACGCCGGCTATATCATGACCGAACTGCGCAGCATCAAGTCGGCCAATGAGATCGCCTGCCTGCGCGAAGGCTACCGCATCGCCGAACTCGCCACCCAGCAGGTCATCAAGGAGATCCGCCCGGGCATGACCGAACTGCAAATGGTGGGCGTGGCCCAGCGCGTGGTCTACGAAAACGGCGCCGAGTATGAGGGCCTGCCGATGTATGTGTTCTCCGAGGCCTCCACGCGCCATGCCATCTCCCGTTCCAGCTATCGCAAGTTTGAAAAGGGCGATATCGTGCAGCTCAACCTTTCGGCCAAGATCGACGGCTACTCCGCCGCCATCGGCTATCCGATCGTGCTCGGCAAGCTGGAAGGCCATCGCCGCGACGTGGTGCTCTTCGGCCTCGAGGCGCACAACTGGACGGAGAAGCAGATCAAGGCCGGCGTCATGGCCTGCGACGTGGCCAAGCAGTTCTACGACTACTATGTGGCCAACGGCTATAAGGACAACTTCGTCTATGGCCCCATGCACGGCACCGGCATCATCGAAGTGGAAGCGCCGTGGGTGGAGACCACTTCCAATTATCCCTTCAAGCCCAACATGACCTTCCAGATCGATACCTACATTTCCACGGACACCTTCGGCGTGCGCTGGGAAAAGGGCATTGCTGTCACCGAAACGGGCTGCGACGTGCTTTCCGCGCCCATCGGCAAGCTCTACGAGCTGGAGTTCTAAATCATTTTCGCGGGGCGGTCCAGGCGCCGCCCCGCCACCTTTGCAAAGGAGGGGCCTATGAACCTCATTGATATGTTCTATCGCGAGATCGAGGACGCGAAGAAGCGCAAGGTCCCGCTCGTCATCCCCATCGGTACCATCGAGTACCACGCCGAGCATGCCAGCGTCGGCTGCGATACCATGGTCATTACCGGCGTTCTGGAGCGCCTTGGCAAGAAAAAGGAAATCGTCGTCGCGCCGCCCATCTGGTATGGCGTGGCCAGTTACGCCGTGTGTGGCCCGGAAAAGAACACCATCCAGGTGGACGTGGACGTATACGAGGCCTACATCGCCGAGATCCTCAAGTCCCTGGTGTGGGGCGGCTGGCAGAACATCTACATGGTGTTCCATCACCAGAGCGAAAACGATGGCCTCATGCCCATGTCCCTGGCCTGCATGAAGGCGGCCAAGAAAGTCACCATGCGCTATCTGGAAGAAAAGCGCGGCTATGGCTGGTGGGGCAGCAACGACATGCAGGATTACTACGAAAATCTCGAAACCGACGCCAACCCGCTGACGTTCATCAAGACCATACAGCTCATGGACGCGCAGGTGCAGAAGGATTGCGGCGGCTTCGATCACGCCGGCAAGTTCGAGACTTCCCTGCTCTCCGCCGTCTATCCGCAGAACGTCGACTTCGCGCGCACGGCCTGGAATACGGAATGGTTCGCCATCCCCTCGCAGGAAGCCAGCACGGAATTGGGCGAAAAGATGGTGGCGTTGACGCTTGCATACCTGGAAAAGACCATCGTATAGCCTCCTGGCGCAAAAATACGGCGTTTGTCTGTGGTAAAAACACAAAAAGACGCGGCGGACGCTTGACAGCGTCCGCCGCCTGTGGTATGCTCTATCATGACAACGCAATGATGAAGCCAAGTAGCGGGAGAACGCTGGATCAAGAGAGCCTTCGGCCGGTGCAAGAAGGTGAAAGCGCCCCCGCGAATACCCTTCGGAGCGGCCCGGGCGAAACGCCAGTAGTCCGGGACGGCCCGCGCCCGTGAACGCGCCCCGAGACGCCGCCGGTTTTCCGCGCGGCAAACGGAAGTGGTACCGCGATCCGTCGCCTTCCTTTGGGAGGGCGATTTTTTTGTCAGGGAGGTTTGCATATGAAATTCACCGAGGAAGCGTTCGCGCCGCACATGCGGCCCATCACCGGTTCCGCCATCCGCGAGATCTTCAAACTGCTGGGCAAGCCCGGCATGATCTCCTTCGCCGGCGGCAACCCCTCCAACGCGGCTCTGGAGCCGGAGGTCATCTCCGAACTGGCCGTGGAAGTGCTGGCAAAGTATGGAACCACGCTCTTGCAGTACGGCGCCACCGAGGGCTTCGGCCCCTTCATCGAGAGCGCGGGCGAGTTTCTCTCCGAAGTCGGCTTTCGCGCCGGAGCGGGCGAACTTTTGCCCGTGCAGGGCGGCACGCAGGGTTTCGACCTGCTCATCAAGGCGCTGGTCGAGCCGGGCGACGTCATCCTCGCCGAAGACCCCACCTTCCTGGGCGCTCTGCAGGCCATGCACACTTACAACGCCCGCATCATCCCCGTGGCCACGGATGAAAACGGCGTCATTCCCGAGGATGTCGAGGAAAAGATCAAAAAATACAGCCCGAAGCTGATGTACATCATCCCCAGCTTCCAAAACCCCACCGGCGTGACCCTCTCGCTGGAGCGCCGCAAGGCCATGGCCCAACTCGCCTGCAAATACGGCGTGGTGCTGGCCGAGGACGACCCCTACCGCGATTTGCGCTACGCGGGTGAGGCGCTGCCCGCCATCAAGGCCTTCGATGAAGAGGGCTGGGTGGTCTACCTTTCCAGCTTCTCCAAGTACGTATCCCCCGGCATGCGCCTGGGCGCGGCGGTGGGCAACAAAATGCTCATCCGCAAGATGACCATCGGCAAGCAGTCCACGGACGTGCACTCCCCGCTGCTTGTGCAGGCCATCATCGACGCCTATCTGCGCAAGGGCCTGATGCCCGGCCACTTAAAGCGCATCTGCGGCGATTACAAAAAGCAGTTGGACGCCATGCTGGAGGGCTTTAAGTACCTGCCCGCGGGCACGCGCCACACCGTTCCCGAAGGCGGCCTCTTCGTCTGGGCCGAACTTCCCGAGGGCATGGACGCCAAGGCGCTGCTGGACAGGTGCGTGGAAAACAACGTCGCCTACGTCCCCGGCACCTTCTTCTACGTGGAGGGCGGCCACGAAAACACCATGCGCCTGAACTTCTCCAACGCCACCATCGAGGACATCGACAAGGGCATGCGCGCGCTGGGCGCGGCATTGGCCCAATAACAGGAGGATATACCGTTGAACGCACTGGACATCTTGAAAGAGCGCGGCTTTATCGCCCAGGTCACCTTTGAGGACGAACTGTACAAGGCCTTCGACGAGGGCATGGTCACCTTCTACACCGGCTTTGACCCCACCGCCGACAGCCTGCACATCGGCCACTACATTCCCATCATGGCCATGGCGCATCTGCAGCGCGCCGGCCATCGCCCCATCGCCCTCATGGGCGGCGGCACGGGCATGATCGGCGACCCCTCCGGCAAGAGCGACCTGCGCAAGATGATGACCGTGGAAACCGTGGACCACAACGTCTCCTGCATCAAAAAGCAGATGGCGAAGTTCCTCGATTTCGATTCCGGCCGCGAGAACGCCGCCCTCATCGCCAACAACGCCGACTGGCTGCGCAACCTCAACTACATCGACTTTTTGCGCGAAGTCGGCTCGCTGTTCTCCGTCAACCGCATGCTCACCGCCGAGTGCTACAAGCAGCGCATGGAGCGGGGGCTGACCTTCCTCGAGTTCAACTACATGATCATGCAGTCCTACGACTTCCTCGAGCTGTTCAAGCGCTACGGCTGCACGCTGCAGGCCGGCGGCGACGATCAGTGGTCGAACATGCTCTCCGGCGCGGACCTCATCCGCCGCAAGGAGCAGAAGCCTGCCTTCGCCCTCACCTTCAAACTGCTTTTGACCTCTGACGGCCGCAAGATGGGCAAGACGGAAAAGGGCGCGCTCTGGCTCGATCCCAACCGCACCTCGCCCTACGAGTTCTATCAGTACTGGCGCAATGTCGACGACGCGGACGTGGAAAAGTGCCTGGCGCTTCTCACCTTCCTGCCCATGGACGAAGTGCGCCGCCTCGGCGCGCTCAAGGACGCGGCCATCAACGAGGCCAAGCGCGTGCTGGCCTTTGAGGTCACCAAACTCATCCACGGTGAGGAAGAGGCCGTCAAGGCCCGCGACGCGGCCGAGGCTCTCTTTGGCGGCGGCGCCATGGGCGGCAGCGTGCCCACCACCGCGCTCACGGCGGCGGAACTGGCGGAGGAAAGCCGCCTCGTGGCGCTGCTTGCCCGCGCCGGCCTCTGCAAGTCCAACGGCGAGGCCCGCAAGACCATCCAGCAGGGCGGCGTCACCGTCAACGACGAAAAGGTCACGGACGTGGACTTCCGCTTCACCCCCGAGATGCTTTCGGGCGAGGGCGCTCTGGTGCGCAAGGGCAAGAAGAGCTACCATCGCTTCAAACTGGCGTAAGACCACCGCCGCCCGCGGCAAACCGTCGCGGGCGGCGTCAGAGCGCTGATAAAGCCCGCAACCGCAAGAATCGCTCTGATATATTAAAAATCAGAGGCGATTCTTGCTTCCGGCGTCAGCCAACTTGCATCCTGCGGTCACTTACGTCCATGTAAGCTCCCTTGGATGCAAGTTTGCTTCCTTGGCTTGCAGGCTTTCTCAACGCTCTGACAGTCTGTTGACTTTGTCAACATCCTGCCGCCGCCCGCGGCAAACCGTCGCGGGCGGCGCTGATTCCAGAACGCGGAGGCGCGCATGAAGCCATACAAGACGCTCGTTTCCCGCGCGGACGCGGAGTTCATCATCAACAAATCGCGCTTCATCGGCCACGGCAAGCCCGTGGAGACGGAGGAGGAGGCGCTTGCCTTCCTCGCCGAGATGCGCGAAACCTACAAGGACGCCACCCACAACTGCTACGCCTACATCGTCGGCGCCAACATGGGCGTGATGCGCTATTCGGACGATGGCGAGCCCGGCGGCACCGCCGGCATGCCCATCATCGAAGTGCTCAAGGCGCGCGGCATTACCAACTGCTGCGTGGTGGTGACGCGCTACTTTGGCGGCGTCCTCCTCGGCGCGGGCGGGCTGGTGCGCGCCTATTCGCGCGGCGCGGCGGAGGCCGTCAACGCCTGCGGCGTGGGCGTGATGCATCCCACGCTGCGCGCCCTCGTGGACGTGCCGTACCCGCTTCTGAGCAGAGTGGAGTTCTTTTTGAAGACCGCGCCGGTGATCGTCGAGGACAAGGCCTTCGCCGAGCAGGTGACGCTGACGTTGCTCGTGCGCGAAACGGACGCCGCCGCCCTGGAGGCGAGCCTTACCGACCTTTCCGAGGGCACGCTGGAACTGGTGCGCTTTGACGAGTTCTATCACCCTTGGAAAGAGGAGGAGCCGTCCGCCTGAGCCCGCGCTTCGGCCATGGGCGCCACAGCGCGCAGGTAGGCGGGGCAAAATACCTCGCAGAGCGCGCATGCCTTGTCCGCCAGGCAGACCAGCCAGCCCTCGCGGCAGCGCGGCGGAATCGGCGTGAGCGGAAACATGTGGCGGTGGATGGCGTTTTCCTCGATGGGGGAGAGCGCATGCTCCGCCCGCGCGTTTTTCAGCGCCCGTCCGGCGTGGAAAAGGCCGTGCAGGCGGTGCGCGCCGCCGTCGAAGGCGTGCCAGTCGTAGAGGAAATAGTCGTGCAAGAGCGCTCCGCGCACCAGCGCGCGCATGTCCACAGACAGGCGCAAGCGCAGCGCCAGCGCCACGCACACATAGGCCACGGCCACCGAATGGGCGAACACGCTGGTCTGCGCGTGATGGGCAAAGCCCTTCATGCCCTGCATGGAGGCGTGGCTGAGTATATCCCGCCCGTAGCGCGAGAGCAGGTCGAGCGCACAACTGCGGGGCGCAAGCGGTGTCATCGCATTTCCCACCTTTCACGCGGCCCATGCCGCGCAACTCCATTATACCACCGCGTCCGTCGCGTTGTCATCGCGCCGCGTTAAAATAACAGTCTCCCGCTTGCAATGCGCCCCGCCCGGGCGTATAATGATTCCAAAATTCCATTTTCAGATACGGAGGGTCTACCATGCAGGATATTCGCTTTGAACAGGCGACTTCCTTCAAGCAGAAGCCGCAGGACGAGAGCAAGATGGGCTTTGGCAAGCTCTTTACCGACTACATGTTTGAAATGGACTATTCCGTGGAAAAGGGCTGGCACGATCCCCGCGTGGTGCCGTACCACAACTTCTCCATGGATCCGGCCACGTCCGTTTTGCACTACGGCCAGGAGATCTTCGAGGGCATGAAGTGCTATCGCCGCAAGGACGGCGGCCTGCAGCTTTTCCGCCCCCGCGACAATTTCGCGCGCATGAACCGCTCCGCCGAGCGCATGGCCATTCCCCAGTTTGATGAAGACGTGGCCATGGCCGGCCTTGAAAAGCTCCTCGAGGTCGAGAAAGACTGGGTGCCCCACACGCAGGGCGCGACGCTCTACATCCGCCCCACCATCATTGCCATGGACGCCATGCTCGGCGTGCACGCGGCGCACACCTACAAGTTCTACATCATCCTCTCGCCGTCGGGCGCGTACTACGCCGGCGGCCTCGCCCCGGTGGACATCTACGTGGAGGACAAGTACGTCCGCGCCGTGCGCGGCGGCATCGGCTTTGCCAAGACCGGCGGCAACTACGCGGCCTCCATCCGCGCCGGCGAGATCGCCGAGGAAAAGGGCTACACGCAGGTGCTCTGGCTGGACGGCGTGGAGCAGAAGTACGTCGAGGAAGTCGGCGCCATGAACATGATGTTCGTCATCGACGGCAAGATCGTCACCCCGATGCTCAACGGCTCCATCCTCCCCGGCATCACCCGCGATTCCATCCTCAAGTTGGCCCGTCACCTCGGCTATGAGACCGAGGAGCGCCGCATCGCCATCCAGGAGGTCTTCGACGCCGCCCACGCCGGCCGTCTCAACGAGGCCTTCGGCACCGGCACCGCCGCCGTGGTCTCCCCGGTGGGCGCGCTGTGCTGGAACGGCGAGAAACTCATCATCAACAACGGCGAGATCGGCCCCATCGCCCAGAAGCTCTACGATACCCTCACCGGCATCCAGTATGGCGAGCTCAAGGACGATTTCGGCTGGGTCGTGAAGCTGAACTGACCAATACGACGCGAAGGGGGCGGGGCAGGTGCCTCGTCCCTTTTTTGAAAGGAAGAGCGCCGTGCTCACGCATCGCATCCCCCCGGGCGTTCCGGAAACGCCCGCGCGCCGCTATATACGCCGCGCCTGGCCGCTTTTGCCGGAGCGCGATGTGCGCGATGCCTTTGCCCGGCGGGACGTGAAGAAAAATGGCGCGCGCATCGCCCCCGCCGACACCGTGCGCGGCGGCGACGAACTGATGCTCTATGTGAACGCGACCTTTCCCCTCGACGTGCTCTTTGACGACGGCCATCTGCTTGCCGTCGTCAAGCCGCAGGGCCTGCCCGTGGATGTGGATCATGACGGCGTGGGGGAGGACACGCTGCTTGCCCGCCTGCGCGCCTACAATGAAAACGCCCGCCTTTTGCACCGCCTCGACGCCCAGACCGGCGGCGTGCTGCTGGCGGCGCTCGAGGAAAAGACGTACCAGAACGGCTTGACCGCCTTCCGCGAGCATCAACTTGCCAAGACCTACCGCGCCGTAGCCAAAGGGCCGTTTCCGGCGGAGGCGGGGGAGTGGCGCGACTACCTTTTCAAGGACGCGCGCCGCGCCACCGTGCGCGTGACGAAACGCCCCGGCGGCGGCGCGAAGCCCATTGACACCCGCTATCGCGTCCTCGAAGCGTTGGGTGGAAACTGGTTTCTCGTCGAGCTTGAGCCGGTCACGGGCCGCACGCATCAGCTGCGCGCGCACATGGCGTTTTACGGCCATCCCATTTTGGGGGACGATAAATACGGCTCCCGCGAAACGCGCGCCGCGCGCCTGCACCTCTGGTGCCGCAGCGTCGCGCCGCGCGCGGGCGCGCTGGGCGATTACGCGGGGCGGGTCTTTGCCGCTCCGGAGCCGGATTGGGGGAAGGAACTTGGACATTCGCCTCATCGCCTTTGACATGGACGATACGCTGCTGGGCGCGAACGGGGAATTTCCCGAGATCAACGTGCGCGCCCTGCGCGCCTGCGCCGCGCGCGGCATCCGCCTCGCCCTCAACAGCGGCAGGAGCTTTGAGACTCTGCGGGACTTCGCCTGCACGCTGGGCGTGGAACCCTTTATCATCTCCGTCAACGGCGCGCGCGTGGACGCGGGCCCTAACGGCCCCACCCTCGTGGAGCATGTCTACGATGACGAGCACACCCGCGTCGTCCACGAGGCCATGCGCGCCTCCGGCCTTTACTATACCGTCTACACCCGCGGCCATACCTTCATGGGCAACTCGGCGCAGCGCTTTTTGTACAGCCGCTTCGGCCACCACTACGCGCACACCAGCCGCAGCGGGGCCTATGTCTACGAGATGGTGGACGACGAAGAGCGCCTGCGCGCGGAGGGCCTTGTTCACCCCTACAAGTTCGTCGCTCTGGGCACGGCGCACGACGCGCGCTTTCAGGGCATCCTCGACGCCGTTTCTCCGCTGAACATGTCCGTTTCCAGTTCGCGCGCTGACAATCTCGAGGTGATGATGCCGGGCGTGGACAAGGGATCGGCGCTCGCCTTTCTCGCAGAGCGCCTCGGCATCGCGCGCGAACAGGTGATGGCCTTTGGCGACAACACCAACGATCTGCCCATGCTCGCCTATGCCGGCGCTTCCGTGGCCATGGAAAACGGCGAGGAGAACGTGTGCCGCGCCGCCCGCTTCATCGCCCCGCACCACGCGGAAGGCGGCGTGGGCAAATTCCTCTTTGAGAAGGTGCTTTCATGATGCACATCGTGCTCGTCGAGCCGGAAATTCCCCAGAACACGGGCAACATCGCCCGCACCTGCGCCGCCACCGGCGCGATGCTCCACCTCATTAAACCCCTGGGCTTTGAGATTTCCGACCGCTATCTGAAGCGTGCCGGGCTCGACTACTGGTATCTGATGACCTACGAAGTCCACGAAAGCTGGCAGGCGTTTGTGGAGAAATATCCCCACGCGCAAATGCACTTTGCCACCACCAAGGCCCCGCGCGACTATTGTCAGGTCGCCTACGGCCCGGACGACTTCCTTGTCTTCGGCCGCGAGACGCGGGGGCTTCCCGAAACGCTGCTCAAGGCCAACTACGAGCGCTGCGTGCGCATCCCCATGCGCGCAGATGCCCGCAGTTTGAACCTTTCCAACTCCGTCGCCGTCTTATTGTATGAGGCGCTTCGCCAGCAGGGCTTTCCGGGCCTGTCCGGCGAGGGCGCGCTCACCGGCCGCGACGAGGACGGCGCCTGGCGGGACTACGTGTAGCCGCGCTTTTGTCACAGACCTGTCGCGCCGCGGCGCTTGCATTTTGGCATCGGCCGTGCTATACTGTGCAGACCGGGAGGTGTGGAAATGGCGAGATTCATCACCAGAAAAGAGGCGGAGGGCCGCAAGTTCCGCCTGCGCGTGTTCGCGGGCATGTTCGACTTTCTGGCCACCATCGGCAGCCTCATCCTGATCTTTGCCTGCGTGGCGCTGCTGGCTTCGCTGGTCACCTGGATTCGCAACGACGCCAAGACCACCTTCGCCTCCATCGAGTATTCCATCACATCGGCGCTGATCATGCCCGAGGAGGAACAGACGCCGCAGGCAACGCAACCGCCCCAGCTTTGACCGCCGGGGCGTTTTTCTTGAAGAAGGGGGAGGGCGCGTGCGCGTTTCCTGGAGTTCCCTGCTCGCCGATGTGCGCGCCTGTGAAAAATGCGCGCTCTGCCGGGGAAGAATGAATGTGGTGCCGGGCGAGGGCGATCCCAACGCCGATCTCATGTTTATCGGCGAAGGCCCGGGCGCGGAGGAAGACCGGCTGGGCCGCCCCTTCGTGGGCCGTTCGGGCGAACTTTTGACGAAAATGATCCATGCCATCGGGCTGGAACGCTCGGAAGTCTACATCTGCAACGTGGTCAAGTGCCGCCCGCCGGGAAACCGCAACCCCGCGCCGGAGGAAGCCGAAATGTGCCTTCCCTATCTGCGGGGGCAGGTGGCGCTGGTGCGGCCGAAGGTCATCGCCCTGCTCGGCCGCGTGGCCTGCCAGTACACGCTGCGCGAACAGATCTCCATCACCCGCGATCACGGGCGCTGGTTTGAGCGCAAGGGCGTGTGGATGATGCCCACCTTTCATCCGGCGGCGCTTTTGCGCGATCCGGCCAAGAAGCGCGAGGCATGGGAGGACTTTCAAAAATTGCGCGATAAACTCCGCGAGGTGCAGCATGGATAGATTCCGCCGCGAATTGGAGGCGTTCGTCCGCGAGGTCTACGAGGGCGAGCGCAAGGTGCTCGTCTTCGGCGAGGGCCCCTTGCATGCGCGCGTACTGCTGGTGGGCGAGGCCCCCGGCGAGCGCGAGGCGCTGGAGGGCCGCCCCTTCGTCGGCCGCGCGGGCAAGAATCTGGACGCCTTCCTCGAAGGCGCGCATATCCGCCGCGAGGAACTCTACGTCACCAACGCCGTCAAGTTTCGCCCCACGCGCACGTCCGCGGCGGGCCGCACGGTCAACCGCCCGCCCACGCAGGAGGAGATCCGCCTTTTCGCCCCCTGGCTGCGGCGGGAGATTGCCCTGGTCGATCCTCAGTGCGTGGTCACGCTGGGCAATGTGCCCCTGCGCGCCGTTACCGAAAAGCGCCTGACCATCGGCGATGTGCACGGCCGCCTGCTCAAGGCGGAGGGCCGGCCATTGTTTCCCCTCTATCACCCCGCCTCGGTGCTTTACAACCCCTCGCTGCGGGAAATATACGCCGCCGACGTCGCCGCCCTTGCACGTTGGTTGGCTGAAAGCAAAATATAACATAAAAATTACGTTATTTCTGGCGCAAACGGGTTTTCATCGCGCGGGAAATGTGTATGATAGTACTTGCGTATTTTGCTGTGATACGCCGCGTCCCTCCTCTGTGTGGCAGCGGGAGCGCGCGCGGCATAAGTCTTACGGGGAGGCGACGGTATGGCGTTGGTGAAATGCCCGCGTTGTGAACTGAATTACATGAATGAAGGCGAGAAGATGTGCTCGGTGTGCCGCAAGGAGTTGCACGGCGAGTCGGAACAGTACGACGTCATCGAGCTGTGCTCCGAGTGCGGCGAAAACCCCGTGGTGCCGGGGCAGGAATTGTGCGCCTACTGCCTCAAGGAGTTCGCCCGCCGCAATTCCGATACGTCTGAAGACGGCGTGGGCGACAGCTCCATGAGTCTGGACGCCATGGACGCGGTCAGCTCCATGAATGAGATCGATCTGGGCGACGACCTGCCCGACGAGGACTTCGGCGATGAGAGCTTCGAGGAAGACCTCGACGAAGAGGACAAGGAAGACCTCGACGACGAAGACAGCGAGGACTGACCTTGGCGCTGTTTGCGATCTCCGACCTCCATCTGCCGGCGCGGGAAAAGCCCATGGACGTGTTCGGCGCGCACTGGGAGAACCACTTTGAGCGCATTCGCGAGGACTGGCTCCGGCGCGTAGGCGAGGAAGACGTGGTGCTCCTGCCCGGTGACCTCACCTGGGCCATGCGCCTGGAGGACGCCATGGAGGACGTCGCCCGCGTGGGCGAGCTGCCGGGCCGCAAGATCATCCTGCGCGGCAACCACGATTACTGGTGGAGCGCCATTGGCCGCGTGCGCCGCGCCCTGCCCGAGGGCATGTACGCCCTGCAAAACGACGCCATGGAATTGGACGGCGTGCTCTACGCCGGTTCCCGGGGCTGGACGCTGCCCCCCTACGCGCAGGATGCGGACGATCAGCGCATTTACGCGCGCGAGCGGCTGCGGCTGGAGATGTCTCTCAAACACGCGCGCGGCCTTTCGCCGGACGCGCCGTTGGTGGTCATGACCCACTATCCGCCCCTCACCGAGGGCTGCGAGGGCGTTTCCGACCTTCTGGCGGCCTATGGCGCGCGCGTCTGTGTCTATGGGCACCTGCATGGCGCGGCGCTCTCCGGGGCTTTTCGCGGCGAAAGAAACGGCGTCACCTACTATCAGGTCTCCTGCGACGGCCTCGGCTTCAGGCTCCTGCGCATTCCCTTGAATGAAGAATAAACCTTGACAACGCGATGGCGTCCCGCCCTCGCGTTTTTTCCTGCGCAAATACCTGTAAACTTAACGTTCCCGTCGTATAATAATACAAAATCATTCAACGCAGGGGGTGTTGCGCTTGTCCGCAACCAGAGAGCACAATATGTTCAACCCGAAGATGGAAGCCATCAGCCGCGATGAACTTCACGCCCTTCAGTCCGAGCGCCTGCGCTGGACGGTGAAACACGAATACGATAACGTCCCCGTCTACCGCGCGCGCATGGACGCCAAGGGCATCCGCCCCGAGGACATCCGTGATGTGGACGATCTCAAATACCTGCCCTTCATGGAAAAGACCGACCTGCGCGATCAGTTCCCCTACGGCCTGCTCGCTGCGCCTTTGCACGACATCGTGCGCATACAGGGCTCCAGCGGCACCACCGGCCATCCCATCGTTTCCGGCTATACGCAGCACGATGTGGACGTCTGGACCGAGCTGATGGCGCGCTGCATCTCCGCCGCGGGCGGCGGCGCGGACGACATCGTTCAAGTTTCCTATGGCTACGGCCTCTTCACCGGCGGCCTCGGCGCGCATCAGGGCGCGGGCCGGCTGGGGGCCACGGTCATCCCCATGTCCAGCGGCAACACCCAGCGCCAGATCATGATGATCAAGGAACTGGGCGCCACCATGCTCTGTTGCACGCCTTCCTACGCCTTGTATCTGGGCGAGTCCATCCGCGAGGCGGGCATCCCCGTGTCCGACCTCAAGCTCAAGGCCGGCTGCTTTGGCGCCGAACCCTGGACAGAGGAGATGCGCAAGCAGATCGAGGAACTTCTCGGCATCAATGCCTACGACGTCTACGGCCTTACCGAGATCGCCGGCCCCGGCGTGGGCTTTGAGTGCGTGGCCAAGCACGGCATGCACGTCAGCGAGGACCACGTCATCCCCGAGATCATTGACCCCGTCACCGAACAGCCCCTGCCCTACCGCACGCCGGGCGAACTGGTGTTCACCACCATCACCAAGGAAGGCATGCCGATGCTGCGCTACCGCACGCACGACATCTGCACACTGGACGACACGCCCTGCGAGTGCGGCCGCACGCTGGTGCGCATGGGCAGGATCACCGGCCGCACGGACGACATGATCGTCGTGCGCGGCGTCAACGTCTTCCCCACGCAGATCGAGAGCGTGCTCGTCGGCCTCGAAGGCGTGGCCCCGCACTACCTGCTGGTGGTCGATCGCGTCCGCTCCGCCGACACGCTTGAAGTGCAGGTGGAGATGACCGAGGACATGGTCTCCGATACCGTGTCGCACATTCAGGGTCTGGCGCGCACCATCCACGAGCGCATCAAGTCCGTGGTGGGCATCTCCACGGACGTCAAGCTCGTCGCGCCCAAGTCCATCCCGCGCTCCGAAGGCAAGGCCAAGCGCGTCATCGACAAACGCAAACTCTGATCGAAAGGGGGACTACCATGTTCATCAAGCAGATCTCCGTCTTTCTCGAGAACAAGCGCGGCAGCTTCCGCATGCTCACCGAGCTGCTGGGCAAGAACGGCATCGACCTTCTGGCCGTCTCCATCGCCGATACCAAGAACTTCGGCATCGTCCGCTGCGTGGTGCGCGGCACCGAGTGCGACAAGGCGCTGGAATTGCTCAAAGGCGCCGATTACTCCACCCGCGTCAACAACGTCATCTGCGTGGCCGTGCCGGACCGCCCCTGCGGCCTTGCCGAGGTGCTGGCGCTTCTGGACGACAACGACCTCTTCATCGAGTACACCTATTCCTTCGTGCGCGGCCGCGAGAACAACGCCCTGATCATCCTCCGCCTTTCGGAGCAGGAGCGCGGCGTCAAGGCCTTCGCGGACAACGGCGTGCGCGTGCTTTCGCAGGCAGAGGTGGACGCGCTGTGAGAAGCACCTGTCTGACCGTTTCCCTTTCCGCCATCGAGGAAAACTACCGCAGGATCCGCGCGGCGCTGCCGCCGCGCGTCCAAGTGATCGCCGTGGTCAAGGCCGACGCCTATGGCCACGGCGCCGTTCCCGTCGCCCGGCGTCTCGAGGCCGCGGACGCGGACATGTTCGCCGTCGCCATTTTGGAAGAGGCGCTTGCCCTGCGCGAAGCGGGCGTTATGCGCCCCATCCTCATCCTCGGCGGCGTCGCTCCCGGCGACGAGCGCGAGGCCGTGCGTGCGCGCGTCTCTCCGGCGGTGTTCGCGCCGGACGCCCTTGCGCGTCTGGAAGCCGCCGCCGTCGCGGAAGGCGCTCCCGCCCGCGCCCACCTCAAGGTGGACACCGGCATGGCCCGCATCGGCACGCGCGGCGAGGCGGAACTGGACAATCTGCTTTCGCGCTGGCGCGACTGCCCCCACGTGGAGATGGAGGGCATGTTCACCCACTTCGCCGTCGCCGATACGCAGGAGGACTTCACCCGCGCCCAGGACGCCGCCTTCCAGCGCGCCGTCGCGTGCGTACACAGCGCCGGCTTCGCTCCCATCGTCCACGACGCGGCCACCACGGGCATCCGCTATCCCGAACTGTGCCACGACGCCGTGCGCCCCGGCATCGGCCTCTATGGCTACTGCATGCGCGAGGTGCCCGGCCTGCAAATGGCGCAGCGCCTTACGGCCAGGCCCGTGCGCATCGCCTGGATCGAGGCGGGGGAGACGGTCGGCTATGGCCGCACATTCACCGCCCCGCGCCGCACGCGCATCATGACCGTGCCCATCGGCTATGGCGACGGCTACCCGCGCATACTCGGCAACCGCGCCGACCTGCTGGTGTGCGGCAAGCGCGCGCCCATCGTCGGCCGCGTCTGCATGGATATGCTCATGGCCGACGTCACCGACGTGCCCGAAGTGACCATGGACAGCGAGATCGTCCTTCTCGGCGCGCAGGGCGGCGAGCGCATCGACGCCGACGAGTTGGCGCAAACGTGCGATACCATTCCCTACGAGATCATGCTCGGCTTCTCCCCGCGCGTGCGCAGGGCATGGGAAGACTGAGCGGAAAAAGAGCGTGAAGGCCGCTTTGTTTGCGGGCGGATTTCGCTTTCCCTGCGCAAAAATGCCGTTGCGGACGTTCAAAACGGGCATGCGCGGCGCTTCGCGCGCCGAAAACAGCGCTTTTTTGCAGCCTTTGCGCAGAAATTTCGATTTTATTTCGAAAAAACACTTGGCAAATGTTGCACAAATATGATATAATTACGACAAATAGCGTGGGTGAGGCTATGCGCATAATAGCGGGAGAAGCAAAGGGCCGGAAACTGTACGCGCCGGGGGGCGAGGATACGCGCCCGACGGCGGACAGGATCCGAGAGTCTGTCTTTGGCATTTTGGGCTCCCGCACGCAGGGGGCGCGTGTGCTCGACCTCTTTGGCGGCACGGGCGCGCTGGCGTTGGAAGCGCTCAGCCGCGGCGCGACAGGCGCGACGATCGTCGACAGCAATGTCAAGGCCGTCGCCTGCATCCGCCGCAACGCCGAGGCAGTGTTGGGCGCGGAATGCTCCGCAAGGGCCGAGATCATCCGCGCCGATTACCGCAAGGCCATCGAGCGTTTGACGGGAGCGTACGACCTCGTGTTCCTCGATCCGCCCTACCGCATGGAAGCGGCCTATGGCGACGCGCTGACGCGCCTGCGCGCGGCAGGGCGCCTGGCCTCCGGGGCGCTGGCGATCCTCGAACGCGCCGAAGCGAGCGCCATCTCCCTGCCGGAGGGTTTTTCCCTCCGCGATGCGCGGCGCTACGGCGAAACCTGCGTGGAATTTGTCGTTGAAGGGGAAGAGGCATGAGGGTGATCTATGCGGGCAGCTTTTCGCCGCCCACGCTCGGCCATCTGGACATCATCCGCCGCGCCGCGGCGATGTTTGACGAAGTGGTGGTGGCCGTGCTTTCCCAGTCGGAAAAGACGTATCTCTTTTCCCTGGAAAAGCGGCGGGAGATGCTCGCGCGCGTGACAGACGATCTTGCCAACGTGCGCGTGGTCGCGGATACGGGCATGCTCGTGGAACTTGCCAGGCGCCAGGGCGCGGATGTGATCCTGCGCGGCATCCGCGACGCCAGCGACCTGCCTCTGGAAATGCAGATGGCGACGGCCAACCGCCAGATCGGCGGTCTGGACACGGTGTTTCTGGCCTGCTCGCCGGTGTACAGCCTGCTTTCCTCGTCCATCGTGCGCGACTGTGCGCGGCACGGCGCGCCGATTGAAAGCATGGTTCCAGAGCAGATCGTCAACGATATTTACGCGGCGTGCGTCCCGGCGCCGGATCTAAAAAGGAGTGTGTAAGATGGAGCGCGATCAGGAAAGATTCTATGAGGATGAGCTGGAACCCCGCGTGGAGGAAACCGCGGAAGAGGAAAGCGACGAGGTCGATGATCTCAAATTCTTCCTCGAACTGCTCAAACTCATTCGCATGGCCATCAACGCCGGCGCCAACGTGCCGCTGACGAATAAAAAGATCATTGATGCCGATAAGTGCCTGCGCATCATCGACGATATGGAGAAAAACCTCCCCGACGCGGTGCAGTACGGCATGAAGATGTACAACGAGCGTTCGCGCATCATGAACAACGCCGAGACTACGGCCATGAACCGCGTCACCAGCGCCGAGATGCGTGCCAACGCCGCCCTGGAAAAGGCCAAGGAGGAAGTCTCCCAGCGCCTTGCCGACGCCGAGAACCGCGCGCACGACATCATCGCCGACGCGCAGGAACGCGCCGACCACATGCTCGATGAAAGCGAGATCGTTCGCCGCGCCCGCGAAGAAGCGCGCATCATCAAGAACGACGCCCGCGTCGAAGCCAACGAATTGCGCATCAAGGCCAGTCAGGACGCCTACAAGGTGCTTTCCGCCGTGGAAGGCGAGCTTTCCCAGTCGCTCAACACCATCCGCCGCCGCCGCGCCGAATTGGGCGCGGAGAGCGAGTAAGCGCGGAAGGCCGCGACTGCCCCTGCCGCAAAACAACGCCGCCCGAGGACGATTTGTCCGCGGGCGGCGACTGGTTTTGGAGCGCCTAGTCCTTGATGATGACGGCGACCAGCACAAGGTCGGTGTCGCCGACGTTTTCCACCGAATGGCCGTGGCCGGAGAAGGTGGCCATGGAGTCGCCGGGGTGGACGAACACCTCCACATCGTCGTCCATCACGCGGCCTTCGCCTTCGAGGAAGAGGAACATCTCCGTCTCATTCTCGTGTACGTGATGGCCGATGGACGCGCCGGGCGCGAGGCGGATCTCGGAAAACAGACGGGCGTTGGCGGGCAGTTCCTTGCTGGCGGGTGTGAGCAGCGCCGCGCCGGCGCCGCCGCGCATATGTTCGCGCGTCTCGGTGACGCGCTCGGACTTGCGGGTGATCATGGGGACATACACCTCCTGTGTTTTCTACCGCCATTATACCATCCCGACGCCCATCTTACAACGATTTTTACACAATAGCATACAAAACCATGCGTTCTTGTGTTATAATGTGCGCGTCGGCATCCGCAGGGAGCCGAACGCAGTTTCCCGGCCGCCACATATTTCGTAGGGTATCGAACGACGAACTCGAACGGAGGGACCTTTCCATGACCACCCATGAAAAACTTCGCCAACTCACGCTCACATCGCTGTTTATCGCCCTGGTCGTCCTGTTTGGCATGACGCCGCTGGGCCTCATCCCCGTCGGCACGCTCAACGCCACCATATTGCACATCCCCGTCATCATCGGCGTCATCGCGCTGGGTCTGAAGCCGGGCCTCATTCTCGGCCTCGCCTTCGGTCTGGTCAGCACCTTGCGCGCCTTTGGCATCCCGCTTCCAGCCTCGCCGCTGGTCATGACGCTGATGGACAAAAGCCCCCTGCTGGTCGTGGTGATGAGCGTCGCGCCGCGCCTTCTGGTGCCGCTGCTGGCATATCTCGTCGCGCGCCTGCCGCTGCGCGGCGTCAGGCGCTACGGCCTTCTCTGCGGCGCGAGTCTGGTCGGCTCGATCACCAATACCGTTTTTTATCTTGGGTTGATGCTGGTCTTTTACGCCTTCATGGGCCTTGACAACGCCGCCATCATCGCCACCATCACCGGCACCGGCGCGGTGCAGGGCGCTCTGGAGGCCGCCGTTGCGGCCATCATCGTCCCGCCCGTAGTCCTCGCGCTGGAAAAGATACAAAAAAGGAAGTAGGGAAACACCATGATCCTCGCCCTCGACATCGGCAATTCCAACATCAAGGCCGCCCTCTTCGAAGGACTTGAGCAGAAGACGTACTTCCGCATCTCCTGCGATCGCAACAAGTCCTCGGACGAATACGGCGTCACGCTTTTGAGCATGCTCCGCCACGCCGGTTACAGCCCCAAGGACGTCACCGGCATCGTCTTTTCCTCGGTGGTGCCCACCATCAACTTCACCATCGAGCACATGTGCCGCAACTACTTCGACATCGACCCCATGAGCGTGCAGCCCGGCATCAAGACCGGCATCAACATCAAGTACGAGAACCCGCGCGAACTGGGCAGCGACCGCATCGCCAACGCCGTGGCCGCCTACGAGCTCTACGGCGGCCCCTGCATCACCATCGACTTTGGCACCGCCACCTCCTTCGGCGTCATCTCCAAGCGCGGGGAATTTTTGGGCGGCGCCATCTGCCCCGGCATCAAGCTGGCCGCCGACGCCCTCACCGACCGCACGGCCAAGCTGCCGCGCTTTGAATTGCAGCGCCCGGAGTCGGTCATCGGCAAAAACACCGTTGCCAACATGCAGTCCGGCATCGTCTACGGCTACATCGGCCAGGTCAGCTACCTCGTCGAGCGCATGAAGCGCGAGATCGGCGAGCCGAACGCCAAGGTCATCGCCACCGGCGGCCTCGCCCTGCTCGTGGCCGGGGATTCCAACGTCATCGACGTTCTGGACGGACTTCTCACCCTGAAAGGACTGTGCCTCATCTATGGAAAAAACGCCGGATAAACGCGCCTGCCGCTATGTGGAAACGCCCATCGGCCCGCTAACGCTCGTCGCCGACGGTGAGGCGCTGGTGGAGGCACGCTTCGGCGGCTTTCCCATTTCCCATGAAAGTCCGGTGCTGGACGTTGCCGAGCGGGAACTGAAGGAATACTTCGCCCGCAAGCGCTTTGCCTTCGACGTGCCCCTCGCCCCGCAGGGCACGCCCTTTCAACTGCGCGTCTGGGAGGAAGTGCGCAAGATCCCCTACGGCGAAACGCGCGCCTATATCGACATCGCCCGCGCGCTGGGCAACGAAAAGGCCTGCCGCGCCGTGGGCCGCGCCAACAACCGCAACCCTCTGCCGCTGTTCGTGCCCTGCCATCGCGTCATTGGGCGGGATGGCGCTCTGGTCGGCTACGCCGGGGGTCTGGCGGCGAAAAAGTGGCTTTTGCGGCTGGAGCGGGAGCAATGACGCTTCGGGAGGACGCCCATGGCCAGATTTGAAGGCGTCGTGGAAAAAATATCATACAGGAATGACGAAAACGGCTTTACGGTGGCGCAGGTCAAGCTCGAGAGCGGCGAGCGCCTGGCCGCGGTGGGGGCGATGCCCATGCTGCTGGCCGGCGAGCGCGCCGCCTTCGAGGGCGAATTGGTGGAGCACCGCGAATATGGCCGCCAGATTCGCGTTTCCTGGGTGGAGTCCATCCGCCCAGAAAGCCTCGACGGCATCGAAAAGTACCTCGCCTCCGGCATGATCCGCGGCGTCGGCCCGGCAACGGCCCGGCTGATCGTCGAAAGTTTCGGGCCGCGCACGCTGGATGTACTGGAATCGGAGCCGCAGCGCCTCACGGAGGTGCCCGGCATTGGGGAAAAGCGCGCCGCCATGATCGCCGCGAGTTTTCTCGAGCACAATCAGATGCGCGGCGCGATGATGTTTCTGCAAAAATACGGCCTCACGCCGGCGATGGCGGCGCGCGTCTACCGCGCCTATGGCGAGCGCACGGAATCCGTGGCCCGCGAGAATCCCTACCGCCTCGCCGACGAGGTGGAGGGCGTGGGCTTCAAGACCGCCGACCGCATGGCGCTGGCGATGGGCTTTTCCCTTTCCAGCGAATTCCGCCTGCAAAGCGGATTGCGCTACGCCCTCAACGAGGCGGCCAACGCCTCCGGCCACATGTATCTGCCCCTCACCATACTCGTCGAGCGCGCCCGGCAGATGCTCGGCGCCGACGAGGACCTCATCGACAACGCCCTGCGCGCCCTCATACTCTCCGGCGGCCTCGAGGCCGAGGACATAGACGGCGAAACGGCCGTCTATCTTCCCTGGTACCATGAAGCGGAGACGGACGCCGCCTTTCGCCTCACGCGCCTCCTGCGCTCTTTTGAGGGCGGCGGAGAGGCGGGGCTGGCCGAACGCGCCGTCGCCGAGGTCGAGGAAGAGGAAGCGATGCGCCTCTGCGCCGAGCAGCGCGAGGCCGTGGAGGCCGTGGAGCGCGAGGGCGTGCTCATCATCACCGGCGGCCCCGGCACGGGCAAGACCACCACGCTCAAGTGCATCCTTCGCCTGTTGGACGAGCTGGGCGGCGCGGAACTGTGCGCGCCCACGGGCCGGGCGGCCAAGCGCATGAGCGAGGCCACGGGCCGTCCGGCGCGCACCATCCACCGCCTGTTGGAATACGCCGGCGAGGAGGGCCGTTTTCTGCGCAACGAGCAGGAGCCGCTGGACTGCGCCGCCGTGGTCGTGGACGAGATGAGCATGGTGGACATCTTTCTCTTTCGCGCCCTCTTGCGCGCCCTGCGGCCGGGCACGCGGCTGGTGATGGTGGGGGACAAGGATCAGCTTCCCTCCGTGGGCGCGGGAAACGTCTTAAAGGACATGCTCGAAAGCGGCGCGGTGCCCTCGGTGACGCTCACCGAGGTCTTCCGCCAGGCCGCCTCGAGCATGATCGTGCGCAACGCCCATCGCATCAACCGCGGCGAATATCCCGAGGTGCGCACGCGGGATACGGACTTTTTCCTCGAGCGCAAGGAGAGCATGCGCGCGGCGGTCGATTCCGTGGTGCAACTGGTCACCACGCGCCTGCCGCGCTATCTGGGCGTCGATCCCCTGCGCGGCATACAGGTGATGGCGCCAATGAAGCGCATGGACGCGGGCGTTTACGCCCTCAACGCCGTGCTGCAGCAGGCCATCAACCCGTCCGCCCCCGGCAAGCGCGAGTTGCGCCGCGGCGAGATGGTCTTCCGCGAGGGCGACAAGGTCATGCAGGTCAAGAACAACTACGACATGGGCTGGACGCGCGGCATGGAGCACGGCCTGGGCGTGTTCAACGGCGATATCGGCTACGTCGCCGCCGCCGACCCCCACAATGAGGAATTGACCGTGGCCTTCGACGACGGCCGCGAGGCGCTCTACGCGCTCGCCGACCTCGAGGAATTGGAATTGGCCTATTGCATGAGCGTGCACAAGAGCCAGGGCAGCGAGTTCGATTGCGTGGTGTTGCCCCTCGTCAGCGGCCCGCGCCTTTTGATGACCCGCAACCTCCTCTACACCGCCGTCACCCGCGCCCGCCGCCTGGTGGTGGTGGTCGGCCGCGAAGCCTGCATGCGCGCCATGGTGGACAACAACTACATCGACCGCCGCTTCAGCGCTCTGGACAGGCGCCTTGCGGCGTGGTTGACGAACTGACGCCCCTGGGGTATAATGGTAGAGCGCGTCTGCCCGCGTCCGTGGTTGCAAGTCGATGCCAGTCGCAGGCAAAACGACCCACGTAAGCGGGGAAAATTCCCGTGAGCATGGTGCGGCTTAGAAGTAAGTCCGGCCAGCCTTCGGGCTGAGAGGGCCAGTAGTGGGGAGGCCGTCGCCTTAGGAGCGAACGCCCCAGCCGGCGAGTGTGGGGGCAAAGACCAGGTCGGGCGGGCGGACGCGCCTTGCAGAGATACAAAGGAGAACGCCATGCTATACGACGCCATACTCATCGACGTCGACGATACGCTTTTCGACTTCCGCGGCGCGGAGAAAAACGCCATCTGCGCGATCATCCAGCAGCTTGGCATCATGGACGAGGCCGCGCCGCAGGTCTACCATCGCCTCAACAAGGCCTGCTGGGAAGCCTTTGAGCGCGGGGAAGTGACGCAGGCGGAGTTGCGCGTGCGCCGTTTCCGCGATTTTCTGCGGCATTACGGCCTCGACGCCGACCCGCGGGAAGTGGGCGAAGCCTACACTGAGGCGCTGTCCCATCAGAGCCTGCTTCTGCCCGGCGCGCTGGAGGCGGTGCAAGCCGTCGCCGCGCATCTGCCCGTGGCCGTGGTCACCAACGGCATCCCCAAGGTGCAGCATGGCCGCATGGACCCCTCGCCCCTGCGCAAATACCTGTCCGCCTTCATCATCTCCGGCGAACTGGGCGTGCAAAAGCCCGATCCGCGCATGCTTTTCGCGGCGTTGGAAGCGCTGGGCGGCGTGGACAGATCCCGCGCCCTGATGGTGGGCGACAGCCTCACCAGCGACATCCGCGCCGCCAACCGCGCCGGCGTCGACGCCTGCTGGTACAACCCCGAGGGCAAGGTCGCCCCGCCGGAATACAGCATCCGCTACGAGATCGCCGACATCCGCGCCCTGCCGGACATCGCCCTGCAATAGACAAAGAAAAAAGCCGCCTCCACACACAGATGCGCGTGGAGGCGGTCTTTGTCACCGTCACTTCTTTTTTCTCGCCGCGAACGGCTTGCGCGGCGCTTCGGCCTTTTGTGGTGCTTCGGCCTTTTGCGGCGCGGTTTCGGGTGCTTCCTCCGCGTCCGCCACTTCGCCCTTGGCCAGTTCCCGCTTGCGCATGTTCTCGCGCACCAGCCGGTAGATGGCGGTGGTCAGCGGCACGGCCAAAAGCATGCCGCCGATGCCCATCACGTTGCCGCCCACGGTGATGGCCGCCAGCACCCACAGCGCCGGAAGCCCCAGCTGTGTGCCCACCACGCGCGGGTAGATGAGGTTGCCCTCCAACTGCTGCAAAACGACGATGAACACCAGAAACAGCAGCGCCTCCACCGGCGAAACGGTCAAAATGAGGATTGCGCCCACGCCCGCGCCGATGTACGCGCCGGCAATGGGAATGAGCGCCGTCGCGCCCACCAGCGCGCCGATCATCGTCGCGTAGGGGAAGCTGAAGGCGAGCATGCCCAGCATGCACAGCGTGCCGAGGATTACCGCCTCGATGCACTGGCCCACCACATAGCGGTGGAAGCTGTCGTTCAGCACATTCAGCACATGGAACGTCCGATCACACCATGCGGGCTTCAGATACGTGCGTATCAGCCGCCGCGCCTGCCGGCCGAGCTTTTCCTTGCCGTAGAGTATATAGAAGGAGAACATGAAGCCCATCACCAGCGTCACCGCGCCGGAAAACACGCCGGATACCGTGGCCACTACGGAATTCATCAGGCCGTCCCAGCCGCCGCCCAGCCATTCGAGCACGCGGGTGAGCAGCTGTTGCCAGTCCGCGCCCAATTCGCCCAGGTTGGCCTCGGCGTTGGGCAGATACTGCGCGATCTCCGGGTATTTCATCAGCTCCCCGTAGAGCCGGTCGATGAGCGCGGGCGTCTCGTTGAGCAATAGCTGCACGGCCCGTATCAGTTCCGGCACGATGAGGCCGACGATGAGGCCGACGATGACGAGGATCGTCAGATACGCCGCCACCATGCACACGCCCCGCCGCAATTTGAGAAACAGCGGCCGGCGGCACCTGCGGAAAACGCGCGTCTCGTAAAAGCGCATCAGTATGTTGACCACATAGGCGATGCCCGCGCCCAGCAAAAGCGGCCACGCCGCCCCGAGGAGCACACCCAGCGCCGCGGATACCGGCCCCCAGTAGTGGATGGCCAGATACACGAGGGCAACCGTGACCCCCGCGCGCAGGCAGGTCTTCCATTGTAGCACGCGCATCCCTCCAATATCGAGCGTATGCTTTATTGTACCCCATGGCGCGGCGTTCGTCAAGGCGCGGCGCGCAGGATTTAATCTGCGGGGGGATTGTAAAATCCGTTAAAATATGGTATCATGGTCACACCATAGATATGGGGGTTGGAGAGATGAAAGCCATCATACTGGCGGCCGGCTACGCCACGCGCATGTATCCGCTGACCAAGGATAAGCCCAAGGCGCTTCTGCCCATCGGCGGCAAGGTCATGCTGGACTACCTCATGGACGAGGTGGCCACCATCCGCGAGATCGACACCGTCTATATCGTCACCAACAGCCGCTTCGCCGGTCAGTTCTCCGCCTGGGCGGAGGAGGCCGCCGCGCGCTACCCGCGCCTTAAACTGGATGTGCTCGATGACGGCACCGATTCCAATGAGAACCGCCTCGGCGCGGTGGGGGACATACGCTTCGTGCTCGACCATCGTCCCGTGGACGACGACCTGCTCGTCGCCGCCTCGGACAACTTCTTCACCTTCCCCCTCCAGGACATGGTGGACGATTTCAAGGCCCACGGCCGCGATACGCTGCTCGGCCAGCACCTCGGCTGGGTGGAGGACTTAAAGCGCTTTGCCGTGGCCACGCTCGACGAAAGCGCCCGCGTCACCGCGCTGGTGGAAAAGCCGCAGCAGCCGCCCACGGACATCGGCATATACGCCCTCTACCTTTACAAGCGCGAGACGGTGCCCCTCATCTATCAGTATCTGGACGAGGGCAACCCGCCCGACGCGCCCGGACACTTCCCCGAATGGCTCTACAAGCGCAGGGAAGTGGGCGTGTACCTCTTCGAGGGCGAGTGTATCGACATCGGCACCCCGCAAGCGTACAAGGAGATATGCGAGCGCTTCGCCAAAAAATAAAATGGCGCGCGTCCCTTCCATCGCGGAAGGGACGCGCTCAGAGCGCTGACAAAGCCCACAACCGCAAAGATCGCTCTGATATATAAAAAATCAGAAGCGATTTTTGCTTCCTGCGTCAGCTACACTTGCATCCTGCGGTCACTTACGTCTATGTAAGCTCCCTTGGCTGCAAGTGCAGCTTTCTTGGCTTGCGGGCTTTCTCAACGCTCTGCCAGTCTGTTGACTTTGTCAACATTCTGCGCGCGTCCCTTCCATTGCGGAAGGGACGCGCTTTTTTGCGCTCAGTTTTCCCGCAGCATTTTCTTCACCGCCCGCAAAAGCGCCTCCACGTCCTCAAACGTCGTCTCGTGCCCGACGCTGGCGCGCACCGCGCCGCGCTCCAGCGTGCCGAGGAAGCGGTGCGCGCCGGGGGCGCAGTGCAGCCCGCCGCGCACGGCGACGCCCTCGCGGGCCAGGTAGTCCGCCGCCTCGGAGCTTGTCAGGTCGCCGGCGTTGAAGGAGACGAGGCCGGCCCGCGCCGCTTCTTCTGCCGGCGCATAGACCTCCACCCCGGCGATCTCGCACAGGCCGTCATAGAGTGCCGTGGTCACTTCGCGCTCGCGCATGAAGATCTGCGCAAGGTTTTCCCTCACATAGCGCGCCCCCGCGCCCAGCCCCGCCAGTCCGGGCAGGTTCAGCGTGCCGGATTCATAGCGCTCGGGTCGCTCCGTGGGCTGGAGCATGCTCTCGGACGACGACCCCGTGCCGCCCTCGCGCAGGGGCTGCAAGTCCAGTTCCGCGTCGATGTACAGCCCGCCCGTGCCCTGCGGCCCCAGGAGGCCCTTGTGGCCGGGAAAGGCGTAGAGCTGGCAGGCGAGGGCGTTCACGTCCACCGGCATCGCCCCCAGCGCCTGTGCCCCGTCCACCAGAAAGGGCACGCCCGCCTCCCGCGCTGTCTGCCCGATGGCGGCCACCGGCTGGATGGCCCCGGTGACGTTGGAGGCGTGGGTCACGGCGATGAGCCGCGTGTTTTTGCGCAGCGCGCCGCGCACGTCCTCGGGGTCGATAAAGCCGTCCGCCCGCGGGGTGAGCAGCGTCAGCTCGATCTCCTCCCGCCGCAGCTTTTCGGCCAGCACGCGCAGAATGGAATTGTGTTCCAACAGCGTGGAGATGACATGGTCGCCCGTCCGCAGCGCGCCCTTGATGGCCAGATTGAGCGCGTCCGTGCAGTTGAAGGCAAAGGCCACGCAAAAGGGGTCGCGCGCGCCAAGCACGGCGGCGACCGCCTCCCGGGCGGCGAGCACCGCGCGGGCGGCCTCCAGCGAGCGGCGATGCCCCGAGCGCCCCGGATTGGCGTTGAAGTCGGTCAAGGCGGCGCGCATGGCCGTCAGAACGCATTCCGGCTTCGGATGGCTGGTGGCCGCGTTGTCGAGATAGACGTCCCTTTTCTCCATTCCTTCACCCTCCGTCGCGAACAGGCGTAGTATATCCTACGCGAAGAAAGAGGGGAAATGACCATGCAGGAACGCTTCGGCATCGCCGCCTTCCGCTCGCGCCAGCAGGCGCTGAAGCTGGAGGCGGCGTTAAAAAGGGAGGGCCTCCCCGTGCGCATGATCTCCACGCCGCGCGAGGTGGCCTTGGGCTGCGGCCTTTCCGTGCGTTTTGAGGGGCAGGACGCCCCGCGCGTGCTCGCGGCGGTGGAGCGCCTGCGCCCGCAGAACATGATCGGTGTCTACGACGTGGAAAACGCCGGCGGGCGGACGAAACTGACCGTCCTGCGCCGGTGAGCACGGCAAATGCCGGAACATGTGGCTGCGCCCACGCAAAAAGCCGCCCCGGACGAAAGGCCCGGGGCGGCCTGTCATATATCCTTAGTCCCTGAAATAGTCCACCGCGCCGCGGAAGATGCCGCTGTCCTGATTTCCGGGCACGTTCCTGTACAGCTGCGCGCCGGTGCGCTCCGCGTGGGCCATGCGGCCAAACACGCGGCCATCGGGCGAGGTGATGCCCTCGATGGCGCACACGGAGCCGTTGGGGTTGCCGTCTATGTCCATGGTCGGTTCGCCCGCGGCGTTCACGTACTGCGTGGCGATCTGCCCGGCCTTTGCCAGCGTGCGCACGGTGTCCATGTCGGCGATGAAGCGGCCCTCGCCATGGGAAATGGGCGCGATGTGGATGTCGCCGACGCGCGCGTGCATCAGCCACGGGGAGAGCGTCGAGGCCACGCGCGTGCGTACGATGCGCGACTGGTGGCGGCCAATGACGTTGAACGTCAGCGTCGGCGCGCTTGCGTCCGGCTCGCGGATCTCGCCATAGGGCACCAGCCCCAGCTTGATGAGCGCCTGGAAGCCGTTGCAGATGCCGCCCATCAACCCGTCGCGTCCCTTGAGCAGCTCCATCACGCCCTCGCGGATGGCGGGGTTGCGGAAGAAGGCGGTGATGAACTTGCCGGAGCCGTCCGGCTCGTCGCCGCCGGAGAAACCGCCGGGAATAAAGACGATCTGCGCCTGCTTAAGGCTCTGCGCGAACGCCTCCACGGATTCCTGCACGTCTTTGGCCGAGAGGTTGCGCACCACGATGGTTTCCGTTTCCGCCCCGGCCGCCTGGAAGGCGCGCTCGGTGTCGTATTCGCAGTTCGTGCCCGGGAACACGGGGATGAGCACGCGCGGGCGGGCGATCTTCACGGAAGCCTTCGCCGGAGTGTTGCGCTCGAAGCGGAAGGCCTCGACCTTCTCCTCGCCCTGCGCGGCGCGCACGGGGAACACATCCTCCAGCTTCGCGTCGTAGATGCTTTCCAGTCCCTCGCAGTCCACGCGCTCGCCGCGATAAGTCAGCGCGTAGTCCTCCGTCGTCCGGCCCAGCAGATGTTCGGCCTTCACGCCCGCGGCGTATTCGACCACGAAGCCGCCGTAGCAGCGCTTGAACAGGTCTTTCGCGCCCTCGTCAAAGGCGAAGCCGATGCGGTTACCCAGACCCATCTTGAACACGGCTTCAGCCGCGCCGCCCATGCCCAGCGCCTGCGCGGAGACGATCTCGCCCCTGCGGATCAACGCCGTCACCTGGTCGAACAGAGCGCGCAGGCTTTCTGCCACGGGCAGGCCGTCTTCGCCATACTCGGGCAATAGCAGCCCCACGTCCGCGCCGGAGCGCTTGAACTCGTTGGAGACGATGTTCTCCGCGCGGCAGGTGGCCACGGCGAAGGAGACCAGCGTCGGCGGCACGTGCATCTGCTCGAAGGAGCCGCTCATGGAGTCCTTACCGCCGATCGCCGCTGCCTCGAGGTCGAGTTGCGCCATCAGCGCGCCGAGCAACGCCGCCATGGGACGGCCCCACTTCTCCGCCTCGCCGGTCATGCGCTGGAAGTACTCCTGGAAGGTCAGGTGCGCCCCGCGCCAGCCCGCGCCGCAGGCCACCAGCTTGGCCATGGACGAGACTACGGACAGGTACGCGCCCGCGTAGGGGCTATTTTCCATTACAAAGGGGTCGAAGCCGTAGGCCATCACCGAGGCGGTTCGGCTCTCGGCGCCGCGCACGGGCAGCAGCGAGGCCATCGCCTGCGCCGGGGTCAGCTGCCGCTTGCCGCCAAAGGGCATCAGCAGGCTCATCGCCCCGTTCGTGGAATCGAAGCGCTCGCACAGGCCGCGGCGGGAACACATGTTGAGGTCGCCCGCCATCGCCCGCAGGCCGTCCGCGAACGCCGGTTCTTCTTCCAAAAGCGCCTTCTGCGCCTCCACCAGCGCCGTCGCCTGCTTGGGCGCGCCGTTGGAATTCAAAAACTCGCGGGAGACGTCGACGATGACGCGCCCGTTCCAGCGCATCACCAGCCGCTTTTCCTCCGTGACTTTGGCCACCACCGTGGCTTCGAGGTTTTCCTCGTGCGCCAGCGCCATGAACGCTTCCACATCTTCGGGCGCGAGCACCACGGCCATGCGCTCCTGCGATTCGGAAATGGCCAGTTCGGTGCCGTCGAGGCCGTCGTACTTGCGCGGCACGGCGTTTAAGTCGATGGAAAGCCCGTCGGCCAGTTCGCCGATGGCCACGGAAACGCCGCCGGCGCCAAAGTCGTTGCAGCGCTTGATGCGCTTGGCGGCTTCGGGGTTGCGGAACAGCCTTTGCAGCTTGCGCTCCTCGGGGGCGTTGCCCTTCTGCACCTCCGCGCCGCAGGTTTCCAGAGAATGCGCGGTATGCGATTTACTGGAGCCGGTCGCGCCGCCGCAGCCGTCGCGGCCGGTGCGTCCGCCCAGCAGCACCACGCAGTCGCCCGGAGCGGGCGTCTCGCGGCGCACGTTCTCCGCCGGGGCCGCGCCCACCACCGCGCCGATCTCCATGCGCTTGGCGGCGTAGCCGGGGTGGTAAATTTCATCCACCAGCCCCGTGGCCAGGCCGATCTGGTTGCCGTAGGAGCTGTACCCCGCCGCCGCCGTGGTGGTCAGCATGCGCTGAGGCAGCTTGCCTTCGATGGTGTTTTCCACCGGCTGGGTGGGGTCGGCCGCGCCGGTGACGCGCATGGCCTGATAGACGTAGCCGCGCCCGGAGAGCGGGTCGCGGATGGCGCCGCCGATGCAGGTGGCCGCGCCGCCGAAGGGCTCGATCTCCGTGGGGTGGTTGTGCGTCTCGTTCTTGAACAGCAGCAGCCACTTTTCCACGCCCCTGTCCGTCTCCACGTCCAGTTTCACCGTGCAGGCGTTGATCTCCTCGGATTCGTCCAGATCGGTCAGCGCCCCGGTCAGCTTCAGATAGCGCGCGCCCACCGTGGCCATGTCCATCAGCGTCACGGGCCTGTCGCTGCGCCTGAGCGCGGCGCGAATTTCCAGATAGCGCCCGTAAGCCTTCTCCACGCGCGCGTCGTCAAAGCGCACGTCGGTAAACTCGGTGAGGAAGGTCGTGTGGCGGCAGTGATCGGACCAGTAGGTGTCGATCATGCGAATTTCCGTTAACGTGGGGTCGCGGCGCTCGGACTGGAAGTACTTCTGGCAAAACGCCAGATCGGCGTCGTCCATCGCCAGCCCGTACTGGCGGCGGAAGGCGTCCAGCTCCGCCTCGCCATAGCCCGTGAAGCCCTCCATGACCGCCACGGTCTCGGGCAGGGCGTAGTCGGCGCGCAGCGTCTCCGGCTTTTCCAAAGCAGCCTCGCGGCGTTCCACGGGATTGATGACGTGCTTTTTGAGCGTCTCCACGTCCTCGTCGGAAAGATCGCCCTTGAGGATGTACACCAGCGCCGTGCGCACGATGGGGCGCTCGCACTGGGCCATCAGCTGTATGCACTGGGCGGCGGAGTCGGCGCGCTGGTCAAACTGCCCCGGCAGGTACTCCGTGGCAAAGACCACGCCCTCGTCCTGCGGCAATTCGTCGTAGACGTCGTCCAGCTGCGGCTCGGAAAAGACGCTATCCCGCGCCTGCGCAAGCAGCGCCGCGTCCAGCCCCTCCACGTCGTAGCGGTTGAACAGGCGCAATCCGGTCAGATTGGTCACGCCGAGGAAGGAGCGCGCGTCTTTGAGCAGCGCGCGGGCCTCGTTGTCAAAGCCGGGCTTTTTTTCCACAAACAGGCGGTCAACCATGGTATCCCTCCACTTCCAGCGCCCGCTTGCCGATGTCCGAGCGCATGAACATGCCGTCGAAATGCACCCTGCGGGCGGCGTCGTAGGCGCGGTCGATGGCGGTTTTGAGCGTGTCGCCCGTGGCCGTTACGCCCAGCACGCGGCCGCCGCTGGTGACGAGCTGCCCGTCCTTTGCGGCGGTGCCGCTGTGGAACACCCACGTGTCCTTAAGCGCGTCCGCGCCGCCCAGGTCGATGGCCTTGCCCCTTTCGTAGGCTTCGGGGTAGCCGCCCGAGGCGAGGATGACGCAGCAGGCCGCACCGCCCTTGAAGCGCACGTCCACTTCGGAAAGGCGCTCCTCTTCCACGGCGCGCATGATGGTCAAAAGGTCGGTGTCCAGAAGCGGCAGCACCACCTGCGTCTCCGGGTCGCCAAAGCGGCAGTTGTATTCGATGACCTTGGGGCCGTCCTTGGTGAGCATGAGGCCGAAGTAGAGGCAGCCCTTGAAGGTGCGTCCCTCGGCGTTCATCGCCCGCATCGTCGGCAGGAAAATTTCCCGCATGCAGCGCTCGGCCACCTCCGGTGTGTAGAAGGGGTTGGGGGCGATGGTGCCCATGCCGCCGGTGTTGAGGCCGGTGTCGCCGTCGTGAGCGCGCTTGTGGTCCATGGACGAAACCATGGGAACCATGGCCTTGCCGTCGGTGAAGGCGAGCACGGACACTTCCGGGCCCTCCAAAAACTCCTCGATGACCACGCGGTCGCCGCTCTTGCCAAAGGCATGGTCGCACATGGTGTGCCTGACCGCTTCCTCGGCCTCCCGCGTGCTCTTGCAGATCAGCACGCCCTTGCCCAGCGCCAGACCGTCGGCCTTGACCACCAGCGGCGCAGGCGTGTTGCGCACGTAGGCAAGCGCCGCCTCGGCATTGTCAAATACCTCGCACTTGGCCGTGGGGATGCCGTACTTCTGCATCAGGCGCTTGGAAAAGACCTTGCTGGCCTCGATCTCGGCAGCGCGCGCCTCGGGGCCGAAGCAGGGGACGCCGAGCGCGTGCAGGCGATCCACGCAGCCCATGGCCAGCGGGTCGTCCGGCGCGACCACGGCGAAGTCGATGCGGTTCTCCGCGGCGAAGCGCGCTACGCCCTCTATGTCCGTGGCCTTGATCTCCACGCACTCCGCGTCCTGCGCGATGCCGCCGTTGCCCGGCAGGGCGTAAATCTTCTCCACCTCGGGGTTCTTTTTCAGCATGCGGATAAGCGCGTGTTCGCGCCCGCCGCCGCCAACGACCATCAGCTTCATCGTCTTCCCTCCCCCAATCCTAGTGGTGGAACAGGCGCACGCCGGTGAAGGCCATGGCCATGCCGTACTTGTTGCAGGTGTCGATCACGTGATCGTCGCGGATGGAGCCGCCGGGCTGCGCCACGTAGGAAACGCCGCTGCGGTGGGCGCGCTCGATGTTGTCGCCAAAGGGGAAGAAGGCGTCGCTGCCCAGCGACACGCCGGTGACCCCGGCGAGATATGCCTTCTTTTCCTCCGCCGTCAACGGCTCGGGGCGCACGGTGAAGAAGTTCTGCCAGACCTCGTCGCCCAGCACGTCGCCGCTTTCCTCATTGGAGAGGTAGAGGTCGATGGTGTTGTCGCGCTCGGAGCGGGAGAGGGCGGGACTAAACTGCAGGGCGAGTACCTTGGGATGATGCCTGAGCTGCCAGAGGTCGGCCTTGTTGCCGGCCAGACGGGTGCAGTGTACGCGGGACTGCTGGCCCGCGCCCACGCCGATGGTCTGCCCGCCCACCACGTAGCAGACGGAGTTGGACTGCGTGTACTTGAGGGTGATGAGAGAAATGAGCAGGTCGCGCTTCGCCTCCGCGGGCAGGGTCTTGTTTTCGGTGACGACGTTTTCAAGCAAACTTTCGTTCAGCTCCAGCGCGTTGCGCCCCTGCTCGAAGGTAACGCCAAAGCACATCTTGCGCTCCAGCGCCGCCGGCACGTAGTTTTCGTCGATCTCGATGACGTTGTAATTGCCCTTGCGCTTGCGGCCAAGAATTTCCAGCGCTTCCGGCTCGTAGCCGGGGGCGATGACGCCGTCGGACACTTCCTTGGAAATGAGTTTTGCCGTGGCCGCGTCGCAGACGTCGCTCAAGGAGATAAAATCGCCATAGGAGGAAAGGCGGTCGGAGCCGCGGGCGCGCGCGTAGGCGCAGGCGAGGGGGGAAAGTTCCGCCTCGGGGTCGATAAAGTACATCTTGCGCAGCACATCGTCGAGGGGTTCGCCCACGGCGGCGCCGGCGGGGCTGACGTGCTTGAACGACGCGGCGGCGGGCATGCCGGTGGCGCGCTTGAGTTCGCTCACCAGCTGCCAGCCGTTGAGCGCGTCGAGGAAGTTGATGTATCCGGGACGGCCGGAAAGCACCTTCAGGGGCAGTTCGCCCTCCTCCATAAAGATGCGGGCGGGCTTCTGGTTGGGGTTCACGCCGTATTTGAGTTCGATCTCTCGCGCCATGGTTCTCTCCCTTTCAAACCACATTCCCACGGTGCGCGCCGCGGGAATGGAAGTCGTATGCTGTTATTCGTTGGCGTTGACGATGCGCGTGCGGACTTCGCCGCTGCGCAGGTCGACGGTGCGCGTCCACAAGGAGACGCGGTTTTCCCTGTCCAGGGCGTTCCACACCGCCTCGGTCAGGCAGTTCACGCAGCCCTCGGGCAGGCTCACGCGCTCCGGCTCGCCCGCAAAGGAGGGCAGGGGGCTGCCGTCGCCCATGTAGGTGTGGATGAAGCACGCCTCCCCGGTCTCCACGCCGTCGTAGGCGTAGAAGCACTTGAGCGCCGCCTTGCCCTCCGCGTCCGCGGCCTTCAAAACGCTCATCTCCAGCGAAAAATCGCCGTTTTCCAGCGTGGCCATGGCGCTGATGCGGGGGGTGAAGTTGGGCGCGTCCGGCTCGAAAGTGCGCGTCTTCAGCGCCGAGACGAACGTGCCGCCGTTTTGCAGCGCCGCATACACGGTGTCGGTCTGGTCGCCGTTGGTGACGATGATCTTATTTCCCAGCACGCGCACGGGCGCGTAGATAATCAGGGAGGGGTCGGATAGTTTCGAGGGGTCGAAGGCGCGGGTGCGCAGCCCTTCACCGTCCTCCACGAACACGCGGTTGCGGCTGTTGACGCTGCGGCCCATGATGAAGTAGGCCAGAAACAGCCGCGTGCCGTCCGGGGTCTTGCCGGCGAGTATGCCGCGTCCGGGGTAGGAAGTTGCGCCCACGGCCTGGGCGATGGTCAGTTTCTGCATCGTTTTTCCTCCAATTCCTTGGCCACCATTTCCGCCGCGCGGGGCAGAAGCTGCCATTCGGCCTGCTCCATCACGCGGCGCTGCAACGCCTCGGGCGTGTCGCCCGGCTCGATCTCCACGGCTTTTTGCAGCAGGATGCGTCCGCCGTCGGGGATCTCGTTGACCAGATGCACCGTCGCGCCCGTCACCTTCACGCCGTAGGCAAGCGCCGCCTCGTGGACGTGCAGGCCGTAAAAGCCCTTGCCGCAGAACGAGGGGATCAGCGACGGGTGGACGTTGAGAATGCGGTCGGGATAGTTCTGCACAAACTCTTTGGAGAGGATGGCCATGAATCCGGCCAGAATCAGCATCTCCACATCGTGCGCGCGCAAAGCCTCCAGCATGCGCGCCTCAAAGGCCTCGCGCGCCTCGCCCTTTTCCCGCTGGCAGACCGCCGAGGGGATGCCGGCCTGTTCCGCACGCTTGAGCGCGTAGGCGTCCGCGCGGTTGGAGAGCACCAGACAGATGTCCACATGCGGCATTTTGCCCGCGCGGGAAGCGTCGATGAGCGCCTGCAAATTCGTGCCGCCGCCGGAGACGAGCACCGCCGTCCTTACGCTCATGCCAGTTCCACCCCTTCGTCGCCGGGAACGACTTCGCCGAGTATGTAGGCGCCTTCGCCCGCCGCGCGCAGCGCGCGCACGGCCTCGTCGGCCTCCGTTTGCGGCACGATGGCGCACATGCCCACGCCCATGTTGAACGTGTTGAACATGTCGCGCTCGGGGATGCCGCCCAACTTGGCCAATACGCCGAAGATGGGCGGGGTCTGGACGTTCTTTTTTGCAATGCGCGCCGTCAGGCCCGAAGGCAGGGCGCGGGGAATGTTTTCGTAGAAGCCGCCGCCGGTGATGTGGCAGACAGAGCGCACATGCACTTTCTCCATCAGCGCGAGTATGGGCTTCACATAGATGCGCGTGGGCGTCAGAAGCGCCTCGCCGACGCTCATGCCCAGTTCCTCAGAGAAGATGCTCAAATCGCGGTTTTCCACATCGAACACGCGGCGCACCAGCGAAAAGCCGTTGGAATGCAAGCCGGAGGAGGGCAGGGCGATAAGAACGTCTCCCGCCTGCACGTGTTCGCGGTCGAGTATCTTGGCGCGGTCGACCACGCCGACGCTGAAACCGGCCAGGTCGTACTCATCTTCCGGGTAGAATCCGGGCATTTCGGCGGTTTCGCCGCCCACCAGAGCGCAGCCGGCCTGCACGCAGCCCTCGCTCACGCCCTTGACGATGTCGGCAATGCGTTCGGGCACGTTTTTGCCGCAGGCGATGTAGTCGAGGAACAGCAGCGGCTTTGCCCCGCAGCAGACCACGTCGTTGACGCACATGGCTACGCAGTCGATGCCCACGGTGTCGTGCTTGTCCATCAGAAAGGCGATCTTCAGCTTCGTGCCCACGCCGTCCGTGCCGGAAACCAGCACCGGGCGGGAAATGCCCGTCAGATCCATCTCAAACAGGCCGCCGAAGCCGCCGATGCCCTCGAGCACGCCGGGGATGGCCGTGCGCGATACGTGCTTCTTCATCAGTTCCACGGCGCGATAGCCGGCGGTGATGTCCACACCGGCCTGCTTGTAACTCTCACTGGCGCTTTTCATGCTTCAGCCTCCGAGATCTTGCGCTCGTACTTGTTCTTGGTGCAGCCCACCGGCGGCTCCACGGGGTATTTGCCGTCGAAGCAGGCGGTGCAGAAGCCGTGGGAATTGTCGGCCAGCTTTTTGGCGCTCTCGCAACTCAGATAGCCGAGGGAATCCGCGCCGATGATCTGGCAGATCTCCTCGATACTGTGCTTGCAGGCGATCAATTTGTCGCGGCTGTCGATGTCGGTGCCGAAGTAGCAGGGGTTCATGAACGGCGGCGCGGAGGAGCGCATGTGCACTTCCGTCGCTCCCGCCTCGCGCAGCAGACGCACGATGCGCGCGCAGGTGGTGCCGCGCACGATGGAATCGTCCACCAGCACCACGCGCTTGCCCTTCACCGTGGCCGCCACGGGGTTCAATTTGATGCGCACGAGGTTCTCGCGCTCGGACTGCGTGGGCTGAATGAACGTGCGGGCGATGTACTTGCTCTTGATAAAGCCGATGCCGTAGGGGATGCCGCTCTGCCGCGCGTAGCCCAGCGCCGCGTCGAGGCCGCTGTCCGGCACGCCGATGACCACGTCGGCCTGCACGGGGTGCTCCAGCGCCAGGAACGCGCCGGCGCGCACGCGCGCCACGTGGACGCTGGAACCGTCGATCACGGAATCCGGGCGGGCAAAGTAGATGTATTCGAACACGCAGGAAGCCTTTTCCGCCTCGCCTACGTGCGTGCGGTCGGAGCGCATGCCGTCCTTGTCCACCACCACGATCTCGCCCGGCTCCAGATCGCGCACCAGATGCGCGCCGATGGCGTCCAGAGCACAACTCTCAGAGGCGAAGATGGTACTGCTCCCCAGCTGCCCGATGCACAGGGGCCTGAAACCGTGCGGGTCGCGCGCGGCGATCAACTTGGTGGGCGACATGATGACCAACGAATACGCGCCCTTCAAGTGGTTCATCGCCCGGCAGACGGCTTCTTCGATGGAATTCGAGGCGATGCGCTCGCGGGTGATGGCGTAGGTGATAACCTCGGTATCCGAGGTGGTGTGGAAGATGGAGCCCTCCATCTCAAAGGAGGAGCGCAGCTCGGCGGCGTTGGTCAAAGCGCCGTTGTGCGCCAGCGCCATGCGGCCCTTGATGTGGTTGACCACCAGCGGCTGGGCGTTGAGGCGGGGGTCGGTGCCCATGGTGCCGTAGCGCACATGCGCCACGGCCATCTGGCCGGAGCCCAGGGAGTGCAGGGCTTCGGGGGTGAAGATTTCGCTGACCAGTCCCGCGCCCTTGTGGCAGTGGATCACGCCGTCGTCGTTGATGGCGATGCCGCAGCTTTCCTGGCCGCGATGCTGCAAGGCGTAGAGTCCATAATAGCACAGCGAGGCGACGTCCAGACCATCGCGGCTGTAAACGCCGAACACGCCGCATTCCTCATGCAGTTCGTTAAACATACGTTTCCCTCTTTATTCGCCCATCAGGCGGCGCAGGATCTCGTGGTAGGCGTCCTCGACGTGGCCGAGGTCGCGGCGGAAGCGATCCTTGTCCAGCTTTTCACCGGTGGCGCTGTCCCAGAAGCGGCAGGTGTCCGGGGAAATTTCATCCGCCAGCACGATGGTGCCGTCCGCCAGACGGCCAAACTCCAATTTGAAGTCGATCAGTTCGATGCCCAGATCCTTGAGATAGGCGGAAAGCACTTCATTGACCTTGAGCGCGTACTGGCTGATGCGCTTCAATTCTTCCTCCGTGCAGTACTCCATGGCGAGGATGTGATACTCGTTGACCATCGGGTCGCCCAACTCGTCGTCCTTGTAGCAGAACTCCAGCACGGTCTTTTTCATCTTCGTGCCTTCGGCAAGGCCCAGACGCTTGGCCAGAGAACCGGCGGCGATGTTGCGCACGATGACCTCCAGCGGCACGATGGAAACGCGCTTGACCGCCGTCTCGCGCGGGGAGAGTTCCTCCACAAAGTGCGTGGGAACGCCGTTTTTCTCCAGCAGCTTCATCAGGTGGTTGGTCACGCGGTTGTTGATCTCGCCCTTGCCGGCGATGGTGCCCTTTTTCAGGCCGTTGAAGGCGGTGGCGTCGTCCTTGTAATCGACGATCAGCAGGGCGGGGTCGTTCGTCTCGTAAACTTTCTTGGCCTTGCCTTCATACAAAAGATTGGTCTTTTCCATGGTGCCCTCCCGTTATTCCTGTGCGAATTCGGCGCTGATCTGTGCGTCTTTTGCGAGGATCTTTGCTTTGGTGGCCTCGCGGTCGGCCATGAGGCGGCCTGCAAGGTCGGTATCTTCCACGGCGATGATCTGCGCGGCCAGCAGCGCGGCGTTCTTGGCCCCGTCGATGGCCACGGTGGCCACCGGCATTCCCGGCGGCATCTGTACGGTGGACAAGAGCGCGTCCAGCCCGTCCAGCGTCGAGGACTTGATGGGCACGCCGATGACCGGCAGCGTGGTGTTGGCCGCCATGGCGCCCGCCAGATGCGCGGCCTTGCCCGCGGCGGCGATGATGGCGCCGAAGCCGTCCGCGCGCGCGTTCAGCGCGAAAGAACGCGCCTCCTCCGGCGTGCGGTGCGCGGAAAGCACGCGCACGCAAAACGGCACGCCCAGCGCTTTGAGCGTTTCGGCGCAAGGACGCATGACATTCAGGTCGCTGTCGCTGCCCATGACGATGGCTACTTTGCGCAAAGTGATCCCTCCTGTATACGAACATTGACGATGACAAAACCATGATATACATTGCAAACGCTCTTGTCAACGAACGTTTGCCTATCAAAAGCATTAAAAGTTCGGAAAAAACGCGAACATTCCGGCCGCCGCGCGCGGCGGATGTGCGGGCATAAAAAACCCGCGGCCGGAACCGCGGGTTTTCGCCTTAGTAGTAGATGAAGTTTTGCACTTCGCGCGCGTTGGTCACCCAGTCGACGTCGTAGAACATGGACTGGTTGTTGCGCGTCTCCTGCACATAGGTGTCCGTCACCGGGACGACCATCGTCTCCGCGCCGTCCAGGCCGCTATTGAGCACCTTGTCGGCGGTGCCAATGATCTCCTCAAGGGTCATGTTGGTTTCGATGTATTGCTGGAGCGTCATGCCAAGTTGCAGAAGCTGCATGGCGTTGGTGCCGCGCATCTTCTCCATCATCGCCACCAGCACCTTGCGCTGGCGGTTGGTGCGCTCCCAGTCGCTGTCGATCTTACGAATGCGGGCGTAGGCCAGCGCCTGACGGCCGTTGAGGTGCACGTCCTCGCCGTATTCGTGGAGGTATTGGTTGGTGCTGGTGAGGTTGCTCTCATCCCAGCCGTTTTCCTTGGCGATCTGGAACTGGTTGTAGGCGTTGTTGTTGATCTCGTTCATCTCCGACTCGGTGATGTCCATCTCGATGCCGCCCAGCGCCTCGCAGATCTGCGTGAACCCGGTGAAGTTGACCATCACGTACTTTTCAATGTTCATGCCCAGAAGTTCGTTGATGGTCTTCATCGTCAATTCCGGCCCGCCGAAGTAGTTGGCGGCGTTGAGGCGATAGGTGCCGTTGTTGGAACCCAGATCGGTGAACTCCACGGCCATATCGCGCATCAGGGAGGTAAGCTTGACCTCAGCGGTCCGCGTATTGATCGAACAGATGATCATCGTATCCGAACGGCAACTCTCGCCCTGCACGCGCTGGTCAACGCCCAGCAGCAGTATATTCTGCCATTCCGGGGAGAGACTGGTGTTGACCGAGAGGTCGGAAACCTGCACCATCTGATCGTCGGTCAGGCCGGCGATCTCGGTGTTTTCGCTGCCCAGCAGATCGCTCAGCGCCGTGGAGGCCTGCGGCTCAGCGCCGTTTTCCGCCTGCGCGTCCTGCGCATCCGGAGCGTCCGGCGCGACGGTTGCGTCCGCCGCCGGAGCCATCACCGCCGGCGTAGCAGCGATCACTCCCGGATCAACCGGATCGGGGTTCGTGGCCCACGGCCGCCAGATGAGCAGCACCACGGCGATGATGATGAGCGCCACGATGCCGAGGAAGGCGTAAAAGCGGCCGCTGACGCGCTTGCCGCCGCGCTGCGGCGGAGAGCTGCGCCGGGGAGCGTTGCCGCCGCCCGAGGGTCGGTAGCCGGAGGGTCGCGTGCCGGTCGGCCGCGTGCCTGAGGGACGCGCGCCGGAGGGGCGATATCCCGAAGGTCGGGAACCTGCGGGCCGCACGCCGCTTGGCGCGTTGCGCCGCGCCGCGGTATTTGCCGGTCGCTGCGGAGGCCGACGATCTGCCATGAAATCCATCTCCTCTATGTGGGTTTGCATATACGCTACCATTATACACATCTGATCCCCGGAAATCAACTTGATTTGCCGGAGATCAGAGCCGCAAACGCGGCGATGCGATGAAAAAATTATGACAAGCGGGTTATTTTCCCGCCACCGAGAGCGACGGGATGAGCAGAGAGGGGCTGGCAAAGGCGCTGGCGGAGGGCGCGGAGAACTTCAGATCGCCGCTCACGGCCTCCACGCTTTTGAGCAATTCAAAGAAGTTGCCTGCCAGCGTGATCTGGTTTACCGAGCCGGCGATTTTGCCATTCTCCACGCGATAGCCGCGCGCGGGCAGGGAAAAGTCGCCGCTCACCGCGTCCGCGCCGGCGTGCCAGCCCTGCAAATCGGTGATCAGCAGCCCGTCGCCGAGCAGATCGAGCATGTCCTCAAAGGCAAGGTTCGAGGGCTGCACGCAGAAGTTCGAGGGCGCCACGCCCACGGGCGAGCCATAGCCGCCGCGGCAGGCGTTGGCGGTGGTGGAAACGCCCTGCTTTTTTGCGGTCTTCAAATTGTGCAAAAGCGTCTTAAGCACGCCCCCGGAGACGACCTCCTTGCGGAACGTGGGCACGCCCTCGCCGTCAAAAGGCGTGGAAGCGGCCTGTCCTGGCAGGTGCGGGTCGTCGACGATGGTCAGGCATTCGGCGGCGATCTTTTCGCCCTCGCGCCCCTTGAGCAGCGAAAGCCCCTTCTGGGCACGGTCGGCTGAAAAGACGCCGGAGAATGCGCGCAGCATCTGCGCAGCCACGTCGTTGCGCAAAAGCACGCGGTAACTGCCCGAGGGCACGCTCGCGGCGCTCAGGCCGTCCACGGCCTCCTTCACCGCCTCGCGGACGGTCTTTTCCGCGTCGATCTTCGCCGGGTCGTTTTCAAAGAACAGGGAGAAACCGGAACTGACGCGGCCGTTTTCCTCGGCCACGGGCTGCACGTAGCCGCCGATGATGTTGGCGCGGTGGCCCACATGCAATCCGAGCGTGTTGACGATCTCCACCTCGCTGGACTCGCTGAACACGCCGGCCTCCGCCTCGCGGCGCAGGCGCGCGTCCATGCCCGCGGCCATGGTTTCCAGCGACTTGCAAAAGTCGATCTTCTCCGCCACGGAAACCTGATCGATGTCGGGGTTGTAATTGCATACATCGGCATATTCCTTCGCCCCGGCAAAGAGGAACTGCTCGTCCTCGCACTCAATGAGCCGCGCGTTCTCCCGCGCGCCCTTTACCAGCAGTTCGATGGAATCCTCGTCCAGCGCCTGCGTGGAGGCGTAACCCATCTTGCCGTCCACCAGCCCGCGAAAGCCCAGTCCGCGGCTCTCGGAGGCGGAATAGTCGGTGATCTCGCCGCCAAAAACGGTCACGGAAAAGCTCTCCCCGGCGGCGTAATAGGCTTCGCAGGCGGAAAAGCCCGCCGCCTTCGCCCGTTCAAACAGACTTTGATAGAATTCGCTTCGCTCCATCTTCAGCGCCCTCCCACAGTGATGTCGGTCACGCGGATCATCGGCTGGCCCACGTCGACGGGGATGCTGCCGCTCGCCGAGCCGCACATACCCTGTCCAAGTTCCAGCGTTTTGCCCACGCGGTCGATCTTTTTGAGGATGTCCGCGCCCTTGCCGATGAGCGTCGCCCCGCGCACGGGCCGGTCGATCTTGCCGCCCTTGACGAGATAGCCCTCGGAGACGGCAAAGTTGAATTCCCCGGTGATGGGATTGACCGAGCCGCCGCCCATGGCTTTGGCATACAGCCCGTCGCCCATGGAGGAAATGATCTCCGCTTCATCGTCGTTTCCCGGGGCGATGAAGGTGTTGCGCATGCGCGATGTGGGCGCGTAGGCGTAGTTCTGCCGCCGGGCGCTGCCGGTGACAGGCATGCCCATGCGCCGCCCGTTGAGGCGGTCCACCATGTAGTTTTTGAGAATGCCGTTCTCAATCAGCACCAGGCGCGTGGCGGGATTGCCCTCGTCGTCGATGTTGATGGAGCCCCATTCGTTTTCCATCGTGCCGTCGTCGATGGCGGTGACGATGGGGGAGGCGATCTGCTGCCCCAGTTTGCCGGCGAACTCGGAATTGCCAAAGGCCACCGCCGTGGCTTCCAGAGAATGCCCGCAGGCCTCGTGGAAGATAACGCCGCCAAAGCCCTTGTCGATGACCGCGCACATCACCCCCGCCGGACAGGGCTCGGCGTGCAGCATGGTCACGGCCTGCTTTGCGGCGCGGCGGCCCACGTCCTCGGGATCGACGCGGCTGCCGAACAGTTCAAAGCCCATCATCGCCCCGGGGTTGTAGCTGCCGGTCTGGCTCTCGCCGCCCCCCGAGGCCACCGCCGTCAGCGCCAGACGGGTGTAGACGCGGCGGTCGGGGATGAACAGCCCCTCGCTGTTGGCGATAATTACGTCCGTCTCCCAGTCGTAGAGCCGCGCCGTCACCTGGCTGATCTCGGCGGACACGGCGCGGGCAGCGGCGTCGGCGGCCTTGACCACCTGCGCGCGCCGCGCCCCGGGCACGTCCAGAGGCAGTTGGGCGATGGCGTGTATGTTGCGGGCCACGGCCCCGGTCAGATGCACGTCCACCGCGCGGTCGGCGGAACCGATGGCGTCCGCCGCCTTCTGCGCCGCGCGCACAAGGCCGGAAAGCGAGGCGTCGTTGGTGTGTACATAGACGCTGGAGAGTCCCTTGTACACGCGCACGCCCGCTCCGGCGGTGCGGCCGGTGAGCGCCGTTTCGATGGCCCCGGCGTTGAGCGTCAGGCTACTGGAACGCGTGTCCTCATAAAAGATCTCGGCAAAGTCGCCGCCCGTCCGCAGGGCGGCGGCGAGCGCCTGTTCGGCGATCAAACGGGATAGCATGATCCGTCCTCCTGTCAGGAAAAGAGTTTTTGCAGTTCGTCAAAACGCTCGTGGGTGATGAGCGCGTCGCGCTTCGTGCCGCACAGGCGCACGATGTACGTCCAGCGGCCGTAGGGCGTGACCGATTCGATCTGGTCGATGTTCACGATGTAGGATTTGTGGGTGCGGAAGAACATATTCGCAGGCAATCGCTCTTCCAGTTCGCTCAGGCCCTCACCGGTGACGTAGCGGCCGTCGCCCACGGTGTAGATGACGGTCTGCCGTTCCTCGCGCTGCACCAGAAGGATGTCCTCGATGTCCACAAACGAGAGCCCGTCGCGGCTTTTGAGCATCAATCGCGCCGGCGCTTCGCGGGGCCGGGGGCGCGTGGTCACCGCCTGCGCGGCGGCGCTCTCCCGCAGCCGCTCGCGGATGAGCCGCAGCGTGTTGAGGGCGCGCTCCACGGGGAAGGGTTTCACCAGATAGTCAAAGGCGTAGACCTCAAAGGCGCTCTTCATGTACTGTTCATGCGCCGTGGCGAATACCAGCACCGCCTTGGGGTTTTTGTCCTGTATGATCCGCGCGCAGTCGATGCCGGACATGCCGGGCATCTCCACATCCATCAGCACCACCTCGGGGGTGAATTTTTCATACAGCGCCAGCAAATCCCCGCCGTTCTGCGCTTCGCCCACCAGTTCGTAATCCTCGGCGCGCTCGATGAGTTTGCGCATCATCAAGAGCATGCCCGGGTCGTCGTCGGCGATGAGTATGCGGATGGGGTCCATGGTCGCGCTCCTTTCCTGTGTCGGCGTGTTGCAGTAAACATTCTTCCAGCAGGCGCGAAAATCCTTCGCGCGCGAGATATTTCTTCCAAAAATGCAAGCGTGCGCGCCCGCGAGGGACGCGCACGCGCAACGATGGCCTTACAACCGGTATCCGCGCGGCCGCAGGGCCACGGGGCGGGAGAGCACCTCCGCCGTGATCACGGCGCGGCGCATCTCCGCCGCGGTGAGCTTTGGCTGGCTCCTGACGTGCGAAGTGGCGTCCAGCAAGACAGGTCGGGTGTCCGGAGACTGTTCGCGTAGCGTCGCGCGCTCGCGCGGGGGCCGGTCGTCGTGGGGGAGCGAACCGCCCACGCAGCCGTCGGCGTAGGCGACGCTCTTGCCCTCCGCATCCGCCTCGTGGGGCATGGAGCCGCCCACGCAGCCGTCGGCAAACACGGGGCTTGCGCCCTCCGCCGCGGGTTTCGTCGCGCTGGCAGGCGTGTTTTTGGGCTTGGGCGTGTATCGCTTCGCAGTGCTTTTGCCGCGCTCCCTGGTCAGGACCTCGCGCACCTCGGGCGGGAAAGCCTCTTCCCAGTTCGCGGTTTTGCCCACGGGATCGCGGCCGGTCTTTTGGGCCGGCGCGGCCTGCGGCCTCTGCGCCTGTCCGGGACGCTTTTTCGCGGTCTTTTTGGCGTTTTTGATCACGGAGCCGACGATGGCGATGAGGGCGATCACAACGATCAGAGCATCATCCAAGCGCGTCCCTCCCTTCTATTATTGCGGAGGGCGGGGCTGCCGCCCTCCGCGGGGTTGTCATGCGAGTTACTTCTTGGCGCCGTTCTGCTCGTCGAGCGGCTTGGCCACGGTGGCGTCCGTGCCGGCGATGGATTCGCGCATGCGGGTGTCGGAAATGACGTTCTGCATGTTGTAGTAGTCCATCACGCCCAACTTGCCCTGACGCAGCGCCTCGGCCATGGCGCGCGGCACTTCGGCCTCGGCCTCGACTACGCGGGCGCGCATTTCCTGCACGGCGGCGATCATTTCCTGCTCGTGAGCCACGGCCATGGCGCGGCGCTCCTCGGCCTTGGCCTGCGCGATGCGGCGATCAGCCTCGGCCTGATCGATCTGCAGCTGCGCGCCCACGTTGCGGCCCACGTCCACGTCGGCGATGTCGATGGAGAGGATCTCAAAGGACGTGCCCGCGTCCAGACCCTTGGCCAGCACCGTGCGGCTGATGAGATCCGGGTTTTCCAGCACTTCCTTGTGCGTGGGCGAAGAGCCGACCGTGGTGACGATGCCCTCGCCGACGCGGGCGATGATCGTCTCCTCGCCGGCGCCGCCGACCAGGCGGGCGATGTTGGCGCGCACGGTCACGCGGGCCTTGGCGCGCAGTTCGATGCCGTCCTTGGCGATGGCGGCCACCACCGGCGTCTCGATGACCTTGGGGTTGACCGACATCTTCACCGCTTCGAGCACGTCGCGACCAGCCAGATCGATGGCGCGGCTCTGCTCAAACTCCAACGGTATCTGCGCCGACTGCGCGGCGATCAGCGAATCGACCACGCGATCGACGCTGCCGCCCGCCAGCAGGTGCGCTTCCAGCTCGTTCATGTCAAGGTCGAGGCCAGCCTTGGTGGCCTTGATCATCGGCAGGACGACCTTAAAGGGGTTGACGCGACGGAAGCGCATGGCGATCAAAGAGACGATGCGCACGCGCACGCCCGCTGCCCGCGCCGAGATCCACAATCCCAGCGGCACGAAGCGCAAAAAGAGGATCAGCACGAGTATGATGCCGATGATGGCGATAAAACTTACGACGATGCTGCCCGTAGTCATAGTATGTTCCTCCCTTCCAAATTCACCGCACTTGCGGTTTCCCTCAAGCGTTTACGCCTGCTGCGTTTCCCGCACTACGATGCGGTTGCCCTCCACGCGCTCGACCGTCACCGGCCGCGCCGCCTCCACAAACGCGCCCTCGGAAACCACGTTGAGTTTCACGCCGTCAAACACGGCGATGCCCGCGGGCCGCAGGGGCGTTTCGGTCGTGCCCGTCTTGCCGACGAAGTACCTCAGTTCGTTTTCGCTCTCCGGCCTGGTGGCCACTTCTTTGAGCACCAGCTTCGAGTTCGCCAGCCGCCCCTTGGAGGCCGAGTGTATGAAGATCGAAAGCGCGACGCACAAAAGGGCAACGATGATCAGCGCCATGATCAGCGCCTGCAACGGCGTCGGCCGCGCGGCGACCACGCCGGCCACCAGAAGGATGCAGCCGAGAATGCCCGGCGCGCCGAAACCCGGCAGGTACATCTCCAGCACCACCAGCCCAAAGCCAAGGATCAGCAGTATGATGGCCGGTATATAGGAAACAAAGTCCATTTCCACGCCTCCTTTCTGCGCCTATTATACAGCATGCAGGCGGCCAAGAAAAGCCCTGCGCGCCCAAAGATACAGTTTTCGCGCCCAACTGTCGCCAAAGGCACTTCAGCGCACGGCAAACAGTTCCGGCCGCCGCTGCAAAAACAGCCTGTCCGCCGGGGCAAGATCGTATGCGGCCACGTCCTTTGGCAGCGTCCAGTCAAGCGCGCGGCACTCCACCGTTTGCGGCTCGCCCCGGACGATCTCGCTCTCGTAAAAGAGCATTAAAAGATCGCCGCCGTTGCGGTCGTCCAGGCGCAGCGCGTCCAGCACGCGCCCTGTGCGCGTCTCAATGGCCAACTCCTCGCGCAGTTCCCGTTCCAGCGCCGCCTCCGGGCTCTCGCCCGCCTCCAGCTTGCCGCCGGGAAATTCCCACAAAAGCCCCAGCCGCTTGCCCTCCGGCCGCTGACAGAGCAGCACGCGTCCGCCCCGGCGCACCATGCCGGCCACCACCGCGATCATGCCCTCGCCTCCTGTTTTTCCAGCCAGGAAAGCACGTCGTCATACACGGCCTGCCTGCCCGCTTCGTTGAGGATTTCGTGGCGCATGCCGGGATAGAGGCGGCTGTCCACCGCCTGATAGCCGCGGCCGCGCATCTGCTCTACGGCATGGGCAAAGCCCCTGTCCCCGCCGCGGCAGGCGTCCTCCGCGCCGGAAATGAAGAGGATGGGCAATTCCGGCTTGCCTGCCTTCACATGCCCGTCGTAGCACTGCTCCATCAGCGCATAAAGGGAAGCAAAGCCATTGCAGGTAAAGGTGAAGCCGCACAGCGGGTCGGCCTCGTAGGCGGCCACCACGGCCCTGTCAGAGCAGATCCAGGCGCACTTGCTCTGCTCCTTTTTGAACGCGCGGTAGAACGGCCCAAAGGTGAGCACCTTCAAGAATCTGCTCCGCGCGTGACCGCCGCTGCGCGCCCCAAGGACGCGCGCCATCAGCTGCCCAAAGGGCGCGCCGGGATTCCAACCGGGGCTTCCGCAGACCACGAGGCCGGCAAGCTCGCTGTCGAAGCGTCCGGCATAGACGCGCGCCGCCAAAGAGCCCATGCTGTGGCCGAAGAGATAGACGCGTTTGCCGGGAAAGCGTCCGCGCAGCCACTCTGTCACCTGATGCAGATCGTCCACCAGCGCATTCGCGCCGTCCTCGCCAAAATATCCCAACTCCCCGCGCTGCAGCGCCGCCGCGCCGTGGCCGCGATGGTCGTGGATAGCGCAGGCAAAGCCGCGCGCCGCCAGAAACTCCATAAACGGCGCGTAGCGCTCCTTGTTTTCGCACATGCCGTGGGAAAACTGCACCACCGCGCGCGCCTCGCCGTCCGGAACGCAGACAAGCAGCGGCAATTCCAGCCCGTCGCGCGCGGAGGAAAGCGAAAGCATTTCCATCTGTGGCATAGAAAACGACCTTTCCCATTGTGATATGAAAACGCGGCACGACAAACATGCCGTGCCGCGCCGCTATATTGTTGTTATTCCTCGGCGGGAGCCTCTTCCGTCTCAGCCTCGGCGGTGGGGATCTCCACCGGCACGGCCTCGGGCTCGTCCTCAATGGCCTCGGACACGTCGACGATGGCGTACTCATCCAAGTCATTGCTGACAGGCATCTGCTCCATGGCCTCGTCCTCGAGCACCTCGCGGATGGACAGGGAGATGCGCTTGGCCTCGGTGTTGACGTCCAGCACCTTCACGCGCACGATGTCGCCGACGTTGACCGCGTCTTCGACCTTGGCGATGCGGGTGAGGGCGCACTGGGAGATGTGCACCAGGCCGTCCAGGCCGGGCTCGAGCTCCACAAAGGCGCCGAAGGTGGTGATGCGCACGACCTTGCCCTCAACGATGGAACCGACCGGGTACTTCTCGCCGGCCACGGTCCACGGACGCGGACGGGTCTGCTTGTAGGAAAGGGAGATGCGCTCGCGGGCGGGGTCGACGTTGAGGATCTTCACGTCGATCTCGTCGCCGACCTTGACCACATCCGAGGGATGCTGCACACGGCCCCAGCTCAGATCGGTCACATGCACAAGGCCGTCCACGCCGCCAATGTCGACGAACGCGCCGAAGTCCGCCAGACGGCGAACGACGCCCCTGACCACGCTGCCAACTTCCAGCGCGTCCCAAATGGCCTTTTTGCGCTCGGCTTCCTCAGCCAGCAGCACCTTTTTGCGGGAAGCGACGATGCGCTTCTTGGGCTTGTCCACTTCGATGATCTGCAAGGTCAGCTCCTGGCCCACGAACTCCTCGATCTTCTCCACATAGCGCAGGGAGAGCTGAGAGGCGGGGATGAAGCAGCGAATGCCCATCACGTCGGCCAGCAGGCCGCCCTTGACGGCTTCCTTGCCGGTGCCGGTGACGTATTCGCCGGACTCATACTTGGCCATGATCTCGTCCCAGATCTTGCGGTTGACGATGTTGCGCTGCGAAAGCAGCACATTGCCTTCGCCGTCGTTGACTTTGACGACTTCGACTTCGATCTCGTCGCCAACCTTTACATCGGTCGAGGAGAGGTCAGCTTTCTTAACCAATCCGTCTGCCTTGTAACCGACGTTGACGCAGACCTCGTCATTGGTGATCTGCACCACGGTGCCCGTGATCGTCTGCCCGGGACGGAGCTGAACCATGGACTTTTCCACGTCCGCCATAAAATCGGATTCGGTGGAATTGACCTCGGCCTGCTGCTCCTCGGACGGAGTGACCTGCTTCTCGATGTCGTTCATTCTTGCTGCTACCTCCTTAATTGTACAATCCGGCGTAGAGGCGCCGGCTGTAATTCCCACCCGGTCTGCTTGTTGGAACCATGTATTTTCCACCTCGCGCGCGCCCTCGATGAAGTGCGCGCGTGGGCAAACCGCCTTGACCAGCTCAAACAGCTTGCGGCTGTTGGAGCTCTCTTTGCCGCCCACCACCAGCATCACGTCTACGCTCTTTGCCAGCTGGACGGCCTCGTCCTGCCGCTCGCGCGTGGCGGGACAGATGGTTGTGCGTATCTCCATATCGCGCACACGCTCCCGGAGGGCCGCGCATACGCGCTCAAAGCGTTCGAGGATGAACGTGGTCTGCGATACCACCAGCGCGCGCTCCATTTTGGGCAGCGCCCGCGCGCCTTCCTCGCTGGCCACGGCATAGCTTTCCCCGTGCGTCCAGCCGCGAATGCCTTCCACTTCCGGGTGCCGCTCTTCGCCCACCACGATCAGGGGCACGCCGCGCGCCTCTGCCTCCTGGGCCATTTCATGGATGCGATTGACAAAGGGGCAAGTGGCGTCGCACACTTCGCGCGCGCGCGCGCGTAAACGGGAAAGCGTCTCCCGGCCCACGCCGTGCGAGCGAACCACCGCCACGGCGCCCGCGGGGATATCCTCCGGCGCGTCGGCGCTGACCACGCCCAGTTCGGCCAGTTCCGCCACCACGCGCGGGTTGTGGATCACCGGGCCGAGCGTCCAGGCCGGAGCGGCGCTCCTGGCGGCTTCCACCGCCCGGCGCACGCCGAAACAGAATCCGGCATGTTTCGCTACGATCACATTGGAAACGGGAATTCCCCCTCGCCCTATACGCGTTTCGAAAATACGCTAACTTATACCATTCGAGAGGCGAAAAGCAAATCCTGCAAGTCAGAACTTTTCTCAAAGATTTAACATAAATCTGCAAGAGAAATGTCGCTTCCTGTGCTATGACGGCGCTTATTGCCCCTGCCGGCCGAACAACACCAGCGGATCGCCCGCGGGGTAGATCTGCACGTTTTGCGTATACGGCGTCGAAGACCCTGCCAATTCGCCGGCCACGTTGAGGTACCAGGGGACGCGGCGGGTGAGATAGGCGCCGATTTCGCCGAAGGTGATCTGGCGGTCGTAATCCGCATCGGCGCGCAGGGCGGCGCGACGGCTGCCGCCGAGGCTCCATCCCGCCCCGTCGCACAGCGCCCGGGCCAGTACGGTGGCCATGTCGCTTTCGGTGACGTTTTCATCAAAGCTGATGCGGTAGCTGTCCTGATCGAGCGAGGCACTGGCGATGACCTTGTATTTGCTGCCCGCGAACGAGGGCGCGCCCACATGCCCGGAGAACACCTGCACGATGCCGCGATTGAAGTCCTCCATGGAAGAGGCCCTGCCGATGAGTCCGCCGCTGCCGCAGCAGTCGGCGATGACCACCACCGTGCCCGGCACCTTGCGCAGCTCGCGTTCCAGATCGCGCGCGGCGATCACCGAACCGTCGTAGAGCTCAAAAAAGCTCATGCCGTGGGCGTAGTAGCCGTGGCAGGTGATGTAAAACAGCGATATGTCGCCCTCTTTTGCCTCTGCGAACGCCGTGCGGATGGCGGCGAGCGTTTGCGCGCGCCCCGAGTCGAGCAGCACCGTGGTCTCGTAGCTTTCGCCATCCACGTTCTGGTTCTGCAGGAGGAAGGAAACGCTCTGCGCGGTGTTGATGGAACCGACGCGCACGCTGTTGACCCCTTCTTCGTACATCTGCTGGCCGACGATGAGCGCGCGCAGCTTGGCGGCGGCGGGCTCGACCGTCACTTCGAGTATGTCCGTATGTCCGCCGTCCGCGGCCACGGCTACCAGCCGCGCCGTTCCCTCGGCAAGACCGGTGACCACGCCGTCCGGAGACACGGTGATGATCCCCGCGCCCTCGACGCTGTAGAAAACGCGGCGGTCGGAGGCGCTTTGCGGAAAGAATTCCAGCGCCGTGCTTACGCTTTCGCCCACGCGCAGCGTCAGGGCGCTCTGGGAAAAGCCGATGCCCGAGAGGGGCACGCCCGCCACGCGCACCGTGCAGGAGGCGCTGGCCCCGCCCCAGGCGCGGGCGGTGACCACAGCCTCGCCCGCGCCCACGGCGTAGACCTCGCCCGTTTGCGAAACGGTGGCCACGTCGCTGTCGGAACTTGTGAAGGTGACGGTGGGGTGGGCGTCCTGCGGCGAAACGACGGCGGAGAGCGTTTGCGTCTCGCCGATATTCATGGAGAGTTCTTCTGCCGAGAGCGATACCGCCTCCGGCCGTGCGGCGCGCGCGGTGTCCTGCTCCACGGCGAGGCGGTAGGGCCCGGTGGAATCGTTAAGCGCCGATACGCGCACGTAGTAGCGCGCCCCGGCCGTGAGTTCGCAATCGATGACGAAACCGCCCGCACCGCTGCCCGCCTCATGCAGCACATGTCCGGCCGCGTCCATCAGCAGGCCGCTGAGCGCCAGATCCTGCGCCTGATCGCCGGTGGGCTCGGCGTGGATGGTAGCCGGGCCGCCCGCGCCGGCGGTGAAGGCGTACCAATGGGCGTCGCCGGGGCGCACCAGCAGTTTTTCGTAGTTAAGCGCGCCCTCCTCCAGTTCGATGGGCTTTTCAAAGCAGCGCCCCAGCGTGGCGCGCATCACTTCGAGCCTGCCGCCGCCCGCGCCGCTGATCGCCAGTTCATAGCTCTCGCCGGCGCTGAGGCTGGCTTCAAACAGGCGCAGCGAACCGCCGCCGCTGGCCAGGAGCGTTCCGTTCCGATAGAGGCGCGCTTCTGCGAAAGCGTCCTCGCCATCGGGGAAAAAGTACACGCTGTAAACGCTGTTGGCGGCGGGCGAGAAGGTGAAGCGCTGTTCTTCGCCCGACAGCGTCACGCGCATGTGGGCGTCGGCAGGCAAAGCGGCGCTGTCCGACGGAGGTTCAGACACGGAAAATGCGCCGGCCGCGAAAACCGACGCAAACAACGCAAACAGCAGAACTGCCAGTGTTGTCTTCTGGATCACGTGTCCTCCATGCGGCCGTGCCGCCGAAACGCTCTTTGGTTCTCAAACGGAGCGGGGGAACGCGCCCCGCCCCGCCACGGCGTTATTCCGCCTTCAGGTATTCCAGCTTCACATAGCCCTCCAGCTCCGCGGTGCGAATGCGCACCCAGCCGTCGCCCGCGTCCTCGCAGACGATCACGCGCTGGCCGTAATCCAGCGCGGCGACGATGCGCGCGCTCGTCGAGGGCTGCTCGCGCACGTTCAGCGAGGAAGAGCGCGTCTCCAGTTCCACGGTGGCGTAGTACTCGCCTTCCTCAAGCGGTGGCAGCGGCGCGGGCGTGGGGGTGGGCGTGGGCCGTGGGCGGGCCGAACCGATGCTCTCAGGCAAATCCTCCAGCGGCGTCAACTCCACCTCGGGCCAGTCGATGGTTTCCAGCGTCATGCCAGGGTAGTAGAAGTTGAGAATTTCGATGTAGTCCATGCCATATTCGCCGGCCATCCACTGCGCCCCGCGCTGGCTCATGCCCACGCCGTGGCCGAAGCGGCGCATGGAGATGGTGAAGCGGCCGTCCTCTTCCTGCGTCACGCTGACCAGTTCGTAGTCGCCGCCGTTCAGCCCCAGCGAAAGCCCGTCCTTGATCTGGTCGTAGACGGACAGATCCACCGTCACCGTTTCCGGCAGCACCGCGCGGCCCTCGCGGTAGACGTAGGGCAGCCCCAGACTGCCCCGCCGCGCCAGCGCCAGCCCCGTGGCCGAGGCGCGCATCTCCTCGGAAAACTCCGAGCCGTCGGGGAACAGAGGCGCGTAGGCATCGCCCTCCTGCGCGTACCAGCCCTCCAGCATGGCCGAAACAGAGAGCGTGAAGCGCAGCTTCGTGTACATATAGCTGCCCTCGAACTTCGGATCTACCGCCTCGATGGAAACGACGCTCTCCAGCGCCACGTCCTCATAGGGCAGGTTCAGCGCCGCGAGGCCCTCCTCCAGCATCGCCTTTAACGTGGCGTTGTCGGAGAGATCGCCTGCGAAGGTAACGCTGTTGACAAGGCTTGAGGGGTTTTCCAGATCGTAGGGATCATCCACCATGGCCAGATAGCCGTAATCGCCCTCGCCGCCCCAGATATCGGTGGCCAGCGCCGTCTGCCCGCCGTTGCTGGCGGTGTAGTAGCACATGGCAAAGCCGCCGTTGTAGGTGCCCACCACGCCGCGCGTGGCCTCCACCGCGGCGATGACATTGGTATAGTCCGCGTCCAGACCCTTGTAGACCTGATCCTGCGTGGTGTCCACCACGTCGTAATCGCGCGTGGCGCTGACCCACTTGCGCCCCATGGCGTAGGTGCGCGCGGCCACGGCCTGCGCCTTGAGCGCCTCCAGCGGGAAGGAATCGCTCATTTCGTAGGCCACCACGCCCTTGAGATAGTCCTCGATGTGGATGGTGAGGATGCAACGCAGGCCGCCGTCCTGCACGGAAACGCTCAGGTCGCCCTCGAAGAGCGCGTCCTTTTCCGATTCGTGGATGTAGATGCCGTTTTCACCGCCGTCGGTCACGGCCTGCCGCGTCAAGGTCAGCGATGGGCCCATGTCGATGGTGAGGCCGCCCACGCTCAAAAGCACGCTTTCGCCGTCCGCGGCCAGCACGATGGCGGTGTCGCGCTCGAAGCGGAAGCCGCGGTCGCCCTCCACGGTATAGGAGCCGGCCAGCGTCATGCCAAGAGAAGCCGGGTCGCCCAGCGACTTGAGGTAGACGCGCAGCATGCCGTCATCTTCGATGGCCGAGGGGGCGGGCGCGTTTGTCCCTCCGCCGAAGATGAAGCCCAGCGCCGATGCGGGCGCACAGGTGAGCAGCATCAGAGCCATGAGCGCGCACAGTACGCGCCGGAAATGCAACTGCATGAAGACCCTCCCACGTTTATACTTGTAATATAGACGTATCTGACGGCCAAACGGTTCACGCGGCGACGAGCCATTCATACGCGAGCTTGCCCACCAGAAGAACCAGCACGCCCAGCATCACGAAGCGAATGAGCCGCGCGCCCACGCGCATGGCCAGCTTCGACCCCACCCAGCCTCCGGCGATGGAGCAGACGATGGCCGGCGCGGCAAGGCGAAAGAGCACGTCGCCGCTCAACAAAAACGAGGTCAGCGAGGCGAGGTTGGAGGCGAGGTTGACCGGTTTGGCCGTGCCTGAGGCCGTCACCATGTCCATGCCCGCCACCCAGGTGAACAGCATGATCATCAGCGTGCCGGCGCCGGGGCCGAAAAAGCCGTCGTAAAAACCGCAGACAAGGCCGACGCCAAAGCACATTGCGTACGCGGCGCGGGTCATTTCGCGCGGTTTTACTGGCGTATCGCGCTTGAAGGCCACCACCAGCGCCATGATCGGAACGCCGATGAGCATGATCATGCGGATGGTGTCTTCGTTCATGGTTTTGAGAAGCTCCGCGCCGAAAAACGCACCCGGCAGTGCCCCCGCCACGGCCAGCAGCGCCGGCCACAAAAGCAGGCGATGGCCCTTGCCGTAGCGGAAGGTGGCCACCAGCGTGCCAAAGCAGGCGGACAGTTTGTTCGTGCCCGCCGCCAGCGTCGGCGGCAATCCCGCCAGATAATAAGCCGGCAGCGAGATCAGCCCGCCGCCCCCGCCGATGGCGTCCACCAGCGAGGCGAGAAAGATCAGGGGGCAGACCGTCAGATACATCGCGGTCGTTACTTCCATAATGAAACCACCTACCCATAGTATTATAGCATGGAACCGCGCGCGAAGGGGCGGGAAAAATGCGGCATTTTTCGTTCACGGTGATTTTCAACGGGAATTTAACACGCTCATGCTATGATAGATGGGGAATTTTATCGCAGGGAGGGCGCGCGCGTGAGCGACGGCTTGTATGAGATTCTGGCGCTGGCGGCGCGCTATTTCTTCGCGGGGCTTTTTCTGCTCATCGTACTGCGCGCCTGGCGCGTGACGGTGCGCGACGCCCGCCGCGCCCGCAAACTGCGCCGCCTTTCGCCGCAGACGGGACTTTCCGGCGAACTGGTGGTGCTCGAAGGCGAGGGCCGCGCCCGCCGCGGCATGCGCTATCCCGTCATCCGCGAAGGCACGCTGGGCAGCGCCCGCTCGGCGGACGTGCGCGTGCGCCATCCCTCGGTGCGCCCCCGCCACGCCCGCTTTGAACTGACCGAAGAAGGGCTTGCGCTGACGGCTATATCCGGTGCGAAGCTGCTCGACAGCGATGGCGAGCGCGCGCGCAAACTGCTTTTGCGCGATGGCGATTGCTTTACCGCCGGCTCGGTGCTTTTGACGCTGGTGCTCATCGACGCCACCGGTCGCGCCGGAGACTATGAGGGGCAGGAGGACGAACTCTTTGACGCGCCCATCTCCCGGCCGCCGCGCGGCGGCGAACCCTGGGAGGCGGGGGAGGACGCGCCTTATTCGGGCGAGAAACGCCCCCGTTCCCGCGCGCCGCGGCCCGTGGCGCGAAGGCCGGAGAATGTCCGCCCCGCGCGGCGAGAAGGCGCGGAAAATCTCTTTTTGGACGACGACCTTGATGAGGATAACTTCTGATGAAAGGACACGATCCCTTTGACATGGCCGGGGATTTCGTGGCGGAGCCCCGCTTCGACGCGCCTCCGCCCCGCCCGCGCGGCAGCAACATCGAGGGCATGCGCAAGGCGCTGATGCGCTCGAACACGCGCCTGCTCCTCTCGGCGGTGATGATCTTTCAATTCACGGCCATGCTGCTCATTTCCCTGCAGGAAAAGCCGGTGGACACACAGGCGCTGATCCTTGCCGTCGCCCTTCCGGCGGTGACGTGGCTGGTGGTGATGGCCTTTGGCCGCCTCTGGCCCATCGACCGCGCCATGCTGATCCTCGCGCTGTTGCTCTGCTCCGTGGGCATCATCACGCTCTCGGACATCGCCCGCTCCAAGGAAACGCCGCTCACGCAGGCCATCTACGCCCTCATCGGCATCGCGGCCATGGCCGTGGGCATCGTCTTTATCCGCTCGGTGCGCCGCTGGAAGAGGTGGATCCTGCCGGGCATGGCGCTTTGCCTGTGCGCGCTGGCCTCGCCCTGGGTCTTCGGCAGCGTGCAGAACGGCGCGCGCAACTGGATCACCATCATCCCGGACAGGTTGACCATCCAGCCCTCGGAGTTCATCAAGCCGGCGCTGATCCTCATCCTCGCCGCCGCGCTCGCGGGCCGTCCGCGCTTTGTGAAATGCCTGCCGGCCATCGGCTTTGCCGCCGTCTGCTGCGGCATACTGCTCATCCAGAGCGATCTGGGCGCGGTGCTGCTCTACTTCCTCACCACGCTCATTCTCTACTTCGCCGCCACCTCCAACTGGCTCATCACACTCGGCGGGCTGGGCGTGGGCGTGGCAGGCTCGGTGCTGGCCTACAAACTCGTACCCTATGTGCAGACGCGCGTCGCCATCTGGCAAAACCCGTGGAGCGATCCCACCGATTCCGGTGCGCAGATCGTGCAGGCGCTCATCGCCATCGGCTCGGGCGGCCTTTTCGGCATGGGTCTGGGGCTGGGCCGCCCGCGCAACATCCCTCTCTATCACTCGGACTTCATCTTCGCCGCCATCGCCGAGGAATTCGGCCTGTTCTTCTCCATCTGCCTTCTGGCGGTGTATGTGCTCATCATCATGCGCGGCCTGGTGGTGGCGATGAACGCCCGTACCAGCTTCCATTCGCTCACGGCCTTCGGCATCGTCGCCATGCTGGGCCTGCAAACGATGCTCATCGTCGGCGGCAACACCAAGCTCATCCCCCTCACGGGCGTGACGCTGCCGCTGATTTCCTCGGGCGGCTCGTCTCTGGTGAGCACGTTCCTCTCCTTTGGCATCCTGCTGGGCATCTCCTCGATGAACGCCGAGGACGAGGCACGCGATATCGACCGCCTCGAACTCAGGGAGGAGGCGGAACTGTGAAAGAACTGCGCGGCAAAATGCGCCTCGTCGGCGCGCTCATCGTCTGCCTCTTCATCGGACTGGGCGCCTGGTATGGCTATACGGTCTACTCGCAGGGCAGCGTCTGGGCCTCGAACCCCTACAACACCCGCGCCAACGGCACCACCGCCCACATGGGCGATATCACCGACCGCGACGGCAACGTGCTTGCCCACACCGCTTCGGACGGCACGCGCCAGTACCTGACCAACGAAGCGAGCCGCCGCGCCCTTTCGCAGACCATCGGCGATCAGATGGGCATGAGCGGTACGGGCGTGGAAAACTACTATTCCTCCACGCTCCTCAACATCTCCGGCTCGCTCCTCGACCGCCTGCGCTCGGCCTTTTCCGGCGAGGAGCGCGTCGGTTCCAGCATCCAGTTGACCGTCGACGGGGAACTGACGGCCTACATCTCCTCCATCTTCCCCGAGGGCAAGAACGGCGCGGTCTGCGTCATCAACTACAGGACCGGCGAAGTGCTTGCCTGGGTTTCCAAGCCGGACTATGACCCCGCCGACCTGCTCGACGGCTCCACCGAGGGCGACGACATCGCCGATACCGCCTTTTTGAACCGCTGTTTGCAGGGCCTCTACATGCCCGGCTCCACGTTCAAGATCGTCACGCTCGCCGCGGCCATCGAGGCCGACCCCAATGTGCTCAATCAGAAGTTCCTCTGCTCCGGCTCGTGGGATTACGAGGGCGGCACCATCGTCTGCGCCGGCGGCGCCGTGCATGGGGAAGTGGATCTCGTCACCGCCTTTACCAAGAGCTGCAACATCACATTCGGCAAGCTCGCCTACCAGCTTGGCGTCGAGCGCCTGCGCGCCACGGCGGAGAATTTCGGCTTCAACGAAAATTTCAAGTTCGGCGATTTTATGATCTACAACTCCGTCTTTCCGGAGAGCGTCCCCAATGTCGGCGGCCTGGTCTGGGCGGGCGTGGGGCAGGGCGAAGTGCTCGCCACGCCGCAGCACATGGCGATGATCGCCGGCGCGGTGGCCAATGGCGGCGTGATGATGAAGCCCGTGCTCGTCAAGCGCATCGAGAATTCCATGGGCGTGGCCACGCATACGCTGGAGACGAGCGTCTACCGGCAGGCCATGCAGCCATCCACCGCCGAGCTGCTCGCGCGCGCCATGTATGAAACCGTGCAGTCCGGAACCGCCTCGCGCGCGGCCATCTCCGGCTACACCGTCTGCGGCAAGACCGGCTCCGCCGAAACCAGCGACGATAAATCCGTGCCCACCAACGCCTGGTTCGTGGGCTTCATCCGCGATGAAAGCAAGCCCTACGCCGTGGCCGTGGTCGTCGAACAGGGCGGCGCGGGCAGCACCGTGGCCACGCCCATCGGCCGGCAGGCGCTGGAAAAGGCCATTCAGGTCGTGGGATAGGGGGGAAGCGCGTGCGTTCGGAAGAATTTGCCCTGAAGCTGAAAAACCTGCCCGATTCGCCGGGCTGCTACCTGATGAAGTCTCAGGGCCGGATCATCTACGTGGGCAAGGCGGTGAACCTGAAAAACCGCGTGCGGCAGTACTTCCAGTCCAGCAAAAACCACACCCCCAAGGTGCAGGCCATGGTCGAGCACGTGGACGATTTTGACATCGTCCTCGTCGACAGCGAGATGGAGGCGCTGGCGCTGGAACTCAACCTCATCAAGCGCTACCGCCCCAAGTACAACATACTCCTCAAGGACGATAAGCACTTTCCCTACATCCGCGTCGACCTTGCCCAGGACTACCCGCGCCTGGAACTGGTGCGCAGGCAGGCGCGCGACGGCGCGCGCTACTTCGGCCCCTACAAGGGCGCGACCGCCGTGCGCGAGGTGCTGGATGTGGCGCGCATGGTCTTTCCCATCCGCACCTGCAATCGCGTCATTCGCCCGGAAAAGCCCCAGCGCCCCTGCGTCCACCACGAGATCGGCCAGTGCCTCGCCCCCTGCGCGGGCCTGACCACCCGCGAGGAATATCACGCGGTGCTTGCACGGGCCATGGAATTCCTCTCCGGCAAGGACGGCCCCGTGCTCGCGGAACTCAAGGAGCGCATGGCTGAGGCCGCCAAGACCATGAACTATGAGCGCGCCGCCGTCTACCGCGACCGCATCCGCGCCGTGGAGGACGTCATGCAGCGCCAGAAGGCCATCTCCACGCACGAAAGCGACAAAGACGTCATCGCCGTGGTGCCCGAGGAGACAGACGCCGTCATTCAGATGCTCTTCATCCGCTCCGGCCGCCTCATTGGCTCGGAACACTATGTGCTCGAGGGCGGCGGCTCCGAGCCGCCGGGCGAGGTCGTTTTGCAGTTCATTCTCCAGTATTACGACGCGGAGAACATGCCCCCGCAGGAATTGCTGCTCTCCGCCGAGCCGCCCGAGCGCGACGTGCTGGAACAGCTTTTGAGCGAACTGCATGGCCGCCGCACCTACATCCTCACCCCGCTGCGCGGCGAAAAGCGCAAGCTGGTGGCCATGGCGCAGAAAAACGCCCGCGACGAGGCGGAAAAGCGCCGCAAGAAGCTTTCCCGCAGCCGCGAGCGCACCGTGGGCGCGGCGCAGGAATTGCAGCGCGTGCTGGGCCTTGACGCCTACCCGCGCCGAATCGAGGGTTACGACATTTCCAACACGCAGGGCGCGCTCTCCGTGGCCTCGATGGTGGTGATGATCGACGGCTCCTCCGCGCGCAAGGAGTACCGCCACTTCCGCATCAAGACCGTGGTCGGCGCCAACGACTTCGCCTCCATGCACGAGGTCATCACCCGCCGCCTCTCCCACGGCCTGCGCGAGCCGGAGGGCAAGTTTGGCGAAATGCCGGACCTCATCCTCATCGACGGCGGCCGCGGCCAGCTTTCCGCGGCGCAGGACGCCATGCACGCTTTGGGCCTTTCCATCCCCATGTTCGGCCTCGCCAAGCGCATTGAGGAGATCGTGCTGCCGGACCGGGAAGAGAGCATACTCCTCGACCGTGCCAGTCCGGCGCTGCACATGATCCAGCGCCTGCGCGACGAGGCGCACCGCTTCGCCATCACCCACCACCGCCAGCTGCGCGGCCGCCATTCGGTCGCCAGCGCGCTGGAGACCATCCCCGGCGTGGGCGACAAGCGCCGCCGCGCGCTGCTGACGCACTTCAAAAGCGTCGAGGCCCTGCGCGAAGCCAGTCTCGAGGAAATCGCCGCCGTGCCCGGCATGAACCGCCCGGCGGCGGAGAATGTGTGGAACTTTTTGCATCCCGGCGATTGACAGCCGCCCGAGGATCGTTATAATGAAACAAAGGGATACAGAGGAGGACGCTGAAAATGGACTACGCAAAGCTCGACGCGCTCATCGAGGCGCGCCGCGATGAATTTCTGAAGGATCTGGGCCGCTGGCTCTCCGTGCCCTCCGTGCAGGGCGCGGCGGAGGAAGGCGCGCCCTTTGGCCGCGAGAACCGCCGCATGCTCGATCTGGCGCTGGAGGACGCGCGCGGCTACGGCTTTGCCACCCGCATGTTCGACGGCTATGCCGGCGACATCTCCATGGGCGCGGGCGAAAAGACGCTGGGCATCCTCTGCCATCTGGACGTGGTGCCCGCCGGCGACGGCTGGACGGTGGAACCGTTTGCGCTGACGCAGAAGGACGGCAACCTCATCGGCCGCGGCGTGCTCGACGACAAGGGCCCGGCGCTGGCCGCGCTCTACGCCATGCGCTGCGTGCGCGACGCCGGCGTGGAACTCAAGGACACCGTGCGCCTCATCCTCGGCTGCGACGAGGAAACCGGCATGACCGACATGGCCTACTACAACGCCCACACCGCCGCGCCGGACTACGGCTTCTCCCCGGACGCCGAATACCCGGTCATCAACATCGAAAAGGGCGGGCTGCACGTGCTGCTCTCCAAAAACACCGGCGGCGAGGAAGGCGCGGAGATCCCCGTCTACGAACTCTACGCCGGCGAGCGCCCCAATGTGGTGCCCGGCATTGCCCGCGCCGTGGTCGGCTGCAAGGACGTTTCCGCCCTGCGCGCGCGCCTCGAGCTGGTCGCCGCTGCGCGCGGCTTCGAGCTTGCCCTGCGCGACCTTGGCGATGGCCGCGCGGAGATCACCGCCACCGGCAAATCCGCCCACGCCTCCACGCCGCATCTGGGCAGGAACGCCGCCGGCATGCTTCTGATCGCCCTTTCCGAACTGGGCGCGGGCGGCGGCAGCCGCGAGGCCATCCAAACGCTGGCCGCCTGCCTGGGCATCTCCGGGCAGGGGAAACTGCTGGGCATCGCCGTGATGGACGAGTTGAGCGGCCCGCTCACCTGCAACCTCGGCATTCTCCGCTACGATGGGCAGAGCCTCAGCGCCCATCTCGATATCCGCTACCCGCTCTGCGCCTCGGAGGAGAAGATCTGCGGCCAGATCTGCATGAAGGTTTCCCCGGCGCAGATCGCCGTCACCCGCCTCTCCGGCCACGCGCCGCACCACGTTCCCGCCAACCACAAGGTGGTCAAGGGCCTGCTCAAGGCCTACAGCGACGTCACCGGCCACGAGGGCTACGCCTTCGCCATCGGCGGCGGCACCTATTCGCGCTGCATGCCCAACACCGTGGCCTTCGGCCCCTGCTTCCCCGGCGATGTGGACACCTGCCACATGCCGGACGAGTGGTTCTCTCTGGAAAACATGATGCTCAGCATCCGCATCATGGCCCACGCCATCGCCGAACTGGCGGGGAAGGCGGACTGACATGCAAGATGTGTTTTCCATCGCCATCGACGGCCCCTCGGGCGCGGGGAAATCCTCCGTGGCCCGGGCCGTGGCGGAAAAACTGGGCGCCATGTATCTGGACACCGGCGCCATGTACCGCGCCGTGGGCCTCTACATGCTGAAAGCCGGCGTGCCGCTTGACAATCCAGACGCCATCGCCGAAAACTGCCGGCGCGCCGACGTGCGCGTCGGCTACGGCAAGGACGGCCAGCAGTGCGTCTACCTCGGCGAGGAGGACGTCTCCGAGGCCATCCGCGCCGCGGAAGTCTCTCTGGCGGCCTCGTCAGTCTCCACCGTGCCGGCGGTGCGCGCGCGCATGGTCGCCCTGCAACGGGAGATCGCGCAGGGCCACAGCGTGGTTATGGATGGCCGCGACATCGGCACCAAGGTGTTGCCGGACGCCACGCTCAAGGTCTTTCTCACCGCCTCCGCTGAGGTGCGCGCCCGGAGGCGCTACGATGAACTTTCCTGCAAGGGCATGCACGAGCCGTACGAAAAGGTGCTCGAAGAGCTCATCCGCCGCGACGAGGTCGATACCCACCGCGAGGCCTCGCCCCTGCGCAAGGCGGAAGACGCGGTGGAGGTCGATTGCTCACAGATGACGCTGGAGGAAGTCGTGGAAACGGTCGTCTCCCTCGCGCGTCAGGCGGTGGAGGGAAAAGCGTGAAGACCTGGCTGTATGACTTCCTCAAGCCCATCGTGCGCGCCTACTATTTCCTCGTGCGCGGCATCCGCGCCACGGGGACGGAAAACGTCGCATCTCCGGGCGGCTACATCCTCTGCTCCAACCACGTCAGCGCCAGCGACCCGTTTGTGCTCGCCACCTGCGTGCGCCGGCGGCTGCACTTTATGGCCAAGGCGGAACTGTTCAAAAACCGCATCGTCGGCGGCTTCATCTCCGCCATCGGCGCCTTTCCCGTCCGCCGGGGCGAGAGCGACCTCGGCGCGGTGCGCGAGTCCATCCGCCTGTTAAGCGAGGGCCACGTGGTGGGCATCTTCCCCCAGGGCACCCGCAGCCGCGAGAACGCCCATACACAACTGGAGCCGGGCGTGGCGCTCATCGCCCTGCGCGCCGGCGTCAAGGTCGTGCCGGCCTACATCGACGGCCCCTACCGTCTCTTCCGCAAAACGCGCGTCGTCTTTGGCGCGCCCGTGTCGCTGGAAGACCTCGGCCGCCGTTTTGACCGCGCTACGCTCGATCAGGCCACCGCCCGCCTCGATGCCGCGATTTGGGCGCTGAAGCCGGATTTCTGAGCGCAAAAGGAAAAGAGAGAAACAAAAGAGGAGAAGCGAGAATGCTTCTCCTTTTTCAGCGGCGGGGAATGGCCGCGCGCAGCAATTCGTCGGCTGACAGATCCAGCGCCAGCACCAGTTCGCAAAACGTCTCCATGCTCATCTTTCGCGTGCCGCGTTCGATGTGGCCATAGAAGGAAAGCGAACGATGGATGGCGCCAGCGCATTCGCCTTGCGTCATGCCCCGCGACTTGCGCTGCCGCTGCAAATACCTGCCCAAGGTGACAAGATCAAGCTCCATGGCCGTTCCTCCTGTATTTAATGCAATGTTTGCATTAAAATTATTATAATGCAATTTGCGCATTAAATCAAGTCCCTCTGGTCCTATACTAAAGGTAAAAGAAATAGGGCAAGAGGTGGAAATCATTGTCAAAACCCCGCAGGAGGCCCTTGGGGGATCTCAATATCGTCGGCCAGAGAGTCATGCTTCTGCGCAAGCAGAAAGGTATCAAGCAAAAGGATCTGGTGGCGATGTTGCAAAGCCGCGGCATGGATATCTGTGAAGCCAGCATGTCGCGCCTGGAAGGGCAGACCCGCAAAGTCCAAGATTATGAGCTTCCTATCATCGCCGAAGCGCTGGATGTGTCTGTCAAGTGGCTTTTGGGCGAAGAATGAAGGAACCGCCGGCAAGGCTGCAAAGCCTGTCCGGCGGTCTTCTTATGGGGGCGCGAGTATTGTTGCTTGCATATATGCCCTATAAGAATTATTATGAAATTTTATAGAATCATATTGAAGTATGGAGGATTTTGTGTTATTGTATAGATGTGGTTATGCGCATGGCCAGCATTAAAGATAGAGGAGGAAGCCGATGTGAAAACCAGAGATAAGCCGCTGCACGTGCTGTGCAGAGGCTGGATCGATGCCGCCTTTGGCGCGCGACTGCTGGGCAGGCTGCATCAGGAGGCTTCGGCCTGCGTTGTTCAAAGTCGCGCCGGCGAGTTCGAATTGATGTTTTTCGACACGTACGCGCCCGCAGGGCCCGCCTTTGGCGGCGCGCTGCCAGAGGGAGCGCGCGTGCTGCTATACAGCAATCATCCCACCGGCAACATGCAGCCAAGCGCGAACGACCTGCGCAATCTCGACGCTCTGCCCGCAGGCGCGGAGCTGATCGTCGTCTGCGGGGGAAACTGCATGCAGTGGAAGCCGGAGGAAGGGCGTTCAGAACCTTGAAAGTCCGTGGGCGCACGAAGCAGTTCGCGCGCCCGCTGTTTTAGTCCACCACACGGAAGGCGGCGGCGCGCAGAAGCCGGTTCATCACCGCCAGCCCCACGCCCACAGGCTCCACGGCCTCGCAGAGGATGACCTTCGCCCCCATGTGGTCGGCTTCGCGCAGGGCGTGGAACAGCCGCGCCGCCATGCTCGCCGCGTCCGGGCCCAGGGAGAGACAGCGCCGCGCGCCAAAACGGGGCAAATCGCCCTCCAGCGCCAGAATGAGCGCGTCCTCCGCCGCGTCGTAGCGGGCGATGATGTTCTCCACGGCGCGCTCGCCGCGAAACACCGTCACTTCGCCCTGTGGCGCGTAGTGCTTGTACTTCATGCCTGGCGAGCGCGGCCGTTCGCCCTCGCCAAGGGGATGGAGCACGGCGTGATCGACCTCGCAGGCGTTGGCTACTTCCTCGATCTGCGCGCGGGTGATGCCGCCGGGACGCAGCACGCGCGGCGTGCCGCCCGTCAGGTCGACCACGGTCGATTCCACACCCACCTGGCACGGCCCGCCGTCGAGGATCAGCGGTACGCGGCCGTCCATGTCCTCCAAAACATCCGCCGCCGTGGTGGGGCTGGGCCGCCCGGAGCGGTTGGCGCTGGGCGCGGCGATGGGCACGCCCGCCGCTTCGATCAGCGCCCGCGCCACCGGATGCGAGGGCATGCGCACGGCCACGGTGGCAAGCCCCGCCGTCACCCGCAGGGGGACGCGCTCGCTCTTGGGGAAGATCAGCGTCAGCGGCCCCGGCCAGAAGGCTTCCATCAGGGCGCGCGCCTGCGCTCCGGGTTCCCCGGCAATGAGCGGCAAAAGTTCCTCCGCCGCCCGGATGTGTACGATCAGCGGATTGTCGCCCGGCCGTCCCTTGGCGGCGAATATCTTTTCCACCGCCAAAGCATCCAGCGCGTTCGCGCCCAGTCCATAGACGGTTTCGGTGGGGAAGCCCACCACCTCGCCGTCGCGCAAAAACTCGCCCGCGCGCGAAAGCGCCTCGGGCGTGGGGGAAAGAAGTTCCGTTTTCATTGCTGCTTCTCCATCAACGCCGTTTGTTCGGCCAACGTCAGCGCCGTGATGATCTCGTCGAGGTCGCCTTCCAGCACGTCGTTTAAGCGGTAGAGCGTCAGGCCGATGCGGTGGTCGGTCACGCGCCCCTGCGGGAAGTTGTACGTGCGGATGCGCTCGGAGCGGTCGCCCGTGCCCACCTGCAGGCGGCGGCGGTCGGCGTACTCGCCCTCCTGCTTCTCGCGCTCCATCTCGTACAGGCGCGATTTGAGCACGCGCATGGCCTTTTCGCGGTTCTGGATCTGCGAGCGCTGATCCTGCGAGGTCACCACCAGCCCCGTGGGAATGTGGGTGATGCGCACGGCGGAGTCGGTGCGGTTGACGTGCTGCCCGCCTGCGCCGGAAGCGCGGTAGGTGTCGATGCGCAGGTCGTTGGGATTGATTTCCAACTCCACATCCTCGGCCTCGGGCAGCACCGCCACGGTGGCAGTGGAGGTGTGGATGCGCCCGGAGCTCTCCGTCACGGGCACGCGCTGCACGCGGTGCACGCCGCTTTCAAATTTCAGTTTTTCAAAGACGTTCTTGCCGGAGATGAGCGCCACGCTCTCCTTGATGCCGCCCAGTTCCGTGGAGCCGTCCTCGATCAGTTCCCACTTCCAGCCCTGCCGGTCGGCGTAGTGCTGGTACATGCGCAAAAGTTCCGCGCCAAAGAGCCCCGCCTCGTCGCCGCCCGCGCCGGCGCGCACTTCGAGCACGGCGTTTTTGCGGTCGTCCGGGTCCTTGGGCAGCAGGGCGATGCGGGCCGCGTGCAGCGCCTCGCGCAATTTGGGCTCGAGTTCTTCCGCTTCCTCGCGCGCCATTTCCGCCATGTCGGGGTCATTGAGCAGTTCGTGCGCCTCGTCGAGTTGCTCGGCCAGCGCGCGGCAGTTTCTGGCGATCTCGTTGAGTTCGGCCAGGTCGCTGTGCTCGCGCATCAGTTTGGCAAACAGCTGTGTATCAGCGATCACTTCCGGCAGCGTGATGCGTATGGACAACTCCTCATAGCGCGCCTCGATGCTCTCCAACTGCGCGAGTATGCGCGCCTGTTCGGCATGATTTCTTTCCATTATAAGTGTTTCACTCCCGTATTTCGATCACGCGGTCGCGCCCGCTCAGGTCGCGCAACACGCGCCCGCCGCCAAACAGCGCGCGCACGTCTTCCGCTTCGTCCCAGCCGATCTCCAGAAACAGCGCCCCGCCCGGGGCGAGATATTTTGCATATTCGGCGGCGATGCGGCGATAAAAGGCAAGCCCGTCCGCGCCGCCGTCGAGCGCCAGGCGCGGCTCCCTTTGCACTTCCGCCTGCAACGTATCCAGTTCCCCCGTGCGGATATAGGGGGGATTGCAGGCGATGAGGTCGAAAACGCGCCCCTCTACGGGCGCGAAGAGGTCGCCCGTGACGATCTCCGCCTCCACGCCCAGCCGGCGGCGGTTTTCAGCGATTACCGCGCAGGCGTCCGCACTCACATCCGCGAGCGTCACATGCGCGCCGGGGCATAACTTGGCCAAACTCAGTCCAATGGCGCCGCTGCCGGCGCAAAGGTCGAGCGCGCGCGGCGATTCCCTGTCCCGCAAAAACGCCAGCGCCGCTTCGCAGAGCGTCTCCGTATCCTGTCGGGGGATGAGCACGCGCCTGTCCACAGAAAACTCCAGCCCCATGAACCAAGCGCTTTCCAATATATATTGCACAGGTTCGCCCGCGAGCCTTCGCGCAAGCAGCGCGTCCAGCCGGGCCTCCTCCCGTGGGGAAAGTTCCCGCAGGCTGTCGCCCCAGCTCAGGAGCCGCGCGTCGGCCATGGGATCGGGGCTGCCCGCCGCTTCCAATCTGCGCGCCGCCTGCGCGCGCCATGCAATCGCCAGCATAACTTCTCCAAAGCATAGGAAAACGCCGGAGGAGGATAAACCTCTCCCGGCGTTTCACAATGGCTACATTCCGTAACGCTTCTTGAAGCGGTCGACGCGTCCGCCGCTGTCCACCAGCTTCTGCTTGCCCGTGTAGAACGGATGGCACTTGGAGCAGATATCCACGCGCAATTCCTTCTTCACGGAACCCGTTTCGAACGTCTCGCCGCAAACGCAGCGGACGACAGCCTTGCCGTAATTCGGATGGATCTTTTCTTTCATGGTTTTCACCTCTTTGTCACCGGACTGTCGGCTCTCCGGCGGAACCGGCATCCGCGTGGTCATGCAAAATGTATTATAGCATAAGATGGGAGGGCATTCAAGGGGCGCGCGGGAATTTTACACGGGCGTTTTTTCGCGGCCGAACGCAGGAAGGATCTGCCGCAGGGACGGCGCGATTTCAGCCCTGGCAACGAATAACTATGCAATGTGCAGCCCTAAAAACCGCCAAAACCAGCGGAGAAACACCGCACACACCGCATTCAATGCAGGAATCGTTCATAATCATTCAAATTGTTATCAAAAAATTTACAACTCTTTGCCTGCCCCGCTATTGACAAAATCGCCGGAGAATGGTACATTATGACCATGCGTTAGCACTCTCCTTCAATGAGTGCTAACAGCGAATCGAAGGGAGGCGTGGTTATGGGTTTGGACGAGAGAAAATTCCTCATCCTGCAGGCGATCATCGACGACTACATCACCACCGCCATGCCCGTCGGCTCGCGCACGATCTCGCGCAAAGCGGGCGTGGGCTTTTCGCCCGCGACCATCCGCAACGAGATGAGCGATCTGGAGGAGTTGGGCTATCTTGCCCAGCCGCATACCTCCGCGGGCCGCGTTCCATCCTATAAAGCGTACCGGCTGTACGTGGACAAACTGCTCAAGGCCGGCCAGCTCACCGGGGAGGAGCGCCAGAAGATCGCCCAGCACATGCAGACGCGCTCCAGGCAGGTGGAAACCGTCATCCGCCGCGCAGCGCGCGTGCTTTCGGACGCGACGAAGTACACCTCCGTGGTGGTCGCGCCGCACATTGGCTCGTTGCGCATCCGCCATGTGCAGATCGTCCCCGTCTCATCGGGCACGGCGATGCTCATCATCGTCACCAGCGCCGGCATCGTCAAGGACGCGGTCATCAACATCCCCGAGGGCCTGAGCGCCGACCATCTCTACGGCATCTCACGTATGCTCACCGAGCGCCTTGCCGGGCAGCCGATCGAGTCCGTGCGGCAGATCTTCGCCGAAATCATCCGCGATATGGGCAACGAGCGCAAACTGCTCGCCGAAACCATGCAGGTGATCGAGGAAAACATCGCCGCCGTGGACGACCGCGACGTTTACGTGGGCGGCAGCGCCAACCTGCTCAACTACCCCGAGTATTCGGATGTGGACAAGGCAAAGAACTTTCTGGCGGTGCTCGAATCGCGCGATACGCTGCGCCGGGTGATGGGCGATGGCGGCGATATGGAGATCACCATCCGCATCGGCCCGGAAAACGGCGTTCCCGAACTGTCGGACTGCTCGGTGCTCACCGCCAGCTACCGCATGGGCGACCAGTCCACCGGCACGCTGGGCATCATCGGGCCCACGCGCATGAACTACAGCCGCGTGGTCACGGTGCTGGGCTTCATGGGCCGGGCGATCAGCCAACTGCTCTCGGACAACAAGTAGGAGGACGGCATGAAAAAGAAAGACAAAAATCCCGAAACTCCGGTGACGGAGGAGGAAGCCCCCCAGACCGCCGAACAGCCCCAGAACACCGGGGAGACGGCCGGGGAACAGCCGGAGGAAAAAGAGGCTTCCATAGACGAGTGGCGCGCGGCGTTGGAAACGGCCGTCAAGCAGCGCGACGAATATCTCGATCAGCTGCGCCGCTCCCAGGCGGACTTCCAGAACTTCCGCCGCCGCAACCAGACCTCGCGCGCGGACGGCTTTGCCGACGGCGTGGAGGAAGTGATCGGGGCGATGCTCCCGGCCATCGACAATCTGGAGCGCGCCATTGCCGCGGGCGAGGAAAGCCCGCTGCTTGAGGGCGTGAAAATGACGCTCAACCAGCTTCTGGAGGGCCTGAAGAAATTCGGGCTGGAAGAAATCCCCGCGCAGGGCGAGGCCTTCGACCCCGAACTGCACCACGCGGTGATGAAAGAGGTGACCGACGACCCGGGCAAGGTCATCGAGGTATTCCAGAAGGGCTACCGGGTCAAGGACAAGATCATTCGCTACGCGATGGTCAAAGTCTCCGTTGAGGAGTAAAGAAAAACAACAACCCAAGCATTTTCGCATCCATCAGGAGGGATTTATTATGAGCAAGATTATCGGTATCGACCTTGGCACCACCAATTCCTGCGTCGCCGTCATGGAGGGCGGCGAGCCGACCGTCATCGCCAACGCGGAGGGCGCCCGCACCACGCCTTCGGTCGTGGCTTTCTCCAAGAACGGCGAGCGCCTCGTCGGCCAGGTCGCCAAGCGCCAGGCCGTCACCAATCCGGATCGCACCATCATCTCCATCAAGCGCCAGATGGGCACCGACTATAAAGTCGACATCGACGGCAAGTCCTACACTCCGCCGGAGATCTCGGCCATGATCCTGCAAAAGCTTAAGGCGGACGCCGAAAGCTACCTCGGCGAGAAGGTCGACAAGGCCGTCATCACCGTGCCGGCGTACTTCTCCGATTCCCAGCGTCAGGCCACCAAGGACGCGGGCCGCATCGCCGGCCTCGAGGTCGAGCGCATCATCAACGAGCCGACCGCCGCGGCGCTGGCCTACGGCCTCGACAAGGGCGACGCCCACAAGATCCTCGTTTACGACCTGGGCGGCGGCACGTTCGATGTCAGCCTCATGGAGGTCGGCGACGGCGTGTTTGAAGTGCTGGCCACCGGCGGCGACACCCATCTGGGCGGCGACGATTTCGACAACCGCCTGATCGACTATATCGCCGGCGAGTTCCAGAAGGAAAACGGCATCGACTTGCGCAAGGACCGCATGGCCCTGCAGCGCTTGAAGGAAGCTGCTGAGAAGGCCAAGATCGAACTGTCCGGCCTGATGAGCGTCAACGTCAACCTGCCGTTCATCACCGCGGACGCCACCGGCCCCAAGCATCTGGACGTCACCATCTCCCGCGCCAAGTTCAACGAACTGACGCAGGATCTGGTCGACAAGACCATCGGCCCGCTCAATCAGGCCATGAAGGATGCCGGCGTCACCGCCAAGGACATCGACAAGGTCATCCTCGTCGGCGGCTCCACCCGTATCCCCGCCGTGCAGGAAGCCGTGCAGCGCGTCACTGGCAAGGAGCCCTACAAGGGCATCAACCCCGATGAGTGCGTTGCCATCGGCGCGGCCATTCAGGCCGGCGTGCTCGGCGGCGATGTCAAGGACGTCGTGCTCTTGGACGTCACCCCGCTGTCTCTGGGCATTGAGACGATGGGCGGCGTATTCACCAAACTCATCGAGCGCAACACCACCATCCCGGTCAAGCAGACGCAGATCTTCTCCACCGCCGCGGACGGCCAGACTTCCGTTGAAGTCCACGTGCTGCAGGGCGAGCGTGAAATGGCCGCTTACAACAAGACGCTCGGCCGCTTCCAGCTCACCGGCATCGCGCCCGCGCCGCGCGGCGTGCCGCAGATCGAAGTGACCTTCGATATCGACGCCAACGGCATCGTCCACGTCTCCGCCAAGGATCTGGGCACCGGCCGCGAGCAGTCCATCGCCATCACCGCTTCTTCCAACATGTCCGAGGAAGAGATCAAGAAGGCCGTGCATGAGGCCGAGCAGTACGCCGCCGAGGACAAGAAGAAGAAGGACGAGGTCGAGACGATCAACCGCGCCGACCAGCTCATCTACCAGACCGAGCGCACCATGAAGGAAATGGAAGGCAAGCTTGATCCCGCCGACAAGGCCAAGCTGGAAGAGGAACTGGGCAACTTCAAGAAGGTGCGCGAGGGCAATGACGCTGCGCAGATCAAGTCCGCCATGGACGCCTTCTCGCAGGCCACCTACGCCATCTTCGGCAAGGTCTACCAGCAGCAGAACCCGCAGGGCGGCGACCCGAACGGCGCGCAGGGCGGCTATACCGCCGGCAACGCCAACGATGACGGCACTGTCGAGAGCGACTTTACTGACAACAAGTGATCCCGCCGCAAGGCGAAATTCGCCCCGGAGACTGTCCGGGACGGCAAGAAGTTAAGGTTCCGGGGCGGAGGCGGTATCGCCTCCGCCTTCGGGGCGTTCACATAGAGGGAGGGGAAACCCTTGGCAAAACGCGACTATTATGAAGTGCTCGGCGTCGAGCGCACGGCCGACGAGGCCGCCATCAAGGCGGCGTACCGCAAACTGGCCAAGAAGCTGCACCCGGACGTCAACCCGGGCGACAAGAACGCCGAGGAAAAATTCAAGGAGGTCAACGAGGCCTATCAGGTGCTCTCCGACCCCCAGAAGCGCGCCCAGTACGACCGCTTCGGCCATCAGCAGCCGGGCGCGGGCGGCGCCGGCGGCTATGGAGATTTCTCCGGCTTCGGCGGTTTCGGCGGCTTTGATGTGGAAGACATATTCTCGTCGTTCTTTGGCGGCGGTTTCGGCGGCGGCCGCGCGCGGCGCGAGCAGGGCCCCGTGCCCGGCGCGGATCTGCGCTATGATATTGCCATCTCCTTTGAGGAAGCGGCCAGGGGCTGCGACAAGGAGATCAACCTCGTGCGCGACGAGACGTGCGAAAATTGCAAGGGCACGGGCGCCAAGCCCGGCACGCAGCCCAAGACCTGCCCCACCTGCAACGGCACGGGCCAGGTGCGCACCACCTCCAACACGCCCTTTGGCGCCATCCAGAACGTGCGCACCTGCCCGAACTGCAAGGGCACGGGCCAGATCATCTCCGATCCCTGCCCGAAGTGCAACGGGCGCGGCAAGGTGCGCACCTCCAAGCGCCGCACCGTGCGCATCCCCGCCGGCATCGACAACGGCCAGATCGTCACCATTCGCGGCCAGGGCGAGCCGGGCGAGCGCGGCGGCGAGGCCGGCGACCTTCTCATCGTCGTCACCGTGCGCCCGCACCGCCTCTTCAAGCGCAACGGCACCGATCTCTATCTGGAAATGCCGCTCACCTTCACGCAGGCGGCGCTGGGCTGCGAGGCCGACGTGCCTACGCTCGAGAAGCCCGTCAAGTACCGCTTCCCCGAGGGCACGCAACCGGGCCAGACCTTCCGTATCCGCGGCCAGGGCATTCCCTCGCTGCGCGGCAACGGCAAAGGCGACCTCTACGTGACCGTCACGGTGGAGATCCCCAAGCGCCTCTCCGAGAAGCAGAAAAACCTCCTGCGCCAGTTTGACGGCACCGTCACCGGCCAGGAATACGAGCAGAAAAAGTCCTTCTTTGACCGCGTCAAGGAAGCGTTTGGAGGAAATTCGTAAATGCAGTGGACGGAGGTAACGGTGCTCACCACCACGCAGGCTTCGGAGATGATCTCCGCCATCCTCGAACAGGCCGGAAGCAAGGGCGTGATGATCGAGGATAAGAACGACGTCTATGCCAATCAGCGGCCCGAGGGCCAGTGGGACATCATCGACGAAGCCATCGCCGAGCGCATTGGCGACGATGTGCGCGTCACCGGCTATTATCCCGTGGACGAGCATCTGGAAAACGCCATGGCCGCCATCCGCGAGGGCCTTGCCGGCCTGCGCGCGCAGGAACTGCCCTTTGACCTCGGCAAGCTGGAAGTGCTGACCCATACCGTGGATGAAGAAGACTGGGCGGAAAGCTGGAAAAAGGACTTCACCCCCATCCGCCTGGGCGAGCACATGGTCGTCAAGCCCAGCTGGTGCGAATACGAAGCGCAGACGGGCGACCACATTATTGAACTCGACCCTGGCATGGCCTTTGGCACCGGCACCCACGAGACGACTGGCATGTGCGTGCGCCTCGTCGAGGAACACGTGCGCCCCGGCGAGAAGGTCATCGACCTCGGCACCGGCACGGGCATACTCGCCATCGCCGCCGCTCATATGGGCGCGCGCGACGTGCTGGCCATTGACCTGGACGCCGTGGCCGTGCGCGTGGCGAAGGAAAATGTCGAAAACAACGGCTTTGCCGGCATCATCCGCGTGCAGCAGGGCGACCTGCTCGACTACGTGGACGAGGCCGCGGACGTGGTCGTCGCCAACATCATCGCCGACGTTATCATCGCCCTTTGCGGCCCGGTCAAGCGCCACATACTGCCCGGCGGCCTCTTCATCTGCTCCGGCATCGCCCGCGAAAAGAAGGGCGAAGTCGTCGCCGCGCTGGAAGCGGCGGGCTATGAAAATTTGGAAATTCTCGATGACGGCGAGTGGACGGCCATCGCCGCCCGCCGGCCGTGAACGCCTTTTACATAGAGGGCGGCCGCCTTTCCCCGGAGGACGCCCGCCACGCGGCCAAAGTGCTGCGCCTGCGCCCCGGCGACGAGATCGTCGCCCTCGACGGCGCGGGCGGGCGCTTCCGCGCGCGCCTCAAAGAAGAAGGCTCGGTGGAGTTGCTGGAAACGCTGCCCTCCAACGAGCCGCGTTTGCGTCTCACCGTCTATCAGGGCGTGCCCAAGGCGGACAAGCTGGAACTGCTCGCGCAAAAACTCACCGAGTTGGGCGTTACCCGCCTCGTGCCGGTGGAGATGGAGCGCTCCGTGCGCCATTTTGAAAAGGTGGAGCGCCTTCGCAAGATCGCCCGCGAGGCGGCCAAACAGTGCCGCCGTGCCCTGCCCATGGAGATTACAGAGCCTATGCCGTGGCAGAAGGCTGTCCTCGACATGCGTAAGCGCGAACTGCTCGTCGCCCCGTGGGAGGAAGCGGTCGACGGCCGCCTCACCGGCCTGCCGCCCTGCACGGACGTCGGCCTGCTCATCGGCCCCGAGGGCGGCATCAGCGCCCGAGAGATCGAGGAAAGCGGCGCAAGGACTGTCACCCTCGGCGCGCGCATACTGCGCACGGAAACCGCCGCGCTCGCCGCGACCGCCATCATCATGGCCATCATGGGGGAGATATGAGCACCATCGCCTTTCACACGCTCGGCTGCAAGGTCAACCAGTACGATACCGAGGCCATGCGCGAATCCTTTGAGCGCGCCGGCTGGACGGCCGTGGACTTTGACGCCGAAGCCGACGTCTATCTCATCAATACCTGTACCGTCACCGGCACGGGCGACCAGAAATCAAAAAAACTCATCCGCCGCGTGGCGCGCGAACATCCAAGCTGCGCCATCATCGTCGCCGGCTGCCTCGCCCAGCGCGAGGCGGAAGCGCTTTTGCAAATGGACAATGTGGCGCTGGTCATCGGCGTGCAGCGCCGCGCCGAAGTGGTGGAACTGCTCGAGCGCGCCCGGCGCGAAGGCCCCGTCAACGCCGTCGCCCCACTCAAGGGCGCGTCGTTTGAACACCTCTTCGTCACCCGACACGAGGGCAAGACCCGCGCGACGATGAAGATCCAGGAGGGCTGCGACCGCTACTGCGCCTACTGCATCATTCCCTCCGTGCGCGGCCCGGTGCGCTCCATGCCTTTGGAAGATGTGCGCGCCGAAGCCCGCCGCCTCGCCGAAGCCGGCTATCCGGAGATCGTCGTTACCGGCATCCACCTGGCCAGCTATGGCCGGGGCACGGGCGATACGCTGCTGGGCGCCATCCGCGCCGTGGCTGATGCCGTGCCGCGCGTGCGCCTCGGCTCTTTGGAACCCGTCGTCGTCACAGACGAGTTCGCCCGCGGCGTGGCGGAGTTGGGCCGCGTCATGCCGCAGTTCCACCTCTCCATGCAGAGCGGCTCGGCGGGCGTGCTTTCGCGCATGCGCCGCCGCTACACGCCAGAGGAGTACATGCGCTCTGTCGAACGCCTGCGCAAATACCTGCCCGGCTGCGCCATCACCACGGACGTGCTCACCGGCTTTCCCGGCGAGACGGAAGAGGAGGCGCAGGAAACGCTCGATTTTGTCCGCGCCGTCGGCTTTGCCCGCATCCACGTCTTTCCCTATTCGCGGCGCAAGGGCACCGTGGCGGACCAGATGCCCCATCAGGTGCCCGAGGCCGTCAAGCGCGAACGCGCGGCAAAACTTCTGGCGCTTGGGAACCAATTGGAGGAAAATTACGTCTCAACATTGGTGGGAACAGTGCAGGACGTGCTGTTTGAGACTGCCGCCGGCGAAGCGGAGGCGGAGGGCTATACCGGCCAGTACGTGCGCGTGCGGGCCAAGGCCCAGCCGGGTCAGCTTTGCCGGGTGCGCATACTCGCGCGGGAGGGGACGCTCGCGCGCGGGGAAGTCGTGATCGATGGGAGGTGAACGTTATGGACTGTATCTTCTGCAAGATCATCGCCGGGGAGATTCCCAGCGATAAAGTGTATGAGGATGAAAATGTGCTCGCCTTCCGGGACATCAACCCGCAGGCGCCGGTGCACGTGCTCATCGTGCCGAAAAAGCACATGCGCAACATCCTCGAATGCGACGCGCAGACCGCCGCCGCCGTCACCGAGGCGGTGGGCAAGATCGCCCGTCAGGAGGGCGTCTCCGTCTCCGGTTTCCGCGTGGTGACCAACTGCGGCCGCGATGGCGCGCAGTCGGTCGAACATCTGCACTTCCATCTGCTGGGCGGGGACAAGCTCTCTGAAAGCATGGCGTAAGTGTGTCAGGATGAAATTAAATCTGAAAAATAACTTTGCAGGGGGCCAGATTCGCTTGACGGCTACATAGTCCGTGGAGTATAATAGCTTATGTGGCGCACCCCGCGCGCCTCATTGGCTTTTGCCATCACCTGCGAGGGGAGGGAAACACATGTCTGAAATTCGCGTCAAGGAGAATGAATCCTTGGAGAGCGCCCTGCGTCGTTTCAAGCGCAAGACCGCGCGCGACGGTATTCTCGCGGAGGCCCGCAAGCGCGAGCATTATGAGAAGCCCAGCGTAAAGCGCAAGAAGAAGGCGGAGGCAGCCCGCAAGCGCAAGTATTAATGCCCAAAGCCGCTCCTTTGCCCCTGTTGCAAAGGGGCGGCTTTCAACTTTGCCGGTCTTCGGCGTGAACTTCTGTTTTGCAGGCAGGGCCGCCCGCTCTCCCGTCGCGGTTGCGGTTCGGAATTGGCCTTCTGCGCGGCAGCGCCTTTGCCGCCCATACTGCGGATAGCCGTTTTGCAATTCTATCAGAGAAATATGCCGCCGCGTTTTCGCATTCAACGGTCGGCGCGCTTTTTCCATTGTCTGTCATATGCAGGCATGCTTCTGCATAGAAGTTTTTTCGTACATCTCCCCAGCGCGCCGAAGCGCTTTGCCCGTCGCATCGCGCCGCCATCCGGGCGGCGTCGGAGTCTGATATGCTTTATACCATGCTTTTGTGGCCGCATGCCAATGCGCGCTACCAAGTCGAAACGGAAAAATTGGCCCGCGCGGAGTTGGAAGTGACGCTCGCGCGCCTGGGCGTGGAATACACATGGGAAGAAGGCGGCGTCGCCGGCCTTCCATCGCTGAATTTTGCCGCCCGTCCGCTTGCGGACGCGGAGACGGCCGTGCTTTCGCGCCACTCGCTGCTTTACGCGCTCTTTGAGCGCCGGGAAGACGGCGCGCTTCTGCCGCTTTTTGGCCGCGAGGCGCCGTGCGTTGGAGCGGATCTTCCCGGCATTCTCAAATACAAGGGCAAGACGAACGAGACGTTTACGCAGTTGCTCGTCAACCTCGCCTGGCTTGCCGGCGCGATGCCGGAAAAGGCGAGACTGCTCGACCCCATGTGCGGCCGCGGCACCACGCTGTTCGTGGCCCTCAACCGCGGCTGGGACGCCACCGGTTCGGATATAGACCGCGCCGCCCTGCGCGAAGCCGAGCAGTTCTTCAAGCGCTATCTGGAGTACCATCGCTTCAAGCATGCCACGCGGCGCGGCTCGCTGACGCTGTGCGGCAAAAAGAGCGCTCCGTATACGGATTTTGCGCTCGCCGAAGACGCACTGCGTCTCGCGGAAGTGGACGCGACGCGCGTGCGCGAGGCCTTTGGCGCGGCGAAGTTCGACCTTCTCTGCGCCGACCTGCCCTACGGCGTACAGCACGGCTCCAACATGCCGCTGGAAGCGCTTTTGCGCGCCGCCCTGCCCGCCTGGGTGGAAACGCTCAAGCACGGCGCGGCCATTGCCCTGTCGTTCAACGCCCAGACGCTGCCCGCGCGCAAGGTGCGCGCGCTGTTTGCCGGCGCGGGCCTGCGCGTGTTCGAGGGCGGCCCTTACGATCATTTTGAACACTGGGTGGAGCAGGCCGTCACGCGCGACGTCGCCGTAGCCGTGCGCCCCTGAGCATTCGCCCCGGAATGGTTTTTTCCTTTCGCGCGTCCTTTTTAAAGGAGGTCATGTCTTGGATTATCGAACGCTGCATATGAAGACCGTCGTCGAACTGCGCCAACTCGCCAAAGAGTTGAAAATCAAGGTGCCTGCGGGCACGGCCAAAAACAGATTGGTGGAGCTCGTGCTCGAAGGGCAACTCGCCGCCGCGCGGCAGGCCAATGAGCGCGCCGCGCAGACCTCCGCGCCCGCCGATCCCGCGGCCGCGCCCGCCGTGGAAGCGGTAGAGAACGCGCCGGAAGCGCCCGCGCCCAAGCGGGAAAAGCGCGCGCGCGTCAAAGCCGCCCCGAAGGCGGCCGAAAAAACCGCGCCAAAAGTGGCGGAAACGTCCGCCCCGAAGGCGGCGGAAAAATCCGTGCCGGAAGTGGCGGAAATGCCTGCCCCGAAAGCAGTCGAAAATCCCGCGCCGGAGGCGACGGAAGAGCCCGTCCCGAAAGCGAAGGAAAAATCCGCCCCAAAAGCGACGGAAAAATCCGCCCCGGAAGCGGCGGAAAAAGCCGCGCCGAAAGCGGCGGCAAAGCCCGCGCGGCGAGCAAGGGAGCGCAAGGCCGCGGTGGAAGCTGAGGCGGTTGTAGAACAGTTGGCGATGCCTTCAGAAGCGTTCGCTCCGGCAGAGGCGGAAGCGGAAAAGCCCGCGCGGCGCAAAAGGACCGCCGCGCGCAAGGACGGGGAAGGGAAGGCCGCGGCGCAGAAGGATGCCCCCGCGGAGACTTCCGCGCCCGTCGAGGATGCTCCCGCCGCGGTCGAGGCCGTGGCGGCGGAGGCTCCGGCAGCGCCCGTCGAGCATGCGGCGAAAACGCCTTCCGCGCCGGAAGCGGCCGTGCGCAGCGATGCCGCCGCCCTGCCCGCCAGGGAGGAAGCTCCGGCACTTTCTCCGTCCGCGGAGGCGGGCTCCGCGCCGTCGCCGCGTCCGCGGCGAAGCCGCCTGCCCCGCGCCGCCACCGCGCCTGTGGCGGAAGCGGAAAAGAGCCCCGCGGCCGGAGAAGAGGCAAACGCCTCCGCCCCCCAACCCTCCGCCGAGGCCGAGAGCGCCGCGCCCGCGAGCCGCGAGGATTTTCACGCCGCGCGCCATCACCAGAACGCGGAAGGCGAGCGCCGCGCCTATCAACCGCGCTATTCGGCCCGCTACAGCCAGCGATACGATGGTCAGACGCGCATACCCCGCGAATTCAACCGTAACATCGTTTCCCGCGTGCAGGATACGCGCATAGGCGCTCAGCAGGCCCCGCGCGCGGACTACCAGCGCCGCTATGACCGCCAGGACGGCCAGCAGCGGCAGGATTACCAGCGCCCGCCGCGCGCGGACGCGCCCCGGCAGGACTATCAGCGCCCCGCCGCGCCGCGCGAATACGCGCGCCGGGAGAGCGCCTACGTGCCCGACCCCAACGCCGTCAACCCCGGCGTGCCGGAGATGCTGGCCACGGGCGAGTGCATGGACGGCTATGGCGTGCTGGAGATACACCCCGAGGGCTACGGATTTTTGCGCGCCGAGAACTATCTGCCCGGCAACAAGGACGTCTACGTCTCCATCGCCCAGATCCGCCGCTTTGGCCTGCGCAACGGCGACTACGTGGTGGGCAAGACCCGCCCGCAGCGCGAGGGCGACCGCTACAACGCCATGATCTACATCAGCGAGATCAACGGCGAACCGCCGGAGAACGCCGCGCGGCGCAAGCCCTTCGAGTCTCTGGTGCCCATCTATCCGGACGAGCGCCTGCGCCTCGAGGATCCCAGCGGCCGCAGCGACCTCGCCCTGCGCCTGATCGACATGCTCGCGCCCATTGGCAAGGGCCAGAGGGGCATGATCGTCTCCCAGCCCAAAGCGGGCAAGACGACCTTGCTCAAAAAAATCGCCAACGCCATCACCCGCAACTATCCGGACGTGCACCTCATCGTGCTGCTCATCGACGAGCGGCCCGAGGAAGTGACGGACATGAAGCGCTCCATCGAGGGCGAGGTGGTCTATTCCACCTTCGACGAGGCACCCGAGAACCACACCCGCGTCAGCGAAATGGTGCTCGACCGAGCCCAGCGCCTCGTGGAGCAGGGCAAGGACGTGGTGGTGCTGCTCGATTCCATCACCCGCCTGGCCCGCGCCTACAACCTCGTCATCCCCCCGACCGGCCGTTCGCTCTCCGGCGGTCTCGATCCGGGAGCGCTGCACAAGCCCAAGCGCTTCTTCGGCGCGGCGCGCAACATCGAAAACGGTGGCAGCCTCACCATCATCGCCACCGCTCTGGTGGAAACCGGCAGCCGCATGGACGACATCATCTTCGAGGAATTCAAGGGCACTGGCAATATGGAGCTGCACCTCGACCGCAAGCTCTCCGACCGGCGCATCTTCCCGGCCATCGACATGTTCAAGTCCGGCACCCGCCGCGAGGAACTGCTCCTCGACGAACAGGAGTTGGAGGGCGCGCTGAAGATACGCCGCCTGCTCGCCGGCGGCAACCCGCAGGAGACTGCCGAACAACTCATCAGTATGATGGAAAAGACAAGCTCCAACGCCGATTTCTTCAACCGCCTCAAGGGCTGGATGGCTGTGTTTGAAAAGGAAGGCTTCACCATGAAGTCCTGAAAAAACACAATGCCCGCTCCGCGAACAACGCGGGGCGGGCATTTGTATGCGCACAGGCGCTTACAGGCACAGCCGGTAGATCTTCTCGATGTCCTCGGTATTCAGGGCGTAGAACTTGCCCACCGTGCCGTCCGGGTTGGGGCGCTTGACCTTGCCGGCAAGGTAGGGGATGTCCACCTCGCGCGCGCCCAGTTCGCCAAACGTCACCGGCATGCCGATCTCCTTAAGCCAGGCCACATAGGCGTCGATGCCTGCCTGCGCGGTCTTTTCCGGGTGCTCAAAGTCCATCTGGCAGCCCCACACGCGCACGGCGAACTGCGCAATGCGCATCACCTTGTCCGGCTTTTGCAGCATGAAGCGCAGCCAGCCGGGGAAGACCACCGCCAATCCCGCGCCGTGGGCGCAGTCGTAGAGGGCGGAGAGTTCGTGCTCGATCTGGTGGCTGGCAAAGTCCTTGACGCGCCCGACGCTGAGGGTATCGTTGTGGGCGATGGTGCTGGCCCACATCAGCTGGGAAGCGGCGTCGTAATCGTGGGCGTTTTTGACCATCACGCGCGCGGCGCGGACGACGGCCTGCATCGTGCCCTCGCAGAGGCGGTCGGTCAGATCGACGTCCGGCTCGTTGGTAAAGTAGCGCTCCATGATGTGGGCGAGTATGTCCGTGGCTCCGCAGGCGATCTGATAGGGCGGCAGCGTCATCGTCAGTTCCGGATTCATGATCGCCAGCAGCGGGCGGTTGAGTTCGGTGTTGAGGCCGCGCTTGGTCTTGGTGGCCTCCTGGGTAATGACGCAGCTGTCGGAGGACTCGCTGCCCGCGGCGGACATGGTCAGCACCACGCCCTTGGGCAGGCTCTTCTCCGGCTTGGCCTTGCCGCAGAAGAAGTCCCAGAAGTCGCCGTCGTAGAGCGCGCCGTGGGCCATGGCCTTGGCCGAGTCGATGGCGGAACCGCCGCCCACGGCCAGCACGAAGTCCACCTGCTCGCGGCGAATGAGTTCAATGCCTTCATAGACCTTGGTGTCGCGCGGGTTGGGCTGCGCGCCGCCGAGGGAGACGTGCTTGAGGCCCGCCGCGTCCAGAGAAGCTTCCACGCGGGCGATAAGGCCCGAGCGCACCGCCGAGCCGCCGCCGTAGTGGATGAGCACCTTGGTCGCGCCCAGCGCGCGCACGTATTCGCCGGTTTTGTTCTCCACGCCGCGGCCAAAGACGAAGCGCGTGGGCAGATGGTGTTCAAAATTGATCATCGCTTACTCCTCCTTGAAGATTTCCCGTACTTTGTCGGCGATGCCCCGCGCCAGCGCGCGATGGCCGGCGGCGGTGAGATGTACGCCGTCCTCGTCCGAGGCGCGGCAGAAATCCGCCGCGTTGATATATTCGCAGCGCATCAAGCGGGCGATGCGCAGATATTCCTCCGCCAGATGTTCGGAAACTTCAATGCTGCGCGCGTCGAACGTTCCCGCCATGCGCGTTTTGAGCACTTCCACCCGCACCGGAGGCGGGGCGACGGCCAATACGCGCGAGGGCTCGCCGCGTCCATCCGCCGCGTAGAGGTGCACAAGGCGCAGAAGGTGCGCCAGCGCCTGGGCGATGGCCGGCGCGGACATGGCAAAGCGCTGCTTTGTGTCGTTCGTACCCAGCATGACGATGACAAGATCCAGTGGATCGTGGCTCATCAGGCAAGGCGGCAGATAGTCCATGGCGCTCTTGTAACCGCCCTCCACGGGATCGTCAAAGGCGATGGTGCGCCCGCCAAAGCCCTCTTCAAGCACGCGGTAATCCTCGCCCAGCATCGCCTGCAACAGCGCCGGCCAGCGTTCGTCCTCGCCATAGCGCGGCCCGACGGGATTGGTGCCGTGTGTGTTGGAATCGCCAAAGCAAAGTATGCGCCGTTTATTCATTCCACTTCATCCATTCCGGGGTAAGATAGCGGCGGATGGGCAAACGCGGCCAGACCTCTGGCAGCGCCTCCAGCACAGGTTCCAGCCCCGCCTCAAAGGCCACCTTCAGGCCGCTTTTTTCCGCCACGCGGGCGATAAACTCGCGCCCAAAGCGTATGTCCTGCGGGGAAGTCTCGAGGCCAAGGTTGGCGTTGATGGCCAGGCCGGTGATGGCAAGGCGCGCGCGGCGCTCTACGGCTTCCATCAGCTGAAGCACCTGCGCAACTTCCGCCGTGCGGGGCCGGAAGGGGTTGACCACGAAATACACGTCCGCAGGGCAGGCGGCGAATTGCGCGTGATAGCGCCCCAGCGCCACCGCGCCGTCGTCGTCGCCGCCAACGTCGAACACGCTGTAGCCCTCCGCGGTGAAGGCGCGCTCCACCTCCGCCGGCAGGATGGGAATGTCCACGCCGGAGAGGGCATAGGCCGGGTAGACGACCTCTACGCCATGTTCAAGCAGCAGCGGCTTTAATTCGGCGCTGCGGAAAAAGGGATTGACGATGTCCAGGTCGATGAGCATGGCAGGCGCGCTCTTTGCCAGGGAAAGCGCCATGTTTGCCGCCAACTCGGTCTTGCCGCTGCCATAGTGGCCGACGAGCACCTTGACGCGCCGCCCCGAGCGCAGCCACTCAGTGGATATCAAACAGGTCGTCCTCCTCGCGTTCGACGCGCTTTTTGGGCGCCGGACGCTTTTTTTCCTTCTGCGCGCCGGGCAGGTTGCTGACGTTGAACACGGCGTCCTCCGGCACCTTGCGCGCCTGGGGCGCGGGTTTGATCTTGAACATCTCGTCTTCAAACACGTCGCGCCGGGGCGCGTCGTCGCTTATTCGCCGCGCCGGGCGCCGCTGCGAAGCGGCCTTCGATTTCGGGCGAATGGGCACGGTGCGCGTGTCCTCGCGCCGCACAATGGTGTCCGGCCGCCGCACGGGGCGCAGGGGGATGGTCTCATCGCGCGCGGGCCGTTCGTCCGCGCTCTCAAAAAACTCCTTGTCGTCTACGACGATGCGCTTTTTGCGAAACCAGACCCAGTAGGGCCGCCAGCGGATGAGCCAGATGACGATGTCCGCCGCCACGCCGATGATCAGCAGTATGATCAAAAGCTGTAACCAGTGATCCGACAGCCATTCCAGCGGCGAAACGCCGCCGCTGCCGGCCAGGTCAAACAGCCGCAGCACCCAGCTGGCAAAGCCCTTCAGCCAACTGAGCATACCGTTTACGACTGTATCCGCAAAGCTGTTTGCCGCCATTGTTGCCTCCGTGATCCATTATTCCATGCCGGAAGTATCGTCCAGCCGCACGTTGACGCTGGCCGGCTCGAATTCCAGCGCCATGCCGGGATAGAGCTCCGTATCCACGGTGATGGGCAGCGTGTATTCGCCGGCGGCGAGGCCGCTTAGGTCCACCGTGGCTTCCACGCCGCTCTCCGCCAGCGCGTCCACGCGGCTGGCAGGGCCGGTGACCAGCACGCGGAAGTCCGCGTCGGTAAATGTACAGGTCAGATCGTCCGGATAGTTGATAAACGTCAGTTCCACATCCGTCCAGGCGCTCTTTTGCACCTCTTCGATGTTGATGGTGACATATACCTGTTCGCTGGAAACGTCCTTAAAGTCGTTGAGCGCGACGATGCGCGTGCGCTGCGAGAACGTCTGGCTGGCACCGCTCACGTCCACCGGCTGGATGAGCAGTTCGGTGAGGCTGTCGAGCAGCTGCGCGTCCGCGGCCACGGTGACGCTCTCCGGCTGGATGGAGATGGAAGTTACCTCGTAACCCTCAGCTGGCGAACCCTGCACCACGTCCTCGATGGCGGTGGAGATGGGCAGTTCGCGCGTGGGATAGACGTCCACGCCCACGGTGATGGAGCTGGAAGCGCTGCTCAAAAGCGTTTGCGGGATCTCCTCGCCCGAATAGTCGAGCAGCACGAAGCGCGCCGCGGTGACGTAGGAAGTCTCCCGGTCGGTGACGTCCACATAGACGTAGGCCGAAGCGACGGTCTGCACCACGCTCGAGGGGCCGCTGATGACCAGTTCCTCCGGGTTGAGGCGGTTGATGTTGTACCAGATATCTTCCTGCTGCTCGCCGCTGATAGCGGCGTTGACGGGAACGGAACGCGAGTCGTACGTCTCAAATTCGAGCTTGACCGACTCGGGCAGTATGCGCGTCACGCGGCCATAGGTGGTGGTGGCCCTGAGCGGCACTTCCTGCGTGCCCGCCGCGCGCACGCTGGAAAGATCCAGCGTCACCTGAACGTTGTCCGCGTCCGCCAGCGCGTAGCTGGACTGCGGCACCTCCAGCTGCACGGAAACGCCGTCCAGCGCCTCCGCGGGGTCGCTGGCGAGCGCCAGGCGGTTGGCGTGGAGCGTCGATTCGTTGCTCACATAGGCCGTCAGGCCGTTGATGTCCTTGGTGCGGGTGATGGAGGGATTCGAGGAGACTACATAACTCCACAGAAGAATAGCCAGCAAAAGCGAGAGCAGCTTTAACCCCAGGTTGTGGGAAAGCGAGCCCCAGAAGGCCTTGCCGAAACGCTTGAGAAGGGTGAGGATCTTATTCTTCATCGCCATCCTCCTTTTGCTTTACGGCGCGCGCGCCAAACAGGGAAGAGCGCGAGGACAGCCATGCCGGCGGCAGGTCGTCGGGCATAAACAACTCGGTCAAAAGTATGTTCAACGATTTGGTGTCCAGATAGCGGGTCAGCTTGCCGTCGCGCGCCATGGAGATGATGCCCGTTTCCTCGGAAACGATGATGCTCACCGCGTCGGTCGATTCGGTGATGCCGATGGCGGCGCGATGGCGCGTGCCCAGTTCGCGGGAAAGGGAATGGTCGTCGGTGAGCTGCAGGATGCAGGCCGCGGCCACGATGCGCTCGCCGCGCACGATCACCGCGCCGTCGTGCAAAGGCGTGTTCGGCTCGAAGATGTTTTCAATCAGCGGCGCGGAAATCTCGCCGTCGATGACGGTTCCGGAATCGATGACGTCCGCCAGCCCCGTGTGCCTTTCAAAGACGATCAGGGCGCCGATGCGCTTTCTGGACATGTTGTTCAGCGAGCGCACCACTTCCTGCACGAGATTGTCCACGTCCCGCAGGCGCTGTTTGCGCGCGGAGGTAAACATGTGGCGCGACCAGTTCGAGCGCCCCAGCTGCTCAAGGCCGCGGCGCAACTCCGGTTGGAACATGATCACCAGCACCAGAAGCCCCATGCTGATGATCTGCTGGAGCATCCAGTTGAGGGCGTTGAGCTGCAGGGCGTCCGATACCCAGGCGAACACAAGCACCACGGCGATGCCCTTGAACACGGCGCTGGCGCGGGTGTGGATGAGCAGCTTGATGATGTAATAGATGATCACCGTCATGATCGCCACGTCGAAGACGTTGCGCCAGTCCGGCTGCAAAAAGAGGTTGGTAAACAAAGCGCCCGCGTCCCGCAAAAAAGAACTGATCTGCGCCATGCACATACCTCCCTCGAATTTAGCGGTACCCGTCTTCTATTATAATACAAAACCGGCGCAAAACACAGGCATTTTTCGCAAAAGTCCAGTTTTTTTCTAACCAGCGGCGCGCATCGGAAAATATTCCCACCGCCGGAAAAAACCACGCCTTGCGCTTTGACGCCGGGAATGGTATAATCGTTCCATACGAAGGGCAAAACGCGCCCATTTTTTGGAGGCAAGCACTTGCAGCACCACTTTTACGCCTACATGGCCCGCATGAAGCTCATCAAGCGCTGGGGCCTGCGCCACAATACCCGAGAGGAGAACGATCAGGAGCATTCCCTGCAGGTGGCGATGATCGCCCATGCCCTGGCGACATACAAAAACCGCCGCTATGGGGGAAACGTCGATGTGGAAAAGGTGCTGCTCTATGCCCTCTACCACGAGGCTGCCGAGGTCATCACCGGCGACCTCGCCTCGCCGATCAAATACTTCAACCCCGGCATCCGCGACGCCTACAAGGAAATCGAGCGCATGGCCTCGGAAAAGCTGCTGGACTATCTGCCCGCGGATTTTCAGGAGGATTTCCGGGAACTGCTCTTTCCTGACGAGGAGAGCTACGAATGGCGCATCGTCAAGGCTGCCGATCGCATCAGCGCCTACGTCAAGTGTCTGGAGGAATACGGGTTTGGCAACCGCGAGTTCCTCACCGCGCAGGAGAACGTCCGCGCCTCCGTCTCGCAGATGAACATGCCCGAGGCCGAGGATTTCATGCGGGAATTCGCGCCGAGCTTCATGCTGCCGCTCGACGCTTTGAACTAAAAGGAGGGAATACCCATGTACCGCAAGCTGAAGGAGCGCGTCTACGAAGCCAACATGGAACTGTTTCACCGCAAGTTGATCGTCTACACCTGGGGCAATGTCTCCGAGGTGGACCGCGAAAAAGGCGTCATGGCCATCAAGCCCAGCGGCGTGCCCTATGAGGATCTCAAGCCGGAGATGATGGTCATCCAGTCTCTGGAGACGGGCGAAGTGCTCTCCGAGGGCTACCGTCCCTCCACGGACGCGCCCACCCATCTGGCCATTTACCGCGCCTTTGAGGAAGTTGGCGGCATGGTGCACACCCACTCCACCTGCGCCACCGCCTGGGCGCAGGCGGGTCTTGCCATTCCCTGCATGGGCACCACCCACGCCGACTACTTCCACGGCGATATCCCCGTCACCCGCTTTTTGACCCCCGAGGAGACCGATGAGGACTACGAGGGCAATACCGGTAAGGTCATCATCGAGGCTTTTAAGGGCAAGAACCCCATGCACACCCCCGGCGTGCTGGCCAACGGCCACGGCCCCTTTACCTGGGGCAAGAATGGCGCCGACGCCGTCTACAACGCCGTGGTGCTCGAAGAGCTGTCCAAAATGGCGCTGATGACGCGCGCGCTCAACCCCGCCGCGGGCGAGCTGCCGCATCACATCAGTGACAAGCATTTCCTGCGCAAGCATGGCCCGAACGCCTATTATGGGCAAAACTAAGGCGCGGCGCGGAGTTTCATAACCTGTTTTTGACAACTTGCGACCTCTGGTTTTGGAAGCTTGCGCAAATTGCTTTAGAATCAGCCGCCGCAAATTGGCTTCGTCGGGAACCTGCTGAAAAAGCGGGTTCCCGTTTTTGCGCGCTCGGCAAAGGGGCGAAAGCGCCCAAAGGCATTTTGGCGATTGCGCGAATGGCGCGTTCGTTACAAATTTGTTATAATAAAAGGGCACTGTATGCTGCGAAACGATGCGTAAAGGAGGTCAGAACGCATGGCAAGCCTGTCGCTGCGCAATATTTGGAAGGTCTATCCGGGCGACGTCACCGCCGTCAAGGATTTCAACCTGGAGATCGAGGACAAGGAATTCGTGGTGCTGGTCGGCCCCTCGGGCTGCGGCAAGTCCACCACGCTGCGCATGGTCGCCGGCCTGGAGGAGATCACCAAAGGCGAATTGTATATCGACGGCAAACTGGTCAACAACGTCTTGCCCAAGGACCGCGATATCGCCATGGTCTTCCAGAGCTACGCCCTCTATCCGCACATGACCGTTTACAACAACATGGCTTTCGCCCTCAAATTGCGCAAGACGCCCAAGGCGGAGATCGACCGCCGCGTGCGCGAGGCGGCGAAGATCCTCGGCATCGAACAGCTCCTCAACCGCAAGCCCGCCGCGCTTTCCGGCGGCCAGCGCCAGCGCGTGGCTCTGGGCCGCGCCATCGTGCGCGAGCCGAAGGTGTTTTTGATGGACGAGCCCCTGTCCAACCTGGACGCCAAACTGCGCGTGCAGATGCGCACGGAGATTACCAAGCTGCACAAGCGCCTCCAGACCACCTTCATCTACGTCACCCACGATCAGACCGAGGCCATGACCATGGGCACGCGCATCGTGCTGATGAAGGATGGCGTCATGCAGCAGAACGACACGCCGCAGAACCTCTACGATTTCCCGGAGAATCTCTTCGTGGCCGGCTTTATCGGCACGCCGCAGATGAACATTTTTCGCGTCAAACTGGAAAAGGGCGCTGATGGCGTTTACGCCGTGTTCGGCGAGAACCGCGTCAAGGTGCCCGCGGGCAAATTGCAGCGCTTTACCTCGGACAGTTACATCGGCCGCGAGGTCTACATGGGCGTGCGCCCGGAAAATATCCACGACGAGCAGGCCTTCCTCGCCGCCTCGCCGGACAGCATCATCGACGTCTCCGTGGAGCTTGTCGAGCTGATGGGTTCGGAGACGTATCTCTACCTTTCCACCTCCGGCAAATCGGACAATATCGTCGCCCGCGTCGATCCGCGTTCCCCGGCCCGCGCCGGCGACAAGATCCCCGTGGCGCTGGATGCCAACCGCCTGCACTTCTTTGATATCGAAACGGAAAAGACCATTTTGAACCGCGTCTGACGCGGCGCGGAGCGCCGGCAAGACCCACAAACGCAAGAATTGCCCTGAGAAACGAATGCTCAGCGGCAATTCTTGCGTTTTCAGGCGCGCGGCCGCCCGAATCTCTTTTACGGATGCGCCGGCCCTGTGCGCAATGCGTCGCCTCGCTCTTCCTTCGCAACTTTGCCAACTTCTTTCTCTGTCGGCTTCAGCGCTCCGGCCAAGTGCAGCGAGAGCTTTGCCAGCCCAGGTCCGGCGATCTCGTAGAGCACCGCCGAGGAGAGCACGATGGTGTTGAGCAGACTGCCCATCTCCGGCGGCAGCATGCGCTCGCCCAGCGCCGCCAGGCCGATGGATACGCCCGCCTGCGGCGTCAGCGCCAGCCCCAGATAGCGGCGCACGTTTTTGTCCTCGCCCGTCAGCAGCGCTCCCGCCGCTGCCCCCGCGTACTTGCCGAGTATGCGCACGAAGAAATAACTCACGCCGATGACGCCCGCCGTCTTCAGCGCCGGCACGTCCAGCCGCATGCCGGAAACGACGAAGAAAAACGTCAGCACCGGCGGTGTGAAGCGCTCCACCGCCTTGAACAGCGCTTCGCCCTTGCGGGAGATATTGGCGTGCACCATGCCCAGCGCCATGCAGGCAAGCAGCGGCGATATGTCCACGGCGGCGCAGAGCCCGGAGAGCGTCAAAAGCTGGATCACTACCATCAGCAGGCGGTTGTAGCGCGACGTCACGCGCCTTTCGCCCCACTTGAGCAGAAACGCCATGCCCGCGCCCAGGGCCACTGCCGCGATGTTGTAGGCGATGGGAAGGAGGATGCTCGCCGCGTCCGCCCTGCCCGCCGAACCGGCGATCTGGCTGATCGTGGCGCAAACGCTGAAGGCCAGCAGCGCCACCGCGTCGTCCAGCGCCACCACCTGCAAAATGGTATCCACAAAGTGCCCCTTGGCCTTGTATTGGCGGATGGTCATCAGCGTCGAAGCCGGGGCGGTCGCCGCGCCCACCGCCCCCAGCAGCAGCGCAAACGAAAGGGGCAGATGGAAAACCAGCAGCATCACCGCCGAGATGGCCGCCGCCGCGGTCAGCGATTCCAGCGCCGTGACGATCAGCACCCGCGCCCCGCTCTTTTTCAGTGTTTCCCACTTGAAGTAGCGGCCGACGCCAAAGGCGATGAAGGAAAGCGCCACGTCGGTGACGAAGCCCATGCTCTCCACCATTTCGGCGTCGATCCATTTCAGCCCGCAGGGGCCGATGAGTATGCCCGCCACGATGTACGCGGTGACGTTGGGAAGCTTCAGCCGCTTCGTCAACCGGCTGAGCAGGAAGGCCGATAGGAGCATCACCGCCAGCTCGAGGATGATGAGAGATGTGTGGTTGACGTGCAACGCGAGCGCCATAGATATCCCGCCTTTCTACGCGGGCCGCGCCCGCTTTGTCTCCGGGAACTGCCGGCCGCTCCCGGATGGCTTGATTCTAGACTGGAAACGTGATAAAATCAAATCAAACTTTTTGTGCGTTCCATCAATTTTTGGAATCGTTCGCTTTCGGAGGCGCTTTTCATGCTCGATCCCAAGATCCACACGCTCCTGACGCTGGAGGAACTCGGCTCCTACACCCGCGCAGCGCAGGCGCTTTCGCTGACACAGCCGGCCGTCAGCCATCATGTGCGCATGCTGGAGGAGGAATACGGCATCCAGATCTTCGTCAAAGGCAGCCGCAAGCTCAAGCCCACGGCGGACGGGGCGCTGCTGCTCAAATACGCCCACCGCGCGGCGGCCATTTCCGAGCGGGCGCGGCAGGCGCTCAAGGATTCCCTCGAGCGGATCGAGCGCCTCACCATCGGCATCACGCCCACCGCCAGCGACCTGCTGGCCCCGCAGGTGCTGGCCGCGTATCTGGATCACCATCCCAATATGCGCGTCGAGATCGTGCGCAATACGATAAAAAATATTGATGATATGCTGCGGTTTTATGAATTGGATTTCGCCATCATCGACGGCGTCATGCCCGGCGAGCGTTACGATTCCATCCTCCTCGGCACAGACCACCTGTGCCTGATCGCCGCGCCGGCGCATCCCTTTGCCCGCCGCGCCAGCGTCACGTTCGATGAACTGACGCATCAGCGGCTGGTGCTGCGTCCGCGGGGTACCGGCACGCGGGACCTGCTCGAGGGCTATCTGCTCAGCCATGGCCGCAGCGTGCAGGACTACCGCGTGGTCATGGAGATCGACAGCGTATCCGCCATCAAGGAGATCGTCGCCAACGGTCTGGCAGTCTCCATCATCAGCCACAATGTCTGCCGCGAGGAGGAAAAGAGCGGTAAACTGGCTGTAGTGCCCATCGAAAACAGCCGCATGGTGCGCCAACTCAGCCTCGTTTTTCCGCCGGACTTTCAGCATCCGGAACTCCTGCGCGAGTTGCAGAGCGAATACGCCCGCCGCATTGGCTGAAAAAGCGCCGCCGCAGACTGCGTTCGTCTGCGGCGGCGTATTTTTTCTGCCGTTCAGCGATTATCTCCCCAGTAGATGACGGCCAGCATGTCCGGCCCCGTATGGGCGCCGATGATGGGGCCGATGGGGGCGACGTGTACGTCGGCGTCGGGGTAATTTTGCAGGATCGTCTCCTTGAGCAATTCGGCGTCCGCCGGGCAGTCGCCATGGCCCACCGCCACCAGCTTGCCGCGCTCAGGAGTCCAGCCCTGGCGCATCAGTGAGAGCTGCGTCTCGATGGCCTTGCGGCGGCCGCGCGGCTTGCCCATCACCTGCAAATGCCCCGTCTCGTCCACGTGCAAAAGCGGCTTGATCTGCAAAGCTGTGCCGATCATCGCCACCGCGCCGGAAACGCGCCCGCCGTGGCGCAAATGGTCGAACGTATCCACCGTGAACCAGTGGCACACATGCAGCCGGTTCTCCTCCAGCCAGGCCACCATTTCCTCAAAGCCCATGCCCTCCGCCTGCTTTTTCAGCGCCTCGCAGAGCAGAAAGCCCTCGCCCACAGAGGCGCACAGAGAATCGACGCACACCAGCTTGCGCTCGGGGTATTCCTCGGCCAATTCCCGCATGCACAGCCGCGCGCGCTCGATGGTGCCGGAAAGGCCGGAGGAAAAGCACAGGTAGAGCACGTCCTGCCCCTTTTGCAGGCTCTTTTCAAAGGCCTTGCGGTACACCAGCGGATTGATCTGCGAAGTGGTGGCGAACTTGCCGGCGCGCTGCTCGGCATAGAACTGTTCCACGGTGAGGTCGCCGCCCGGGCCGTAGGTGTAGGAGCGGTCGCCGATGGTGACCTCCATGGGGATAATCTCCGCCGGGAGCAACCCCTCGCGCATGGAAGGGCAGGTATCGGCCGTGGCGTCGCTGTATATCTGATAGCCCATGCAAAAAAACTCCTCGTTTTCTTTGGTCGTCGCGGAAAACGCCGCGCGATGTCATTATAGAGGGCGCGCGCCGCACCTGTCAACCATAATACGGGAAAGATTGCGCTATGCCAGCAGTTCCACGCGATTGCCCTCCGGATCGAGCACGCAGCTTTCGTAGTAGCCGTCGCCGGTGACGCGCGGACCGCTCTCCACGGCGCAGCCCGCCGCGCGCAGGCGCTCCGTGGTCGCGTCCACGGCCTCGCGGCTTCCGAGGGCAAAGCTCAAATGCGCCCAACCCTCGCGCAGTTCGACGCCGCCTGGCAGCGCGCCCGGCTTTTGCATCAGTTCCACACGCGCCTCACCGTCAAAGGTGAGAAAATAGGTGCGCAGCCCGGTGCGCGGGTTGTGGTACAGCTCCCCGGCGGCTGCGCCGAAGTGATTTATGTAAAAGTCGCGCATAGCCTCCAGATCGCGCACGCAAAGGGCAATGTGGTCTATCCTCATTCAAAGTCCTCCTCTCCCGGCGGGGGTGTCTGCGAGCGCATGCCGATATTCACCGGCGCACCGATGCTGGGGTTGATGTACGTTTCGCACAGCGCGTTGGCCAGCGAGGCATACAAAAGCCGGTTCAGCGCCAGTCCGAACACCATGTAAAAGAAGCCGCCCACGGTCAGCAAAAACGTCGCCTGCCCGGGAAAATACAGAAAGATGATCAGCATCGCCAGCGGCAGGGCCGCCGTCAACAGCCGCACGCCCAGAAACAGCGGCAATTTTCCCAGCGCCATGCGCATGGCGTTGCCCAGCAGCTGCCGCAGCGTCAATTTGTAGGTGACCATCATCGTGTATACAACCTGCAACATAAGCAGCCACAAAATCACCGCGATGAAGACAATGACCTCCGGGATGATGAACAGGCCGCTCATGCTCTCCGCCAGCGCCCCGTAAAAGCGCCAGAGGAACAGCAAAAGCACCGGCAGCGCCCCAGTAATGGCGGAGACGCACAGCGCCTGCTTCCAGTTTTTGCGCGCGTGTTCCCAAAAATCGCTGGCCATGAAGCTGTGCTGCCCCCGCGCCCAGTTGCGGGAAACGTAGCTCGCCCCCGCCGTCGCCGGTCCGGTGATGGCGATCAGCGGCCAGAGGACGAGCAGATAGGTGAATGCCAGCGAATACACGCGCGCGCCTACCTCCGCGCCGGCAGGCGCGTCGGCAAGCATCTGCACGAGCGTCAGCAGGTTCACGCCCGACCAGAGGATGGCCGGCAGCCAAAACAGCAGATAAAAGAGATTTTGCCCCACCATGGCGCTCCAACGGATGCCCAGCGCGTCGAAAAAGAGCTTTACGCGCGTGTCCGGCAGGTCCTCGGGGCGAAAATCGCGGCTCGGTGCGCGTTCAAAGCGCCCTGCGCCAAAGAATTTGGAAAAAAAGCTCATGCGTTGCCTCCTGTTTCCCCCATTATAGCAGAACGCGCCCCCTCTGGGAAGGGGCGCGCCGGAAGAAATTTGTATGGAAAGGGCGCGCGACTGTGTCCACAAAACGCCGCGCGCCCTTCGCCGCTCAAAAACTGCTGATGGGCAGGCTTTCGTCGTCCTTGCCCTTTTCGATGGAGACGATCTCTACGCAATAGCGCCCCGTCTCCGCGTCCACCCAGGCCTGCTCGCCCACCTTGCGGCCCATCACTGCCTTGCCCAGCGGCGATTCCTTGCTGATGAGGCCCTTGAGCGCGTCCTGCCTAAGCGTCGTCACCAGGCGGATGGTCTCGGTATCGCCATCCTCCGGGTAGCGGATGGTCACGGTATCGAAAAGCCCGGCCACGTCCGCGGGGCTGTCCGTGGAGATGACCTTGGCCGTGGCCACCATGCGCTTTAAATAGCGCAAACGGCTGTCGCAGCGGCGCTGCTCCTGCTTGGCGGCCTTGTATTCGTAATTCTCGCTGAGGTCGCCGAAGGCGCGCGCGGTCTTGACGTCTTCCATGATCTTCGGGCGCAGCACCGTGGTGCGGTAGTGGATCTCCTCCTGCATCTTGCGGATATCGACCTCTGTCAGTTCGTCATACATGGCGCATCCTCCCTTCCGCGTCCCGCTATTGTAGCACGTTTGCCGGCAAAAAGCAAGCGCAACCCCGGCCGTCATATATGAATGACGGCCGGGGCAAGCTCTGCTTTTTACAGAAATCCTGGCTTTATGCGTAGGTCGCGATCTGCTCAACGAGAGCCTCATCGGCGACGAGCGCCTCAAACAGCTCCTGAGACTGTCCGTAGTAGTAATCAACGGAGTTCGGGTTGGTCAATGCTCCATCATTCACCAACTGTGCGAGCTGCGCCTCGGCAGATACCTTCCAGTAGCGCTCGCTTTCCGGGTTGTAGAAGGTGGACTGCGCGTCTTCGAGCGTCATGAAGAGGTCGTAGTTCGTCTGCATATCCAGCCAGTCTTCCTCGGTATATGTGGAACCTGTCGTCTCCGTGAGGTATGCAGCTGCAATCGGGGCCACCGCCTCCGGATCTTTGTAGAACACATTGACGGCGGAGAAATACACAGCCAGTAGCTTTTTGCAGGTCTCAAAGTTTTCGTCGATGTACTCTTCCGTGGTCATCATCGTGTCGTACCAAAGACCACTGGCCCCCAGGATATCCGTACCGCCAATGTTGACGAATCCACCCATGCTAATGAGGGCTTTTTGCTGCGGGAGGCTGCCGATATAGATATCGCCGGAGCCGATGATAAGCGCGTTAGCGGCTTTTGCATCGTCAGCAAAGAAGGCGAAGTTGATGTCATCCTCGGTCAGACCGACCTGCTGGATAGTATCGATAATCATGGACTTTCTCTGCGGAATGCAGTTGAACGTCTTACCCTCCATCTCCTTGAGACGGATTTCTTTTGCGGCAGCAATGTCACCGTTGTTCTCGGCGAGCAATTCATCCCAAGGCTTCATCAGCCCTTCGGGAGCTACGAAGAAAAAGCCGGTAAAATCGCCGATTACGTTGAAGTTCACGATGTTATCCGCCGTTTCGACGCAAGCGAGGTGTTCAGCGATACACGAAGCCGAGATGTCGACGTCATGGCTGCCGGCCAGCAGCGTAGCCCCGTTGGCCGTGCTCGTACAAGTGACGAAGTTAAGGTCTAGGCCGTAATCCTCATCAATGCCCAACTCATCGGCAATCTTCCAAATGGAATACATCGAATATGGCGTCATGCCGACGTTGACGCGCGTCAGTTCGGCTTCAGCAAATGCGCTTCCGCAAACGCCAAATGCGAAGCAAAGCAGAAGGATCATAGACAACACCCGTGCCATTCGGAAAGAGTTCTTCATAAAAGCTACCTCCTTTTATTTTTATTGATTGAAGTTCCTCCAATCAAAGTATCCCAATGGGCCATGCCTTGGATGCCCGCAGGTCAATCCACTTTGATGTCATAGAGTTTGGCGGCCGTCTTGTACAGTATATTGTCGATCTCTTCCTGTGTCAGCAGCGGCCATCCGCATTTCGCATTGATCTCATTGAGTCCGACCTTGACAAGATGGATCCAGTTTTTCAGATCCTGCGTGGGTACTTCGTGGAATACGTCATAGTTGTAACTGACGTAGTCCGTAGCAAACATCACGCGATCAAGAACGCCATACTCGCGAGCGAGTACGAGCTGCCATGCTGTCCAAAGCGGACGATGATAGGTCATGGCAAGGTCTGTATACATCGTCTTACAGTTCGTCATCAGAACAAAGAGATTCTCAGACCAGGGATATCCGAGGTGTTCCACGACGATCTTCATCTTGGGGAAGTCAACGATGACGTCGTTGAGGTTAAAGAGATTGGCATACTGTGTGGGGGCGAGAACCGCCGGCCCCATCTGCGCCGAATGATGGTACTGCATGACGATGCCCTTGCGCTCCACCAGTTCATAGAACGGATAGACCGTTTTATCATTCGACATGTACTGGCCATACGGTGGAGTGAGAAGAACGCCCTTGATATGATCTTCTTCGATCGAACGGCAAAGCTCTTCGTAGGCGGGACGGTTGAAGCGATTGGCTTTGTCCATAGGTTCCAGAGAGGCAAAAGGCGTGAAGAAATCAGGATATCGCTTGTAGGCTTCGCGCACGTAGTCTTCGCCAAAGGTTGTGTTCCAGATGCGGGACATATCTTGTCCCATACATACGCAATGATCGATGCCCGCAGCCTTATACCAAGATACCAGCGTGTCAAGATCGGTGTCGTTTGGCACTTTCATTTCCAGACGATCATACGTGGGTTTGTCGAAATTTTTCGACTGGATGAGGTGCATGTGAGAGTCAATAATCATGGTTACATCTCCTTTTTTCGACGTGTCTATTGGTTCTTTATCCATTTGAGGCTCAAAGCCCCTCAAACGAAACTTTGGCGCGGTCGGTCCAGCGTGTGGCATAGCGCTCGATGCGACCAATGATTTTGTCCAGGATGATCGCCAGTATTGCATAGACCAATACGATCACGAGTATACCTGCGGTGTTCAAATACATCTGTTGGACGATCATGCTGTAACCAAGGCCATTCTGCACGCCCATAAATTCTGCGGCCACGTCCAAGCTCCAAGACGTTGCTGCCGCTACACGAATTGCGCCTACAAGGTGAGGAACGATGTACGGCAAAACGACTGTGCGAAAAACGTAACTTTTTTTAGCACCGAGGTTGAACGCGGCTTGAATGAAAACCATAGGCATATTGCGGATCGCCTCATAGGTCTGAACGCCGAGGATCGCGCTGACGCCTAAAGCAATGAGCAGGATCTGCGGCATACGCCCGATGCCGAACCACAGCATGAAAAGAGGGATCAAAGCCATCGTTGGAACTGGCCGGGTGACTTCCATAAAGGGGCCGATCGTCTTCATAAATGTCGCGCTGTAAGCCATCATCAGTCCCATCAGGATGCCCACTGCGAGGCCAAGAACCAAGCCCGTCATCGTGATGCGCAAGCTTGCTAGTATGGAGCTGGGAAGGCCGGGCGCGAGGCGCAGGAATGCGTCGTACATATCTACAGGACTGGGGAGAATGATGGAACGCACACTTTTGAACACCATCGTGGAAAGAATCCAAGCCGCCAACAAAACAAGCAGAATCGCAAACAGCCTTATGCGGTTTTTTGTATTTTTTTGCATGCTTCCAACTCCAATCTCACAAATCGTACCGCTTAAACTCTTGCACCAGGTTGCGACGCAACTTCTGAAAGGCTTCGCATTCTTTCAAATAAATATTTCTCGGACGCTCAAAGGGAACGTCATAAAAATCCATACCGCCGCCATTGATGTATTTTTGCATTACAGCGACGCGATCTCCGAGGAACAGGGCTTCTTCGATGTCATGCGTTATAAAGAAGATTGTCGTATGTGTTTTTTCCCAGATCTCTACTAGCTTTTCTTGCAAGATCTCCTTTGTCATGGCGTCGAGGGCACCAAACGGTTCATCCATCAATAGCACCGACGGCTGGTTGGCCAATACGCGCGCCAGGTCAACACGCTTGCGCATTCCGCCGGAAAGGCCTTTCGGATAGGTCTTCTCAAACCCCTTGAGACCAACTAGATCGATGAAATGATGAACGATATCTCCACGCTCTGATGCGGGTACGCCGCGGGCTTTGAGCCCATACTCTACATTACTGTAAACATCGAGCCAGGGAAATACGGCGTTTTCCTGAAAGACCATAGCACGTCGGTAATCGATTCCGGTGATCGGTTTGTCGTCAAAATAGACTCTGCCTTTGGTGGGATGCTCAAAACCCGCTACATTTTTGAGCAACGTGGTCTTCCCACAGCCGGAAGGTCCGATGATGCAGAAAAACTCGTTGTCGTGGATTTCAAATGACAGATCCTCGAAGACCTTGTATTCAGACTTGCCGGTTTTGTATGAAAAACTAACTCCTTCAAAACGAATCACAACGCCCTACACTCCTTCCGCCTTAATGGTGTATCGATTTATACTTTGGCAAGTATGGTACGCGTATCAGCCATGTACGGGAAATACACTCCGCTCAGGTCAGAAAGGGGAAGAACTTCCTCAGGCAGCGCGATGTTGAGCGTGTGGATCATGAAATTCCTTCGAGCTTCAATGCGCTTCCAACATTCAGGAGATAGTGCTTGCACTGCTTCACGTAAGGCTTTATCCGCGATGACCAGACTGTCTTCCATATGACAGGCCATATAAGGCTCCTTGAATGTCACAGTATAGTCGCACTGGAAAGCCATTCCTGAAGAAATACGAACGGCGCTATCCTTGACAAAGGGGGAGTTCGTCCATTCATCCGTGTGCATCAGATGGCCGGGATTCAGAATGATGTTGAATTTGTCAAAACCGATCCAGTCTTCGACCATTTGCCATATTTCGCCGCATTTGCGCCCGAGTTGCATCATCTCATACCAGCGGACAACCGAGGCAAAATAGGGCTTTACATGCTCCTCGAGATAGTCTTTCCGCGCCTGAGGGATGTCATCTGCGTTGCGCGCATAAATGCCGATCCGATGCACGAGCGTTCCTCTACGCCCATAGCCGGTGGAGACAAAGTCGCCGTAATGGAGCGTCTGATGATATGAAGGGCTTGCCAGCCCCTTGGCGACGTTTACGTCTCCGAAGTTCAGATTCGGATGGGTGTTGCTGGGTTCTCCGTCCATCAGATAACTCTGAGAAGCCTCGATCTCCGATACATTCGGTCGCAGATCGCAAATTGAGCGATATACGCCGCGCGATACCTTCGTTCCGATCGCCTCAAACTGAACGATCTCCTTTGCGCTGAGCTGATGCTTGAGACCATAGACGCAATCGGCGAACAAATCGGTAGCATTGCGAATGCGTTTCATGCCGATTACATCGTCCAGCGTTTGGACGATATAGTGCGGTACGTCTGTGATTAGCATAGGACTCTGCCGCGCATCGCCGTAGTGTTTGAAACCCACAAGTCCGACCAAGCCCTTGTCAGGGATAGCACAGGTGGCAAGCAATTCGGCAAGCTTATCGCCGTTTTCATTTGGCTGTCCCATCAGGCTGAATCTTTGATACAATTTTATGTCGATCTCATAGGGAATATTTTTGGTATATCCAAGCCCCTCGTTACCGACGATGAGGATCGGCGTGCGACCATGGACCAAGATGAGTAGTGATTCTTCAAAGCGCGGATCATATCCTGTCAGATAATGCATGTTCGAGAAATGCTCGCGATCTGCATAAATGATGAGGCAGGCATAATCCTTTGCTTCAGGCATGTGCCACAAGCGATCAATACGGTTCTGGTAATCCGCCGCTGTTGTATCTGGAATAGAAGAATAATCAATGGGTGCCCAGTCATGATCGAGAGGAAGATCGAGCCTTTTTTCGATGATTTTATACATGCTTAGCGTATTCCTTTCTTACTATTTGTGTATTTTGCCAGCAAAACATAATGAATAAAGAATGGATGAAGCGTTTCAATTTTTGAAAACAAGTATCCCTCCTGTTCAATCTATTTAGCCAACCCTATTATTGTTTGCCACGATACGTTCCAATGGTTTCGCCAGAGATGATGTGAAAAGGCAACTTCAGCTTAACAGGTTCGCCCCGTTGCTTTTCATTGATAAGGTTCAGTAGCGTTTTAACAGAAGCTTCGCCCAGTTTTCCCAAGTCGAATTGTACGGTTTGCAAGCGCAGAGGGCAGGCTTCTGCTGCAATACTATTGTCAACGCCAACGACAGAAATCTCAGCGGGAACAGCAAATCCTTTTTGTGTCAGGGCTTTAATGGCGCCTACGGCCATGTTGTCGTTGCCGCACAGAAAAGCTGAGATATGTGTATTGGCTGCCAGAGCATGCATCGTACATGAATAGCCGCTTTCTATACTGAAGTCGCCATAAAGAATCAAGTCTTCTGTCACTTCGAGCTTGTGGCGGTGCATTCCATCCAGATAGCCATGAAAGCGCATCTTCATATCCTGTTGCTGTGTGTGTACGTTTACAAAAGCGATCCGCCGATGGCCAAGCTGATAAAGCATGTCAACGAGGGAAAACATTGAGCCGTAGTTGTCGAAGAAGATCGAATTTACATTTTCGTTGTCACAGTAATTATCCAAGGTCACAAAAGGGAAGGATTTTTCCGTAAGATAGTTGATGACTAAATCGGGCACTTGCCAGACAGAGAGGATCAAAACACCTATTGCCGAACGTCCCTCTACGTCGCAGCGAACTCTGTTGTAAAAGTCTTTATCATCTCCCGCACGGACGATACAAATCTGTAGCGTGTAACCTACTTCGTCCAAGTAGTCGTGTACCACCTGAATTACGGGCAATTGGTGTAGCCACGTTGTAGGGCTGATCGCGTGCTCAGAAAGAATGTACATAATAACGTTTTTGGATTTTCCAGAGGCTAACACGCGAGCGTTGACATTCGGAGTAAAACCCAAGTCGGAGATTGCCTTTTCGATGCGTTCACGGTTTTTCGTTTTAACGCAGCTGAAATTGTTCAAGTAGTTCGATACGGTTCCTATGGAAACACCTGCTTTTGCAGCTACATCTTTTAGCGTAACACTCATTTTTGTATTTTCCGTTCATCGTATTGAACCGCTTCAATTTCTTATATGCCAATTATAGCACAATATATTTGTTTGTCAACACTGAAATGCACAAAAACTTAAAAAGTGGTTCAAAATTCAAGAATTTTATAAAATAAGCACAATATTTAAAAATTAAAATAATGCAATATGTATAGTATGTGATGTAAGGCGATGGAACATCAAGCGAAAAGCTATAATTCCCCTGCTAAAGCACACGGAGCTTCAGCGTCGTTCCTCTTCGATAAGGCGCAATAACTCTGGATAAGCCAGATTCGTATCGCGGTAGGAGACGCCAAAATTGTTTTTCTGGTCGGGGTCGGCGCCGTTGCGCAACAGTATGCGCAAAATTTCCGTCGGGGTAGCCTGATTCGTGCGCATGATGGGGTTGTTTCCAAAGGCGTCTTTGGCATTGACGTCGGCCCCGTGGCGCAGAAGCAGCAGTATGACGTCCAGTTTCCGCTCCTGCACGGCGGCATGCAGCGCCGTATAGCCGTGATGATCCTGCGCGTTTATGTCAGCGCCATTTGCCAACAGCCACCGCGCGATCTCATATCGGCCATAGAAAGCGGCGTTGATGAGCAATGTCCTTCCGTCTCTGTCCGTATTCGCAAGGTCGGTGACCTCGGCTTCGATGCGGGCGATGAGTTCCCGCTCGGGGATCTCCGAACGCATCATGCGCAAGGCAATATCTTCAATTATCTTTCGCCCCTGCTGTTTCATGCAAGCCTCCGTTCGTAAAAAGGAACGCGGCCTTTTCGGCCGCGCCCCCAAATTTCTAAATGCTGTACGACGTGCGGGCGATGATCTGATCCTGATACATCCTGTCCAGCTGCACGAAGTGGCCGCTCCAACCCCAAACGCGCACGATGAGCTGGCGGTGCTTCTCCGGGTGCTTCTGCGCGTCGATGAGCGTGTCGCGGTCGACGGCGTTGAGTTGCAACTGATGCCCGCCCAGCTGGATGAACGTGCGCACCAGCTGCGCCACCTTCTTCGAACCCTCCTCGTTGCGGAACACGGTGTCGTGCAACTCCAGCGTCAGGGGGCCGCCGTTGATGGCGTCCGTCAACGCGGGCCGGGCAAAGGCGCGGATCACCGAGAGCGGGCCGGCATCCGAGAGCATCAGCGAGGGGGAGAAGTTCGCCGGCAAACGCTCGCCCTTGCGGCGGCCGTCGGCGGTCGCGCCCAGATGGTCGGCGTGCCACACGTAGTACATCGCCGAGCCGGTGCCGGCGCGGAAGATGCCCCCGCGCTCGTTGCGGATGCCCTTCAGCGAGGCGGCGAACGCTTCCAGCAGCCAGTCGGCCAGTTCGTCGCACTCCTCGTCGCGGCCCATCTTCGGGGCGCGCGTGCGCAGCGTGTGCAGAAGCTGCGCGTCCTCGCTAAAGTCCTCGTCCATGTCCCGGAGCAGCTGCGCGGGCGCGACGCTCTTTTCCTCGAACACGAACTTGCGCACCGCCGCCAGCGCGTCCACGGCGTTGGCCAGGCCGGTGCCGTGGATGCCGTAGTTATTGTACTTGGCCCCTTCGCTGATGTCGCGGCCGGTGGTCAGGCAGTCGCGCATCATTACGCTCTGCCACGGCGCGGGCTCGATGAAGATGTTCTTTACGCCGTCGGTGATCTCCCTGGCCTTGCGGTTCAAAACGTCCACGACGCGCTGCTTGAAGGCCTCAAAGTCCTTGGCAGTCTCCAGCCCTTCCTCGCAGGCCTGACGCACCACCTCCGCCAGCGGCATGGCGCCGATGTTGGGGATGTCCATGGCCACGCCGGGGATGATGAACTCCCAGCAGGCGGCCACGGTGTAGTCGCGCGCGTCCTCAAGGTCGTAACCCAGCTTGACAAGGCCGGGGATGACCACGTCGTCGTTGGCGTACTGCGGGAAACCCAGGCCCTGCTTGGTGAGTTTGGTGCAGTATTCGTACACTTCCAGCGGCGTATCCCTGTTGACGCGCAGGTTGATCTTCGGGTCGATGCGGCGCAGTTCCAGGCTGGCGGTGAGGCAGAGGACAGTCAGGTCGTTGCTGGCGTCCTTGCCGTCCCTGTCGCAGCCGCCCAGCATCAGGCTCTGACCGTTGTCGCCCTGCTGCATGCCGGTGTAGAGGTCGCTGTCGCGGTTAAAGGAAAGGAAGAACTCTTCGAGCAGATCCAGCGCCTCGTCGTGGCTCATGCCCCTGTCCAGATCGGCCTTCAGATAGGGCCACATGTACTGGTCAAAGCGCCCCACAGTGTTGTGGTAGACGTTCGAGGCCCAAAGCGCCAGATGCAGCATGCGCAGCATGCGCAGGGCATTGAGGAAATCTTTCGCGCCGTGGCGCATGGCCTCCTTCAGCCCTTCGCCGTCCGGCAGCGCCTCCGCGTAGCGGTCGGCAAAGGCGATCACCGCGTCGATGGTCTCGATGGCGGCCTCAAGGAAGTCCTTATCGCCGCGCCCTTCGGCAAGCGTCTGTTCCGCCCGCGCGCGGCGGGGCAGCAGGCCCTCGCGCAGAACGCCCTCGTAGTCGGAGGAAATGTTGCACACGCGGCCCTGCTCGTGGATGAAGTGGCCGGCGAAGATGCGCTCCTTCTCGCCCTCGACGTAGATGTCGGGGAATTCGGGAATGGTGCGGATGCCGGGGATGCGCTCATCCTCGCGCACATGGACGCGCTCGTTTTCCAAAAGCAGCTTCAGCCTGCGCGCGGCGCGCCTGCTCAGGGGCATGCCCTCGCGCTGTATCTGCGCGCGGATGCCTTCCAGCGCCTCTTCGTCCAGCGGGGCGCGCAGCGCCTTGTGCTCGCCCTCGACGATCCAGTTCAGCAACGCCTTTACTCTCTCTGTCATAATGCCACCGCCTTGATCCCGTATTTTTCAAAGATGGAAAGGTCCATGTTGGGTTCCCGCTCCGTGTCGAAGCTGGGTTTATACTCCTCGCCCAGCAGGCCGTATTTGGCGCCCGCCGAGCGGTTGTAGCGCAGAAGTTCCACGCGGTCGAGGTTCTTCGCCTCCGCCACCAGCCGCGCCGTGGCCTCGAGGTTCTCCCTCGAATCGTTCACCCCGGGGATGACCGGCACGCGGGCGCGGAAGGGCTTGCCGGAGCGGATGAGCGCGCGCAGGTTTGCGAGTATCTGCGCGTTGTCCACGCCCGTATAGCGCCTGTGCATATCGCCGTCCACCAGCTTTATGTCCATCATCACCAGGTCGAGCCGTTCCACCACGGATAAAAACACCTCGGCGCTGGCATAACCGCTGGTCTCGATGGCCTTGTGCACGTCCGGCAGCCGGTCGCACACGTCCTCGACAAATGCATGCTGCAAAAGCGCCTCGCCGCCGGAAAAGGTCACGCCGCCATCGTTCATGCGCAGTATGGGGGCGTTGCGCTGGATGCGCGCGGCCACCGCGCTGGCCTTCATCGGCGTTCCCGCAATCTGTATGGCGCGGCGCGGGCACACGGCAACGCATTTGCCGCACACCACGCACGCCTTCGGCCGCGGCGGCGTCCCTTCAAGCACGCCCTTTGCCGCCTGCGGGCACACGGCCATGCACTCGCCGCAGTTTACGCACAGGCTTTTCGTCACCGTGCGCTCCGGCCGGGGCTTTAATCCCTCCGGGTTGTGGCACCACTCGCAGCGCAGCGGGCAGCCCTTCAAAAACACCGCCATGCGGATGCCCGGGCCGTCGTACACGGCAAATTCCTCAATGTCAAATACGATGCCGGTCGTATCGCGCATGCCGCCAGCCTCCTCTTCTGTATACTATATACCCTTCCGCGCGCTTGACAAAACGGAGGAACCGTCTTATCATGGGACTGAACCTATCCGGAAGGAGCGACAACCATGCCTCCACAAAACGGAAAGCTCAAACTGCGGGACATCGCCCGCCTCACCGGGCACACGGTGGGCACGGTTTCCAAGGCCCTGCACGACAAGCCCGGCCTCGCGCCCAAAACGCGGGAATACATCCTCAAGGTCGCCCGGGAGAACGGCTACATCGGCAACGCCTTGGCCGGTTCCCTGCGCTCCGGCACCACGAAGACCGCCGCCATCATTCTGGGCGACATCGCCAACCCCCTCTTTTCCATCATGGCCAAGGGGCTGATCGCCGCGCTGGCGCGGGTCGGATACAGCGCCATCCTCTTAAACAGCGAAGAGGACAGTGAAGAGGAAGTCCGCGCCGTTACCACCGCCCTCTCCCGCAATGTGGACGGCGTGTTCCTCTGCCCTACGCAGCGGAGCATGGACGGCATAAAACTGCTCGAGCGCAACGGCACGCCCTGCGTGCTCATTGGCCGCCATTTTCAGGATGACGAATTGGACAGCGTCGTTTTCGACGACCTCAGCGGCGGTCGCATCGCCGCCCGCCACCTGCTCTCCCTCGGCCACCGCGATGTGCTCTTCCTCGCCGGGCCGGAATGCGTTTCCAGCGCCCGCGAGCGCCGCGAGGGCTTCATGGCGGAGATGCGGGAAGCCGGCGTGGATTGCGATCCCTCGCGCATCTGCGAGGTGCCCATCACCGCCGTCGCTACCGATCGCATCGAGGCGATCCTGCGCGAGGCGAAGGGGTACACCGCCGTGTGCGCCTTTTCAGACTACGTGGCCTGGCAGGTGCTTTACGCGCTTTCCGCCCGCGGCGTGCGCGTGCCCGAGGACGTCAGCGTCGTCGGATTTGACGACGTGCAATCCGAGATCCACCTGCCCGTGCCCCTGACCACCGTCGGTTGCGACAAGCGCGCCCTGGGTGAAAGGGCGGTGGAACTGCTCATGCGCCGCATCGCCGAGCCGGACGCGCCCGTTCGCCAGGTGCGGCTCGAGACTTATCTGGTCGAACACGACACCACCCGCCCGCGGGCATAGCCGCGCGTCCTGCAGACCGGCCGACATCCTGAGGCGGCCTCCTTTGCCGGGAGGCCGCCTTTTGTCAACGCCGCGGCGCGCTTAGATGTCGATGCGCGTGTAGCCGAGGTACTTGACCAGCGCTTCGTCGATGGCGCGCTCCCAGTCGCCAAAGGTGAAGGTGGTGTGGTGGCGGAAGCCGCCGTAGCAGATGTTCTGCAATTTGCGCTGGAGGGCATCCGAGCGCATCACGCCCGGCGTGCCAAAGTAGGCCGCCTCGATTTCGTCGGTGGTCACTTCGCCGGTGCTCATGTAGAACTGACACTCGCCGTTGTCCGTGCGGCCGCCGGCAAAGGTGATCAGGCCGGGCTTGATGCGGCCGACGTTCAGCCCCCAGGAGCAGTTTTCGCCCGAGGTCTTGACGAACATCTTGTGCTCCTCGATGTTGCCGGGGCCGGTCATCATGTCCACCGGCACGGGGCCGCAGTGGAAGAGTATGAGTTTGTTGGGGTCGGAGCCGTAGTTGTTGTTGAGGTCGCAGCAGGCCACGGAGCCCTGCGAGGCCGCGTGCAGCGCCGCCATGGGGTAGACGTTGGAAACGTCCGTTTCGCAGGCGGCGGGCACACCCATCATGTTCAGACAGCCGAGCAGCGAGCAGGGGGCGATGTGCAGTTCGTCCTGCAATTCCGTCCAGCAGCGCAGGGCCACGGCGCCGAGGCTGTTGTCGTCCACGAAGGTCTGCAAAGCCGCGCCCAGCCGCGCCAGCGTGCCCGCGGCGTAGTCGGGCGCGCCGTCGAAGCGCATGGCCGCGTGCAGGCGCTCGTCCCAGGCCTTCACCAGAGCGTCGCCGTCGTTCATTTTCTTATAGCGCGCCAGCAGGCCGGTCAGGTCGTAGCTCTCTACTTCCACGCCGCGCCTTTCCATGGCCACTTCGTCGTAGCGCACGCTCTTGAAAGCGGTGGTGCGGGCGCCAAACGCGCCCACGCGCAGATGGCGCATCTTCTTCACCACGCGGCAGATGGCGGCGAAATCGCGCAACTCGTTGTCAAAGTCCTCGCTCAGGGGATGCATCACAAACGGCTGGCCGGAAGTGAACTTGAAATCCATCTGCTTGAACACGCTGCAAAGGCCAAGCTTGCCGCAGAAGGCGTCGCGCCGGTTGGCGAAGTCCATCTTGCCGATCTCGTCCGGATAGGCCTGCACCAGCACCGGCACGTTGACGTCGCAAAGCGCCGCCTTGATGCCGTTCTCATCGCCGAAATTGGGCAGGGAGATGATCACGCCGTCGTATTCGCCATAATGTTCGTCGAGGAATTTGTGGTATTTCATGCCTTCCTGCGTGGTCTCCACCGCGCCGAAGCGGGTCAGGGACGGATCCATCGTCAAAAGCTCGATGCCCTGCCTGGCGGCCGCTTGCGCCATCTCCTTGCGGGCGTCCTCGAGAAACTCGCTGGGGAAAAATCCCCGGTTCGCCACCAAAAGCGCCATCTTCATGGAATACCTGCCTCCTTGTTTGTTAAAACTTCATATTTTATGCCTGTAGTCTAAAAAAGCGCCTCTCAAAAAACGTTTTCCAAACACTTCATTCCGCGATTATTCTATCACAAGGGGCCGGAGCCGTCAAGCGCAAAAGCGCGGAAACGCCCCTTTGCCGCAAAATTTTTACCCGCAGGCCGCAAAGTTTTGCCGCCGTGACACAGCTTTTCCTTGCCCGCGCGCGGCGAATATAGTATAATGGAAGGAACTGAAAGCCGGAGGGGGATTTGGCATGCGCGCGCAGGCAGCGGCGGTGAGCCGCGAACGCTACGAGGGCAAGGGCCCGCGTGGCCGCTTTTACGGGGGCGATACGCTGCTTTTGATGGACGAACTCCTGCGCCGCTACGCCGGCGAAGTCAAGCTTATCTACATGGATCCGCCCTTCCTCACCGGCGAACGCTTCATCATGCGCGCCCGCGTCGGCGCGGCGGACTGGAAGACGGGGAAAGGCTCGCTTTCGTTGCCCGCCTTCAGCGACGATATGGAGCCGGACGCCTACTATGCGATGATGCGCCGCGTGCTCGAAGGCTGCCACAGCCTCCTGCGCGAGGACGGCATGCTCTTTCTCCACTGCGATTTTCGCGCCTCGGCCCGCCTGCGCCTGATCCTGGATGACATCTTCGGCGAAAAGAACCTCCTCAACGAGATCGCCTGGGTCTACCACACCGGCGGCACGGCGCGGCGCTATTTCAGCCGCAAGCACGATACCATACTCTTTTACCGCAAGGGCCGCAAATACGACTTCAATATCGACGCCGTGCTCTGCCCGCCCACGGAGCCACGGCAGAACCACATGCGCCGCCACGTCGACCCCGATGGCCGCGTCTACCGCTCCATCCGCTCCGGCGGCCGCGTCTACACCTATTACGACGACGATCCCGTGCCGCCCACGGACGTGTGGGACGACGTCAGCCACCTGCAACAGCGCGATCCGCAGCGCACAGGATACGATACGCAAAAGCCCCTGGCGCTGCTTGAGCGCATCGTGCGTTGCGCCTCCCGCGAGGGCGAACTGGTCTTTGATCCTTTCGCCGGTTCGGGCACCACGCTCGAGGCCGCCTGCCGCCTCGGCCGCCGCTTCCTCGGCGTGGACAAGTGCCCGCTGGTGCCCAACATACTGCGCCGCCGCCTCGAGGGCGCCCCGTGGGAACTGCTCTGCGAGGGCGGTATGGAAGACGGCGTTTGCGAAGTGGACGTGCTGCGCGGCGTGGGCTTTTACCATTTCACGCTCCGCGATCTGCCCATGCCGTGGGAGATGCTCGACAACTGGGCGCTGGGTTATTTGCAGGGCGAGGAGATGCGCGTGCTCTCGCAGGCCGCGCGCACGAAAAAGCATCCCGAACTGCCGCGCGAACTGGAGGTGCCCGTCTACGACGGCGAGGTCGGCCTGCGCCTTTCCGACGTGCGCGGAAAAAGTTACTATTATAGAATTGTGTGCGAAAAGAATTAACAACATGGCTGTATAATAAATCGCATCAAGCTTTTGGAGGAAAGCAACATGGCAAAGATCACATTCGACACCGACGCCTGCAAGGGCTGCGGCCTTTGCGTGGGGGCATGTCCGCGGAAGCTGATCCAGCTTTCCACGCACATCAACAAGAAGGGCTACAACGCGGCCTACTGCACCGATGTTGACCAGTGCGTGGCCTGCGGCATGTGCTACCAGATGTGTCCGGACTGCGTCATTCGTGTGGAAAGGCAGGCATGAGTATGAACCGACAGATGATGAAGGGCAACGAGGCCATCGCGGAAGCCGCCGTGCAGGCCGGCTGCCGCTACTATTTCGGCTACCCCATCACGCCCCAGAGCGAGATCCCCGAGTATATGAGCAAGCGCCTGCCCGAGGTGGGCGGCACGTTCATCCAGGCCGAGAGCGAGATCGCGGCCATCAACATGGTCTACGGCGCGGCCGGCGCCGGCGCGCGCGCCATGACCAGCTCCTCCAGCCCGGGCGTGTCGCTCAAGCAGGAGGGCATCAGCTACATCGCCGGCGCCGAGCTTCCCTGCCTGATCGTCAACATCGTCCGCGGCGGCCCGGGCCTCGGCTCCATCCAGCCCGCCCAGTCGGACTATTATCAGGCCACCCGCGGCGGCGGACACGGCGACTACCGCATGCCCGTCTTTGCCCCCGCATCCGTGCAGGAGGCTGTGGAATTGACCATGAAGGCCTTCGACGTGGCCGACAAATACCGCACGCCCACCATGCTCCTGGGCGACGGCGCCATCGGCCAGATGATGGAGCCCGTGACCATGCCGGAGTACAAGCCCGCGGAGGTCGACAAGAGCTGGGCTGCCACCGGCTGGCATGAGGGTTGCGGCCGCGAGCGCGCCATCATCAACTCTTTGTACATCGAGCCCGACCGCCTCGAGGCGCTGGTGCGCAAACTGGAGGCCAAGTACAAGGCCATCGCCGAAAACGAGACGATGGTGGATCTTCAGTACATGGACGACGCCGAGTATGCCGTGGTCGCTTATGGCACCACCGCCCGCATCGCCCTTACCGCCGTGCGCAACGCCCGCAAGGAGGGCGTGAAGGCGGGCCTCATCCGTCCCATCACGGTCTGGCCCTTCCCGGAGAAGGCCATTTCTGACGCCGCCAAACACCTCAAGGGCGTTTTGACGGTGGAGATGTCCCTCGGCCAGATGGTCGACGACGTGCGCCTCGCCGTCAACGGCCAGTGCTCCGTGCGCTTCTTCGGCCGCACCGGCGGCATGATCCCCGGTGTGCGAGAGGTCTACGATCAACTGATGAGCATGAAGGAGGGATTGTAATGGCGACCGTCTTCGAGCGCCCCAAGTTCCTCACGGATACGCCGTTCCACTACTGCCCCGGCTGCACCCACGGCATCATCCACCGTCTGGTGGCCGAGGTGCTCTCGGAGAAGTTCAAACAGGAGGACGTCATTGGCGTCGCCCCGGTCGGCTGCGCCGTGTTTGCCTATAACTACTTCAACTGCGATATGTACGAGGCCGCTCATGGCCGCGCCCCGGCGGTGGCCACCGGTGCCAAGCGCGTGCATCCGGACAAGATCGTCTTCACCTATCAGGGCGACGGCGATTTGGCCTCCATCGGCACCGCCGAGATCGTCCACGCCGCCACCCGCGGCGAGAAGATCACCGTCATCTTCATCAACAACGGCATCTACGGCATGACCGGCGGCCAGATGGCCCCGACCACGCTCATCGGCGAAAAGACCACCACCTCGCCCTATGGCCGCACGGCCGAGCGCAACGGCAACCCCATCCGCATCTGCGAGATGCTCTCCACGCTCGACGGCCCCAGCTTCATCGCCCGCGTCAGCGTGCACGACGTCAAGAACGTCCTGAACGCCAAAAAGGTCATCGCCAAGGCGTTCGAGCATCAGGCCGAAGGCAAGGGCCTTTCGCTGGTCGAAGTGCTCTCCACCTGCCCGACCAACTGGGGTCGCAGCCCGCAGGAAGCGATGAAGTTCGTTGCCGAGCGCATGATCCCGGCATATCCTCTGGGCATTTTCAAGGAGGTCTGAAGCATGAATCTGCAAATGATTTTTGCCGGTTTCGGCGGCCAGGGCGTGCTGCTCATGGGCCAGTTGATCGCCTATGCGGGCATGGTGATGGGCAAGGAAGTTTCCTGGATGCCCTCCTACGGCCCGGAAATGCGCGGCGGCAGCGCCAACTGCTCGGTAGTCGTCTCCGACGAGCCGGTCGGCTCTCCCCGCGTGGAGGATGCCGACGTGGTTGTCGCCATGAACAAGCCCTCGCTGGCGGTGTTTGAAAAGAGCGTCGTCCCCGGCGGCCTGCTCATCTACAACAGTTCCCTGATCGATGTAAAGCCCACCCGCACCGACATCCGCGTGGCGGCCATCCCCGCCAACGACATCGCGGCGGAGCTGGGCAGCGCCAAGGTGACCAACATGGTCATGCTCGGCGCCGTGGCAGAGCTCACCGGCGACTTTACGGCAGAAGAGCTGGTGGACGCCATGCGCCACAAGTTCGGCCCCTCCAAGGAACACATGATGCCCAAGAACCGCGAGGCTATTGAGCGCGGCATGGCGGCTGCGAAGGGCTGAGAAAATGCTTTTGTCCATCGGCGATATCGTCAAAATGAAAAAGGCGCATCCCTGCGGGAGCGATCTGTGGAAGATCACCTTCGTGGGCTCGGATATCAAGATGCGCTGCGAGGGTTGCGGAAGGGTCGTCATGTTGGAACGTCCTGTGTTTGAAAAACGGGTGCGGCGCATCGAGCGCGCCGCATCCGACCCTTGCGGTGCGGAGGCTGAGCAATGAAGCGTGCTCTTTCATGGTGCGCCTGGATCGTAGGCGCGTTGGTGGTAGGCTATCTCTTGCGCACATACGTGGTCGGCACGGCGCGCGTGGTCGGCAGTTCCATGGAGCCGACGCTGAACAGTTCAGATATCGTGGTGGTCACCAAGTTCGATTACTGGTTCTCCGGCCCGGAGCGCGGCGACGTCACGCTCTGCCGCCTGCCGGAACACAGCGAGTCGGAAACGTACTTAAAGCGCGTGGCCGCCGTGCCCGGCGATACCTACGCCATCCGCGGCGGCGTCGCCTACCTGAACGGGGAGGCGACGGACGAACCCTACGCCACCGGCACGGAAGATTGCGAGGATTTTGAGATCACGCTGGCGGAAAACGAATATCTCGTTCTGGGCGACAACCGTCTGGAGAGTTATGACAGCCGCGCCGCGGACGTCGGCGTGCTCTCCCGCTCGGATTTTATCGGCCGCGCCCGCCTCAAGGTGTGGCCGCTGGAACAGTTTTTTCGTCCCATTTATTGATGGAAGCGAGGCTTTGCAAGTGAACGACGATATCCGCAGGGAAGAGGAATTGGCGGACGCGCCGGAGACGGAGGTTTCCCAGGCCGCGCCGGAAGCGCCCGAAGAAGCCGAAAAGGACGCGGGCAAGGCGGAAAAGCCGAAGAAGTCCGTGGGCCGGGAGATCCGCGAATGGGTGGTCGCCCTGGCCGCGGCGGTGCTCATCGCCCTGCTCATCCGCACCTTCCTGTTCACGCTCATCCGCGTGGACGGCCATTCCATGGATGATACGCTGCACAACAACGAGCGTCTCTTCGTCTCCGTGCTCGATGTGCGCCTCTCGGGCGTGGAGCGCGGCGACGTGGTCATCTGCCACTATCCGAACCGCACCTCCCCGGGGCTGTTCGGCATCGAGACGCAGACGAACTTCGTCAAGCGCGTGCGCGGCGTGCCCGGCGACGTGGTGGAGCGCAAAAACAACGTCACCTACATCAACGGCGAGGCCATCGACCCGGATAACGAGATTCGCTCGCTCATCTACTACCCCGACGGCCATCCCGACGATTATGGCCCCTATACGCTGGGCGAGGACGAGTACTTCGTTGTCGGCGACAATGTCTACAACAGCCACGATTCCCGCGACTGGAACGACAGCGACCCCACCGGCGACGTCGGCCCCATCACCGGCGATATGATCGTCGGCCGCGCCCGCTTCGTCTTCTGGCCGCTGAGCGAGATCCGCTCCATCGACTGATATGAACAAGCGAAAAAAGCAGTTAGCGCGCATTCTTGCCCTGCTTCTGGCGGTCCTGCTGGTGCTGGGCACGATCGCGTCCATCGTCTTTGGTCACGCCCACGGCGAGGAAACGGCCACGCGGGACGAGATCGCGCTGGAATTGGAGTTTTTCGAAGAGGAACAGGCGCTGCAGATTCGGCAGCGCCTGCGCTATACCAACCGCACGGGGAAGCATCTCGACCGCGTGGAGTTCTCCGTTTACGCCAATATGTTCCGCCGCGTCACGGCGCTGATGTATGAGGCCGACGTCTGGCAGGATGTCTTTCCAGCGGGCAACACCCCCGGCGGCGTCGAGTTTTCGCGCATACTGGCCGATGGCCGGTCCGCCGATTGGGGCATGATGGGCGAAGAAGAACTGTTTTTGCGCGTCGCCTGTGACCTTGCCGACGGCCAGACATGCGAGTTCACCTTTGAATACACGCTGCTGCTCACGCAGAACGCCGCATCGCTGGGCGTGGGCGCGATGGGCTGGCGGCTGCGCGGCTTCTACATCCAGCCGCTCAAATACGAATACGGCGAATTCGTCGCCCCTGCGCCGCTGCAACACGCCAACTACGTCTACGCCGACCGCGCCGACTACGCGCTGACCGTCATTTTGCCGGAACGCTACCTCCTGGCCGGGCCCGGCGAGATCACCTCCGTGGACAACGGCGACGGCACGCGCACATGGACGCTCGCGGCGGACAACATCCGCGAACTGTGCCTGAGCGTCGGCATGCGCTGGCGCGAATACAGCGCTGAGACGGCCTCCGGCACGCGCCTGCACCTGCTGGCGAACGCTCGCGACGCGCAAAAGACGCTGGATACGGCGTTGGAAACGCTGGAGGTCTATGAAAGCTGGTTCGGCCCCCTGGACGGGGACGTGACCATCGCCCAGAGCGACTACGCGCTGGGAACGCTCTCGCTGCCCGGCATTCTCTGGGCAAACGAGGCCGCGCTTTCCGACGCCATGGCGCTGCGAGGGGCGCTGGCCAGGCAGTTCTTTGGCTACGGCGCCTATCCAATGCCCACGGAGGACGCCTGGCTCGCCGATTCCGTCAGTGCCTACGCCGCCTGCCTCGCGCTGAAGGAGGCGGAGGGGGAGAGCGCTTTCCTCGAATACCTCAACGGCGAGATCCTCCCCGAAGCGCAGTATACGCTGCCTGGCGGCGTGGAAGTCACTTCCTCCGCGGCCATACTCACCGCCGCAGAATACGAAAGCCTCATCCTCGGCCGCGGTGCGCTGGTCATGCACGAGACTTGCGCCGCCATGGGCGAGGAAACGTTCCTTGCCGCCCTGCGCCTCTTTTATCAGCGCGGGCTCGCCATGGACGTGGTGGGGGAATACGACTTTGTCGACGCTCTGGACGACGCCAGCGGCGGCGATTGGGAGGCGTTTCTCACCGACTGGCTGTTCAACGTGGCCGACTACTATGTGGAGAGCTACACGTTGGACAGCATCGAATAAAAAACTTCGGTCTGTTTTATATGCGGTACATACAAAAACAGATCGAAGTTTGCAAAAAACCGAACTTAATTCTTTCCGAACCGCTCGTCCACATGGCGGCGGATGCAATCAAAGCTTTCCTGACTGATGACGTGTTCGATGCGGCAGGCGTCCTCGGCGGCCGTCTCCGCGCCCACGCCAAGGCCCACCAGCCAGTCAGTGATGAGCAGGTGGCGCTCCAGCACTTTTTCCGCCTCGGCGAGTCCCTCGGGCGTGAGCCTCAGGAAGCCGTGTTCATCGGTGGTCACCAGCCCCAGGCTGCGCAGATTGGCCATGGCCACGGACACGCTGGGCCGGGAAAAGTTCAGATGGTTGGCCACGTCCACGGAGCGGACATAGCCGTGCTTTTTTTGCAGCATGAGAATGGCTTCCAGGTAATTCTCCCTCGATTCCTGCACGCGCATGCTGTTCGCCTCCCATAACAACGTATCCCCTATATCATAGAGCATCAAAGCCCCGCTGTCAAGTGCGGGCACAGGAGGTCAGGATGGAACAGAGACTCGCAGGGCCAAAATTGAAGGTATGGCAGGGCTGTTTGCTGGTGCTGCTGGTGGCGGTATTCCTCTTCGCGGCGCAGTTCGTGCTCACGTTTTTGCAGTACGCGCTGACGTATTTCCGCATATTGGACGGCCAGACCGCCTACACCATCGCTTCGGTGGCCTACTGGCTGCTGGGCGGCCTGTTGGGCCTGAAATTCCTGCGCGATTATGTGCAGAACTTCCTCTATACGGCCAATACCAAGCAGTTGCAGGTCGAGCGCATTTACGGCCCGGGGCGCCCCCGCTTTATGGAGGACGTCTACTTCAGCCGCCTCAAGGCGCTGGGCGAGGTCGAGGAAATCAAAAAGCGTTTCCCCGGCGCCAAGGTGCAGCGGGCTACGCTGCGCCGCGCCACGCTCCCCGTCAAGGCCGTGGCCTACGATTCCACCGAGGGCATGAAGATACTGCTTATCCAGCCCAATGAGGAATTGTGGGCGCATCTGCATGCCGCGTTGCGGGAAAAGAAGTAAGGAAAAAGAAGCAGGAACGGGAGAAAACGCGCCGCCTCGGGGCTGCCGAAGCCCGCGGAGCGGCGCGTTTTCGCGCGGCAAAGCGGCCGCGTTTCTCACACGTCCCCGGCCTGACGGTGCTGCGATTTTTCCGCGCTGAAGCCCTCGGGATAGCGCTTTTTCAGCTTGTCGATGTTGCGCTCGAGCACCTCGTCCAGGTCGATGCCCAGCGCTGTGGCGGTCTCGGCCAGATACCAGGCCACGTCGCCCAGTTCCTTGATGAGCCCCTCGCGGTCGAGTTCATGCCCCTGCGCCAGGTGTTTTTTAACGATGTCGATGGCCTCGCCCGCCTCGCCGCACAGCCCCATCACGCCGTTGATGAGTACGTCGCGCCCGCGCAGGGCGGGGTTCATCGTCCGCGCCGCCAGTTTCTGATACTCGTTGCCGGTCATAGCGTTTCCTCTCTTTTCACAAGTTCACAAAGGCCGCTCCCCACACGACGCGGGAAGCGGCCTGCGCTTTTTTCGTTACTTGGCGAACTCCACCGCGCGGGTCTCGCGGATGACGTTGACCTTGATCTGGCCGGGATACTCCATCTCGCTCTCGATGCGCTTGACGATCTCCTTGGCCAGCACCAGCGTGCCGGCGTCGTTGACGTCGTCGGGCTTGACGATGATGCGGATCTCGCGGCCGGACTGGATGGCGTAGCAGGTCTCCACGCCCTCGAAGGAATAGGCGATGGATTCGAGTTTCTCCAGGCGCTTGATGTAGTTCTCCAGCGATTCGCGGCGCGCGCCGGGGCGGGCGGCGGAGATGGCGTCCGCGGCCTGCACGAGCACGGCCTCGACCGACTGGGCCTCCACGTCGCCGTGGTGGGCCATGATGCAGTTGACCACCTGATCGTTCTCGCGGAACTTCTTGGCCAATTCCGCGCCGATGGTCACGTGCGTGCCCTCCACCTCGTGGTCGATGGCCTTGCCGATGTCGTGCAAAAGGCCGGCACGCTTGGCAAGCTGCACGTCCGCGCCCAGTTCCGCGGCCATGATGCCGGCCAGATGGCTGACCTCGATGGAGTGGCGGAGCACGTTCTGGCCGTAGCTGGTGCGGTAGCGCATGCGGCCCAGCAATTTGACCAGTTCGGGGTGGATGCTGTGCAGGTTCGTCTCAAACACGGCCTGCTCGCCGGCTTCGCGGATCTGCTGATCCACTTCGCGGCGGGCCTTTTCCACCATTTCCTCGATGCGGGCGGGGTGGATGCGGCCGTCCATGATCAATTTCTCCAGCGCGATGCGGGCGATCTCGCGGCGTACCGGATCGAAGGCGGAGATGATCACGGCCTCGGGCGTGTCGTCGATGATGAGGTCGACGCCGGTCGCCGTTTCAAGGGTGCGGATGTTGCGGCCCTCGCGGCCGATGATGCGGCCCTTCATGTCGTCGTTGGGCAGCGCCACCACGGATACGGTGGTTTCGGCCACGTGGTCGGCGGCGCATTTCTGAATGGCCAGGGAGATGATGTTGCGGGCCTTCTTGTCGGCCTCTTCCTTGGCCCGGGATTCGATCTCGCGCACCATGACGGCTGCGTCATGGTAGGCGTCCTTCTGGATGCGGCTGATGAGGATGTTCTTGGCATCCTCCATGGTCATGTTGGCGATGCGTTCGAGTTCCTGCTGCTGCTGCTCATGCAGCTGCTGCGCTTCCTGCTCTATGCGCTCAGCGTCCTTGTACTTGGCGTTGAGCTGTTCTTCGCGCGCTTCGAGGTGATCGGCCTTCTTGTCCAGCTGTTCCTCGCGCTGCGTCATGCGGCGCTCCATGCGCCCCACTTCGCTGCGCCGGTCGCGGACTTCCTTGTCCAGATCGCTCTTTAAGCGAATAATCTCCTCTTTCGCCTCCAGAACGGCCTCCTTTTTCTTCTCCTCGGCCTTGCGCGTCGCTTCCTCGAGCATGTTGCGGGCAAATTCTTCCGTCTGCCCGATCTTCTTTTCCATCGCATTCTTGCGGTAGAAGTAGCCTACCGCCAAGCCAACCGCCAGCGCAACCACCGCGACGATTGCATAAAACAAGCGCCAGTCCCTCCTTTTCCAAAATTTGATCTCACTGTCAAATCGGCAAGGCCTGAGCGCTTGAAAAGCGTTTATATATCTGTCGACAGTTTCCGTCCCCGGATACCACGATGAAAAGCCGCGTTCGCGGCGGAGGATCTATCGTCAGCAAGCGGCCAATGCCGTGAGCTTACGTATGTGCATACGCAGTCTTCCTATCTATTTTATTCGCTTGGAAGCTTGCTGTCAAGCGTGGAACGCGAAAACCTGTCCACACAAATATGACGAAAAGTTTATTTTTGTGCGTACTGGCGGGCGCGGCGTTCGGCCTCAAAGACGAAATAGCCGTCGATCTGTTGCACGCGCGCACCGCCGAAAACGCTTTTGAGTTTGTTGAGATACCACGTGCGCCGCTTGGTGACCATGAACAGCTTCCCGCCGATTTCCAGGCGGTTGAAGCTTTTGAGGATGAGGCGCTTGGCCACGGAAAAATCCGTCTGATAGGGGGGATTCAGGAGAATGCGGTCAAAGGCGCGGTCGGGCACGGCCTCCAGCGCGTCGCCCGTATAGACGCGCACGCCCTCCACGCCGTTTTTGCGCGCGTTTCTGCGCGCCAGCGCCGTGGCGCGGGGGTCGATGTCGGTCATCACCACGTTTTCCGCCCCGCAGACAAGCGCCGCGTACACGCCCGCCAGCCCCCAGCCGCAGCCCAGATCCAGCACGCGCTGCCCCGGCGCAAGATCCGCGCAGGCGAGCATAGCCAGCGTGCCGCGATCGGCATGCGCGGGGGAAAAGAGCCCCGCCGCGGTTTCAAATTCCATCGTCGAGCCGCCCAGAGACACCGTCAATGCCATGCGCTTCGCCTCCTGCTTCCATTATAAACGAGGCGGACGGCAAAAGGCAAGCCGGGGCGCGGAAACTTTATATAATTGGCCTTGACAGGCCGGCGCATTTCGTCTATACTGTAAAGGCTGTATATTGGGAATGTCCGCTTTTTCCGCGCAGCTTTTTCCGCGCAAAAGCGTATGACATATTAATTTCGATCAAAGGAGTTGTTCCCCATGAAGCGTACTTTCCAGCCCAAAACGCGTCAGAGAGCCAAGGTGCACGGCTTCCGCGCCCGCATGAAGACCAAGGCCGGCCGCCGCGTGCTCAAGGCCCGCCGTCTGCGCGGCCGCAAGACGCTCAGCGCCTGAGCGCCGTGACCGCGCAGGAAAGGCCCGCCCCATCGCAGAGCCTGCGCTTTCCCCGCAGGTTTCGCCTGGGGCGCAGCCGCAATTACCGGTATGTCTACCGCAAGGGCAAGAGTTTTGCCTCGCGCAGCCTCGTGCTCGTCTACCTGCGCGGAAAAGACCTGAAGATCGGCTTTTCCGTCTCCTCCAAGGTCGGAAACGCCGTCACGCGCAACCGCGTGCGCCGCTGTTTGCGGGAAGACGCGCGCATGTTGCGCCCGCGCCTGAAAAAAGGCAAGTATATCTTTGTGGCTCGCGTGGCCGCCGCCCGCTGCGCCCATGAGGCGCTGGCGCGCGAGATGTACGCCCTGCTTTTGCGCGCGCAGCTGCTCAAAGAAGAAGGCGAAGCATGAAAACGCTGCCGAAGCGGGCGCTTCTGGCGCTCATCCGCTTCTATCGCCGACAGATCTCGCCGGCGACGCCGCCCTCGTGTCGCTTTATTCCCACGTGCTCCGAGTACGCGCTCGAGGCCGTGCAGAAATACGGCGCGCTCAAGGGCGGGTATCTCGCCGTGCGCCGCATCCTCAAGTGCCATCCCTTTCACAAGGGCGGCTATGACCCCGTGCCGTAGGCTGACGGCCGTCGCGTAGGGCCTTTTGCCCTTGCGCGGGCGTCGTCTTTTTGCATGCGGGGCGTGGACGCGGCTCCCACCCATCCGATCGCCAGGAGGTCTTTTGCTCAAATGGGAGGCATCAACGGATTTTTCATCTCCATCCTGCAGGGCATCCACTCGTTCGTAGGCAACTACGGCTGGTCGGTCGTCCTGTTCACGCTTCTGATCCGCTTTGTGCTTTTGCCGCTGGATATCAAGCAGCGCAAGAGCATGCGCGCCATGCAGCGCATACAGCCCATGCAGATGGAACTTCAGCGCAAGTATGGGCGCGATCAGGAGAAGTACAACAAAAAGCTGCAGGAGCTTTATCGCAAGGAAAACGTCAAGCCGCTGGCCGGCTGTTTGCCGATGCTGATCTCCCTCCCGCTTTTGTTCATCATGTTCTCCGCCATGCGCAACCTCGCCAGCGAGCAGAGCGCGCGGATGCTGCTCAACCTTGTGCAGAGCATGCCCGCTCTTGGCGATGGCACCAGCCTGCAGGCGGCGCTTTCCGCCATTCAGATCGACTTAAGCGGCCTGTCCATCACCCCGGAGCAGCTTGACGCCATCCTTCAGGGTCTGACGCTCTCCGCCGAGCAGGTGCAGGCGGTGACAGACCTTGCCACCGTGGCGCTCTCGCCCTCGCAGATCACCACGCTCACGGGTCTGCTCACCAGCGAGCAGGCGGTGCTCATCAATGAGCAGATGGAACTGTTCCTCAGCGGCATCACGCTCACCGCCCAGCAGGCGCAAACCGTCGCTTCCGGCATCGAGTTGGAAAGCTGGCTGTGGATCAAGAACGTCTTTAACCCCGATTCGTTCATGAACAGCATACTGCCCGCGGCCCGCGCCGTTACGCAGGACAATGCGTCTATCCTCACCAGCTTGCAGCTGACGCCCATCAGTGGCTCCGAGGTGCTCACGGAGGAAAACCTGCAGATCATCGCCAGCTTCCTCAAGACGCCGGCCTATGCCAGCATCGCCCAGGCGATGGGCGCGGACAACTTTATCCGCATCCCGCTCAACCTGGTGTTCTTCTCGCCGACGCTGACGCTGCCCACGTCCTTTGAGGCGCTTTTCAGCAGCGCCAACGGCCTGTTCATCCTGCCGCTGTTCGCCGCGCTCAGCCAGGTGTTTATGACCAAGGTGCTCACGCCAAAGCAGAAGAACGAGAACGCGGACGCCGCGGCCGCCGCGCAGCAGAACCCGATGAACGGCGCCTTTATGAAGTGGTTCATGCCGCTTCTGTCCCTGTGGTGGTGCGCCGGCTACAACGCCGCGTTCGCCATCTACTGGTGCGCCGTCAACGTCATCCAGATCGCGCAGAGCTTCTTTATCAACCTCTACTTTGAGCGCAAGGATCGCAAGGCCGCCGAGGCCGCGCAGATCGCCGAGAAGTAGTCCGTACAGCGGGGCGGCAGAGCCTGCGCCTGTCCCGCTTGACCATCGTAAGGAGGCAATCCCTTGAAATCCATCGAATCCAGCGGAAAGACCGTCAAGGACGCCATCAATCAGGGCGCCAAAGAGCTCGGCTGCGACCCGAGCGATCTTGAGATCGAAGTTCTGGAGATGGGCAGCCCCGGCCTTTTCGGCATGTTTGGCCGTCTGGCGCGGGTCAAGCTCACCCTCAAGGAAGCCGAGGATGAATTCGAGATCGACATCCCGGAAATGACCATCGACCAGCCCGCGCAAAAGGCCGCCCGCTCGCGCCGTCGCGAAGAAAAGCCCAAGGCCAAGAGTGCGCCCGCCCCCCAGGAGGCCGCGCAGGAGCAGCCGGCGGAGAAGGAGAAGTCCTCCCGCAAGTCGCGCTCCCGCGCCCGCAAGGAGAGCGAGTCCGCTCCGGTCGAGGTGGAAACGCCCGTCGCGCCCGCCGAGCCGGAAGCCCCGTTCGTCGAAACCGCCTATGAGGATCTCACCGACGACGCCAAGCGCGCCATGGAGTTCCTCTCCGGCATGATCGAGCGCATGGGGGTCGAGGCGGAACTGAAGGCCTGTGAAACGCCTGAACAGCTGCGCGTGCAGCTCTTTGGCGAGAACATGAGCATACTCATCGGCCGCCGCGGCGAAACGCTCGACGCTTTGCAGTATCTCACCAGCCTCAACGTCAACCGCGGCCGCGAGGAATACCTGCGCGTGTCGCTCGATACGGAGAACTACCGCGCCAAGCGCGAGGAAGCGCTGCGCAAACTGGCCGCGCGCATGGCCAACCGCTGCCGCAAGACCGGCAAGCGCGTGGCGCTGGAGCCGATGAACCCCTACGAGCGCCGCATCCTCCATTCCGCGCTGCAGGCCGACCCCACCGTTACCACCCACTCCGAGGGCGAGGAGCCCTATCGCCGCGTGATCATCACGCTGAAGTAAGGCGCCCGCAAAAACGCCATCCCTCCCAACGGCATATGCTGCCGGGGGAGGGATGTTTTATGAAAAGATTCTTCGCGGCGCTTCTGGCGCTCGCGCTGCTCTGCGTTCCGGCGCTGGCCTTTGGGCCGGCGGGGGAGACGGTGCACGGCATCGACGTGAGCGTCTATCAGGGCAGCGTCGATTTTTCCCGCGTGGCACAGAGCGGCGTGCGCATGGTCTATATACGCTCTACGCTGGGCTTTTCCTACGTCGATCCCACGCACGAGCGCAATGCCGATGGCGCGCGCGCGGCGGGGCTGGAGTTTGGCTTTTACCATTTCTGCACCGCCTCCACCACCGACGAAGCCGTGCGCCAGGCGCGCTTCTTCGCCCAGACCATCGCCCGCTACGATTATGGGCTCAAGCCGGTGCTGGAGCTTTCGCCCGCGCGGGCCTTGAGCCGCACGGAGACAACCGATGTGGCGCTGGCCTTTTTGCAGGAAGTGGAGCGGCTCACGGGCCGCGAGCCGGCCATCTACTGTTCCGCCTCCACGCCGCGCGAGGATTACGACAGCCGCCTGGCCCCTTACAGCCTCTGGGTGGCGCAGTACGGCGCGCGCGAGCCGGAGAGCAACGATATCTGGCCCACCTGGGCCGGCTGGCAATACAGCGAGCGCGGCCGCGTGGACGGCATCGAGGGCAATGTCGATCTCGACCTCTTTACCGCGGAGATGCGCGCGGAACCTGAGCCGACAAAGAGCGCCGGCCCCACCGCCGCGCCCACGCCCAGCCCCGCGCCGACCGCGACGTGCGCGCCGACCGCCACCGCCGCCACGGGCGAGGCCAACGCCTATGTGGTGCAGGAGGGCGACACGCTCACGCGCATCGCGCAGATGTTCGGCACCACCGTCGAAGCCCTGACGGCGTTGAACGGCCTTGCCGATCCATCGCTGATCTACGTCGGCCAGATCCTCTACTATCGCTGAATGCTGCCCGCCGCCTGCATGGCGGCGGGCCCAGAGCGCTGACAAAGCCCACAAACGCAAAAATCGCTCTGATAAAATAGAAATCAGAGGCGATTTTTGCTTCCGGCGTCAGCTGCACTTGCATCCTGCGGTCACTTACGTCTATGTAAGCTCCCTTGGATGCAAGTTTGCTTCCTTGGCTTGCGGGCTTTCTCAACGCTCTGCCAGTCTGTTGACTTTGTCAACATCCTGTGCCCGCCGCCTGCATGGCGGCGGGCCTTTCCACATGGCGGCTTGCCTTGCGCGTCCGTGTTTGCCCATGCGCGCAGAGGCTTTACAGAAGCTTCTCGTATGCGATTTTGACGCTGTTGTCAAACCAGATCGTCCCGCAGTAAGTGAAGCCATTTTTGGTCAGCAGATGTTTCATCACTTCGTTGTTTTCATCGGTGTCGATGCGAAAGCTCTCCATCCGGCGGCGCTTCATCAGATCTCCGGCGAGTTGGATGGCAATCGTCGCCGCTCCCTTTCCCCTGGAACTCTTGCCCATTGCGAGGCGGTGAAGGACTCCATAGGCGCGGGCGTCGCTGAGCCAGTGTCCGTCAAGGCCGTCATACGCCGGTTCGCCATCAAAATCAATGCACATGTAGGCAAGGGGGCGTTCGCCGGCCATCAAAAAGTAGCCGTTCCCCTTGGCGATGTCCGCTTTGATCGTGTCTGCGCTCGGGTATCCGTTTTGCCATTGATCTACGCCCATGCTTCTCAGAAATGCCTTCGCCTCATCAATGAAGGCGATGGCGACAGACGCTTCATTCGCCGCAACGGCTTTCAGTGAATATTGTTCCCCATTACACATCACAGTTTCCCTCGCTTTCCGAAAAATGCCTCGGGTCCGCTCTCTTCTGCGCTTTGTTCATCTCAGAGGGCACAAAAATGCTGGCAGGCTCTTCGAGAGCTTCCCTTTTCCTCGAAAGTATGATATAATGCACATATCGGACGGCATACTTCATGCAATATATGATACGATATGTTCGATATATTGTCAAGCGGGAGAGGATAAGTTTTTGGAAGAGATTAACGCATTGTTTTCCATGAACCTGAAGCGCCTGCGCGCGACGCGGCGCATGAGTCTGGATGAGGTATCGCGGCTTTCCGGCGTAAGCAAGAGTATGCTGGGGCAGATCGAGCGCGGTGAGGTCAACCCCACGATTTCGACCGTGTGGAAGATCGCCTGCGGTCTGAATGTGCCTTACAGTGAACTGCTCAGTCGCCCGCAGGTCGAGCGCGAGGCGTTGAACATCGCGGATATACGCCCCGTGCTGGAGGACGAAGGCCGCTATCGCAACTATCTGCTCTTCCCGCAGGAAGTGGGCCGTCGCTTCGAGGTGCTTTATATCGAGATCGACGCTGGGGGAGCGTTGGAGGCGGCGGCGCATCCGCGCGGCACGCAGGAGTTTATCACCGTCTTTTCCGGCGCGCTGCGCGTGCGCGTGGACGGCGTGGAACTCCTTGCGCCAGAGGGCGGCGCGCTGCGCTTTGCAGCCGATCGCCCTCACCGCTATGAAAGCGTGGGTACAGGCCTGTGCCGCCTGAGCATGGTTATCCACTATCCGGCTTGAACGCGCCGTAACGCGCTGAAAACAGTTGCTTGCAAAAGATTTACATTTCAAAGGCGCATCTTGACAGCATATGGCAAATATGCTATGCTTAAAGATAACCGCTGGGAGGTATACTTATGCAGAAAGAGCTGCTTTACGCTCCCGTATACGTCGCCCCTACGCAGGAGGAGCTGCGTTCGATGTTGGGCGGCGCGTATGCGGGTTGCAAGGCCATCCGCGATTTTACGCAGGCCAATTATAAGGTTGAGGAGCGCTGGCGCTATTCCGACAAGCGCGACGCCTTTGACTGCCTTATTTACGATGGGGACAAGCGCCTGTGCTCGCTGCACCTGCGCGAAGGCCGGCTGTCGTTTCTGGTGATGTTTTCTCAGGACGAGTGCGCGGCCATCGCTTCGCGCCCGGAAACGCTTCGCCCCGCCGTGCGCGCTTACTATGAGGCCGCGCACGTCGAAGAGGGCGTGCGCTGGGTGCGCGTGCCCCAACAGGAAAACGCTACGCTGGAGGACATCTACTCCCTCATCCGCCTCAAGGCGGAATTGACGGGAATGGAGAATATTTCACCACAAAACACTTCGGAGATGATGGAAAAATGAGCGAATCCTGCAACCACGACTGCGGCTCCTGTTCCGCCGATTGCGCCAGCCGTACCGAGAGCTTCCGCGCCGAGCAGAACGAGCACAGCAACGTCAAAAAAGTCATCGGCGTCGTCAGCGGCAAGGGCGGCGTGGGCAAATCGCTGGTCACGTCGCTGCTGGCGGTCAGCGCCCGCCGCCGCGGCTATGAAACCGCCATACTCGACGCCGATATCACCGGGCCTTCCATCCCCAAGGCCTTCAATGTCCATACCCAGCTGATGGGCACGGACGACGGCGTCATCCCCGCCCAGAGCAGGACGGGCATCCGCGTCGTCAGCCTCAACCTGCTCCTGGAAAACGAGACGGATCCCGTCGTCTGGCGCGGCCCGATCATCGCCGGCACGGTCAAGCAGTTCTGGACGGACGTCATGTGGGGCGACGTGGACTACATGTTCGTCGATATGCCTCCGGGAACGGGCGATGTGCCCCTCACCGTCTTCCAGTCCCTGCCGGTGGACGGCGTCATACTCGTCACCTCCCCGCAGGAGCTGGTCGAGATGATCGTCAAAAAGGCCGCCCGCATGGCGGAGATGATGAACGTGCCGGTGCTGGGCCTGGTGGGGAACATGTCCGGTTTCCAGTGCGATCAGTGCGGCAAGGTGCACGACATCTTTGGCGCCAGCCATGCCGAGGACGTCGCCAAGGATATGGGCATCCCCGTCTGCGCGCGCCTGCCCATCAACCCCAAGCTCGCCGCCGCCTGCGACAAGGGCATGATTGAGCTCTTCGACGGCAACTGGCTCGATCCCATCGTCGACGCCATTTGCGGCGCGGACAAGTAAATACGCAAAACAGACCAAAGTATAACAAAACGCGAAGCGGAACAGACCCGCTTCGCGTTTTGTTGTTCATGGGGGGATCATCTTGAAAAGCGCGGGAAGAAGCGTCACTGGGTGATTTTTTGCCACACAAAAAGTGTGTTGTTTGTTAACAAATGCAAAATATCAACAAAACTCATACTACATGTGCTATAATGTGGAAAATCTGTCCGTCAAGGATTGCGAAACCAAACAGAGAAAGGGAATGTGAGTGCGATGAGAAGCATGAAGAAGATCCTGGCGCTTCTTCTCTGCGTCCTGATGCTGAGCGGCGTCTGGGGCGCGGCGGAAAATGCGGGCGCGGGAGACGCGGCGGCGCAATTTTACCCCAGCCCGTCCCTGAGCGACGAGGACATCCCCCTCGACTTTGAAACCGACCCGGAAACGCTGACCGATGAGGAAGTCGCCCTGCTGATGGCGGAGGGCGAACTTGCATCCGACCCCCGCGCGAACGCCGATTGCGACCACCCGGAGGATCAGCGGCGCGAGTATCATAGCGAAGAAAAAGTGCGGGACAACGTCGGGGGAGGATATGTCTTCACCTACGATGAAAACCAGCACGTTTACAGCTATCTTTACATGGATTGGACGTTGTGCACGGCCTGCGGCGCGGTGCTGGATAGCAGTTCCGAATACAAGGATATCCCGGAAGCGCATGCGTTCGAAAACGGCGAATGCACGGTCTGCGGCTATGTGCTGGAAACGCATACGATCCACAACTGGATCCGAATGGACGAGGAGCCGGCCTATACCGACTATTACTTCTTGGATGAAAATGAGCACCAGAAGAACGTCGCGTATCACGTCAAATGCCAGTGCGGCTTGATGATGCTCCAGGACGAAGAGCCGGTGAAAGAGCCGCATGTTTTCGATGCTGATGGCGTCTGCGCCTGCGGCTACCGCGAGGACGGCGGCTATGGCGAGCCCAGCGAGGTCTGCCAGCATCTGTACACCTATGCCAGCCCCGTGCCGCTCGAAAGCGACAAAGCGACGTACATCGACGAAACCTACCATAGTCGGGAATTGGCCCGTGTCGTCCTGGAGGTATATTGCTACGATTGCGGCGAGCATCTAGGTGGCGGGTACGACAATACCCCCGGACGCACGATCAAGGAAGAACATGCCTTCACGACCAAAACGGCAACGGGTGCGATGTGCGACTGCGGCTACAAGGTCACGTGCGCGCATACAAATCTGGAGAAGGAAGAATGGAACCCTGAGAGGTTTTATGACGAGGAATGGGGTTACTTTCTCGATACCGGTGATGGCGTCCACCATGCCAGCATTATGACCTATACGCCGCATTACACCTGTCTGGACTGTGGCGCGGGATGGTCGGAAGATCCGGTGGCCGAGACGGTCTACCAGAAGCATGACCCGAAATGGTCCGACGAAACCATCTGCTCGGACTGCGGCGGGACGATCACGCCGAGCGAGCCCGAGCCCGAGAAGCCGATAGAGCCCAAGTGCAACCATTCGCACGGCTTTGTGAAGGGCCGGCGGGAGACGGCGGAGCCCGCCTATTCCCTGAACGACGAACAGCACGTCACCCGCTATTATGAGATGGTCTACTGGCAGTGCCCGGATTGCGGCGAGAGTTGGGATGAGAGCGAAGCCACGGGCTATGTGGTCGAAAGCAACCACACCTTCGAAAACGGCTTCTGCACCGAGTGCGGCTACATCAACGCCTGTCAGCGTCACGAGACGGAGGTCGAGAGCTACATCGCGTCCATCGAAGTGCTCTCCCGCGACGCAAGCGGCCATACCGTGATCGAGCACGTTTTCCAGCGCACCGTCTGCAAGCAGTGCGGCCAGGTACTCAGCGAAGGCTCTGTGGAAAACGAGGTCAGCGGCGCGCACAGCTATGGCGGATCCGGCACGGCGGCCCGCTGCGAGGTCTGCAACTGGTCGCGCGGCTGCGAGCATCCGCAGGATGCGCACATGACCGAACAGCGCGAGGGTGAGGTCGTTGGCATCGCCTCCCGCGACGCAAGCGGCCATACGACGCTCGTGCATACGATCACCAGGACAGTCTGCAGCGACTGCGGGAATGTGCTCGACGAGCAGTATTCGACCAAAGAGGTGGAAGAGGAACACGCCTTCTCTTCCGGCGTTTGCATGACCTGCGGCTATGCCTGTCCGCACGAACAGCTCAGACCTGTGGGCAGCGTCGAGAGCGTCGAATACTTCCCCTGCTCCTACGACAAACACACGGTCGTGCGCAAGACGGGCACGACGCAGACCTGCGCGGACTGCGGCATGACGATCTCCTACGATGTGGAGGAAACCGTTTCGACCGAGTCGCACCGCCCGGAAGACGAGTCGCTGATCGGCTCGCCCTGCATGGACTGCGGTGTGAATTGGCACGGTCATTCCTGCGAGAACTACACGCGCACCTGGACGGACTACACCTACGACCATTACGAGCACGAGGATGGCGAATGCTATCGCGTCGGGCGCTACGCGACGACGAACGTCTTCTGCCGCGCGTGCGAGAAGACGGACTCATACACGCTCTATGACCCGGACTACCGCCAGCGGGTTTCGCATGATTTCAGGTACAGCGATTACGGCGTCTGCCAGAACTGTGGCTATTACAGCGACGGCAGCGCGTGCGATCATGCTAGCGCGTACATAGACTACTATCTCGATCTGAGCGATAGCGATGCCGGCATTGCCAACATCGTGGACAATGGCGATGGCACGCACACTTACACGCAGTACCGGCAGCCGCACTACTACTGCCCGGATTGCGATTACGCCTGTCTGGGCGAGGTTGAGGCCGTGGAAGGCTATACGGAGAAACACGAGAGCGACATCCTTGGCGTGTGCTGGGATTGCGGCGCGCGCGTGCAGTGCACGCACCCGAACGCCGTGACGGAAATCGTCCCATGGTATTCGTATAGCCACGCGGATGCGTCTGGACACTGGTATGGTTCGAATGACTGCCAGGAGTCCTTCTACTGTCCTGATTGTGGCTTGCAGGATATCAACAATACAGACTCCGGCCTGCTTGAGCCGCACGACTGGTACAACGGCGCGTGCACCATCTGCGGATACGAGAACGAATGCACGCATGAAAACGCCGAGCCGTATACGGAAACGCTCCTGCGGGGCGTTAAGTCCTGCAACGCGGACGGCCATGAGGCGGTCTACGAGAAAGTCAGCGGCGAGCGCTGCCCGGATTGTCTGGAGGTCACGGAGCAGACCGCAGAGCGCACTGAAGTCACCGAAGAACATGTATTCGATGCCTACGGCGTTTGCGAGGTCTGCGGCTACGTGGAGAACAGCGGCGAAGAGCCCACTTGCGCGCATGAGAACACCACGGAAACGCGCAAGGAACTGCCCGCCGTCTACGAATCCGTGGACGACGCCACGCACACAAAGCGCGTGGACGCTGCGGTGACCGTCATCTGCGACGACTGCGGCGAGACCGTCTCCGAAAAGACCGAGCAGGGAACGCCCGCGTCCGAGGCGCACACCTATAAAGACGGCGTCTGCACCGCCTGCGACCACGCCTGCGCGCACGCGGATGTAACCAACGGTGAGCCGCAGACAACCACCGGGTACGCCGCGACGGACGCGGCGCACACCGCCACCACGACCACTGTCACCGCATGGACTTGCAACACCTGCGGCGAGACGGGCGAGGATGAAGCGGTCGAAACCGCCGAAGCGGAGGCGCATACCTACGAGCCGGACGGCGAGAACGCCTACAAGTGCTCCGTGTGCGAACACGTCTGCGCGCATGAAGGCGCGACGGTGACGGAGGAAAAAGGCGAGACGCTTTACGAGGACCTCACCGACGCGACCCATACGCCGGTCGTGGACGTCCTCACCACCACGGATTGCCAGTATTGCCCGCTGGTAAGCACGGTCACCACGCAGCAAAAGGGCGAACCGGAGGCGCACACCTACGAAGTCACCGAGGCGGGCAGCGTCTGCAAGGTCTGCGGCTATGCCTGCACGCACGCGGAGACGGAGATAAGCGAGGAATTCGCCATCGACCATTACGACGATGCGCAGGCGACCGACGAGGCGCATGTCGCCGTCGGCAAAAAGACGACGACCGAAACCTGCGCAAGCTGCGGCGCGGTGATCGCCGAAGAGACGCAGCCCCACAGCGAAGCAATGCCGCATACCTATGTGGACGGCGCATGCGCGGACTGCGGCCATGTTTGCTCGCATGAGGGCCACGAAGCGTCCGAGGAGGTCTTCGTCCCGACCGCCTACGCCTCCAACGGCGCGGATGGGCATACCGTCACCGGCGACGTGCATGTCATCGTCCACTGCGACTGCTGCGGAGCGCAGCTTTCCAACACCGTCTCCGAAGAAGGCGTGACCCGCGTCGAGGCGCACGCTTTCAGCGGCAACCGCTGCCGCCTGTGCGGCTACGAGCGGCCCGTGGAGGAAGCGCCGGAAACTGACGTCGTGACCGACGAGCCGATCTTCACGCCGGTGGAGGCGGAGGAAACCGTGCATGGTGTCTCGGCGGCGCAGGGCGAACGCATGGCCACGGCGCTGGCCACGGTGGTCGCTGACATCCACGCGCAGTACGGCGAAGAGGTCGAAGTGACGGTTCTCCACAGCGACAAGATACTCACCGGGGCGGAGATGCAGACGCTTCGGACGTTGGATCCGGTGGAACAGATACTCGTGATCCTCCATACCGTTGGCTACGGAAACGAAGTCAACTACGCGCTCACGGCCATGGAAGTGAGCCTCAGCGATGAAGCGAGCGCCCTGATCGAGGCCATCGCCGCGCGCGTGGCGGCCATGAGCGAGGAGGAGCGCGGCGCGTTCCAGGCGCTGATCGAGGAATACTTCCCGCTGACGAAGCTTACCGAGGAAGCGCTGGAATACGACTATGTGGAATTCACGCTGGAGATCCGCGTGCGGCTGGAGGACGGCTATCGCCTGGAGCGCTACGGCTTCCGCCAGAGCGAAGGCGTATGGACGCTGACCAGCATCGCCGTGGCCGGCATGGACATCTGAGAACGAACGCGCGCCCGGGGCGGGACGCCCTCCCGCCCTGGGCAGGTGCGACCTATTGCTTCCACAGATTTGTGGAAGCATTTTTTGCGCGATTTTTCCGCTGGAACTGCTGCAGGAAGACCGGTGGGAGAGGCTGGTGGACGGCGCTGCCTCCGCCTTGGCCATGGACAATGCGCGCGCCCAGAAATTGCATTTGCTTTTCCCCTTCCTGTATGAAATAATGAATGTATAAGGAGGGGGATATATGCTCTACATCGTCGCGGGGGCGCTGTCCGCTCTCTCCCTGCTGTTTCCGCTCGCCTGCCGCCTCTGGCCGGTGCTCGCGCAGGGGTGGATGGAGGCTGTGTTCGCGCCTGCGGCGGGGGCGCTCGCCGCTTTGGCAAGCAAGTGTTCCTTCCCGCTGGCTGAGCCGTTGGCGCTGCTGCTGGCGGCGCTGTTTGTTTTGCTCCTTTTTCGCTGGCGGCGCGGGGCCTGCCTGTTGCTCGCCGTCCTGCTGGCCGGATATGGCCTTTTGTGGGCGCCGGCCTATTCTCTTTCCGCCGCGCATGCCGTCGACAGAGACGCGGACGCTGCGGCGCTGACGGCGGTATGCGATGGACTGATCGAACGTCTGAACGCCCGCAAGGACTTTGCGCTGCCAAACGATCTTGGCGCGCGGGCATTGGCAGCGGCGCGCCTTGTCGAAACGCCCGCGCCCATCTCCGCCGCGCCCAAGTTCGCTCGCTATCCTGAGTGGATGCGCGCTTTTTCGCTGGCGGGGCTCTACGTGCCGTGGACGGCCGAGGCGCTCTGCGATCCCACCGCTCCGGCGGCGGGGCAGCCCTTCACCGCCGTGCATGAACTGATGCACATGGGCGGCGTGGCCGACGAGGGACAGGCCAACATCTGCGCTTACATCGCCTGCCAGCGCTACGGCGGCGTCTTCGCCGCTTCCGCCGACCTCTGGGCGCTCAAATACGCCATGGACGCCCTGCGCCCGCTGGACGCGGATGCCTGGTCGGCGCGCCTGGCCGCGCTCGACGGCGCGGCGCGAGACGGTTTTTTCGCCCTTGGCGGCGCCTCTTCCGCGTCGCTTGCGGAGGAATCTGTCCTGCGCCCGGGCGGCGCCGGGATCGCTGGCGATTACGGCGCGCTGGCCGCGTGGCTGGCGGCGCGTATTGTATGAACGCATAGAAAAACGCGCACACTGAAGTATCAGCAATGATATTTCAGGAGGAACGTACCTTTATGAACGGTTTGGCAAGGCTTTCCGGCAGATTTCGCGCGCGGCGCTCGGAACGTGAGCTCGGCTCGGGCGCGGAGCGGGACGAGCGATCGCTCGCGCGGCACATGCGCTCGTTGGCCGTGCAGTTGCGCGTGAACGGCCGCGCGCGCCTTTCCTGCCCCGCGTCCCTGGCGGCGCATACGCAGGCCCTGGCGCGTGCGGCGGGCGAGCTTTTGCGGGAAAGCGCCAACGCCGCCGCCACGCTGCAGCGCCTGCATCAGGACGCGCGCATCATGGAGGCCTGCGCCGCGCAGGCGCGCATGGACGGCGGCGTGCGCCTGCCCGCCGTGGGGCGCGTGCCGCGCGTGTTGGTGCTCATGCGCGAAATCGTGGCTTTGGGCGATACGGCCCTCAGCGGCGAACGCCTGCTCCTGGCCCTGCGCGCCTTCGACGATGTGCAGGCGCTCACCATGGCCGAGATATGGGCTGTGCCCACCGCCCTGCGGCGGGCGCTCTCCGAGGCCTTTTGCCACGGAGCGTGCGCCATTCTGGAGCGCGCCCGCGAGCGCCGCGCAGCCGAACGCTTTGTGGAAGCGCGGGGAGGCATGGGCCGCGCGGGCGATTCGCCGGCCTTTTTCGAGCGCGCCCTGCAACTTGCCGTGGAGCGGGAACTGCCCGAAGTGCGCGCCCGGCTCGAGGATCAGATGGCCCACATGGGCGAGAACGGCGAAAAGATGATCCGCCTGGAGCATGAAGCCCAGGCGCTTCTGGCCATGCGCCTTGACAACCTCATCGGCGGCAAGCGCATGCTCGACGCCCTCGACTGGCAGAAGTGCTTCGCGGAACTGTCCCGCACCGAGGCGGAGCTGCGCGCCGATCCGGACGGCACCTATCCCCGCATGGACGCGGCCTCTCGCGCCGCCGTGCGCGAGCAGGTGCAGTCGATCAGCCGCCGCCTGCGCCTCGGCGAGCAGGCCGTGGCCAGGCAGGCCGTGGCGGCGGCGAAGGAACACACGGGCGCGCGCGGCACGGTCTGCTGGTGGCTCTACGAAGACGAGGGCCGTTCGGCGCTGGCCGGCCGGCTGGGCTCCCGCGCGCGCCTGCCGCGCATGACGCCCGATCCGCGCGGCCATAGGCTCATCGTCGCGCAATCGCTGCTGGCGGCGGCGCTGTTTGCCGCCTACGCGCTCATCGTTCGCAGTTGGCTGGTGCTGGCGCTGGGCGCGCCCCTCGCATGGTGCGCGGCCATGTTTCTTCTGGGGCGCGTCTCCACGCGGCTTACGCGTCCGCGCCGGCTGCTCAAACTTCGCCCCGATGCTCTGGGGGAGGACGGCCGCCTGCTGGTGGTGATGCCGGTGCTGCTCAGTTCCGCAAAGCGCGCCCTGGAGATCTGCGACGGACTGGAAACGCTTGGCTGCCTCGACGACGATGAAAACACCGCCTACCTCCTGCTTGGCGACTTCCGCGACGGCCCCGCCGCCACGGAGGCCGACGACGCGGAGATACTCTCCGCCGCCCGCGCCCGCATCCGGGCGATGAACGAGCGCGCCGGGCGGGAGAAATACTTTTATCTGCACCGGGAGCGCAGCTTTTACGCTCCGGATCAGCGCTGGATGGGCTACGAGCGCAAGCGCGGGGCGCTGATGGCGCTAGGCCGCCTGCTCCTCAATGAGCGGGGCGCGCGCGAGGCGTTTGCCGCCGAAGGCGAGGCCTGCGCGTTTTTGGCCGGGCGCTTCAAGCTGGTGGCGACGCTCGACGCCGACACCCGCGCCCTTCCCGGGACAGTCCACGCCCTCGCCGGCGCGCTTTTGCATCCCCTCAACCGCCCGCGCGTGGAAAACGGCGCGCGCCGCGGCTATGCCATCGTGCAGCCGAATATGGAACTGTCCGCCTCCGCGGTCAAAAACGCCTTCATCCGCCTCTTTGCCGGTTCCGGCGGCGTGGACGCCTATCCCGTCTCCGTCTCCAACCTTTATCAGGATCTGACGGGCCGCGGCAATTTTGGCGGCAAGGGCGTTTTCGACGTGCGCGCCTTCATGGCGTCGGTGGAAGGCAAGCTGCCCGAGGGCCGTATCCTCAGCCACGATCTCATCGAGGGCGAACTGGCAGGGGCTGCCTTCGCCGGCGACATCTCCTTTTACGACGGCTTTCCGGAAACGTTCTCCGCCTATCTCAAGCGCCTCGAGCGCTGGACGCGTGGCGATTGGCAGCTTCTGCCCTTTCTTTTCCGCCGCGGCCTCTCTGGCCTTTCGCGGCTGAAGCTGCTGGACAATCTGCTGCGCTCTCTGGCACTGCCCTCGCTGTTCGCGCTGCTTCTGCAAAGCATTTGGCTGGATCTGCGGCCCGCCTTCGCTCTCGGCGTGCTCTACGCCTTTCTCGAACCCATCGCCTGCCTGTTCCGCGCCGGTTCCGAGGGATGGCGGCGGGCGGTGACGCAGCTCGCCGCTCTGCCCTCGACGGCCGCGGCGCTGTTTGGCGCGGTGGCGCGTACGCTCTTTCGCCTCGCCTTCACCAAAAAGCACATGCTCGACTGGGTGACCTCCGCGGATGCCGCCGCAGGCGGCACGCGCGTGGGCACGGCCTGCCGCGTGGGAGCCATTCTCTGCGTGCCGGGGCTGTTCACCGCCGCGTGGCTGCCGCCCGCGCTGGCCCTCATCGCCCTGTTTTTGATCGCTCCGGGGCTTTTGCGCGATCTGCAAAACACGCCGACCGACGCGCGCGAGAAACTGGACGCGCGCCAGCTCGGCGCCCTCACACAGTTGGCGCGCGAGACGTGGAGTTTCTTTGAGACATATGTCACCGCGCGGGAAAACGCCTTGCCGCCGGACAACGTGCAGGTCGATCCCGCCATCGGCGCGGCCCGCCGCACATCGCCCACCAACATCGGCCTCTATCTGGTCGCCTGCGTCTCGGCGCGTTCTCTCGGCTTCCTCCGCGATCAGGAGCTGCTCGAACGGCTCTTGGCCACGGTGGAAACGCTTGAGCGCATGGAAAAGTGGCACGGCCAACTCTATAACTGGTACGATATCGACACGCTGCGCCCCCTGCGCCCGCGCTACGTCTCCTCTGTGGACGGCGGAAATCTCGCCGCCGCGCTTTTGACCTGCGCCGCCTGGGTGCGCCCGCTCGACGCGTCGCTTGCCCGCCGCCTGCGCGCGCTGGCGGAGGATATGGACTTTGCCTGCCTCTTTGATCAGGAGCGCAAACTCTTTCGCATCGGCGCGGATGTGGAAAATGAACGCGTGAGCGCCTCACACTACGACCTGCTGGCTTCGGAGTCGCGCATCCTCAGCTATGTTTCGATGATGCTGGGCCAGGTGGAGCCCAAGCACTTCCGCCGCCTCGCCCGCCCCTGCGTGCGCCTCGGCGGGGAGCAGGCGCTCGTTTCCTGGAGCGGCACCATGTTTGAATACCTGATGCCAGAACTGTTCATGCGCTCGCGCCCCGGCACGCTCCTGTATGAGACGAACCATGCCGTCGCGCGCCTGCAAAGGCGGCTGGGCGAGGCGCGGCAGCGCCCGTGGGGCGTGAGCGAATCAGGGTATTACGCCTTCGACATGCACCTCAACTACCAATACCGCGCCTTTGGCCTGCGCGAAGTGGCGTTGGGCGGAGGCGCGCGCCAGAGCGTGGTCGCGCCTTACGCGTCGCTGCTGGCGCTGTGCGTCTGCCCCGCGAAGGCGGCGGACAACGCGCTTGCCATGCGCGAAGCGGGCTGGGCGGGAAACTACGGCTTCTACGAAGCCGCCGACTACACCGGCGCGCGTCCTGGAGAGGGGCCGAAACTGGTCAAAAGCTATATGGCGCATCATCAGGGCATGGCGCTGGCGGCGCTGGCCAACGCGCTGACGGGCGACGCGATCTCCAGCTGTTTTGAAAACATCCCCGAGGCTCGCGCCCTCTCGCTGCTGCTCGAGGAAAAGCCTTCGGCCCGCGTGAAACTGCGCCGGCGGCGCGAGGCGCTCGCCCCCGAAGGGACGCGCCGCGCCGAAGATCGCGTCTCGCGCCCGGGGCGGGCGGAAAATCGACTCGTGGACGCGCATCTGCTCTTCGGCGCGGGAGCGACGGCGCTGTTCACCGCGCGCGGCTGCGCGCTCTACGCCCGCGAAGGCGTGCTGGCCAACCGTTGCTTCGGCGATCTGCTGGACGAGCGCGGCGCTCTTCGCCTCCTCGCCCGCGTGGCGCGCAGCGGGGACGAAGCGGATCTCTTTCAGGGCCGCGCGCGCTTTGACGCCGGATGGGCGCAGTACGAAAGCGCTCTTTCCGGCCTGGACATCGCCCTCGCCGCGACGCTATCGCCCGAGGATGGCACGCTTTTTCTCAAGCCGCGCCTGAAAAACGGCGCGCCTGCGGCGCGGGAAGTGGAATTGACGCTTTCCTTCCCCGTGGCCCTCTGCGCCCGCGACGATTGCTGGGCGCACCCCGCCTTTCAGGATCTCTTCGTTTCCTCCGCGCGCACGCCGCAGGGCGCGCTCGTCTTTACGCGCCGGCCGGGCGGGCCGGGGCGCTGTCCCTACGCCCTCGCCGCGCTGGCGCTGGGCGGAGAAATGACATGGGAGACGGATCGCGCGCGCTTTGAAGGCCGCGAAGGCTCTTCCCCGCGCACATTGTCCGGTTCGCTGGGCTGCACGCTCACTCCCTGCGCCGCGCTGCGCCTGCGGCTGCGTCTGGAAGCCGGGGAAACGCGCGAGGCCCATTTCGCCGTCGCCCTCCTGCCCGCGCAGGATGTGGAACGCTGGCAGGAGCGCAATGCCTCCGAAGGCGCGAGCGAGCGGGCCCGCCGCCTCGCCGCCACGCAGGCGCGGGCCATGCTGGGCTTTGTCGGCCTGGGCGCCGACGCCTACCACCTGCTCGACCGCGCCTCGGCGTTTCTGTTCGACGCGCGCCTTGCCGCCCGCGCCCGCGGGGAAGAGCGCGCTTCCCGCGGCGGCCGCGGCGATCTGTGGGCCCTGGGCATCAGCGGCGACGCGCCCCTGCTCTGCGCCTGTGTATCCGGCCGCGCCCAACTGCCGCTGGCCCGCGAGGCCGTGCGCGCCCACGATTTTTACCGCACCATGGGCCTTGAAAGCGACCTCGTGCTCGTCAACGACTATGGCAACGATTACGAACAGCCCGTGCGCGACGCCCTGCGCGACATGATCGCCGCCTCGCACCTGCGCGACCTCGTCGGCGCGCGCGGCGGCGTGCATATGCTCGACGGCGCCCAGCTCGCGCCGGTGCAGCGGGAGACGCTTGCCCGCGTCGCTGCGCTGTATCTCGAAGGCAACGCGGGCTTCTACGCCCAACTGCGCGCCAAACTGGGCGCGCTGGAGTTCGGCGGCCGCGCCGCCTATCGCCCCATGGACGCGCGCTCGGTGAAGTTGCCGCCTGTCAGCCGCGCGCTCTTCAACGGCTACGGAGGCTTTGCCGAGGATGGTTACGCCATCGACGCCTCCGAGCCCACGCCCGTCGCCTGGTCGAACGTGCTGGCCGGAGAGAACTTCGGCATGATCGTCACCGAGCGCGGCGGCGGCTTCCTCTTTGGCAAGAACAGCCGCATGGAGCGCCTGACGCCTTTCTACAACGACCCGTTGCGCGAGGGTTGGGGCCTGATGCTCTATCTGGCCGACGAGCGCAGGGGAACGTATGCGCGCCTTTTGCCCGGCGAAGCGCCCTTCACGCCCTTCCGCGCCACGCATGCGCTGGCCCATTCCCGCTTTTTGAGCGGCGCGGACGGCCTGCGCTTTGAAACGACGCTCTACGTCCGCCCGGATGCCGACGCCCTCGGCGTGGAGGTGGCGGTGCGCAACGCCTCCGGCAGGGATTGCGAGTGCGCCGTCACCGCCTTCGTCGACTGGCTGCTGGGCGTGGACGCGCGCGATACCGCCTATTTGTACACCTGGAACGAGGACGGCGTATGTCTGGCGCGCGGGGCGATGCCGGGCGTAGCCTACCTCGCCGCCCTTGACGCCCCGGCGGAAGCGGGCGCGGAGCGCGCGGCCTTTCTCGGCCATGGCGGCGTTCTGCGCCCGGACGGCCTCTTTGAAAGGCGCGGCGGCAAGCGCGGCTGGGCGCTGAAGGCGCATATCTCGCTGGCGGCGGGCGAGGAAGGAAAACTCCGCTTCGCCGTCGGCTGGGCGGAAGGGCGCGAGGAAGCCTTCAAGGCGCTCGAGGCCCTGCGCGCGCATCCCTCGGCGCTGGCGGAGGCGGAAGAAGCGTGGCGCGCGCGCCTGAGCGCGCTGCGCGTCGAGACTGGCGACGATGCGCTTGATCGCCTCTTCCCATGGCTTGTCAAGCAGGCGCTCGACGCCCGCGTGCGCGCCCGCGCCGGGCTATATCAGGCCGGCGGCGCCTACGGCTTCCGCGACCAGTTGCAGGATATGCTGGCGCTGATGCATTTTGAGCCGGCGCTGGCCCGCGAACACCTCCTTTTCTGCGCGGCGCGGCAGTTTGCCTCCGGCGACGTGATGCACTGGTGGCACATGCCTCGCGCGGGCGTGCGCACGCGCATTTCCGATGACCGCCTCTTTTTGCCCTACGTGGCCGCGGCTTACGTCCGCCTCACCGGCGACGCGGGCGTGCTCCTTGCGCGCGTCCCCTACCTGCGCGACGTCCCCATTCCCGAAGGCAAGGCCGACTGGTACGGCCCCGCCGAAGTCTCGGAGGAAATGGGCACGCTTCACGACCACTGCATGCGCGCCTTCCGCTTGAGCGCCAGCCTCACCGGCGAGCACGGCCTCGCCCTCATGGGCGCGGGCGACTGGAACGACAGCATGGATCGCGTCGGCGCGCGGGGGAAGGGGGAGAGCGTCTGGCTTTCGCAGTTTCTCTCCGTGGCCGCGAGCCGCTATGCCGAGGTCGCCCCGGACGAGGCCGACCGCGCGTATCTCAACGCCCTCGCGGCGCAGATGAACGCCGCCGTGGAGGAGTTCGGCTGGGACGGAAACTGGTATCTGCGCGCCTACGCCGACGATGGAGAAAAGCTGGGCGCTGCCGAAGCGCCCGCCTGCCGCATCGACGCCATCTGTCAGGCATGGGCGGCGCTTGCCGATCTCGCCCCCGCGCGCGTTTCCCGGGCGCTGGACGCGGCCTGGGAACAGCTCGTCGACGAGGAACACGGCCTGGTCAAGCTGCTGACGCCGCCCTTTGATGGAAACGACTTCGATCCCGGCTATATCCGCGCCTATCCCCCGGGCGTGCGCGAAAACGGCGGGCAATACACCCACGGGGCCTGCTGGCTGCTGCTTGCCTGCATCCACACCGGGCAGGAAGCGCGCGCCCATCGCCTTTTGCGGCTGCTCGCCCCCGCGCGCCACGCCGCCGACCGCGAAAGCGCCGACCGCTATCGCGTCGAGCCTTACGTGATGGCCGCGGACGTCTATGGAGAGCCGCCCTATGCGGGCCGCGGCGGCTGGACGTGGTATACGGGCGCGGCGGGCTGGTATCTCCAATGTATACTCGCCCTGCTCGGTTACGAGCGGCGGGGCGATGAAGTCCGCCTCTGCGCTCTTCTGGGCGATTGGCCGCAGGCGGCGGTGACGGTGCGCTTTGGAAACAGCGAATACCGCCTCGTATGCCGCCGCGAGGCGCGCGGTATCACGCTCGACGGCGCGCCCGTCCTCGGCGAAACCATCCACATGCAGGACGACGGCAAGGCGCACGAGGCCGTGTTTCCGCCCCGGGAAACGGCGGGCGATGGAGAAAAAATCGCAAATGATAACATTCCGCAGATATTTTTGCGTTGACGAACGGCAAAAAACGTGCTATCATAGTTATAAATTTTTCAGGAGGCGCTGAAATGACCGCCCAGTTCTTTGCGCGCGAGGCTTACTTTTACTTTAGCTTTATCGGCTCGGTCGATAAGGCATGTTGCTGCGCGTAAAAGAACGCAAGAGAAGCATTTCGGCTTTGCAGTACATGCGCTGCAAAGCCGTTTTTTGTTAGGACGGCCGCATGGCGCGGGGAGGAGAACACCATGGTCATATTGCTCAAGGATCACGCCGATCAACGGCAGGTGGATAATCTGGTTTCCTGGCTCAAGTCGATGGGGTTCGACGTACACATGTCCGTCGGCAGCCACCAGACGCTGCTGGGGTTGATCGGCGATACCTCCACGGTGGACATCGACGTGCTCAAATCGCTGGAAATCGTCGAAAACGTCAAGCGCATTCAGGAGCCGTACAAAAACGCCAACCGCAAGTTCCACGCCGAGGACACCGTGGTCGATTGTGGCGCGGGGTGCAAGATCGGCGGCGGGAATTTCCAGATCATCGCCGGTCCCTGTTCGGTGGAGTCTCTGGAACAGATCACCTATGTGGCCAAGCGCGTCAAGGAGGCGGGCGCGGGCCTTCTGCGCGGCGGCGCCTTCAAGCCGCGCACATCGCCCTACGCCTTTCAGGGCCTGCACGCCAAGGGCATCGACCTGCTTTTGGAGGCCAAGCGCGAAACGGGCCTGCCCATCGTCACCGAGATCATGGACGTGGCCACGCTGCCTCTCTTCGAGGACGTGGACGTCATCCAGGTCGGCGCGCGCAACATGCAGAACTTCGAACTGCTCAAGGAGCTGGGCATGACGAAAAAGCCCATCCTCCTGAAGCGCGGCCTTGCCAACACCATTCAGGAACTTCTCATGAGCGCCGAATACATCATGGCCGGAGGCAACCCCAACGTCATCCTCTGCGAGCGCGGCATCCGCACCTTTGAGACGGCCACGCGCAACACGCTCGACCTCTCGGCGGTGCCGGTGCTGCACAGCCTCACGCACCTTCCCGTGGTGGTCGATCCCAGCCATGCCACGGGCGTGGCTTCGCTGGTGCGCCCCATGGCGCTGGCGGCGGTGGCCGCGGGCGCGGACGGGCTGATGATCGAGGTGCACAACGACCCGGCCCACGCCAAGTCCGACGGCGCGCAGTCGCTGACGCCCGAGGCCTTTGAGGAAGTCGCCGCCGCCGTGCGCGATGTGCGCAAAGTCGTATGCGGGGAGGCGGAAGCATGAACATCGCCGTCGTCGGCCTGGGCCTCATCGGCGGCTCCATGGCCAAGTGCATCAAGCGCGCCACGCGCCACACGGTGCTGGGCGCGGACAAAAGCGAAACGGCGCTTTTGAAGGCGGAACTGCTCGGCGCCATCGACGCGCGCCTCACGGACGAAACGCTCGCTACCTGCGATCTGGTCATCGTCGCCCTCTACCCGCGCGACACAGTGGATTACATACTCTCCCACGCCCACCTTTTCCGCCCCGGCGCGCTGGTGGTGGACTGCGCCGGCGTCAAGCGCTGCGTGTGCGAAGCGCTCTTTGGCGCGCCGGCCCTTGAGCGCGTTACCTTCATGGGCGGCCATCCCATGGCCGGGCGCGAGTTCTCCGGCTTTGACTACGCCAAGGACGACCTCTTTGAAAACGCCTCGATGATCCTCGTGCCCGCCCCGGGTACGGACGTCGCCACCGTGCAGATGGCCAAGGATTTCTTCCTCTCCCTCGGCTTTGGCCGCGTGCGCTTCTCCACGCCCCAGGAGCACGACGAGATGATCGCCCTCACCTCGCAGCTTGCCCACATCGTCTCCAGCGCCTACGTCAAAAGCCCGCTGGCGGCGCGGCACAAGGGCTTTTCCGCCGGCAGCTTCCTCGACATGACGCGCGTGGCGCGCCTCAACGAGGATATGTGGACGGAGTTGTTCTTCGACAACGCCGACATGCTCTCTCAGGAACTGGGCGGCATCATCGAGCGCCTTGAGGGCTACAAACTGGCGCTGGACACGCGCGCCACGGTGACGATGAAGCAGCTTCTGCGCGAGGGCCGCGAGGCCAAGGAAGCGCTGGACGAGTAAAGGAGGCGCGCGCATGCGCACAGTGACGGTCAAATCGGGAAATTATCCAGTGCTCATCGGCCCCGGCCTGCTCAAGGAGGCGGGGGAGCGCATCGCGCAGAGTGCGCGCGGCAAACGCTGCGCCGTGGTCACGGACGATTGCGTCGGCCCGCTCTACGCCAAATTGCTCGTTTCCTCGCTGGAAGCGGCGGGCATCCACGCCGACGTCTTTTCCTTCCCCAACGGCGAACAGCACAAGACGCTTGAAACCTTCGCCCGCGCCGTGGCGTTCTTCGCCGAGCGCGAACTGACCCGCGCCGACTTCGTCGTGGCGCTGGGCGGCGGCGTGGTCGGCGACCTCGCCGGCTTCGCGGCTGCCTCCTACATGCGCGGCATCGACTGCGTGCAGGTGCCCACCACCTTGCTCGCGGCGGTGGATTCCTCGGTCGGCGGCAAGACGGCGGTGGATCTGCCCATGGGCAAGAACCTCGTCGGCGCTTTCCATCAGCCGAAACTGGTGCTCTGCGATACGGATGTCATCGCCAAACTGCCCCAGCCGCTTCTGCGTGACGGCGCGGCGGAGATGATCAAGTGCGGCGTTTTGCGCGACGAAGAACTCTTCCGCGCCATGGCGGACGGCGCGTGGAAAAATGACCTCGAGGACGCCATCGCCCGCTGCGTTTCCATCAAACGCGACTACGTGGACGAGGACGAGTTCGACAACGGCGCGCGCCAGTTTTTGAACCTCGGCCACACCTTCGGCCACGCCGTGGAAAAGAGCACGGGCTTCACCCTCTCCCACGGCCAGTGCGTGGCCATCGGCATGGTCATGGCCTTCCGCGCCGCCAATGTGCCGGAGGATGAACTTGTGCGGGCGCTGGAAAATTGCGGCCTGCCCACGGCCTCGCCCTGCGGCCTGGACGAACTCTGCGCGGCGGCCATGCTCGATAAAAAGCGCCGCGGCGGCGCGGTGACGCTGGTGTTGCCGGAGAAGATCGGCAAGTGCGTGCTCCGTCGCGTGCCCGTCGCCGAACTGCGCGACTGGTTCAAGCGGGGAATGGGGGAGACGGCATGCGCGTGACCATCCATCCCGGCCGGTTGCGGGGACATGTGCAGGCCCCGCCCTCCAAATCCCACGCCCACCGCTCCCTCATCTGCGCGGCGCTGGCGGATGGGGAAACGCTGCTCACAGGCGCGGGCGCCTCCAGGGATATCGAAGCCACCGCCCGCTGCCTGACCGCGCTGGGCGCACAGATCGCCCCCGAGGGAGATAGCCTGCGCGTGCGGCCTATCGGCGTCCCACGGAAAAACGCCCTGCTGGACTGCGGCGAGAGCGGCTCGACGCTGCGCTTCCTCCTGCCTCTCTGTGCGCTTTTTAACTGCGGCGCGACGCTCACCGGCCATGGCCGCCTGCCCGAGCGCCCCAACGGGCCGCTGCTCTCGGCCCTGCGCGCCCACGGCGCGGCCTTTGCCGCCGAAGGTCTGCCCCTGACGGTCTCCGGCGGGCTGCGCGGCGGGGAATACCGCCTGCCGGGCGACGTTTCCAGCCAGTTCTTCACTGGCCTGCTCCTCGCCCTGCCGCTGCTTGCGGAGGACAGCGAACTGGTGGCCGATACGCCGCTGGAATCCGCCCCCTATATCGACCTGACCCTCTCGGCCATGCGCGCCTTCGGCGTATCCGTGGAAAAGACGCCGCGCGGCTTCCGCGTCCCCGGCCGTCAGCGCTACCGCTCGCCGGGCAAAGTGCGCGTCGAGGGCGACTGGTCGGGCGCGGCCTTCTGGCTGGCGGCCAACGCGCTGGGCAGCAACGTGACCGTGGATGGCCTCGACCCCGCTTCCGCGCAGGGCGACCGCGCCGCGCAAACGCTGTTTTTGCCGGAAGCGCTCGACGCCGTGGACGTGCGCGACGTGCCGGATCTCATGCCGGCGCTGGCGGCGGTGATGGCCGCCGTGCCCGGCAGACACCGCATCACCGGCGCGGCGCGCCTGCGCATCAAGGAGAGCGACCGCCTGCGCGCCATGGCCGAAGCCCTGCGCGCCCTCGGCGGCTGCGCGGAGGAAACGCCGGACGGCCTCATCGTCGAAGGCCGCGCCCTCAGGGGCGGCACGGTGGACGGTTGCGGCGACCACCGCGTGGTGATGAGCGCCGCCGTGCTCGCCACCGCCTGTCAGGGCCCCGTGACCATCTTGGGCGCGGAGGCGGCGGACAAATCCTATCCCGGCTTCTTTGCCGATTTTGCTGCGTTGGGAGGGAATGTACATGTCGAACACGCTGGGCAATAAACTGCGGGTCACGGTCTTCGGCCAGTCCCACGCCCCCGCCATCGGCGCGGTCATCGAGGGTCTGCCCGCCGGTTTCGCGCCGGACATGGAGGCCGTCGCCGCCTTCATGCGCCGCCGCGCCCCGGGCCGCGACGCCACCGCCACCGCCCGCCGCGAAGAGGACGCCGTGGAAGTGGTCGCTGGCCTCAACGAGCGCGGCCAGACCTGCGGCGCGCCGCTCGTCGGCCTCATCCGCAATACGGACACGCGCAGCCGCGATTACTTGAACCTCTACCGCGCCCCGCGCCCCGGCCACGCCGACTTCACGGCATGGAAGAAGTTCGGCGACGCCCGCGACGTGCGCGGCGGCGGGCAGTTCTCCGGCCGCCTCACCGCGCCTCTGTGCTTCGCCGGCGCGCTGGCCAAACAACTGCTGAATGAAAAGGGCGCCTGCGTGGCGGCGCACATCGCCCGCCTCGCCGGCATCGACGACGACGCGCCCGACCCCGTCCGCCCGGCGCTGCCCCTCTACGAAGAGGGCGCGTTCCCCGTCCTCAACGCCGGGGCGGGGGAGAGGATGCGCGAAGCCATACTCGCCGTCAGGCGCGAGGGCGATTCCGTGGGCGGCGTGGTGCGCGTCATCGCCACGGGCCTGCCCGCCGGCCTCGGCGAACCGATGTTCGGCGGCGTGGAGAATCGCCTCGCCGCGGCGCTGTTCGGCATCCCCGCCGTGCGCGGCGTGGAGTTCGGCGAGGGCTTCCGTGCCGCCGATTTGCTCGGCAGCGGGCACAACGACGCCTTTGCGGTGGAAAATGGCCGCGTCGTCACCGTGACCAACCGCCACGCCGGCATCCTCGGCGGCATCACCAGCGGCATGCCCATCGTCTGCCGCGTGGCCTTCAAGCCCACGCCGTCCATCGCCAAAGAGCAGAAGACGGTCGATCTTCAGACCATGGAACAGATTCCCCTCGTCGTCGCCGGCCGCCACGATCCCTGCATCGTCCCCCGGGCAGTGCCCGTGGTCGAGGCCGTGACAGCGCTGGTATTGGCAGATATGATGCTGGAAGGAGCGTAACGCCTATGGAACTCAAGGACATCCGCAACACCATCGACCAGATCGACGATCAGATGCTGGAACTGTTCGTGCGCCGCATGGAGGTCGCCCGCGACGTGGCCGCCTACAAGAAGGAACACGGCCTGCCCATCCTCGACAGCGGCCGCGAGCGCGAAGTGCTCAACCGCATCACCGAAAAGGCGGGGGAGGGACTGGAGCGCTACGCCAAGCTGCTCTACCAGACCATGTTCGATCTGAGCCGCGGCTATCAATCCTCGCTGCTCTCCGCCGGTTCGCCGCTGATGAAGCGGCTGGAAGCGGCCGTGGCAGGCAAAAAGGAAAAATTGCCCAACCGCGCGCTGGTCGCCTGCCAGGGCACGGAGGGCGCCTACGCGCAAAAGGCCTGCGACCACATGTTCGAGTTCGCCAACATACTCTACATGAACACATTCGATGACGTCTTCGCCGCCGTGGAAAAGGGCATGTGTCCCTATGGCGTTCTGCCCATCGAAAACAGCTCCGCCGGTTCGGTCACGCAGGTGTACGACCTGATGGAAAAGCACAACTTCTCCATCGTCCGCGCCGCGCGCGAGCGCATCGAGCACAAATTGATGGCCCTTCCCGGCACGCGCTTTGAGGACGTGCGAGAGGTCGTCTCCCACGAACAGGCCCTGCGCCAGTGCAGCGCCTTCTTCCACGATCACCCGAAGATCAAGGTCACGGAAATGGGCAACACCGCCACGGCGGCCGAGTTCGTCGCCGCCTCGGGGAGAAACGATCTGGCGGTCATCGCCTCGGGCGATTGCCGCGAACTCTACGGCCTTGCCATTCTCAAGGACAGCGTCAGCAACGCCGAGAGCAATTTCACGCGCTTTATCTGCATCGCCAAGGATATGCAGCTCTACGATGGCGCGAACAAAATTTCCCTGATGCTGCGTGCGCCGCACCGCCCCGGTTCGCTCTACCGCCTGCTTTCGCAGATTTCCGTGATGGGCGTCAACCTCACCAAATTGGAGAGCCGCCCCATGCCCGGTCGCGATTTCGAGTTCCGCTTCTTCTTCGACCTCGAAGCCAGCATCGCGCAGGCGGACGTGCGCGCCCTGCTCTGCGAACTGGAACGCCTCTCGGAGCAGTTCACCTTTCTGGGCAACTACGAGGAGATCCACTGATGCAGTACGGCCTCATCGGCGAAAAGCTCGGCCACAGCTATTCCGAGCGCATCCACAACATGATCGGCGGCTACGAGTACCGCCTCTGCCCCCTCTCCCCGGAGAGAATGCGCGCCCTGCTCAAAAGCCGGGACTTTCGCGGCCTCAACGTCACCATTCCCTACAAAAAGGACGTGCTGCCCTTCTGCGACGTCCTCTCCGAGGAAGTTGAGCGCATCGGCAGCGCCAACACGCTCGTCAACCGCGATGGCGCGCTTATTGCCTACAATACGGACATCGGCGGCCTGCTCTCCCTCATCCAGCGCGCCGGCGTGCAGGTTAGTGGCAAAAAGGCCGTCATCCTCGGCAGCGGCGGCACTTCGCTCACCGCCCGCGCCGCCTGCGAAGCGCTCGGCGCGCGCAAGATCGTCACCGTCTCCCGCAAGGGCCCGGTGGACTATGAAGCCCTCTACCGCGACCACGCGGACGCGCAGGCGCTCATCAACGCCACTCCCGTGGGCATGTACCCGGGCAACGGCGCATCTCCCGTGGACGTCGCCCGCCTGCCCGCCCTCGAAGGCGTCATCGACGTTATCTACAACCCCGACCGCACGCCCTTAGTGCTCGCCGCCCAAAAGCGCGGCCTGCCCGCCGCGGGCGGACTGTGGATGCTGGTGATGCAGGCGGTGCTGGCGGCGGAGAAGTTCCTCGGAAAGCGCGTGGCCACAGAGCGCGCTGCGGACATCTACGCCACGCTGCGCATGGAACGGCTCAACCTCGTCCTCATCGGCATGCCCGGCAGCGGCAAGACCACGCTGGGCAGGGCGCTGGCCGAAGCGCTCCACCGCCCCTTCGTCGATTGCGACGCGGAAATCGAGCGCGCCGCCGGCATGCCCATCCCGGAGATCTTCCGCACAAAGGGCGAGACGGTCTTCCGCGCCCTCGAAAGCAAGATCATCGCCCGCTTCGGCAAGGAGTCTGGACAGGTCATTGCCACGGGCGGCGGCGCGCCCCTGCGCGAAGAAAACGCCGTCGCCCTGCGGCAGAACGGCATGGTGCTGCTCGTCCAGCGCCCTGTGGAGAGGTTGGCCACCGCTGGCCGTCCCCTCTCCGCCGGCGGCTTGGAGGCGCTGCGCCGCATGGAAGTTGAGCGCGCCCTCTTCTACGCTGCCTGCGCCGACGCGCGCGTGGACAATTCCACCACGGTCGAGCGGGCCGTGGACAGCGCCCTGCGCGCGTTTCAGGAATTGGCGCGCGCCTGAAGCCATGGCCGCGCCCCGCGTTTGAAACGCAAAGGAACGATTTCAGCCGTTTGCATCCAGCAACCGGCTGATTTTTTGCAAATTTTGCAGGATTGCGTCTAATGGCATGCAAATTAACACAAAACAAACCTAAAATTTTCCGTCTGTGCGTTTCTTTCGTATGCGCGTCGCCATATAATTGTATACAAGTATTCGGGAGGACGAACGCCATGTTAGAAATATCGCCGAAAACCAATCTCTTGGAGCAGAAGAATTACCGCTACACCTTGCAGGACGTGGCGGAGCCGAACCTCTACCGCGACATCTACGATTACGAGAGCGTCCCCAAGATCCCCTTCAACCACCGCCGCGTGCCAATGAACATGCCGGAAGAGATCTGGATCACCGATACATCCTTCCGCGATGGCCAGCAGTCGGTGGATCCCTACACGCCCGACCAGATCGTCGAGCTCTACAAATTGATGAGCAAGCTGGGCGGCCCCTACGGCATCATCCGCCAGACGGAGTTCTTCATTTACAGCCAGAAGGACCGCGAGGCGCTGGAGCGTTGCCGCGACCTGGGCCTGCGCTTCCCGGAGATCACCACCTGGATCCGCGCCACCAAGGAGGACTTCCGCCTCGTGCGCGATCTGGGTATCCGCGAAACGGGCATACTCGTCAGCTGCAGTGACTACCACATCTTCAAAAAGATGAAACTCACCCGCGCGCAGGCGATGAAAAAGTATCTGGAAACGGTGGGGGAGGCCTTCGAGGCCGGTGTCATGCCGCGCTGCCATCTGGAGGACATCACCCGCGCCGACTTCTACGGTTTCGTGGTGCCCTTTGTCAATGAACTGATGAAGATGTCGCGCGACGCGGGCATCCCCGTGCGCATCCGCGCCTGCGACACCATGGGCTACGGCGTGCCTTACACGGAAGTCGCCCTGCCGCGCAGCGTGCCCGGCATCGTCTACGGCCTGCAGCACTATTCGGACGTCTCTAGCGAGATGCTCGAATGGCATGGCCACAACGACTTTTACAAGGCCGTCAGCAACGCCGCCACTGCCTGGCTCTATGGCGCCTGCGCCGTCAACTGCTCGCTGCTGGGCATTGGCGAGCGCACGGGCAACATCCCCCTGGAGGCGATGGTGTTTGAATACGCCTCCCTGCGCGGCTCCCTCGACGGCATGGATCCCACCGTCATCACCGAGATCGCCGATTACTTCAAAAATGAGATCGGCTACGAGGCGCCGCCGATGACCCCCTTCGTGGGCCGCTATTTCAACATGACCCGCGCCGGCATCCACGCCGACGGCCTTCTGAAGGAAGAGGAGATCTACAACATCTTCAACACCCGCAAGCTCTTAAACCGCCCCGCGGGCGTGATGGTCAGCAAGACCAGCGGCCTTGCCGGCATCGCCTACTGGATCAACGAAAACTACGGCCTTACCGGCGAAAACGCCGTCCAGAAGCACGATCCTCTGGTGGAAAAACTCAAGGCCTGGGTAGACGAGGTCTATGAGAGCGGCCGCACCACCTCGCTTTCGCCGCACGAATTGGAGCGCAAGGTGGAAGAAATCAACGGCGGGCCTTTGAAGAAGGAAGGGAAGTGAGCGCATGGAACACAAGACCGTCTCCATCGCCGATCAGGTATTTGAGATCCTCGAAAAAGACATACTCACCGGCGTCTACGCGCGCGGCGAGAACCTGACAGAAACGAAACTCAGCGAAAAACTCGGCGTCAGCCGCACGCCCATCCGCGAGGCCCTGCGCCGCCTGGAGCAGGAACGGCTGGTGGTGGGCACCTCCCGCGGCATGCGCGTGGTGGGCCTGGATATGAGCGATATCGAGGATATCTACGAGATCCGCTCCCGCGTGGAGGGGCTCGCCGCCCGCCGCGCCGCCGAGCGCGCCAAGCCGGAGCAGATCGCCGAACTCAAGCGCGTGCTTGACATGCAGGAATTCTTCACCATGAAGGAGGACGGCGACAGCATCATCGACGCCGACAACCACTTCCACGATATGCTCTACCGCTTGAGCGGCAGCCTCGTGCTCTACGATACGCTCGCGCCCCTGCACCGCAAGATCGTGCGCTATCGCAAAGTCTCCATTGGGCACGCCGGCCGCGCCAAAGAGTCCTATGCCGAGCACAAGGCCATCTACGAAGCCGTGGCCGCCCACGATCCGGACGAAGCCGAGCGGCTGGTGCTGCGCCACACGGTCAACGCCCGCGACAGCATCCGCTCTTTGGAGGTGAAGTGACATGGGCTATACCATCGCGCAAAAGATCATCAAGGCCCACCTCGTCAGCGGCGAAATGATCCCCGGCGCGGAGATCGGCCTGCGCATCGACCAGACGCTCACGCAGGACGCCACCGGCACCATGGCCTACCTCGCTCTGGAGGCCATGGACGTGCCGCGCGTGCGCACCGAACTTTCCGTGGCCTATATCGACCACAATACCCTCCAGTGCGGCTTTGAAAACGCCGACGACCACCGCTTTATCCAAACCGTGGCGCGCAAATACGGCGTGCGCTTCTCCCGCCCCGGCAACGGCATCTGCCATCAGGTACATTTGGAGCGCTTCGGCAAGCCCGGCAAGACGCTCATCGGCTCGGACAGCCATACGCCCACCGGCGGCGCGCTGGGCATGCTGGCCATGGGCGCGGGCGGCATGGACGTGGCCGTGGCCATGGCCGGCGGCGCCTATTACATCAACATGCCGCGCATGTTCAAAGTCAACCTCACCGGCAAGTTGCCCCCGTGGGTCAGCGCCAAGGATGTCAGCCTCGAAATCCTCCGCATACTCTCCGTGCGCGGCGGCCGCGGGGCGATCATCGAGTGGGGCGGCGAGGGCATCCAGACGCTCTCCGTTCCCGAGCGCGCCACCATCACCAACATGGGCACCGAACTGGGCGCGACCACGTCCATCTTCCCCGCCGACGAAGTGACGCGCGAATTTCTGCGCGCGCAGGGCAGGGAAGAGGACTTCACGCCCCTTGCCAGCGACCCGGACGCCGTCTACGACCGCGTCATCGACATCGACTTATCCGCGCTCGAACCACTGTGCGCCTGCCCGCACTCGCCGGACAACGTTAAGGCGGCGCGCGCGCTTGTAGATGTGCGCGTCGATCAGGTCTGCGTCGGTTCCTGCACCAACTCCTCGCTGCGCGACCTTTTGCGCGTGGCGGCTATCTTAAAGGGCAGAACCGTCGCCCCCACCGTCAGCCTTTCCATCTCCCCCGGCTCAAGGCAGGTTTTGCAAATGCTCTCCGCCTGCGGCGCGCTCGCGGACATACTCGCCAGCGGCGCGCGCGTGCTGGAATGCGCCTGCGGGCCCTGCATCGGCATGGGCTTCTCCCCCAATTCGGGCGGCGTCTCCGTGCGCACGTTCAACCGCAACTTCGAGGGCCGCAGCGGCACCCGAGACGCGCAGGTCTACCTCGCCTCGCCGGAAGTTGCCGCCGCCAGCGCCATCCTCGGTCACATCGCCGATCCGCGCGAACTGGGCGAATATCCCGAGGTGCACGTGCCGGAACACTTCTATACCGACGACAGCGGCGTGCTCATGCCCGCCAGCCCGGAAGAGGCCAAGTCCGTCGAAGTCGTGCGCGGCCCCAACATCCGCCCCATGCCGCTGGGCGAATCGCTGCAGGACGAGATCAGCGCGCCCCTGACCCTCAAGGTGGGCGACAACATCACCACCGACCACATCATGCCCGCCGGCGCGAAGATACTGCCGTACCGCTCCAACGTTCCCAAACTCTCCGAGTTCTGCTTCACCGTCTGCGATGAGACGTTCCCCCAGCGCTCCAAAGCGGCGGGACGCTCCATCATCGTCGGCGGGGCCAACTACGGGCAGGGTTCTTCGCGCGAACACGCGGCGCTGGTGCCCATGTATCTGGGCGTGCGCGCGGTGGTGGCCAAGAGCTTCGCCCGCATCCACGCCGCCAACCTCATCAACTACGGCATACTGCCTCTGACGTTTGTAAACGCCGACGATTACGACCGCCTTGCGCAGGGCGATAACTTGACCATCTCCGGCATTTTTGCCGGCCTTGAGAGCGGCGAGTTCACGCTCACGGACAGGACCACGGGCGAAACCTTCGCCCTCGCCTGCGAGCTCTCGCCGCGCCAGCGCGAGATACTGCGAGACGGCGGGCTGCTGGCCTACACCAGGGAGGGCAAACAATGAACGCACAGGTCGAACGGGCCGTGGAACACTTCCGCGCCCTTCTGGAAGAACAGCTCCGCCGTGTGGAGTGCATGGAAAACGCCTCCGCGCAGGAGAAGGCGGCGAACCCAAAGACGGTCGTCGGCATTGTTGGCGGCGACGGCATCGGCCCCATCATCGTAAACGAGGCCGCGCGTGTGCTGGAAGTCCTGCTCGCGGACGAGACCGCCCGCGGCACGCTGGGACTGCGCCCCATCGACGGCCTGACCATCGAAAACCGGCTTGCGCGCGGCGAGGCCGTGCCCGCCGAAGTGCTTGCGGCCATCAAAGGCTGCGACGTCCTCCTCAAAGGCCCCACCGCCACCCCCAAGGGCGGCACGCTGGAGAGCGCCAACGTCACGCTGCGCCGCGCTCTCGACCTCTACGCCAACGTGCGCCCCGTGCGCATTCCCGAAGAGGGCGTGGACTGGACGTTCTTCCGCGAGAACACCGAAGGCGAATACGCCCTCGGCAGCCGCGGCGTCGAGCTTCCCGGCCTGGCCATGGACTTCAAGGTCATCACCGACGCCGGTACGCGCCGCATCGCCCGCGCCGCCTTTGAATACGCGCGCAAAAACGGCAAAAAGAACGTCGCCATCGTCACCAAGGCCAACATCATGAAAAAGACAGACGGCAAGTTCACCGCCATCTGCCATGAGGTGGCGAAGGACTACCCGGAGATGGAGGTCGAGGACTGGTACATCGACATCATGACCGCCAACCTCGTCAACCCCGCCATCCGCTCCCGCTTCGAGGTCTTTATCCTTCCCAACCTCTACGGCGACATCATCACCGACGAGGCCGCGCAGCTGCAGGGCGGCGTGGGTACGGCGGGCAGCGCCAACCTCGGCGACCGCTATGCCATGTTCGAGGCCATCCACGGCACCGCTCCGCGCATGCTCGAGGAAGGGCTGGGCGACTACGCCAACCCGGAAAGCATATTGCGCGCCGCGCAGATGCTGCTAAACCACATCGGCCGCGGCGAGGCCGCCGCCAAGCTGGGCAAGGCGCTGGAAATTTGCTGCGAGACGGAGAAAAAAGTGGCCGTCACCGGCGATAAGACCGGCGCAACCTGCCGCGAATTTGGCGATTATCTGCTCAAAACGCTGCAAACACTCTCTTGACTTTACGCCCCAAAACGGCGGACGCAAACGCGCGTCCGCCGTTTTTGTATCTTCCGCTTCCTTCCTGTCTGAGAATGTGGTACAATGGTGCAAAAAGCGGGAGAGAAGCGATGGAAAGCATTTTGCGCAAGTGGCGCATGGAGGATAAATACGCGCTGGCGGCGCTGCTCAACGACCGGGCCGTTCTTGACAATCTGCGGGACGGCATCCCCTTTCCCTACACCGTGCGCGACGCGGAAGCGTTCATCGCCGCCATGGTGGCCGCGGACAGGGAGAAGACGTTCGCTTTCGCCATCGTCAAAAACGACGTGGTCATCGGCAGCATTGCCCTGTATCGCGGCGTCAACGTCCATTTTCGCACGGCGGAGCTGGGCTACTATCTCGGCCGTGCTTTCTGGGGCAGGGGTTATGCCACTCGTGCCGTGCGGCAAGCCTGCGCGCGTGTGTTTGCCGATACGGATATACTGCGCATTTACGCCGAACCCTTCGCCCGCAACGCCGCCTCCTGCCGCGTGCTGGAAAAGGCGGGCTTTCAACTGGAGGGCACGCTGCGAAAAAACGCGGTCAAGAATGGCGAAGTGCTGGATATGAAGCTGTACGCTCTTGTTCGGGAGGAAGATACGCATGCCCTATAAGACGCTCGATATGTCTGCCTACAGGCGCAAAGCCCACTTCGACTACTTCCGCGCCATGGCCTGCCCCTATGTCGGCCTGACCGCGAACGTGGACATCACCGCCCTGCTTGCCAAGGTCAAGGCGGAAAAGCTGCCCTTTTTCCTCACCGTCTGCTACTGCGCGGCGCGGGCGGCCAACAGCGTCCCCGAGTTCCGCCAGAGGATCGTGGGGGAGGAGATCGCCCAATTTGACCACTGTCCGACCTCGCACACCGTGGCGCTGGAGGACGGCACCTATTGCTACTGCACATTGCGCGCGGACATGCCCTTCGCGGACTATATCCTCTATGCGCAGCGTGAACAGGAGGCGGCGAAACAGCGCGGCGGCATCGACGAGGACGCGGAGGAAGCGCTTGACAAGCTCTTTATCTCCACCCTCCCGTGGCTCTCCTACACATCGCTTATCCAGCCCACGCCCTTTCCCGCGGACAGCAACCCGCGTATCACCTGGGGAAGGTACTTCCGGCAGGGCGAACAAACGGTCCTGCCCCTCTCCGTACTCTGCCACCACGCGCTGGTGGACGGCCTGCACATCGCCAGATTTTATCAGGCGCTGGAAAAGGAGATGGGGGACGTGGTCCGGGGTGGATAGCGCTCTGCGCAAGGGGCAAAAGCCCTCCGACCGCTGAAATCAACGCAAACGCCCGGATGTGTCGTTCCATTTTCTCAGGCGGACTGGTATGCTTATACCATCAGCAAGCGCTGAAATAAAGAGACTTGAGGAGAATGGATATGAACACAGACAGGATATTTGCCGAGGCGATCGCAAACGAGTACGCGCCCAAGAATACCTCCAAAGTGGTCGCCCTGAAAAAGTTGGACAGGAAAGCCAAGCGCAAGGCAAACATCTTCACCTATACCTTGGGCATCATCATGACGCTGGTATTGGGCGTGGGAATGTGCCTGTCCATGGGCGTGTTGGGCAATGGAGGTCCCGGCGCGATGATCGTGGGGATCGCCGTGGGCGTGATCGGGTTCGTCGGTATGGGCGTCAACTATCCCGTCTATCGAAAACTGCTGGAAAGCGGCAAGCGCAAATACGCCTTTGAGATCGTGCAGCTTGCCAAAGAGATCAGCGAAGAAGCGGAGTAAGCGGCGAGGAGGGCGGTATCGCATGAACAGATCGGAAAGCAAATATTTTTATACTGCCCTCTGCATGGACGAGGCGCTGATCTCCTTGTTGAAGGAGAAAGATCTGGAATATATCACCGTGAAGGAAATATGTGAAAAGGCGGGCGTGAACAGGTCTACATTCTACCTTCACTATGAAACGATCGCCGATCTGATCGACGAGGCGGCCGAAACCGTATGGCAACGATTTCAGTCCTGTTTTTCAGAAGGCGCCAAAGGGATCGCCGGGAAAGTTGGTTCTGCTGATCTGTCAGACCTCGTCCTCATCACGCGCGACTATCTGCATCCGTATTTGCGCTTCGTCCGCGAAAACAAAGACTTTTACCGGGCGGTATTTCGAACGCCGCGAGTGATGCAGGCGGACAAAAGATACGGGTATATCAAGGAATACATCATAGAGCCGATCCTGAAGCGCTTTGGCATCTCCGGCGCCCTTTGGAGATATTATACCGCCTACTACATAGAGGGGATCGTGGCCATCATCAAAGCGTGGCTCGAGACCGACTGCCAGGACTCTCTTGAAACAGTCGCCGCCGTGATCGAGGCGTGCGCTCGTCCATCCACGGGATGGGGAAGCGTATGAAACGCATGCGGTGTCAGAAAACAGGGCTTCTCTGGAAAGCGTGGAAGGAAAACGATGGCCTCAAAACCATCGTCAGCGCCGCGCTTTCCCTCTGCGTCACGGCTTTGTACGCTCTGTATCATGGGTATTTGGGGATATTTGCGCGCTCGTTGTGGCACGGGAGCATTTGTGTGTTCTATCTTCTGCTCGTCGCCATCCGCGGAACGATCCTGCTGACAGAGCACCAGTTCAAAGCGAAAAGCGCGGATGCAAAGCGCTTCTGGCGGAGAAAGGTCTTCGCGGCCACATGTGCGCTGTTGCTCCTGTTGAATATCGCCCTGATCGTGCCCATATCGCTCATGGTACTGCTGCGAAAGCCGGTCAACATGGGCCTGATCCCTGCCATTGCCATGGCGGCTTATACGACGTACAAGGTCACGATGGCGATCCTTCACATGGGCAGACGCAAGGGAGGTCATGCGCTGATCCGCGAACTGAGAACGATCAACCTGATCGACGCCATGGTTTCGGTCCTCACATTGCAAAACACGCTCATCATGGTCAACGCGAACGCGGACGAGATCGGCAACATGCGCACTTTGGCCGCCATTTCAAGCGCGGCAATTTATTTGTTCATCGTGCTCACAACGGTCAGATTGTTTCTCAATGGCAGAACTGAACAAAACGGCGAGCTGTGGGGCTAGATCAGGCGGTTCCGATTTTACCGCTACGACTTCTCTGCCAGAGCAAAAGTGCCTGCGCATAAGGCAGCGCGCAGGAATTCGACAGATGGCAGCCCGCAATTTCGCAAAACTGATTGGCGCGCAGATAAAGGACTTGACCGCTGCCCTGATAAGTGATATATTTATCTCATAAAGAGCGAAATACATCACATAACAGGAGGATGGTCTATGAAATCGAAGCGCTGCCTCTATGGGCTGACGGGACTGCTTTCTCTTTTGGGTCTTATCGGCGTTTTCACAGAGGCGAAGTCCTTTCTGGCCTTCTTTGCCTTTGCCGTCGATTTTGAGTATTTCTTCATCAAGTCCGATGAGATGCTGGAAGAATACATGAATAAATCGGCTGCGCGCGCCTTCTATTGCGGCATGATTTCCGTCGCGCTCGTTTCCGTTGTTTGTTTCTTTGCCGGTCTAAAGCAGGAAAAGGAAGCGCTGATAACGGGCCTTGCCTCTGGCTGGGCGGTATCCGTCGCGGTCTATGCGTTATCTACTGCTTACTACGGCTTCAAAGAAAAATGGGGTCTGGAAAATGATCAGGAATAGGATTCGGGAATATCGCGCCAAATACGCCATGAAGCAGGAAGACCTGGCAAAGCTCGTGGGCGTTCGCAGAGAAACCATCGGGAACCTGGAAAAGGGCAGATACAATCCCTCGCTGGTTCTGGCGTGGAACATAGCGAAAGTATTCCATGTTTCCATCGAGGATATTTTCACGGTCGAAGACCAGATCGCGCGCTGAAACAGCAAGCCCCGCATTTTCCCACACCAAAAGCGACCGGGACATCTCCCGACCGCTTTCATCGCATCCGTATCTACTTCAGCAGCGAGCCCACCTGGAAATCCCGCAGCTGTTTGTAAAGCTGGAACTTCTCGCGGTAGACCTCCACGCGCGCCGCGTCCGGCCGCATCGGTTCGCCCAGCTGCACGAACTTCTTCGCCAGCGCCAAACGGTCCTTTTCGCCCGTCACCGCCGCGAAGCCGAGAATGGCGCTGCCCAGCGCTCCGGTTTCCTCGGTCTTCACCGGCAGAATTTCGCGGTTCCAGATGTCGGCCTTGATCTGCAGCCACACCTTGGAGCGCGCGCCGCCGCCGCAGGCGTAGAGCCGGTTCGGGGCCACGCCAAAGCCCTCGAGTTTTTCGAGGTTGTAGGCCATTTCGAACGTCAGCCCCTCGAGGATGGCGCGGTAGAATTCAGGCAATCCCGTCTCCATGGTCACGCCGTAGAACATGCCGCGCGCGTTGGGGCGCACGTCGGGCGTTCCGCCCATGCCCTGCAAAAACGGCAGTACGATCACATCGGTCGGCTCCTTGGGGCAGGCGCGGTTGAGCAGGTCGTAGATGCTCACATGCTCGGCCTTGGCCTGCGCGGAGAGGTGTTTGGCCAACTGATCGCGGTACCAGCGCACCACGGCGCCGCCGGAGATGTTGTAGGCATAGGTCACATAGCCGGCGTCGTCCACATAGGGCACGCAGGCAAAGTTCTCCTTCGTGAAGCCAAAATCCCCGGGAATGCCGGCGAACAGAGGCTCGATGCACTCGCAGGTACCGGAGACGTCCACGCCGTCGCCGTGCTCGCAGACGCCGCAGGCCAGGGCGTTGACGATCTGGTCGTGCGAGCCGATGACCACGCGCACGTTCTCGGGCAAGCCAAGCGCCTGCGCGATCTCCGGCCGCAGAAAGCCCACCGCCGTGCCCGTGGGGCAGACGTCAGGCAGCTGGTCAAGCGCCACGCCCGAGGCTTCGAGCAGTTCGCGCGACCATTCGCGCTTCTCCACATCGTACAGCAGCGTCCGGCAGGCCAGCGAAACGTCCGTCATCACCGCGCCGGAGAGCCGGTAGCACACGTAGGCGGCGATGGGCAGGAATTTCCACACCGGCCGCTCCGCCGTGCGCAGCGTGTAGAGCATCTTCGCCAGCGAATAGGAGGCGTCCGGGAGGATGCGGGCCACGCGCATGAACGTCTCTTCGCCCACGCGGCGCACCAGTTCGTCGAACTCGCCCGATTCGCTGTTGGCAAAGTACATGATGATGTCGGTCAGCGGCGCGCCATGCTCGTCGATGGGCACGAACGATTCGCCGAACGACGAAACGGTGATCGCCGCCACCGCGTCGCGCGCAGGCAATGCCTGCACGCAATCGCGGATGACGCGAACCACCGAATCCGAAAGCACCTGCGGCTCGAGATTGGCCTTGCCCGGCGGGTTCGGATATTCGATATAACTCAGCGCCAGCTGCGCGCCATGGTCATCAAAGGCGACGCACTTCGCGCCCGTGCCGCCGATGTCTACGCCCAAACTGATCATGTTCATCCCTCAAATCAGTCGATCTGGATCACATCGTAGCCCAGGTAGGTGGTGAAGGCCTCTTCGAGGATGGCCTTCATGTGGCCCTTGCCCACGCTGGTGTGATGCTTGAAGCCGCCGCGCGCCAGACGGATGAGTTTGTTCTGCAGATCGGGGATTTCGGCAACGCCGGCGCAGCCGAAGTAGCCGTCCTCGATGACGTCCTCGGTGAAGCGGCCCTCAGAGGCGTACACGGTGATCTTGCCATCCTCGGTCTTGCAGTTGGCAAAGGTCATCGGGAAGGAAGCGATGCGGCCTTCGTTGCAGCCCCAGCCGCTGCCGGGATCGTTCTTGGCGAACATCTTGTGCTCGGTGACGGTGCCCTTGGCGGTCATCAGGCTCTGGGCCACGGGGCCGCAGTGGAAGAGGATCACCTTGTTCTCGTCGTCGCCGTAGTTGTTGTTCCAGTCAAGCACCGTGGTCGGCTCCTCGCTGGCCAGCGCCATGGCGCGCATGGTGATGGCGGAGCACATGTCGATCTCGCAGGAGGCGACGATGCCGCGGTCGTTGAGGTCGGAAAGCAGCACGCAGGGGCACACGCGCAGGTAGGTCTCCAGCTCGTTCCAGCAGCGCAGCGCCAGGGCATCGAGGTGATAGTCCTGAATGTACTCGTCCAGCACGCAGCTGATCTTCGCCAGCGTCACGGCGTTCTTCTCCGGCACCTTGCTGAAGTCGGTGTAAGCGCGCAGGTGGGCGAGCTTCTCCGCCACGCGGGCCTCGTCGTCGGCCATGTGCTCCACCTTCCAGATCAGCTCCGAAAGGTCGAGGGACTCGACGTTGATGCCGTGCTTCTGCATGGCGATCTCGTCAAAGCGCACGGTCTTGAAGGCGGTGGTGCGCGCGCCGATGCAGCCGAGGTTGAAGCGCTTCATGCCGTTGACCACGCGGCAGATGGCGGCGAAATCGCGCAGGTTCTGCTGGAAAGCGGGGGTCAGCGGATGCACCACGTGCGGCTTGAGCACGGTGAAGGGCACCTTGTACTGGGAGAACACGTCCGTGACCGAGAACTTGCCGCAGTAGGCGTCGCGGCGATGGGCGAAGTCCAGCTTGCCGATCTCGTCCGGATAGGCCTGCATGAGGATGGGCACGCCCGCGTCCTGCAAAGCGGCGATGGCGCCGTTTTCGTCCACGAAAATCGGCATGCAGAAGATCACGCCGTCGTACTGTCCCTCGTGCTCCTTGAGCCACGCGGCGTACTGCAGGCCCTCGTCGCGGGTTTCCACCGCGCCGTAGCGAGAGGCGGATTCTTCCATCATGATGTAATCGTAGCCCGCGTCGGTGACGGCCTTGACCATGTCGTCCCGCGCGCCGAGGATCAGTTCGCCGGGCATGAAGCCGCGGTTGCCAAAGCACAGAGCAAACGTCATTTTCTTTTTCATGGGGGACCATTCCTTTCTGTGTTTCTTTCGCGCGCCGAAACAAGGGCGCCGGCGCGCCCTCCGCCAAAGGGGAGTAATTTGTACAGAATCAACTACCTACTAATTAATCTTCGCTGCGAAATCGTTTTTTCCTTCTTATTCGTTGAAATTTGCTGAGATTTGGAAGAAACTTGCGGCCATGATCTCCTGAAAAATGCCGCCATTCGGATGGAGCGGGACGGTTTCCTTTTCAATCCGCGTGACAGCGCGGCAGTTTGAAGCGCGGGATCGGAGCAAGACACAAAGCGCTCCCCGCGTGTGCGGGGAGCGCGTCGTTTTGTCGTTTGCGTCAGCCTTCCTGTTCGGTTTCTTCCTCTTCAGGAGCTGCGACGCAGGTGATATGCAGGCTCTTGCTCACTTCAGGATTCGCCTTGGAAGTCGCCGTGATGGTGACTTCTCCGGGAGACATCGCGGTCAGCAAGCCTTCATCGCTGATGTTGCCGACTTTTTCATCGCTGGTCGACCAGGTGATGCCGGTATTGAGCAGGCCATTCTGCGTGCCGTCCGCCGCAAGCGCCTTGGCGGTGAGCTGAACGGTCGTGCCGGTGACGATCTCCTGGCCATCCTCAGCGCCGGTGATCTCGACCGAATGGACTTCCTGGGCGGGGAGCACGGTGATGCTGCAAGAGGCGATCAGGCCCTTGAGATCCGCTGCTTCCACCGTTACCTTGGCCTTGCCTTCGGCGATGGCGGTGACGTCGTTGCCCTTTATGGAGACGACCTTCGCGTCGGCCTCGGAGAGCGCGCGCCAGACAAAGTCCGCGGGGCTTCCGGAGAGCGTCGGCTCAAAGGTGTAGGTCTGCCCGGCGTAGAGCGTCAGTTCTGCGGGGATGCCCTCGATGCGGTCCATGCCCACATACACGGTGACGCTGGCTTTGACGTCGGGGTCCGCGGCGCTGGCTGCGGTGATGGTGATCTCGCCCATCGAGAAGGGCGCGACCAGGCCGTTCTCAACATCGGCGACATCCCAGTTGGAGCAATCCCAGATGATCTCCTGCGAGATGTTTTCCGTGCTGCCGTTTTCATCCAGTACGGTGGCCGTGAGCTGAACTTTATCGCCCATGGCGAGGCGCTGGCCTTCCTCCAAGCCGGTGAGCGTGACGGAGGAGGGCTTGTTGGCCACTTTGACCGTGCAGGTCGCCTTGCCGTTCACGCCTTCCGCCGTCAGCGTCAGCGTGGCGCTGCCGGCGCTCAGCGCGGTCACGGTGTTGCCGTCCAGAGAGATCACGGTCTTGTCGGCCTCGCTCAGCGCGCCCCAAGTGAAGGAGGCGCTTTCGCTGGCGGGTTCAAGCGCGGGCTTGAAGGTGTACGTCTTGCCGGGCGTGAGGACGATCTCCTCGGGGATGCCGGTGATCTTCTCGCCCTGAATGTAGACGGTGATGGTCTTGGAGAGCGTCTTGCCGTCCGCGGTCTTGCTGCGGGCCGTCGCCGTGATGGTGGCCACGCCAGTGCCCACGGCCGTCAATTCGCCGGTCTCATCGTCGATGGCCAGCGCCTCCCCGTCGGGATGATGCTCCAGCACGCCGTCCTTGTTGGGAATCCATACATCCTCGAAGGAGAAATCCCAAGTGACCTTCTGATCCACGCCTTCGCTGCTGCCGTCCGCGGCAAGCATCGTGGCGGAAAGATCCAACACATCGCCGATGCGAAGGGTCTGTCCATCCTGCGCGCCGTCTATGCGCATACTGGCAGGATCGTCAGAGACGACGGTCAATTCGCACTGGGCGTTGACGACGCCGTTGGCGGTGTTCTGCTGGCCGACCGGCGCGATGGTGAGCGTCACCGTGCCCGGAGACAGGGCCGTCACCGTGTTGCCGTCCATAGAGGCGATGTGCGCATCGCGCTCCTTGATATTGTGCCAGAACAGATCCGGCGATTGCGCATCCGCGGGAACGATGGTCGGCTCAAAGGTGTACTTTTCGCCAACGCGCAAAACCAGTTCCTCAGGAATGCCATTGATCTCAGTGATCGCGGGAACGATGCGCAGGCGGAACGTACCCACTACGCCGCTGCCGTCCTGCGTTTTCGCCGTCAGGGTTACGTAGCCATTGCCCGTGGTGCGCCCGCAGTGGACCAGGCAGAAGCCGGTCTCTGCGTCATCCAGTCTGATGCTGGCCTGACTGGTGTTGCTGACGCTCCACGTAAAGCGCTGTCCCGCGGCGGGCAAACGTCCGGCCTCGATATCTTCCAGCGTGTAGTCCTCTTCGAGAGCCACGGCGAGCAACTGCACGTTGCCGCCATGCGGGGCAACGCCCTCGCCGATGCTGATCACCTCGTCGAGCTCATCGTTGACCATGGCGATCACGACCGACTTGGCCTTCTTGAGCACCGTGACGGAGAAGCCGCCGGTGACGCTGGGACTGCCGCCGTTGATGTAGCCGTAGTCGTACTTCGGACACATCGAGATGTACGCTACGCCGGTGCCGTTGATGGTGCACTGGCCGCCTTCCGAGATCGAGACGACGTCCGGGTTGCTGCTCTTCCAGATGAAATCGTAGCTGTTCTTGAACGTCGCGTTTGCGGGCAGGATGGCCGGCTGCGGCACGCGGAAGCTGGTCGTAGTATTGTAGTCATACTGCAGGTCGGCCATGCTGATCCAGGAGATGCCGCGGGCGAGCACGATATTGTACGTGCCCATGATCGTGTCGTCATACGTGCTCGCGGCGCGGATGACCACCGTAGCCTGCGATTCCGAACTGCTCAGGCTGTTCGTGCGCGCGGTGATGGTGACGGAGCCATCCTCGTTGCGGGCCGCCGAGACGCGGTTTGCACCCGAGTATACCTGCCACTTCGTGTCAGACAGCACATACTCGTCATCCGGGATGAAGTTGAAGGTGACGCTGTTGGTGCCGCGGTAATGGACGTTCCGCTCGCCATCCCCGTAAGGGATGTAGACCAGCACCGTATTGTCGCCATAGGGTATGTGCCCCCCGACCGGTTCGATGTCGATGCTGTCCGGCAGGCGCTTGACCGTGACCTTGCAGGACGCGGTGACTTCGGGATCGCTCTTTGCCGCGGCGGTGATGACCACATCGCCAGCCTTGAGACCGGTAACGACGCCATTGGCGTTGACGATGGCGATGCTCTCGTCGCTGCTGCTCCATTCGACGTCGCGCAGCGTGGCGTCCGCAGGCTCAAACTCGAGCTGCGCGCCAAGGTCGAGCGGATTGACGATGGGCAGCGTGGCCTCCTTCGGCAGCGTCAGACCCGTGACGGGCACGATGACCGTGACCACGTATTTGCCGCTGATATCGGAACCGTCGGTGGTGGTGGCGGTGATGGTGGCCGTGCCGGCCTTGAGACCGGTGACGGTCGCCGTGTTGCCGTCCTCGCCTTTCTTTACAGTAGCGACGGCGCTGTTGGAGGTCGTCCAGTCAAAGTCCTGCGCCACATCTTCAGTGGTGCCGTTCTTGCCGTAGGCGACCGCCTCGAGCACGAGATCCTTCTCGCCGGCGATGAGCTCGGCGTTTTCAGGATCGACCGGAGCGACTTTTACGGTGTTGGTCGGGTTGGTGACGGTCACCTGGCACTGCTTTTCAATGCCGTTGTGAGAAGTGACGGTGACGGTGGCCGTGCCGAGGGCGACGCCGGTGACGACGCCGTTCTCATTGACGGTGATGATCTTCTCGTCGCCGCTTTCCCAAGTGAAGTCGGTGCGGCTGTCGTAGGTGGCGTTGGTGGGGGAGACGGTGAGCGAAAGCGTCGTCGTCTCGCCGATGACCACGCGCGTGGTTTCGGGAATGGTGAAGTCCTTGACCGCGACAATGACCGTGATGGTGTAGCGCCCGCGGATGCCGCTGCCGTCGGTGGTGGCGGCGGTGATGGTGACCGTGCCGGCCTTGACGCCGGTGACAGTGGCCGTGCCGTCCGCGTTCTTTTTCACGGTGGCGATGGCGCTGTTGGAAGTCGTCCAGTTAAAGTCCTGCGCCACTTCGTCGGTAGTGCCATCCTTGCCGTAGGCGACGGCGTTGAGCGCCATTTCCTCGCCCACAGCCACTTCTGTCTGACCGGAGACGACCGGAGCGATGGTCACGGTGTTGGTCGGGTTGGTAACGGTCACCTGGCACTGCTTTTCGATACCGTTGTGGGAAGTGACGGTGACGGTGGCCGTACCGAGGGCGACGCCGGTGACGACGCCGGTCTTATCCACGGTAACGATCTTTTCATCGCCGCTTTCCCAGGTGAAGTCGTCGCGTTCGCCGTAGGTGGAGTTGGCGGGAGAGACGGTGAGCGAAAGCGTCGTCGTCTCGCCGATGACCACGCGCGCGGTCGCGGGGATGGTGAAATCCTGCACCGGCGCGATGACCGTGACCTGCAAGGTCGCGCGCGTCTTGGAACCGTCCTTGGCGGCCACGGTGATGGTGACCGTGCCCGGACGCAGGCCTGTGACGCTGGCTATGCCGTCTTCGCCGACCGTGACGGTGGCGATGGAGGTGTTGGAAGAGGTCCAGGTAAAGCTCTGCGCCACGTTTTCGGTGGACTCGTTCTTGTCATAGCCGACAGCCTGCAGGCGCAGGGCGTCGCCTTCAACTTCCACGATGGGCTCTTCCACGTCGACGGGAGAGATGTCGATGCTCGCCACGGCCACGGAGACAATGACTTCGCAGGTCGACTTCAGACCGTTGTGCGATGTGGCGGTGATGGTGGCCGCGCCGAATCCGGTCGCGGTGACCAGGCCCCTGCTGTCGACGGTGGCGACAGATTCATCGCTGGATTCCCAGGTGAAGTCGGTGGGGGCATGGAGCGTGGCGTTGCCGGGACGGCCGTTGACGCGCAGCGAGCTCGTTTCGCCAACGAAGAGGCTCACGCTCGCCGGCTCCATCCAGCACTCTTCCACCGGGATAACGACGCGCACGTCGATCTCGGCGCGGATGCCGGAGCCGTCGGCGGCGATGGCGGCAACCTTGACGGTGCCGGCCCTGCGGCCGGTCACAGTGGCGGTG
>DSLFR04102__coassemble_386_pt1 | contig 133024 bp, 138 predicted proteins | sample DSLFR04102__metabat2_low_PE_033 | metagenome-assembled genome bin DSLFR04102
TTATCCCCGTGCATATCCGCGCCAGCCGCCGCGCGCAGGAGGCGGTGTTTCTCACTCTGGAGGGCGTGGAGGATCGCGACGCGGCGGAAAAACTGCGCGGCGAACTTCTCTATATAGACCGCGCTCACGCCGTGGAACTGGATGAGGACACGAACTTCCTCTGCGACCTCATCGGCATGCATGGCGTGGACGACGAGGGAGGCGACCTGGGCACGCTGCGCGACGTGCTCCAGCCCGGCGGCAACGACGTTTATGTCTTTGAAGGCCCGCGCGGCGAAGTGCTGGTGCCGGCGCTGAAGAGCGTGGTGAAAAAGGTCGATCTCGAAGCGGGCGAGATGCTGCTGGTAGCCGCGCGTCTGCGGGAAGTGGCGGTGTTTGATGCGGATTAAGGTATTGACCATCTTCCCGGACATGGTGCGCGCGGCGCTGGGCGAGTCCATCGTCGGCCGGGCACTGGAAAAGGGCCTGCTCACCGTCGAGTGTATCGACATCCGCGCCTATTCCCAAAACAAGCACAAAAACACCGACGATTACCCATTCGGCGGCGGCGCGGGCATGGTGATGCTGGCGCAGCCCATCGTCGACGCTTGCGAAGCGAACGCCGAGCCGGGGCAGCGGCGCATCTATCTCTCCCCGCGCGGCCGCACGCTGACGCAGAAAGTGGTGGAGGAACTGGCGGGGGAGGAGGAGATCATGCTCCTCTGCGGCCACTATGAGGGCGTGGACGAGCGGGCGCTGGAAATGTGCTTCCCGGAGGAACTCTCCATTGGCGATTACGTGCTCACCGGCGGCGAAACGGCGGCGCTGGTGGTCATCGACGCCGTCTCGCGCCTTTTGCCCGGCGTGCTCGGCAGCGAGGAGAGCGCCGAGGATGAGAGCTTCACCACCGGTCTGCTCGAATACCCGCAGTACACCCGCCCCCGCGAATTTCGCGGCCGCGAGGTGCCGGAGGTGCTCTTGAACGGCAACCACGCGCTCATTGGGCGCTGGCGGCGCGAACAGGCGCTCAGGCTCACGCGCGAACGCCGCCCGGAGCTTTTGCAAACGGCCCCGCTGGATAAAAAGGACAGAGATTTTCTCAAAACGCTGGAGGAAGAGCCATAGGAAATGGCCGCTCTGCGCACAAAATGAAAAGGCCCGCCCTCTGTTTTTCCAGAAGGCGGATCCTTTCCGATGCTCAGTTCATTTTTGAAAGATTTCCGGGTCCCCGAACGCGCGGGGGCCCGGTTTGTTTCTTACGCGATGGGCGTGCCGTCGCTCTTGAAGAGGGGGAGCTTTTCCAGATAGATGATGTCGTCGCGGTCGGCGGCCTCGCCCTCGGCCAGGATGGCCATGCGGCCGACGATCTCGCCGCCGGCATGCTCGACCAGCGTTTCCAGCGCGCGCAGGGATTCGCCCGTAGAGATGACGTCGTCGACGATCACCACGCGCTTGCCCTTTATGTACTCGGCGTCGTTGCCATCGAGGCAGAGGATCTGCCGGTGGCCGGTGGTGATGGAGCGCACTTCCGTGGAAAAGACGTTGCGCATGTACAATTTGGGCGACTTGCGCGCCAGCAGATAGCGCTTTTCACCCGCCAGCCGCGCCATTTCGCAGATGAGGGGAATGCCCTTGGATTCGGCGGTGATCATCACGTCGTGTTCAGGAACGAGCTTGTTCAGCTCCCGGGCGCAGGCCATGGTCAGCTCGGTATCGCCAAAGATGACGAAAGCGCCGATCATCATTTCATCGCTGATGGGGCAGAGGGGCAACTGGCGCGTCAGCCCTGCCACCTTGAGGGGATAATACAGATCGCTCATGCGCAAAACACCTCAAAATTCCATACTTACCACGAATATTGTAGCGTGCGGAAGGAAAAATGTCAAGGCGCGGGCGCATATTCGGCGATGATGGCGTCCATGGCCTCCGACTTGCGCTCGATATCCTCCAAAAGCGTCATCTGCGCGCGGGCGCGGGTGAGGTTGTGCTCAGGATAGGCGACGCGGAAATAGACGTCCCCGTCCAGATAGTCGGTGAGGAAGCGCATGGCGATCTCGCAGGTGATGATGCGCGCGCCGAGGGGCAAAAGGCGGATCTCCTGCGCGGTGAGCGTATCGCCGGCCTCCCGCAGATAGCCTTCGACGAGAGCGCGGAAGCGCTCGAGATCCAACGACATGCCGCGCGGCTCGTCCTCGGCGGCGGTGGAGGCGCCAGTGCGCACGATGTCGCCAAAGTCGTAAAGCGCGCTGCCGGGCATCACCGTATCAAGATCGAGGAGCAGAAGCGCGCTGCCATCGGCAGCGTCGAAGAGCACATTGCTGACCTTGGCGTCGTTGTGGACGGCGCGAACGGGCAGCTCGCCGCTTTCCAGACGGCGCACGACGGCGTCCAGACCGTCTTTGCGGGCGACGAAGAATTCGATCTCCCGACGCGCGCCGTTTGCGCGCCCCGCCGCGTCGCGGCGAACGGAATCGCTGAAGGTCTGAAAGCGTCGCGGCGTATGGTGGAAAAAGGGGATGGTTTCGTAGAGCTCGCCGGCGGGAAAGTCCCGGAGCAGGCGCTGGAACTGGCCGAAAGCGCGGCCCATCTCCCGCAGGCGATTCAGGCCGTCCGCCTGCAAAAAGCAGAGGCCCTCAATATAGCGGTAGGCGCGCCAACTGCCGCCTTCGCCATCGCGGAAGAGCAGGCCGCCGTCCAGGGCGGGCACGAAGCGCAAAACGCGTCCCTCCGCGGGCACGCCCATGGCGGCAAGATACGATTCGATGTGTTGGCAGACGCGGCTGGCGTTCTCCATCACCTGTTCCGGATGATGGAAGGCCTGCGCGCTCAGCTTTTGCAGTATGTATCGGCCCTGCGGCTGGGCAAAGGTGAGCAGCCAGGTGCGGTTGACATGACCGGCGCCGATCTCTTCCGCATCCGTGAGGTAGCCGGGAAAGCGGAATCCCTGCGCCGCGGCGCGCAATTCTTCGGTGAGCATGCTGTTTCCTCCTGTAGACATAAAGATATGGTAACATGTTTGCCCCGGTGTGTCAACCCGCGCCAAAACAAAAGTGGAGCGGCAAAACAGCCGCTCCAGATGCCGAAGGCTCGTCAGTGCATCTTGTGCTCCTGCGCTTCGATCATCTTCTTAACCATGTTTCCGCCGATGTGGCCGGCGTCCTTGGCGGCGATGTCGCCGTTATAGCCCTGCTTGAGGTTGATGCCGAGCTCGCTGGCCACTTCCTGCTTCAGGGAATTCATGGCCTGACGGGCCTCGGGCACGTTGATCTGGTTGCTGTTCTTGCTGGACATGCGTATTTCCTCCTTTCTCCAGGATGGCTTGCCGCTTTACTTGCCGGAAGCCTGACGCTGATAGTCCTCGATCATGCGCTTGACCATCATGCCGCCGATGGAGCCGTTCTCCTTCGCCGACAGGTTGCCGTTGTAGCCCTTGGTGAGGTTGATGCCCATTTCGTTGGCGATCTCGAACTTCATGTTGGAAAGCGCCTGACGGGCCTCGGGCACGTTGATGCGATTGGAGCTGCTGTTGCTCATGCTGTTTCACCTCCCGTTCAAGTCTGACACTATTTTGACCGAGCGGGAGGCTTTTACACTGGCAATATTCAACTGTAAAAAACTGTGTTTGCAACGTGTCGAAAAGCGCTGACACACCGGCGGACGGGGAACAAGCCCCGCCGTACATGCCGCCGGAGACGATGAAAACGCGAAAGGGCCGCATCCTCTCGCGCTTTTTCGTGGGTTTTGATGCTCCGCCGCGATCTTAATTCAGCGCCACTTCGTCCAGACGCTCGCGGAAGGCGCGGCGGGCAAGGGCGACGATCTGTTTCGTCTCTTCGTCATCCGGGCGCTTCATCAGGGCGCGGGCCTCGTCGTGGGTGAGCTTCAAAAGCTGCGTGTCGCCCGCGAGCATGAAAAGGCCAGTGGAGAGCATGCCGCTCTGCCGCTCGCCGAACATCTCGCCCGGGCCGCGCAGTTCCAAGTCCTTCTCGGCGATCTTGAAGCCGTCCGTGGTCTGGGCGAGCAGGCGCAAACGCTCTGTCGGCTCGGCCACGAGGAAACACCACGATTCGTACTGGCCGCGCCCCACGCGACCGCGCAGCTGGTGCAGCTGGGCAAGGCCGAAGCGCTCGGCGTTTTCGATGACCATGACGCTGGCGTTGGGCACGTTGACGCCCACTTCCACCACCGTGGTGGAAACGAGTATGTCCGTTTCGCCGACGCGAAAAGCCTCAAGGCGCGCGTCCTTTTCCGCCGCCTTCATGCGGCCATGGACGAGAGACACGCGGGCTTCGGGCAGCAGCTTGCACAGTTCGCCGTACAATTCCTGCGCGTCGCGGGCCTCCACGGCCTCGCTCTTGTCCACCAAGGGGCAGATGACGTAGGCCTGCCGCCCCTCGCGCACCTTTTCCATGACAAAGCCGTACATGGCGGCGCGCTTTGCCTCCGGCACCACGCGGGTCTTCACCGGCGTGCGCCCCGGGGGCAGCTCGTCCAGTATGGAAAGGTCGAGGTCGCCGTAGACGATGAGCGAAAGCGTGCGCGGGATGGGCGTGGCCGACATCACCAGCACGTTGGGGCTCTCGCCCTTTTTGCTGAGCTCGGTGCGCTGGCGCACGCCGAAGCGGTGCTGTTCGTCGGTGATGACGAGGCCGAGATTTTGATAGGCAACGCCCTCAGTGATGAGCGCGTGGGTGCCGACGACCATGTCCCATTCGCCATTGGCCAACGCCTCATGCGCCTGCGCGTGCTGCTTTTTCGTCAGCGAGCCGGTGAGAAGGCCGACGCGCGCGCCCAGAGGGGCAAAGAGCGCCTGCGCGTCCTCAAAGTGCTGCTGGGCGAGCACTTCCGTGGGCGCCATCAGCGCCGCCTGAAAGCCGCTCTTCCAGGCGAGATACATGGCCCCAAAGGCCACGGCGGTCTTGCCGCTGCCCACGTCGCCCTGCAACAGCCGCGCCATGGGCGCCTCCATGCGCAGATCGTGCGCCATTTCATAGAGAGTCCGCCGCTGGGCGTTCGTGGGCGGGAAGGGCAGAAGTTTCCAGAAATTCTCGACGTCTTCATCGGCAAAGGACAGCTTCACGCCCTTGCGTGCGTCCGAGCGCAACAGCGAGAGCGCCACCTGATAGAGCAGCAGTTCCTCAAAGGCGATGCGCCTGCGCGCGGCGGCGAGGCCCTCGTGGTTCAAGGGAAAATGCACATTATAGAGGGCGAAGTTGCGCTCGCAGAGGCCGTAACGCCGCTTGAGGCCCTCGGGCAGTTCGTCCGGCCACTGGCCGCGGCCCACCTCCAGGGCCGCGCGCACAGCTTCGCGCATGGCGCGCGGGGGCACGCCGGCAATGACGCGGTAGACCGGCTCGATGCCGCGTTCGTGCTCGATGGCCGGGCTTTGCAGCTGCAATTCGCCCCGGCGCAGCGCAAAACGGCCGTAGAGCAAAAGCTCCCGGCCGGGATAGAGCTGTTTTTTCAGCCATGGCTGGTTGTACCAGATGGCGATGGCGTCGCCGCTTGCGTCGGCGATGCGCACGCGGATAATGCGCAGGCGCGGCGCGAACTGCTCGGTCGGTTCGTCCACCACGCGCGCGGCCACGGCGCACTCAAGGCCCGGGTGGGCTTCGCGAAGCGGCGTGGGGGCGGTGAGATCGCGGTAAGCGACGGGCAGACGCATGACCAGATCGCGCAGCGTATGCACGCCCGCCTTTTCAAGTGCCCGCACGCGCGCGGGGCCGAGGCCCGGCAGGCGGGAAAGTTCTTCCATCATTCCACCGCGATGAGGTAATAGTAGAGGGGCTGGCCGCCGTGCTGGAGATCGACGTCGCACTGGCTGTACTTCTCCGAAAGGGCGGCAAGCAGCGTCTGCGCGTCCTCCTCGGAGACGTCCTCGCCGTAATAGATGGTGATGAGGCTCTTGTCCTCGGTGACCATCTCCTCGGTCAAATGCTCGGCCACCTCGCGCACGTCGTGGCCGAGGTAGTGAAGCTTGTTGTCGATCAGGCCCATGATGTCGCCGGCGTGTATGTCACGCCCGTCAAAGAGCGTGTCGCGCACGGCGTAGGTGATGGAGGCGGTGTGCACGTTCTCGGCCGCCTCGGTCATGGCGGCGCGGTTTTCCTCCACGCCCAGTTCCGGGTCGAAGGCCAGCGCCGCGGAGATGCCCATCGGCACGGACTTGGTGGGCAGCACCACCACGTTGCGCTCCGTTTCCAGCGCCGCCGCCTGCTGCGCGGCGAGGATGATGTTGGTGTTGTTGGGCAGCACAAAGACGTTCTTGGCGTGCGTCTTTTCGATGGCCTCGTAGAGGTCCTCGATGGAGGGATTCATCGTCTGGCCGCCGTCGACGATCTGGTCGACGTTCAGCTCCTTGAAGATGTCGACGATGCCTTCGCCCAGCGCCACGCAGACGACGCCGTAGGGCTTTTGCTTCGCCGCTTCCTCGGCGGCGATTTTGGCCATGCGCTCGCGGTGCTCCTCGAACATGTTGTCGATCTTGATGGCGTCCAGCTCGCCCAGCTCCAAGGCGTATTGCAGCGCCTTGCCGGGGTCGTTGGTGTGTACGTGCACTTTCACCACGGAGAGGTCGGAGATGACCAGCACGCAGTCGCCCAGCTTCTCCAGGCGCTTGCGCAGTCGCACCACATCGCTGTCGCGCATTTCCGGGCGCGGGTGGGAGACGATAAACTCCGTGCAATAGCCGAAGGTGATCTCCTCAAGGCTGTCGTGGTCGTCCACGAATTCGCCGGGCATGGCGGCGCGCGCGCCCTCGGTGGGCACGTCTACCTCCACCGGCTCGCCGGTGAGGGCGGCCAGCATGCCGCGGTAGATGATGGTCAGGCCGGTGCCGCCGGAATCGACCACGCCCGCCTGCTTGAGCACGGGCAGCATGTCCGGCGTCTTTTTGAGGATGGCTTCGCCGCTTTTGAGAATGGCGCGGAACAGTTCCACGATGTCGGTCATCTCGCGGCAGTTGCGCTCGGCGTCCTCGGCCATGACGCGGGCCACGGTGAGGATGGTGCCCTCCTTGGGCTTCATCACGGCCTTGTAGGCGGTGTCCGCCCCGGCGCGCAGAGCGCGGATCATCAGGGCGCAGTCGATGTCCTCCGCGCCGTCCAGGGCGCTGGCAAAACCGCGCAGGATCTGGCTCAAAATGACGCCGGAATTTCCGCGCGCGCCCTTGAGCGCCCCGCGGGCCACGGCGGCGGCCACGTCGCCTACGCTGACGGCGTTTTTCGCCTGCATCTCCTTGACGGCGGAATTGATGGTCTGGGACATGTTCGTGCCCGTATCGCCATCGGGCACGGGGAAGACGTTCAGCGCGTCCACGCTCTCCCGATTCTGGGTGAGCAGTGCCGCGCCGGATTGGATCATTTCCTTAAACAGCAGCCCGTCTATTTTTGCCTGCGGCATGATATGCAAACCTCCACTTCCGGAACGCGCGATGCGTCAAACGCGGATGTCCTCCACACAGACGTTGACGCGACCGACGCTGATGCCGGTCAAGTGCTCTACTTTGTATTTCACGGTCTCGATGATGGAGGCGGCGACGGCGCTGATGGAGATGCCGTATTCCACAATGATGAACAGGTCGATATCCACCTTTTCGCCGTTTTGACGCACCTTTACGCCCCGGCCGAGGTTTTCCCGGCCCATGAGCTGCACGATCCCGTCCGTCGAGCGCTTCGAGGCCATACCCACGATGCCGTAGCAATCCAGCGCGGCGTAGCCCGCCACGCGCACGAGCACCTCGTCGTTGACGGTGACGAGGCCCAGCTCCGTCTTGAACTTGCAATCCATATTCCAACCTCCCTCGAAGGCTCATATTCGTATCCGTTCTATTAGTATAGCGTGTTTTGGCAAAACTTGCAAGGGCATCGGCGTTAAACGCGCTCCCATGGACGCCCTTTTCGGAGGAATTTTTCTGTACAGGTATCATTTTGCCCCGTTTTACGAAGTTTTACATGGAAAAGCACTTGTGTTTTCGCCCGCGCGGTGCTATAATTGTGCTGTTTGATAACTTGCGAATGCATCAGCCTTGAAGGAGGTGTCATAGAGATGGGAAAGTTTTGTGAGGTCTGCGGCAAGGGCGTGAAGTATGGCAACAACGTCAGCCACTCCAACCGCAAGACGCGCCGCACCTGGGCGCCCAACACGCAGCGCGTTCGCGTGATGGTCAACGGCACGCCGAAGCGCATGTTCGTTTGCACCCGCTGCCTGCGCAGCAATAAGGTGGAGCGCGCTCTCTAAGCCGTCCGCCCTTTTCCGAAAGGCCGTTTCCGCGTTTTTCCGTCCGCCGTTTGGCGGGCGCGGCGGGGAGCGGTCTTTTTCGTGTACCGTTGAAGGGGATGAAGGGAGGGAACTGTGTGAAGTATGTTCGTCCCGGATGGTTTTTTTCGCTGGTATTTGGCGCTTTGTCCGCGGCGGCGCTGATTCTGCTTTTGCTGTGCCTGCCCGCCGTGCGGGCGAGCGGGCGCATGCCGATGTACTTTTATGGGGGCATCATGGCGGGCGTCGCTTATTCCGCGTTCTGGCACACCCACAACCTCTTTGCGCGCAGGCCGTTTGCCGCGTATGAGATCGAACGCAAACGGATGGAATGGGGCGTTGCGCACATCGTGCGGCTCGGGAAAAGCATGGCCCCGCCGCTCGTACTGATTCTGGCTGTTGGGCTCATCTTCGCTGCGCGGTGGGTGTACGCGGCCATCGCCGCGAAGGAAGGCCTGTTTGCGTTTTTTGGGGTTGGATTCTTCGCGCTGTTCTTCGCCATATGCATATATTTTCTGCGCACCTGTGTGGGCAAAAAGCGCGCCGCTCTCTATGTCATCCGGGAGGATGCCTGGAAGGATGAAGAGCCGGCGTGGGAGGACGACGCTCCGGCGATGGCAAACATAGAGGTGCCTCCGGGCGGGCCCTGGGTCGTGCTGCGAGCGGTCGTCGCAGCGCTGGGCATCGCGGGGTTCGCGGCCGCTGCCTGCGTGTTCATCGCTGAGGGCGCGCCGTGGTACACGATCGCGGCTGTGCTGGGCATTTGGGCGCTCTTGACGTATTTCTGCTGGGGGTTCGTGCGCGCCGGCATAGCAGAACTGGCCGGGAAGAGGCGGCGACGCTGAATCCGGGGAGGGATGGCAATGAAAGTGTTCCGGTCGGGGCGGGAAGGGTCGCCCCTGTGGTATATCGGCTGCGTCCTTTCCCTCGTTTTTCTGTGCGCATGGGAGTATTTCACCATCGCCATGGGCGCGCCGTGGTTCTTTCCGCTCTTTGGCGGCGTGTTGCTGGCGAAGGTCGCGTCGGACTTCGTTCGCGGCCTGCGGACGCGGCGGCACGCGGAGGATGCAGAGGAAGACGCACAGCCGGACGCGGAGGAAGAGGCGCAGGAAACCGTGCGACTGCATGGGGTGCCCGTTATCGTGGTCAAAGCCGTGTGGGCAGCGATCCTGGTTTCTGGCTCTTTCCTGCTTGTCATCCTGTTTGCGGGCGCATTGAATACCGCTCTGGATCGCAAAGGCGCATGGGCCGTTTGGATGTTCCCCGCCTTGGCGCTGTGCATGCTGGGCGGCCACATTTCTCTGGCCTGCATCGTCTTGCGTATCCTTCCGGGGAAGAAACGGCCGCGGCGCGACCCGGCATCGAAGATACGTTGGCCCCTCTTTTGCTTTGGCCTCTGCTTTGCCATCTCTGGCAGTTTTTTCATCGCCGCGTATCTGACTGCGGCTGTCCCGCAGGGGCAACCGTGGTCACCTTGCCTGTTCGCCGTGCCGCACGTTGCCATTGGCGTTGCCTTTGCCGTCTCCGCGGTGCGCAAGCCATCCAAGGATGCGCCAGAAGGGGAAGCCTTGCCGCGCACCTGCCCGCGCTGCGAGGCGACGGTGCCGGCGGGCGAGCGCATTTGCCCGCGCTGCGGGAAGCGGGTGCGGGCGGGGAAGGCGAAAACGGGAACCTGAGGGCGCGGCCATTCGTCAAAGAAGGGAATTGATGGCAAGGGAGGGTTTGCCTATGAAGAGCGTCAAGCCCGGGCGCGGGCCTTCGCTGTTGGGCGGCGCGGCCTCGGTGATCGCGGCGGTGATCGGCGTGGCCTGGATCGCCGTTGCCGCCTCGATGGACGCGCCGGTGTATTTCTGTCTGTTTGGCGTTGTGTTTGTGGTGCTCGCCATCGCGCAGGCATTGTACAACCTCTACAACGCCACGGCCAAGCGGCGCTTCTCCCTCTTCGACATCACGGAGGAGGGCGAGGAGCCCGACCCGCGCGCGGCGGCGGACGGCGCGGAGGCTTTTTGCCCCGCCTGCGGCGCGAAGGTGGCGGCGGACGACCGCTTCTGCCGCAAGTGTGGGCGGGAACTATGACGGATATGGAAACGGCCCGGAGCCATGCCAGCCCCGGGCCGTATTGTTTTTTCAGAATCTCCAGAGCAGAAATCCGGCGCTGATGAGCAGGATGGCCAAAACGCTCATCCACAGCCAGCTCGGCAGGCTGAAGAGCAGGAGGATGACGCCCAACAGCATCAGCCCCAGGCCGAACCATCTGGAGATACCGCTTCGTTGACCGCCGCGGCGGTCCTTGCACGCCCTGTTCATACCATCGCCTCCCGAACATACTATGCAGGAAGGCGACGGAGGTGCATCAGGCGTTTTCTTCGGGATGCAGCTGCCGCCAGGAGGCGCGCAGGCTGTCGATGAACCCCTTGGCGTCGTCCGCGCCGAAGAGGGCGCTGCCGGCGACGATGACGTCCGCGCCATGGCGCATCATTTCGGCGGCAGTGACGGTGTTGGCCCCGCCGTCCACCTCGAGCATGGCTTTGGATCCGGCGCGGTCGAGCATGGAGCGGATCTCGGCGATCTTGTCCAGACACTCGGGGATCATCTTCTGTCCGCCGTAGCCGGGGTTGACCGTCATCACCAGCACGAGGTCGAGGCTGGGCAGCAGATAGCGCAGGCAATCCGGCGTTGTGGCGGGATTGAGGGCCAGACCGGCGAGACAGCCGTGCTCGCGGATGAGTGCGAGCGTGCGGTGCAAATGCCCGCCCGCTTCGGCGTGGATGGTGATGATCTTCGCGCCCGCCTTGGCGAAATTGGCGACCTGCGCTTCCGGGCGCTCGATCATCAGATGGGCGTCCACCGGCAACGGCCCCTTGGCGGCCCACTTGAGGATGCCCGAGCCAAAGGATATCTCGGGCACGAAGGCGCCGTCCATAACGTCAAAATGCAGATAGTCGGCCCCGGCGGCGGCCACGCGCTCGATCTCCGCCCCCATGACGCGGAAATCCGCGGCCAACAGGGACGGTGCGACTTTAACCATAGCGATCCCTCCAACGTATTCTCATTTCTTCCAAAAGCGCCATATAGCGCTCATGGCGTTCTCTGTCGATCTTTCCCGCCTCCACCGCCGCGCGCACGGCGCAGCCGGGCTCGGTGGCGTGGTAGCAGGGCGAAAAGCGGCACTGGCCCTCGTAAGGGGCGAACTCCGGATAGCCGTCCTTGAGCAGCACCGGGTCGCAGAGCTTCGTCTCCAGCAGGCTGAAGCCGGGCGTGTCCAGCGCCATGCCGCCGCCCTCCAGCGGGATCAGCTCGCAGTGGCGCGTGGTATGGCGGCCGCGTTCGATCTTGCGGGAGACGTCGCCCGTTTGCAGGCCAAAGCCGTAAAGGGCGTTGAGCAGCGTGGATTTGCCCGCGCCGGACTGGCCCGCCACGGCGTGCACATGCCCGCGCAGGCGCGCGCGCAACGCCTCGACGCCCTCGCCCGTGCGCGCGCAGACGGAAAAGACGTCCGCGCCCGCGCCGCGGTACTGGCGGGCGATGGCCTCGGCCGTCTGCGGATCGATATCGCCCTTGTTGACGGCGATGACGGGCTCGATGCGCTGCTCGCGCGCGGCGAGCAGCAGGCGGTCGGCCATCATCAGATCCGGCTCCGGCGCGGCGGCGGCGATGACCACCAGCACCGTGTCGATGTTGGCCACCGGCGGGCGCGCAAGCTGGCTTTTGCGCGGGAGGATGGCCTTGAGCCAGCCGTCCTCTTCCTCCGTGCCCGGCTCGAATTCCACCTGATCGCCCACCATGGGCTTTAAGTGCGCGCGCCGCAGTTTGGCCTGCGCGCGCAGCTGGTGGATCTGCCCCTGCGCGTCGAGCGCGTAATAAAAACCGCCCACGCCGCGCGTGATGATGCCCTGCAACCGATCTCCTCCTACTCAAACATGACTTGCGTTTCCACCATCAGCGCGCCGTCCATATATTCGCGCACGGTATGCAGCCCCTGCTCGACGCTGGAAAGTTCGATGGAATACGTGCCCGCGTCCAGCATGCCGCTGAAGCCCATGAACGTCGCGCCCGAGGGCGGCGTGATCTCCAGAACGACCTCCACATCGTCCAGAGGCACGTAGAGCGTGTAGTTGGACGGCGGATAGTAGAGCATCTGGCGCGGCTGGCTGACGGTGAGGATCAGTTCCGTGCCCTCGGCGACCACCTCTCCCGGGGGGATGGACTGGGCGATGACCGTGCCAGCGGGCGCGTCCGCCGAATAGCCGGACACGGGCTCGCCAAGGGTAAGGCCCTCCGCCTCGGCCTGCGCCTGCGCGCCCTCATAGGTAAGGCCGGTCAGCTGAGGCACCTCCACTGGCTCGGCGCTGAGGATGAGGACGATGTCCTCCTCGCGGGTGATGTAGCCCGCCTCGGGCGTCTGGCTGGCGACGCAGCCGATGGGCTTGTCGCTGACGGCGTAGGTGACGGAAACGTGTTCTCCGGCGATGCCCAGGCCGGTGAGTTCTTCATAGACCTGTTCCAGCGTCCAGCCGGTCATGTCCTCGAGGTAGACCCACTGGCTGCCGGCGCTGACGGTGATGGAGATCTCCGTGCCGCGACGGCGCTTTTCGCCCGCGTTCACGGATTGCTCCAGCACCAGCCCCTGCGGGTATTCCTCGCTGTAAGCGTACTCGACCACGGGTACAAAGCCGCGCTGGGAAATGACGCCTGTGGCGGCGGCCTCTTCCGAGCCGATGGTCAGAGGCACGCTCTCCATATTGTAGACGGCGGCGAAGTACCAGACGAGCGTACCGACGATGGCCACGCCCACGGCGATGGCGGCGAAGAACGACGCGCGGCGCAGGCGGCGCTTGCGGCGCGCGTCCTGCCGGCGTTTTTCCTCGCGCTGGCGCTCCTGTTCCTCGCGGCTCACCGGATAGGCGACGAAACCGCCCCGGGGGTGCACCACCGCCTTGCGCAGATCACCGGCGAATTCGGCGGCGGTCTGGTAGCGGCGGGCGCCGTCCTTGGCCAAAGCGCGCATGACCACTTCATCCAGCGCGCGGGAGATGGCGGGGTTGAGCTCGCGCATGGAGCGCGGCTCCTCGCTGACGTGCTTGAGGGCCACGGATACAGCCGTGTCGCCGTCGAAAGGTACTTGCCCGGTGAGCATCTCGTAGAGCACGACGCCCACGGAGTAAAGGTCGCTCTTTTCGTCCGCCACCTCGCCGGAGGCCTGTTCGGGCGAGAAATAGTGTACGCTGCCCAGCGCCGAGTTCTGCTTATCGTCCACGCGGGTGGTCTGGGCGGTCTTGAGGCGGGCGATGCCGAAATCGGCCACCTTGACCTTGCCCTTGGCGTCCACGAGTATGTTCTGCGGCTTGATGTCGCGGTGGACGATGCCGTTTTTGTGGGCGTGATCCACGGCGGCGAGTATGCGGATAACCATGCGCACGGCCGTGTCCGGCGCGATGCGGCCCCTTTCGCGGATGAGATCCTTGAGCGTCTTGCCGGGGACATATTCCATGACGATATAGCGCATGTCGTTGTCCTTGCCGACATCCAGAAGGTTGACGATGTTTTCGTGCGACATCTTGGCCGCGGCCTCGGCCTCGCGGCTAAAACGGCGCACGAATTCCGCGTCCTGCTCGTATTCCGGCCGCAGAACCTTGATGGCGACGGTGCGCTTTTCAGTTTTGTCCCAGGCGCGGTAGACCACGGCCATGCCGCCGGTGCCGACAACGGCCTGGATCTCATAGCGCCCGGAAAGCACGCGACCGATCATTTTTTCTCCTCCTCGCAAGTGACCAGGAGGACGGTGATGTTGTCATGTCCGCCGCGGTGCAGGGCGCGCTCGACGAGCGTGGAGAGCTTGTCGCGCATGCGCATGCCGCTGAGCATGATGTCGAGCATCTCGCGCTCGCTCAGGCAGTTGGAAAGGCCGTCCGAGCAGAGCAGGAAGACGTCGTCCGGACGGGTGTCGAGGCGCAGAAGATCGACCTCGACCGTTTCGGCGGTGCCGAGGGCGCGGGTGATGTAATTGCGTTTGGGGTGATTGAGGGCCTCGCTTGGGGTGATGAGGCCGCTTAGAACCATTTCCTCCACCAGCGTATGGTCGGTGGTCACCTGCAAAATGGCGCGGTTGCGGATGAGATAGGCGCGGCTGTCGCCCACCTGAGCGATGTGGGCGATGTTGCCCTCCATGCACAGGGCGGTGATGGTCGTGCCCATGCCCAGACAGCCCTCGCGCTCCTTGGAGGCCCGGTAGATTTCAGTGTTGGCGCGTTCCACGGCGCGGCGCAGCGCCTCCTCCGTGGGCTGCGTGGGAGTGCGCATCTCCTCTTCGAGCACGCGCACGGCCATGGCGCTGGCCACTTCGCCGGCGTTGTGGCCGCCCATGCCGTCGGCAACGGCGCAGAAATACTCGCCCGGTTTGGGGGCGTAATAGCTGTCCTCGTTGATCGGGCGTACCCGGCCGATGTCTGTGGCGGCGTAAACTTTCATGGCGTGCTCCTTTGTTTGCCGGCGTTATCGCTCCTGGCGGTCTTCCAACACGCGGCGGCGCAACTGGCCGCAGGCGCCTTCGATGTCCGCGCCCATTTCGCGGCGCACGGTGGCGGAGATATGGCGCGCCTCCAGGCGGCGCAGGAAAGCATCGACGTCCGCGCGCGTGGGCGGATGCAGGTCGCGCTCGCGCACGGCGTTGAGGGGAATAAGGTTGACGTGGCAGCGCAGGCCGCGCAGGCGCGAGGCCAGTTCGTCGGCGTGGCGCGATTCGCTGTTGACGCCCTTGACCAGCGCGTATTCAAAAATGACGCGGCGGCCGGTCTTTTCGACATATTCGCGGGCGGCGGAAAGCACGTCCTCGATGGCGTAGGCGTTGGCCACGGGCAGAAGCTGTTTGCGCACTTCGTCGTTGGGGGCGTGCAGGGAGATGGAGAGCGTTACCGGCAATCCCTCCTCCGCGAAAGCGCGCATCTGCGGAACCAGCCCGCAGGTAGAGAGCGATATGTTGCGCAGGGAGATGTTCGTGCGCTCCGGGGAATTGACCAGATGCAAAAACTTTACCGTGTTTTCGTAGTTGTCCAGCGGTTCGCCGCTGCCCATGAGCACGATGTTGTGCACGCGCCGGCCCTCCGGGGCGAGCATGCGGTTCACCGCCAGCACCTGCCCCAGCATCTCCCCAGCCGTGAGGTCGCGCACGCGGCCGTTGAGCGTGGAGGCGCAAAAGCGGCAGCCCATGCGGCAGCCCACCTGCGTGGAAAGGCAGAGCGTGTCCCCGTAGTGGTAGCGCATGACCACGCCCTCAATGAGGTTGCCGTCCGCCAATTCGTAGAGCAGCTTCTGCGTATCGTCCAGCTTGGAACGGAAACTCTCGCGGATGGACACGGGGTTGGCCACGGCGCATTCGGCAAGGCGCGCGCGCAGGGCGGCGGGGAGGTTGCTCATCTCCCCGATGGCCGCGCCGCGGGCGAGCCATTCGCCCACCTGCTTTGCGCGAAAGGGCGCGGGATCAAGTTCGCGGAGGAAACTCCTGAGTTCTTCCTGCGTCAGCGAGAGAAGCTGCGTGCGCTCCATGCTACACGCCCTTTCTGCGCATGCGGGCGATGAAGAAGCCCTCCACGTGGTCGCGGTGGCTCAAAAACTGCGCCATGCCGTTTTCGCAGCGCGCGCGCAGAGGCTCCGGCAGATAGTCCGCGCTCGTCTCGGGGACGAATTCGGGATGCTTTTCCAGAAAGGCGCGCACCTGCTGTTCGTTCTCCTTGGGAAGGATGGTGCAGGTGGAGTAAACGAGCAGGCCGCCCACCCGGACGAAGCGGGCGCAGTTTTCCAGAATTTCCGCCTGCAAGGGCAGCAGCGTTTCCAGCTGCGCGTCGGTAAAGCGGTACTTGATGTCCGGCTTGTCGGCGATGACGCCGAGGCCGGAGCAGGGCGCGTCCACGAGCACGGCGTCCATGTAAAGGTCAAAGTCCGCGTAGGGCTTGCGTGCGTCGCGCACGGCGGGGCGCAAGCTGTCCAGCTTCAGGCGCTCCTTGGCGGCGCGGATCAGCTCCACGCGGTGCTCGTGCACGTCCCAGGCGTAGACGCGGCCCACGTCGGCCATCGTCTCGGCGATGAGGGCGCTTTTGCCGCCGGGGGCGGCGCAGGCGTCGAGCACGTTCATGCCCGGTTTTGGCTCCACGGCCAGCGCCGCGAGCATGGAGCTCTCTCCCTGAATGGAGAAATAGCCGTTGCGGAAGCCGTCGAGACGGGCGAGGTTGCCCGCCGCCGGACAGCGGTACGCGCCGGGGACAATGCCGCGCTCAAAGATGACGTCGTGCGTTCTCAGGTAGTTTTCAAAGCCCGCAGCGTCGGTCTTCATGGCGTTGAAGCGGATGGTCTGGCTGGGGCGCGGGCGGTCGGCCATGATGGCCTCGGCCTCCTCCTCGCCATAAGCGGCGATGAGGCGCTTGGCCAGTTCCGGCGCGACCGAATAGCGCATGGCGGGGTCGTCGATCTCGGGAAGTTCGCCGGCGTCGCGGGCGCGGATGAGGTTGCGGAGGATGCCGTTGACCAGCGCGGAAAGGCCGTCCCGGCCCGAGGCACGCGTCTGCTTGACAGCCTCGTCCACGGCGGCGTGGTCGGGGATCCTGTCCATCAAAAGTATCTGCGCCGCAGCGATGTGAAGGATATCTTCCACCACCGGCTCGGGGCGCTCCGTCCAGAACTGGGCAAGGCGCGCCTCGAGCAGCAGGCGGTTTTCCACGGCGGTGAAAAAGAGGCTGGCAGCCAGCCGCTTGTCGTCCGCAGAGAGGCGCGTGGCGTTCAAATGGCGATCCAGCGCCGCGGAGACATAGGAGCCGGAACGCGCCACGTCCGAAAGCGCGCGGCGCGCCACCTCGCGGGCGCTGAGGGACGCTTCCTTCTTCTGCGGGCGCTCGCGGCGTTCGCGGAAAGCGGGCCTGCGCGCTCTCTGATGGGAGGCAGTGTTTCTTTCGTCGCGTTTGTCCATTTATATCCCCTCGCCGAATTTCGTTCCCGGTTCGATCTTTTTTCCCGCCAGATAGGCGCGGGCGTTCATGCGCTTGCCGCCGGGAGCCTGCATTTCCAGAACTTCCAGCGCGCCCTCGCCGCAGGCCACGAAGAGGCCCTCCTTGGCCGAGGAACGCAGCACCGTGCCCGGATCGCCTTCGCCCTCCACGGGGCGGGCGCGGTAAATTTTCAGCGTGCCGCCCAAATAGTCCGTGTAGGCGCTGGGCCACGGGTCGAGGCCGCGCGCCTGACAGGCGATCTCTTTGGCGCTCCTTGTCCAGTCGATCAGGCCCATCTCCTTTTTCAGCATCGGCTGGCGGCTGGCGAGGCGCTCATCCTGCGGGGTGGGCGCGATCTCGCCGGCGATATAGCCTTTGAGCGTCTCGATGAGCAGCTCCGCGCCCAGTTGGGAAAGGCGGACGGACAACTCCGCAGCCGTCTCCACTTCGCCGATGTCCGTCTCGCGGCGCAAAAGCATGGCGCCGGTATCGACCCCGGCGTCGGTGAGCATGGTGGTGACGCCCGTCCTCGTCTCGCCGTTCAGAATGCACCAGTTGATGGGCGCGGCGCCGCGGTAGGCGGGCAGCAGCGAGGCGTGGACGTTGACAGTGCCCATTTTCGGCACGTCCAGAAGCGCCTGCGAGAGAATTTGTCCAAAGGCGGCGGTGACGACGATGTCCGGCGCGAGCGCGCGCAGGCAGGCAAGCCCCTCTTCATTGCGCAAGCGCTCAAACTGATACACCGGCACGCCGCGCTCCACGGCCAGCTTTTTCACCGGGCAGGCAGCCAGCTTGTGGCCGCGCCCCACGGGGCGGTCCGGCTGCGTAAAGACGCCCACGACCCCGTAACCCGCGTCCAGAAGCGCTTTCAAGGAGGACACGGCGAACTCCGGCGTGCCCATGAAGACGATGCGCATCACTCGTCCCCCTCCCGGTCGGTGACGTCCTCGATCATCTTATCGACGTAGATGATGCCGTCCAGATGGTCGATCTCGTGGCAGAGGGCCATGGTGAGGAAGCCCTCGCCCCTGATCTCGATGGGCCGGCCCTTGCGGTCCTGCGCGCGCACGGTGACGCGCTCCGGGCGCTTGACCGTGCCGCGCCGTCCGGGCACGGAGAGGCAGCCCTCGGCGTTGATCATTTCGCCCTCAGAGGAAATGATTTCGGGATTGACCAGTTCGATCAGCCCTTCGCCCACGTCGATGACCACGCAGCGCTTGAGCACGCCCACCTGCACCGCCGCCAGCCCCGCGCCGTCGGCCTCATACATGGTGTCGGCCATGTCGTCCAGAAGCGTCCAGAGGCGCTTGTCGAATTTGTCCACCACGCGCGAATGTTTGCGCAGCATATCGTCCCTGCCAAATTCCAGGATTTTGCGCGTCGCCATACTCTTCCCCCTATAAAAGGCTCGTCGGGTCGACCTCAAGCTCCGCGCGCGCGCCCTCCGCGGCATCCGCCAGCGCCTGCATCTTTGCGGTGATCCCGCGCGTATCGGCCTTGAAATACATTTTTAAGAACACCTGATAGCGATACTCGCCGCGAAGCCGCTTGACGGGGCATTCGAGGGCGCGCATCTGCACGATGTCGGGACGGTGGCCGCCCCGGTCGAGAAAGCCGTTGAGTTCCGTTTCCGCCGTTTCCGCCGCTTTTTTTGCGGCCTCTTCCTCCTTCGCGGTAAAGACGATGCGGGCGATCACCGTGAAGGGGGGATAGAGCGCGCCCCGGCGAAAGGCGCTTTCGCGCAGATAAAAAGCGCGATAATCCTGGCTGGCGGCCAGGCGGATGCCGTAGTGGTCCGGCTCGTAGGTCTGCAAAACGACCTTGCCGGGATATCCCGCGCGGCCGGCGCGCCCCGCCATCTGTGTGATGAGCTGAAAGGTGCGCTCCACGCTGCGGTAGTCGGGCAGGTTGAGCGACATGTCCGCCGCCACCACGCCGGAAAGCGTGACGTTGGGAAAGTCCAGCCCCTTGGCGATCATCTGCGTGCCGACGAGTATGTCGGCCTCGCCCTGCCGGAAAGCCTCGAGGATTTTGGCGTGGGCGTCCTTTTTGCGCGTGGTGTCGTAGTCCATGCGCAGAACCGTCGCCTCCGGAAACTGGCGCTGCACTTCCTCGACCACCTGCTCGGTGCCAATGCCGAAAAACTTGATGTAGGGGCTGCCGCACTCCGGGCACTTTTGCGGCACCGCCCGCTCCGCCCCGCAGTAGTGACAGCGCAGGACGTTCTCCGCCTGATGATAGGTCATGGAGACGTCGCAGGAGGCGCATTTCACCACATAGCCGCACTTGCGGCAGGAGACGAAGGACGAATGCCCGCGCCGGTTGATGAGCAGCATGGCCTGCCGCCCGCGCCCCAGACAGTCTTTCAATTCCTCCGAGAGGCGGGCGCTGAAGATGGAGCGATTGCCGCGCTCGAACTCGCGGCGCATGTCCACCACCTCGACCTCGGGCAGGGGACGGCCGCCCACGCGCTCGGGAAGCTCGATGAGCGTCAGGCGGTTTTCCGGGCGCACGCCGGGCATCGAACGCATATACGAAGCGATGGACGGCGTGGCGCTGCCCAGCAGAAGCACCGCGCCCGCGCCCTGTGCGCGCTGCCATGCGACCTCGCGCGCGTCATAGCGGGGGCGGCGGTCGGACTGGTAGCTGCCCTCGTGTTCCTCATCGACGATGAGGACGCCCACATTCGCAAGCGGGGCGAACACCGCCGAGCGCGCGCCGATGACCACGCGCGCCTCGCCCGAGCGGATGCGCCGCCACTCGTCGAAATGCTCGCCCTGCGAAAGGCCGGAATGGAGGACTGCCGCGTCCGCGCCGAAGCGCTGATGAAACCAGGCGACCATCTGCGGCGTGAGGGCGATCTCCGGCACGAGGACGATGGCGCTTTTGCCCAATTCCAGCGCCCGGCGCACCAGGCGGATGTAGACCTCCGTCTTGCCCGAGCCGGTGACGCCGTGCAACAAAAAACGGCCGCCGCCATGCTCCAGCGCGGCGCACAGTTCGGTTACGGCGCGCCCCTGCGCGCGTGTGAGGGGCGGGTCGGGCAGCGTTTCCCCGCGCAACACGGCGGGGGCGCGGCGTTCGCCGCGCGCATAGATTTCCACCGCGCCCTTCTCAACGAGGGCGCGCAGCGGCGCGGCAGGCAGGAGTGACGCTTCCACGTCGCCCGCGCGCAAACGCTCGAGGATCTCCTGCTGTCGCGGCCCGCGCGCGGTGGCTTCGGGGTCGGCAAGGCGCGCCACGCGGCGCGTTTTTTCGCGCACATCGCCCTTGCGCATGCCCGCGGGCAGCATCAGGCGCAGAGCCTCGACGAGGTTGCAGTTGTAGCGCAGGCGCATCCACTTGGCCAGCGCCATCAACTCCGGAAGAATAACCGGCTCCGCCCCGCGCAGGGAGAGGATGGACCTGACGCGCGCGGGTTCCAGCGCGCATTCGTCCGTCAATTCGACGATGAAGCCGTCTGTGCGCGTATTCCCCAGCGGCACGCGCACCTGTTGGCCCTCGCGCGCGTCCATGCCCTCGGGCACGGCGTAGGTGAATACGTGATCCAGCGCGTCAGAGACGCGGTCAATGATGACGTTCGCGTACATCAGAACAGCTCCGCCACACGATCCAAAATGGCCTCGGCCACCTCGCGCTTGCCGCACAGGGGCACTTCCCGCGCGTCCGTTCGGGAAAAGATGGTCACGGCGTTGGTGTCGCCGGCAAAGCCTGCGCCGGGACGGGTGACGTCGTTGGCAACCACCAGATCGGCGTTCTTCTTTTCCAGCTTTTTGCGGGCGTTCTCGGAAACGTTCTGCGTCTCGGCGGCGAAAGCGACCAGAATTTGTCCTTCGCGCTTGCGCCTGCCCAGTTCGGCGGCGATGTCCGTGGTGTTTTCAAGTTCCAGCGCCATGCCCTCGCCGCTTTTTTTGATCTTCTCCGCGGCTACGGCGCGGGGACGGAAATCCGCCGGGGCGGCGGCCTGAATGACCACATCGCTCTTCGCCGCGCGGGAAAGCACCGCCTCGCACAATTCGGCGCAGGAAACGATGGGCGCAAACTCCACGCCCGCGGGTGCAGGCAGGGAGACGGGGCCGGAGACGAGCGTCACCTGCGCGCCGCGGTCGCGCGCGGCCTCGGCGATGGCGAAGCCCATCTTGCCCGTGGAGCGGTTGGTCAGAAAGCGCACGGGGTCGAGCATCTCGCGCGTGGGGCCGGCGGTGACGAGCACGCGGCGACCGGCGAAGTCCTGTTTTTTGCAGAGGATTTCTTCGATGGCGCGCAGGATGGCCTGCGGCTCTTCCATGCGGCCCACGTCCTCGTCGCCGCAGGCGAGGTGCCCGCGGGCGGGGCCGCAGAAGCGCACACCCCAGGCGAGCAGGCGTTCGGCGTTTTGCTGCGTGGCGGGGTGTTTCCACATGGCGGCGTTCATCGCCGGCGCCAGCAGCACAGGGCAGCGCATGGCCAGAAACGTGGTGCTGAGAAGATCGTCGGCGACGCCGGAGGCGAACTTGGCCAGCGCGTTGGCCGTGGCGGGTGCGACCACAAACAGGTCGGCCCACTTGGCCAGCGCGATGTGCGCGATCTCGTCGCGCGCGGCGAAGAGGTCGGTATGGATGGGATTGCCGCTGAGCGTCGCCAGCGTCAGAGGCGCGATGAACTGGCAGGCATGCTCCGTCATCACAACGCGCACCTCGGCGCCCTGTTTTTTCAGTTGGCTCACCAGTTCCGCCGCGCGATAGGCGGCGATGCCGCCCGTCACGCCCAGCGCGATCCTTTTGCCGCTCAACATGGCAGTCTCCTTTGCGAATTTATTCCTCTTCTTCCCCGGAGTCCTCAAGGTCGGTCTGCGGGTCGCGGGTGTAAGTGATAAGGCCGCGGTTGATTTCCTCGATGGCGATGGTCAGCGGCTTCGTCTCGCGGGTCTCGATCAGAGGCAGGCTGCCGCCGATCAATTCACGGGCGCGCTTGGAGGCCTCCACGGCCAGCGTATAGCGGCAGTCGACTTTTTCCAGCAGTTCTCCGATGGGGGGATCGATCATCATGTGGGTTTTCCTCCTATTTGCCCGCCTTCAGCGACGCCGTAAGGGCGTTGAGAAAGCGCATGTTGTGCTTGGTCTTGGCGCGCGCGGCCTGGATGATGTCGTACACCTGTTCGATGGCGCGGTCGAGCGCGTCGGGAACTTCGTCCCAATCCTCGTGGATGACGATGTAATCGTAGCGGTAGGCCTGTTCGACCTCGCGGGCGGCGTTGTGCAGGCGGATATTCAGCGATTCCTCGCTTTCCGTGCCGCGCGCGCGCAGGCGCTTTTCCAGATTCTCCCGGCTGGGGGGAGAGACGAAGATGCCGGTGACCTCGCTGTCCTGCTCCATGGCCTGTAAACAGCCCTGCACGTCGATCTCCAGAATCAGGTCGTGCCCCTGGGCAAGTTGCTCCTGCACGGTGCTTTTGAGGGTCCCGTAGCGGTTCTGATGTACCAGCGCCCATTCGTAGAAGGCGCCCTTGCGCACCAGTTCGTCAAACTGCTCGTCGGTCACGAAGTGATAGTGGACGCCATCGATCTCGCCGGGACGCGGCGCGCGCGTGGTGCAGGATACGGAAAGCCCTACATCCGGATGACGCTCCACGAGCTGTTTGGCGATCATCGATTTTCCCGCGCCCGCGGGGCCGGAGATCACGAACAGAAGTCCTCGACGCTCCATAGGATAATTCCCCCTCGCTTTCATAGTGTACGGCCGGTGGCGGCATCGTCGGTCCAAAACGGCTATTCGACGTTCTGCACCTGTTCGCGCAATTTTTCGATCTCCGCCTTGCCTTCCATGGCCAGGCGGGTGATCTCGATATCCTGCGACTTGGAGGCGATGGTGTTCACCTCGCGGTTGAACTCCTGCGCGAGGAAGTCCAGCCGCCGCCCGGCGGGGGCAGGGTCGCCGGTGAGGGCGCGCAGTTGAGCGATGTGGCTTTCAAGGCGCACCAGTTCCTCGTCGATGGCCAGACGGTCGGCCATGATCGCCGTTTCCTGCACAAGGCGGGATTCGTCCATCTGGCCGCCAAGGAGTTCCTCCACATTGGCGCGCAGGCGTTCGCGGTAGGCGATGAGCGTCTGCGGCGCGCGCGCGGCGATGGCGCGGGCGATCTTCTCCAAAGCGTCGGCGCGGGCGTTCAGATCCCTTTGCAGGGCCTCGCCCTCGACCGCGCGCATGGCGGCGGCTTCGTCAAGCGCCCCTTCGAGCGTTTCCAGCAGCAACGCGCGCAGCGCCTCGCGATCCTCCTCGGTCTCCACCACCTGCACCACCTCGGGAAGAGACAAAACGCCCATCACCGAGCGGTCGTCCGTCAGGCCGGCGAGCCCGTCCGTGGCGCGCAGATAGGCGCGGATGAGCCCCTCGTCCACCTGCACCGCGCGCGCGTCCTCGCGCTGATTGCGGTAGGTGCAGAATACGTCCACATGCCCGCGGGCAAGGCGGCGGCCAACGGCCTTGCGCGCCTCGTCTTCGAGAAAAAGAAAGCAGCGCGGCATGCGCAGGCTGATATCCAGAAAGCGATGGTTGACGCTCTTGAGTTCCACTGTGAGCGACCGCCCATCGCGCACACGCACGCAGCGGCCATATCCCGTCATGCTGTTGATGCTGCTCGCCTCCCAATTTCTCTCCACTTTCGATTATAACACATTTGCTGTCCGCGCTCCACACTCTGGCGGTAAAAAATCAAAATTTTTACGCCAGGCGTTTTTCACGGGAAAATGGCGGCGCTAAGGTTGTCTCCCTGCAAGAAATACGTTTTCCTTCATCAATCTGTGTGCTTTTTGACGCTTAGATTCATTCACATTACGCAAACTTGTTGAATTCGTAAATATTAAAGCAAGAAAGAGTTGCAATTCGCCGAGAAAAGTGATATAATGCCATCATCGTTAAGGCTTCATTACAGCTTCAGAGAGTGGAGGTGCGCGAAGTATGGGCGAAGTCCTGCTGCAAATGCGGGGGATACAAAAGTACTTTCCAGGGGTGCACGCGCTGGACGATTGCCACTTTGAACTCAAGAGCGGCGAAGTACACGCGCTGGTGGGCGAGAACGGCGCCGGAAAATCGACGATGATGAAGGTGCTCACAGGCGTCTACCAGATGGACGCGGGCGAGATACTGCTCGACGGCAAGCCCGTGCAGATCCACGACACGCGCGACGCGCAGGCGTTGGGCATTTCCATCATCCATCAGGAACTGAACCTGATGAAGGATCTGACGGTGGCGGAAAACATATTCATCGGCCGCGAGCCGATGAACGGCATACTGCTCAACAAGCGCAAACAGAATGAAATGGCCGCGGAGCTTTTGTCCAGCCTTTCCATCGACATCAGCCCCACCACCATCGTCGGCACGCTGACCGTGGCCCGCCAGCAGATGGTGGAGATCGCCAAGGCCCTCTCCTACGACAACACGCGCATACTCATCATGGACGAGCCTTCCGCGGCGCTGACCGAAAGCGAGATCGAGGAGCTGTTCCGCTTCATCCGCGATTTGAAGGCGCGCGGCGTGGGCATCGTCTACATATCCCACCGCATGGGCGAACTCAAGGAGATCTCCGACCGCATCACCGTCATGCGCGACGGCCAGTATATCGGCACGGTGAACACCGCCGAGGTAACGATGGACGAGATCATCCGCATGATGGTCGGCCGCGTCATCTACGAGCAGCCCAAGGAAAAGAGCAACGTGCCGCCGGACGCCCCCATCGTTCTGGAGGCCAGGCATCTGCTCTCCAAGGACGTCAAGGACGTTTCCTTCGTGCTGCACAAGGGCGAGATTCTCGGCTTTGCCGGCCTGATGGGCGCGGGGCGCACGGAGACGGCGCGCCTGGTGTCCGGCGCGGACAAGCGCCTGGGCGGCGAGATCCTCGTAAACGGCAAGGAAGTGAACATACAGACCCCGGCGGACGCGGTCAAGGCCGGCATCGGCTATCTGTCCGAGGACCGCAAGCGCTACGGTCTGTGCCTGCCGCTGTCCGTGGCGGACAACACGGTTATGGCCACGCTGCACCACTTCCTCAAGGGCTCGGTGGTCAACGACAAGAAGATCCGCGAAGTCTCGCACACCTACCGCGAGCAGATCAACATCAAGACGCCTTCGGTGGACACCAAGGTAGTCTCCCTCTCGGGCGGCAACCAGCAGAAGGTCGTTCTGGCCAAGTGGCTGGTGCGCGATTGCGACATACTCATCTTCGACGAGCCGACCCGCGGCATCGACGTAGGCGCCAAGAGCGAGATCTACAAGCTGATGAACCGCCTGGTGGCGGAGGGCAAGTCCATCATCATGATCTCCTCGGAGCTGCCGGAGCTTCTGCGCATGTCTGATCGCATCATCGTCATGTGCGAAGGCGTCAAGACCGGGGAGATGGACATCAGCGAAGCCACGCAGGAAAAGATCATGGCGCTGGCGGCGCCCAGAATTTAAGGAGGGTTTCTCATGCAAAGCAACGCGAACCGCAAACTGAACATGCAAAAGCTGCTGGCCCCCGCCGCGCTGGTGATCCTCTATGTGTTCTTCTCCATCTTCGGCAAAAACTTTTTCGGCTACGAAGGTTTTAAGCAGATCCTGCAATCCTCGTATTACATCGGCTTCATGGCCTTCGGCGTCACATTCGTTATCATCACCGGCGGCATCGACCTGTCCATCGGCACGGTGATGATGTGCTCGGCCATCATCGGCGGCTCGGCTTTCACCAACTGGGGCTGGCCGGTGCCCCTGGCGCTGGTGCTGGTACTGATCTCCGGCCTGTTCTTCGGCCTGTGCAACGGCCTGATGATCGCCAAGGCAAAGCTGCCCCCCTTCATCGCCACGCTGGGCACGATGATGGTTTCCCAAGGCTTTGGCTCCATCATCTCCAACGTGCGCACGATGCACTATTCTCCCACCTATGTGGGCGACTGGTTCCGGCCGGTGTTCTACATTTCCGGCAACTTCCCGGTGGGCGCCATCTGGCTGCTCGGCGCGTTCGTGATCGCCGCGTTCGTGCTCAACAAGACGCGCCTTGGCCGCTACAACTTCGCCATCGGCTCCAACGAGGAGGCGGCGCGCCTCTCCGGCGTCAAGACCGACCGCTGGAAGATCGCCATCTACGCCATTTGCGGCCTGTTCGCGGGCTTTGCCGGCATTTTCTTCGGCGCGGCCTATACCACCATCACCCCCGGCAAGGGCAACGGCGAGGAGCTCAACGCCATCGCCGCGGTGGTCATCGGCGGAACGTCCATGTCCGGCGGTTCCGGCTCCATGGTGGGCACGCTCATCGGCGTTCTGATCATGTCCACCTTGAAGAAGGGCCTTTCCTCCGTGGGCCTGCAGGCGCACTGGCAGACGTTCTTCACCGGTTTCGTAGTCATCGGCGCGGTGCTTCTGGACAACGCCCGCAACCGCGCCGCCAACAAGGTGAAGATCGCCGCCCCGGCGGTCAAGAAGTGACATTCCCCCTACGACGGTTTTGAGCGCGAGGCGCTTGAAATAAAATATGCAGGAGGTAGAATCCATGAAGAAACTCTTTGCACTGGTCCTGGCCCTGATGCTCGTGCTCGGCGCGGTTGCCGTGGCCGAAGAGTCGCTCTACATCTCGGTCATCTCCAAGGGCGAGCAGCACGCCTTCTGGCAGACCGTGCGCACGGGCTGCGAGGAAGCCGCGGCCGAATACGGCGTGGAAATGTACTACTACGGCCCGCCCTCCGAGTCCGACATCCAGCTGCAGGTCGAGGCCCTCAACAGCGAACTGGTCAAAGAGCCGGACGCCCTGTGCCTCGCGGCCCTGTCCACCGAATCCGTTTTGACCCAGCTCGAGCAGTGCGCGGCCAACGGCATCCCCGTGGTCGGCTTTGACTCCGGCGTGCCGGATGCGCCCGAGGGCTCCATCGTCGCCACCGCCTCCACCAACAACCAGAACGCCGCCGCGCTGGCTGCCGAAGAGATGCTCAAGCTCGAAGGCTTCGCCGACGCGCTGGCTGCCGGCACCCCTGAGGCCCCCGTGGTCATCGCCGTGCTGTCGCAGGACGCCACCTCTGAATCCGTGACCGGCCGCACCACCGGCTTCGTCAACAAGATGTACGAGTTGGCCAGCGAGTACAACACCGTCGCCGTGCAGGGCCACGACCTGTGGGCCAAGGAAGCCGAGGGCGCGGGCGTCATCATCCACGTTGAGATCGCCGCCACGCCGGAAGTCACCGACGTGACCAACGCCTCCAACGCCATCCTCAACCTCGACGGCCTCTACGCAGTGTTCTGCTCCAATGAAGGCGCCGTGACCGGCTTCCTGGCCGCGACCTCCGGCGGCAACGACCTGGCGGACGGCGGCCTCTACGGCGATCTGATCGTGGCCGGCTTCGACGCGGGCGCGCCGCAGAAGGAAGCCGTGCGCAACGGCTGGTTCGTCGGCTCCGTGACGCAGGATCCCTATCGCATCGGCTATCTGGCGGTTGAGTTGGCCGTGAAGGCCGCCAACGGCGAGGAAGTCTCCGACGTCGATACCGGCGCACAGTGGTACACCGCCGAGAACATCGACGATCCCGAGATCGCCATGCTGGTTTACGACTAATCCAATCCTCCTTAACACCGGGGAGGCTCTGCAAGGGGCCTCCCTCCTCTTTTGGGGAGAAAAGGCGTTTTGCCGTTGACGCGGCGGCGTTTTCGCGCTATAATGTTTGCATGCTAACGCATGAAAGCGAGGGGTCGCCATGTTCACATCCCGCCTGCAAAACGAGCGCACGGACGTTCTGGTCAGGGCGCTGCTCTCCTTAAACAACGAAGAGGAGGTCTACCGCGTGCTGGAAGACCTTTTGACCATCCGCGAGGTGGGGGAGCTTTCCCAGCGGCTGGAAGTGGCCTTCATGCTGCGCGACAAAGCCACCTATTCCGAGATCGTGGAAAAGACGGGCGTCTCCACGGCCACCATCGGGCGGGTGAACCGCTGCCTCAACTACGGCGCGGGCGGCTACCAGCTTATCTTTGAAAAACTTTCCGAGGAAGAAAAATGATCGACCTTACGTTGCTCAACCCCCAGCAGCGCCTCGCGGTGGAGACCACCGGGGGGCCGCTTCTCGTGCTTGCCGGCGCGGGCAGCGGCAAGACGCGCGTGCTCACCTATCGCGTGGCCAAACTGATCGAGGACGGCGTGCCGCCGTGGAAGATACTGGCCATCACCTTCACCAACAAGGCGGCCAAGGAGATGGCCGAGCGCATATCGGCGCTGGCCGGGGCGCAGGCGGCGGAAGTGTGGGTGTCCACCTTCCACGCCTGCTGCGCGCGCATATTGCGGCGCGACATCGAAAAACTCGGCTACAAGCGCCAGTTCGCCATCTACGACGAGGACGACCGGCTCACGCTCATCAAGTCCATCTTAAAGGAACTGAATCTGTCCGACAAGGAATACCCGCCCCGGCAGGTGCGCGCGGTGATCTCCGACGCCAAGAACCGCATGCTCACCCCCGCGGAGTGGCTCAAGGACGCGGGCGACAGTTTCCGCAACAAGCACTTAAGCGAGGTCTACGCCCGCTATGAGGATGGCCTGCGCGGCAACAACGCCCTCGACTTTGACGATTTGCTGCTCAAAACGCTGGAACTGCTGGCCAGCCAACCGCCTGTGCTCGACTATTATCGAAACCGCTTTGACTACATACTGGTGGACGAGTATCAGGACACCAACGCTGCGCAGTACGAACTGGTGCGCCTGCTCGCGGGCGAGAAGCGCAATCTCTGCGTGGTTGGCGACGACGATCAGTCCATCTACGGCTGGCGCGGGGCGGACATCCGCAATATCCTCGATTTTGAAAAGGATTTTCCCGACGCCAAAGTGGTCAAACTGGAACAGAACTACCGCTCTACCGCCAACATACTCGACGCCGCCAACCAAGTCATCGCCCACAACCGCGGCCGCAAGGAAAAGGCGCTGTGGACCGAGGCCGGCGAGGGCGAAAAGATCACCCTCTACCGCGCCCTCGACGAGCGCGACGAGGCCGCCTACATCGCCGCCATGGCGCGGCGGGAGGCGCAAAAATACGGTGCGGGGCAGGTGGCGGTGCTTTACCGCACCAACGCCCAGTCGCGCGTGCTGGAAGAGGCGTTCGTGCGCTCGGGCACGGCCTACCGCGTCTACGGCGGGTTGAAGTTCTACGACCGCAAGGAGGTCAAGGACATCATCGCCTACATGCGCGCGCTGGTCAACCCGGACGACGACATCTCCACCCGCCGCGTCATCAACGAGCCCAAGCGCGCCATTGGCGACAGCACCGTGGAGGCGCTGCTGGAATACGGCCGCGAGAACGGCCTTTCGCTGCTCAGCGCCGCGCTGGACGTGGACAATGTGGCGCTCTCCACGCGTGCGGCCACGGCGGTGCGCGGCTTTGCCGAAATGATGATCGACCTGACCGAGGCTTTGTATGAGCAGAAGCCGTCGGAATTCCTCGATACGCTGTTGGAGAAAACCGGCTACGCGCGCCAGTACGAGGCCGCGCCCAGCGACGAAAACACCGCGCGGCTGGAGAACATCGAGGAACTGCGCGGCGCGGTGACGGACTTTGAGCGCCTCAACCCCGAGGGCGGCATGACCGACTTTCTCGAAAACGTGGCGCTGATGACCGATCTGGACGGCATGGAGGAGCAGCGCGGCGCGGTGACGCTGATGACGCTGCACGCCGCCAAGGGCTTGGAGTTCGACGCGGTGTTCCTCGCCGGCATGGAGGAGAACATCTTTCCCATCTCCCGCGCGCTGATGGACGAAGACCAACTCGAGGAGGAGCGGCGGCTGTGCTACGTGGGCATCACGCGGGCGCGGAAGAAGCTCTATCTCTCCTGTGCGCACACGCGCATGCTCTACAACGCCCGCAACGCCAACGAGCCTTCGCGCTTTTTGAGCGAACTGCCGCCGCGCGTGTTGGAGCGCGGGCGCGCGGGTGGGCGCGAGAGCGTGCGCACCGTGCCGCCGCCGCAACACGCGCCGGTGGAAAAGCGGGCGGTGAAGCCCCTGTGGAGCGCGCCCAAAGTCGGCGGCGGGGCGCTGGGCATCCCTGGCGTCACCAAGGGCTTCGTGCCCTCGCAGGCGAGGGCGGTGCAGGCGGCGACGCTGTTTTCCGTGGGCGACGAGGTGATGCACCGCGTGTTCAAGCGCGGCGTGGTCACGGAAGTGAGCGGCAGCGGCGATGCGCAGCGCGTGCGCGTGAAGTTCGAGGACGGGCAGGAAAAGCTCTTTGCCGCCAACGCCGCGCCCATCGTCAAAGTGGGCAAATAATAAAACCGCGGAGGGGACGCTTATGGATATGCGCGCGCTGGTGGACTACCTCAACGAAACGGCCTACCAGTATTACACGCTGGGCGAGCCGACCATTTCCGACGCCGAGTGGGACAAAAAATACGACGAACTGCGCCGCATGGAGGAGGAAACGGGCGAGCGCCTGCCGGACTCCCCGACCCGCCGCGTGGGCGCGCAGCCGCTGGCGAACTTCGAGCAGCACACGCATCTGGCGCGGCTGTGGAGTCTGGACAAGGCGCAGAGCGAAGCGGCGCTGCGCGAATGGGCGGCGCGCGCGGACAAGCTGGCCGCGGAGCCGGTGGAGTATGTCGTCGAACACAAGTTCGATGGGTTGACCATCAACCTGACCTACGAAAACGGCCAGTTGGTGGGCGCGGCCACGCGCGGCAACGGCATCGTCGGCGAAGAAATATTGCCGCAGGTGCTGACCATCCGCTCCGTGCCGCTCTCCATCCCCTTCAAGGGGCGCATGGAGGTACACGGCGAGTGCTACATGCCCATCTCCGCCTTCAACGCCTACAACAGGACGGCCGCGGAGCCGCTGAAAAACCCCCGCAACGCCGCCGCCGGGGCGCTGCGCAACCTCGACCCCGCCGTGACCGCCTCGCGCCATCTGGACGCGCGCTTTTACGACGTGGGCTATCTGGAGGGCAGGACGCTTTTAAGCCAGTGGGAGATGCTCGACTTTCTGCGCGAAAACCGCATCCCCGTGCCCGCCTGCGAACAGCGCGCCGCTTCGCTGGAGGAGGCGCTCGCCATCGTCCATCGGATCGAGGAAGACCGCGCCGACCTCGACTACATGATCGACGGCGCGGTGGTGAAGATCACCGATTTTGCCGTGCGCGAGCGGCTGGGCAACACGGACAAGTTCCCCCGCTGGGCCGTGGCCTACAAGTTCGAGGCCGAGGAAGCCACCGCCACCTTGGAGCAGGTGGACTGGCAACTGGGGCGCACGGGCAAGCTCACGCCCATCGCCATCGTCAGCCCCGTGGAACTGGCAGGGGCGACCATCCGCCGCGCCACGCTCAACAACTACGGCGACATACTGCGCAAGCGCGTGCGCGTGGGCGCGAAGGTGTGGATCCGGCGCTCCAACGAGGTCATCCCCGAGATCATGGGGCGCGTGGACGAGTACGTGCCGGGGGAAAAGGACATCGAAAAGCCCACCCTCTGCCCCGCCTGCGGAAGCGTTCTGGTGGAGCGCGGCGCGCACCTGTTCTGTGAAAACCGCGAGGGCTGCAAGCCGCAACTGGTGATGCGCCTTGCCCACTTCGCCGGGCGCGACGCCATGGACATCGAGACCTTTTCCGACAAGACCGCCGCGCAGCTCATTGACGCGGGTCTGGCGCATCGCTGCGCCGACCTCTACGCGCTGACGAAGGAACAGCTTGCCGCCCTGGAGCGCTTTGGCGAGAAGAAGGCGGAAAACCTTGTAAACGCCATCGCCGCCAGCCGGGGCCGCGCGCTCGACCGCTTCATCTTCGCCATCGGCATTCCCAACGTGGGCCGCAAGACGGCGCGCGATCTGGCCGCGCGCTTCGGCTCGCTGGAAGCGCTCCAAAAGGCGGGGCGCGACGATCTGCTGGCCATCGACGAGGTGGGTGAGATCGTGGCCGACTCCATTCTCGGCTACTTTGCCGACCCGCTCTGCCGCGAGGAACTGGACGCGCTGCTGGCAGCGGGCGTGACGCCCGTGTGGGACGAGGCCCCCGCGGGGCAGGCGCTGGCGGGCAAGACCGTGGTGGTCACCGGCACGCTGCCGACGCTCTCGCGCAAGGAGGCCGAGGAACTGATCGTGCAAAACGGCGGCAAGGCAGCGGGCAGCGTCTCCAAAAAGACCAGCTTCGTGGTTGCCGGCGAGGCGGCGGGCAGCAAGCTGGCCAAGGCGCAGGAACTGGGCATCCTCGTGGTGGACGAGGCGGGGCTGTTGGCGATGCTGAAAGAAGAATAGAGACAGCCGCCGGGCGATGCGTTCGTCCGGCGGCTGTTCTGTGGGGTCTTCAGCCTATGAGGTTTTTCTTCGCCTGCGGAGCATTGGCGAAGATGGCGCCCACGGTCGGGCAAGTCTCCATCTCCGGGCAGTTGCCGCAGGTGGCTACGCCTTTTTGCCGAGCGCAGCGGCGGACGGCGCAGAGCTGTTCGCAGAACACGGTCTTGACACCGTCCGCGCGGCAGCCCTGACAGTGGATGTGCTCGGGCAAAATGGGCGCGTGGTTCAACTCCGCCCAGAGTTTGGCGGTCTTTTCCCGCAGCGCCTGATCGTCATGAAGCGTGGCGATATAGGCGTCGCACTGTTCGCAGTCCAGCCCGCAGTAAGCGATGTTGGGTCGCATGGGTGGGGCCTCCTTCTCTTCCGGCGTGTGGGCGCTAAAGCAGCGCCGTTTTCTCCGCGACCTTCTTCCGGATGGCGGAGACGGTGTCGCGGATGGTGAGGTGCGTCGTATCGATCGCGTTGCGCTCGTATTCTCCCAGATCGGCGAACTGCTCCCACATCGTCTCCACCAGTTCGATGTTCGTTTCCCTGTTCAGCTTGGCGCGCCCGGTCGCGCGCTTGAGCGTTTCTTCCCTGCTGGCGCGCAGAACGATATAGTGGACTTCATAGCCCTCCCGTGCCGCCTGCTTCCACGGCTGCAAAAACCACGGGCCGACGATGCCGTCCACCACCACGTCGTACCCACCGCGGGCAAAGCGCTTCGCGGCTTCGAGAAACGCTTCAATGACGACGCGGTTTTGCTCGTTGGACGCCGGCAGGTGCGGCGCGACCGCTCCCTTGCTGAGATAATGGTAAAAGTCGTCCGTGTGCATGTGGACGGATCTTTCAAGACTGGTCTCTTGGGCGGCCAGCGCCGCGGCGGTGGTCTTTCCCGTTCCCGGCGAGCCTGTGACGATCAGTATCCTGCCCTGTTGCATGGCTGTCCTCGCATCCTGTATGGCAGGGGCGCCGGACAAGCGTCTGGCGCCCTTTCGCTTACAGCAGCTTGCTCAAAAATTCTTGCGCGCGCTGCGTCTGGGGGTTGCCAAAGAGGTTTTCGGGGGTGTTTTCCTCCATGACCTTGCCCTCGTCCATGAACATCACGCGGTCGGCCACCTCGCGGGCGAAGCCCATTTCGTGGGTGACGACCACCATGGTCATGCCCTCGCGGGCCAGCGCCTTCATGACCTCCAGCACTTCGCCGACCATCTCCGGGTCGAGCGCCGAGGTCGGCTCGTCAAAGAGCATCACTTCCGGGTCCATGGCCAGCGCCCGCACGATGGCGATGCGCTGCTTCTGGCCGCCGGAGAGCTGGTTGGGATAGGCGTCGGCGCGGTCGGCGAGGCCCACGCGCGCAAGCAGCGCCATGGCCTTTTCGTCCGCCGCCTGCTGGGTCATGCCCTTGAGTTTGCGGGGGGCGAGGGTGAGGTTTTTCAGAACCGTCATGTTGGGGAAGAGGTTGAAGTGCTGAAAGACCATGCCCATCTTCTGGCGGTGGATGTTGATGTTTACCTTGCTGTCGGTGATGTCCACGCCTTCAAAGGTGATCTTGCCTTTGGTGGGCAACTCCAGCAGGTTCAGGCAGCGCAGAAAGGTGCTTTTGCCGCTTCCCGAGGGGCCGATGACCACCAGCACCTCGCCCTTGCGCACCTGCGCGTCCACGCCGTTGAGGGCGTGGACCTTGCCGTGGCCGAACTCCTTGTACAGGCCCTCCACGGTGATGATGGCATCAGTGATCACTTGCGCGCAGCCTCCTTTCCAGCTTGCCGACCAGCCAGGTGAAGAACATGACCACGATCAGGTAGATCAGCGCCACCGCGATCAGCGGCATGAACGCCGAATAGGTGCGGCTGCGGATGATGTCGCCCGCCTTGGTCAGGTCCTGCACGGCAACGTAGCCCGCCACCGAAGTCTCCTTCAAGAGGGCGATAAACTCGTTCATCAGCGAGGGCAGCACGTTTTTGATCGTCTGCGGCACGATGATGTAGCGCATGGTCTGCAAATAGTTGAAGCCCAGACTGCGGCCGGCCTCGAACTGGCCGTTGTCGATGGACATGATGCCGCCGCGGATGATCTCGGCCACGTAGGCGCCGGAGTTGATGCCGAACGCCAGCGCCGCCACCATGGTGCCGTCCTTGGCGGCGGCGAAGATGACGTAGAAGAAGATCATCACCTGCACGACCACAGGCGTGCCGCGCACAACGGTCAGATAGACCTTGCACAGGCCGTTGAAAAAGCCGAACACGCGGCGGCCGAAGCTGGGCCGCGCCGTCTCGGCGGTCTTGTCGTAGGTGGAGCGCACCGCCGCCACCACGATGCCGATGAGCACGCCGACGATCAGCGCCACCAGCGTCAGAAGCAGCGTGTTCCCAAGGCCGGTGACGAGATATTCCCAGCGGTCGGCCTTGATGAAGTTCAGTTCAAACTCGGCCTTGACCGACGCAAACCACTCTGCCAAAAAAGTCCCTCCTCACGTCGCTTGCGGTCGTCGTATGCGCGCAGACAGGGAGCGTTTGCGCGCTCCCCTGTCTGCGTATCTGACAAGTCAGGACGTTATTCCGCGGCGGCTTCCTCAGCGGGCGCTTCCTCGGCGGTCTCCGTGCTGGGGATGTACTTCTCGATGATGGCCGGGACGGTGCCGTCCTCGGTCAACTCGGCCAGAGCGGTGTTGAACGCCTCGAGCAGCTCGGTGTTCTCCTTGGCGAAGCAGGCGGCGTACTCCTCGACGATGTACTCGGTATCGAGGATCTTCAGGCCTTCGTTGGCGGCCACGAAGTTCTTGGCCGGCTCGTTGTCGATGATGACGCAATCGATCTTGCCGGTGGTCAGCGCCAGCACGGCGTCGGTGCCGGTCTTGAAGCGCTCGACGGAGCCGAGGCCGGCTTCTTCGATGTCGCCCGTGGCGTAGATGTCGCCAGTCGTGCCCTGCTGCACGCCCACGGCGTTGTCCGCGCCCTCGGCAAAGAGGTCGTCAACGCTGGTGATGGCGGAATCCTCGGGCACGATGACCACCTGCACGCCAGTGGCGTAGGTGTCGGAGAAGTTGACGGACTGCAGGCGGTCTTCGGTCACGGTCATGCCGGCCATGCTGAAATCGTACTTGCCGGACTGCACTCCGGGAACGAGGGAGTCAAAGTCCGCGTCCACGACTTCCAGCTCGTAGCCGAGCTTGTCGCAGATGGCCTGGGCGATCTCCACGTCGATGCCGGTGACTTCGCCGGTCTCATCGTCGTAATACTCATAGGGCGGGAAGGCGGCGTTGGTCGCCATCGTCAGCGTTTCGGCCATGGCCGCGCCCATCAGCAACATGGAAAGAATCAGCAGCATGCTCATGATCTTCTTCATGGTTTCAGCCTCCAAATTTGTGCGCGTTCGCGCTTGATGTGATGATTATACATCCATCGCGGGAAAAATGCAACTGTTTGGGTGACGATTTAACAAAATATGCGATTTATGTGCATAAATATTCGCATATGCAGTTTTCGCGGCGCTTGACAGGGCGCGGGGATGTGCGGTATGATGGGCTAAGAACATGAGGAGGCGGGCTATGAGGATACTCGGCATCGACCCGGGGCTGGCGACGATGGGCTATGGCGTTATCGAGGCGGAGGGGCAGAAGCGCAAGGTGGTGCAGTTCGGCACCATCAACACGCGCGCGGGATGCCCCACCCCGCAGCGGCTGCGCTCCATCTTTCAGGGCGTGAACCAGCTTCTGGACATCTACGCGCCCGACGACGTGGCCTTTGAAGAACTGTTTTTCTCCAAGAACGTCACCACGGGCATCGCCGTGGCGCAGGCGCGCGGCGCGGCGCTGGCGGCGGTGGCGGCGCGCACGGACAATGTATATGAGTATACCCCGATGCAGATCAAGCAGGCCATCACCGGCTATGGCGGCGCGGACAAGGGGCAGATGCAGCGCATGGTGAAGGCGCTTTTGGGCATGCAGGAGATCGCCCGCCCGGACGACGCCGCCGACGCGCTGGCTGTGGCGCTGACGCACGCCAATTCCATGAATATGAAAAAACTGTTCAAGATACAGTGACGGGAGGCAGGCATGTACGCGCATTTTGACGGTGTCGTGGCGGAAAAACTGGCGGACAGCATCGTGTTGGACGTAAACGGCGTGGGCTATCTTCTTCTGGTGAGCGCGCAGACGCTCTCCATGGCCCCCTCCGCGGGCGGGCGCATGAAGCTCTACGCCACATTGAGCGTGCGCGAGGACGCCATGGAGCTGTTCGGCTTTTACAGCCGCGAGGAAAAGCGCATGTTCGAGCGGTTGCGCTCGGTCAGCGGCGTGGGGCCGCGCATGGCGCTGTCCATCCTCTCCTCCATGCCGCTCAACGATCTTTCCATCGCATTGGTGGCGGGCGACGCGGCGGCGCTGACGCGCGTGCCCGGCATCGGCAAAAAGACGGCGCAGCGGCTGGTGCTGGAACTGCGCGACAAGGTGGACGACGCCGAACTGACCGGCCAGAGCGCCGCGGCCGCCGCCCCCGCGGGCAGCGCCGAGAGCGAAGCCATCGCCGCGCTGATGGCGCTGGGCTACGCCTCCTCCGAGGCGGCGCGGGCAGTCAGCGCCGTGGCGGGCAAGGCCGCGAAGGCGGATGAGATGATCTTTTTGGCGCTGAAGAGTTTGGGAAGCTGAACGAAGCAAAAATCACGCCCCGTCGCGGCGAGATGCCGGCGGCGGGGCGCTGTTTTTGGGGGATCAGGACGCGAGCGGCTTTTGCCGCAGCGTGCCCTCGTAGGTGCCGAGGGCGCATTCGCCGGCAGGCTGGAAGCCATAGCGCTCGTAGTAGGCGGTGAGGGCTTCGTTGTCGCGCGTGGAATCAAGGCGCAGGTAGCGCTTGCCCATGCGCAGGGCCATTTCCTCCGTGCGGCGGAGAAATTCTTTTCCCGCGCCGGGGCAGTCCGGCGCGCCGACGAGGTTGTGGATGTAGAGGGCGGGGGCGACGTCGCCCTGCCAGCGCTCGTCTTCCGTGAGCAGCACGGCGGCGGCGGCCAGTTTGCCGGTTTGGGTCTCGCAGAGGGCGTAGAGCGTGCCCTCGGCCTGCTGCCGTTCATAATACGAGAGTGGGAAGACGTTCAGATAGTCGGTGTGGTTCCACTGGCAAATGCCCACCTCGTCCATCCAGCGGGTGCGCTCGCAGATGAGGCGGAACACCTCCGCGGCTTCTTCGGGGCGGCAGAGGCGAAATTCATAGTCGTGCATGCAATGTTGCTCCCAACGTACATAAATGTTGCCCCGCCCGCTCACCGGCGGACGGGGCGGATGTATGCCTTACTTGCTCAGTTTTTCGTGGATGGCCTTCGCGGCGGTCTTGCCCGCGCCCATGGCGAGTATGACCGTGGCCGCGCCGGTGACGGCGTCGCCGCCGGCGTAGACGTTTTCAAGGCTGGTCGCGCCATTTTCATCGACGATGATGCCGCCCCACTTCTGCGTTTCCAGCCCGGGGGTGGTGTTGCGGATCAGGGGGTTGGGCGAATTGCCAATGGCGATGACCACGGTATCGACGTCGAGATCGAACTCGCTGCCCTGCTTGACCACGGGGCGGCGGCGGCCGGAGGCGTCCGGCTCGCCCAGCTCCATCTCCACGCAGGTCATGGCGCGCACGCTGCCGTTCTCGTCGCCGTGGATGGCGGTGGGATTGGTGAGCATGCGGAAGTTGACGCCCTCTTCCTTGGCGTGGTGCACTTCCTCGAGGCGGGCGGGCATTTCCTTTTCCGAGCGGCGGTAAATGATGGAAACTTCGTCCGCGCCCAGCCGCAGCGCCGAGCGCGCCGCGTCCATGGCCACGTTGCCGCCGCCGACCACGGCCACCTTTTTGCCCACGCGCACGGGGGTGTCCGTCTCCGGGAAGGCGTAGGCCTTCATCAGGTTGATGCGGGTCAAAAACTCGTTGGCCGAGTAGACGCCGTTGAGGTTCTCGCCGGGGATGCCCTGGAAGCGCGGCAGGCCCGCGCCGGAACCGACGAACACGGCCTCGTAGCCCTCGTCAAACAGTTCTTCCAGAGACACGGAGCGGCCGACGACCACGTCGGTCTCGATCTTCACGCCCAGCGCCTCGACGGTGGCGATCTCCTCGCGCACAAGGCGCTTGGGCAGGCGGAACTCGGGAATGCCGTAGACCAGCACGCCGCCGGGGGTGTGCAGGGCCTCGAAAATGGTTACATCGTAACCCAGCTTAGCCAGATCGCCGGCGCAGGTCAGGCCAGAGGGGCCGGAGCCGACCACGGCCACGCGATGGCCGTTGGGGGCGGGGCGCTCGGTCTTGGCGGAGGCGTGCTGCATGGCGTAGTCGGCGCAGAAGCGCTCGAGGCGGCCGATGCCCACCGGATCACCCTTGACGCCGCGCACGCACTTGGACTCGCACTGCGTCTCCTGCGGGCAGACGCGGCCGCAGATGGCGGGCAGGTTGTTGGTCAGGCGGATGGTCTCGTAAGCCTTTTCAAATTCGCCTTCCTTGACGTGGCGGATAAAATCTGGGATGTGTACGCCCACGGGGCAGCCGGTCATGCAGGCGGGATTCTTGCAGTCGATGCAGCGGGTGGCTTCCTCCCGCGCCATGGCCTCGTCGTAGCCCTGGGAGACTTCTTCAAAGTTGCGTCGGCGCGCCTCGGGGGCCTGCTCGCGCGCGGGCAACTTGGTCAGGCTCTTATTGTACATGCTCGGCGGCCTCCTTCATGCGGCAGATGTGCTTCTCCTTGCTGAGCTTTTCCTCGGCGGAGTACATGCGCGAGCGCTTCATGGCCTCGTCGAAATCGACCAGATGGCCGTCGAACTCGGGGCCGTCCACGCAGGCGAACTTCGTCTCGCCGCCCACGGTGAGGCGGCAGCCGCCGCACATGCCGGTACCGTCGATCATGATGGGGTTCATGCTGACCACGGTGTGGATGCCGTAGGGGCGGGTCATTTCGCACACGGCGCGCATCATCGGCATAGGGCCGATGGCGACGACGTGCTCGTACTTGGCCCCGGCTTCGAGTTGCTCGCGCAAGGCGTCGGTGACGAAGCCCTTTTTGCCGTTGGAGCCGTCGTCGGTCATGACGATGAGGTTCTTCGAGGCATTTTGCAGTTCGTCCATGAGGATGGCGAGGCCGATGTTGCGGAAGCCGACGATCATGTCCACCTCCGCGCCCAACTCGGTAAGGGCCACGGCCTGCGGGTAGGCGATGGCGATGCCCAGACCGCCGCCGATGACGGCCACGCGCTTGCCCTTGACGTCGCCGTACTCGCTGACGCGGCCGAGGGGGCCGACAAAGTCCAGCAGGCTGTCGCCCGCGTTGAGTTCGTCCAGATGGATGGTGGTCTTGCCGACTTTCTGGAAGATAATGGTGACGCTGCCGCTTTCGCGGTCGTAACCGGCGATGGTCAGGGGGATGCGCTCGCCGTTTTCATCGATGCGCAGGATGATGAACTGGCCCGGACCGGCCTTTTTTGCGACGCGCGGCGCAAGGACGCGCATCAGCGTGGTCGTCTCGTTGAGACGGCGCTTTTCAAGGATGGGATACATAGTTTGCCTCCATTGTCGATCTATCCATGAACGCGCGGCGGGAACGCAGGCCGCGCGCCACGCGCTTACTTGGCCGCGCTTTCCGCGGCGACCAGCTTGGGCACGGTGGAAAAGCCCACGCCCAGGCGCTCAGCGCCCATTTCCACATAGGCGCGGGCGTCCTCGAGGGTGCGGATGCCGCCCGAGGCCTTGACGCGGACGCGCCCCGCCGCCTGCGAAACCATGGTCATCACCGCTTCGGGCGTCGCGCCCTTGGCGGCAAAGCCGGTGGAGGTCTTGACAAAGTCCGCGCCGACGTCCACGCAGACGTCCACGCCCTGACGGATGCAGTCCTCGCTCAGTTCGCAGGTCTCGAAAATGACCTTGACCAGCACGCCGCGCGCGTGCGCCTCTTCGACCACGCCGAAGATCTCCTCGCGCACCGCGGCCCAATCGCCGCCTTTGGCCGCGCCGTAGTTCATCACCATGTCGATCTCCTGAACGCCCATTTCGGCGTAGAGGCGGGCCGCCGCGCGCTTGGACGCCGCGCCGCCGCAGCCGTGGGGAAAGTCCAGCACACAGGAGACGAGCGTGTTCGTGCCCTTGCACATGGAAAGGGCCATCTCGATGTCGCGCGGCTGCACGCAGACGGAGTAGACGTCGTTGTCGATGCCGAGCTGTATGGCGGCGCGCACCTCCTCCGGCGTCATGGCAGGGTTGAGCACGGCGTGATCTATATAACGGGCTATCTTCATCGTCAAATGACCTCCTGCATTCTGGAGCGCGAACGCCCACTTTCTAATGTATATCATAACATCACAAGGCCGCGCTGTCAAACGCAGCGCGGCCGATTTTATATTGCGTTTGTGCTATTTTCCCGCGCGGACGGCTCCCTTGCAGGAAAGCGCCCGCCCGCACGATGGCTTTGGCATATCAGGCGTCAAAAGCAGGGTTGCGCGCGTAGGGATTGCGGCTGTCGAGCGCTTCTTCGATCAGACGCAGGCCCTCGCCGAAGCGCTGGTAGTGGACCACCTCGCGCTGGCGCAAGAAGCGGATGGGGGCGATGACGTCCGGGTCGTCGGCGAGGCGGAGGATGTTGTCGTAGGTGGTGCGCGCCTTCTGCTCGGCGGCCATGGCCTCGTGCAGATCCGTCACCGGATCGCCCTTGGACTGGAAATAGGCGGCGGTGAACGGCGCGCCGGAGGCGGCCTGCATCCACACGCCGCCAGTGTGATCGACGTAGTAGTCGTCAAAGCCCTGCTGTTTCAGTTCCTCGGCGGAAAGCCCTTTTGTGAGTTGGCGGATGATCGTGCCGATCATTTCCAGATGCGCGAGTTCCTCCGTGGCCACGTCGTTGAGCAGCCCCGCCACGCGGCGGTCGGGCATGGCGTAGCGCTGGGCGAAGTAGCGCATGGAGGCGGCCAGTTCGCCGTCCGGCCCGCCGAGCTGGGAGACGATGGCCTTGGCCAGACGGGCGTTTTTGTTCTGGATGTTGACGGGAAATTGCAGGCGTTTTTCATAGATCCACATGTGCCGGCCTCCTATTCAAAGGGGAAGGGCCGATCGACCCAGTCGTAGTTCTGTTGGGAAAGCAGGCCGTCATGCGTGAGCGCGCCGTGCTCCTTTTCAAAGGCGGCCACGGCGGCTCTGCGCTCGGCAAGGGCGTTTTTCAGCGCCGCGAGGGCGTGGGGGTCGTCGGGATGGGTGTCCAGATAGAGCTTGAGATCATCGGCGAGGAAACTCCATTCATCGACGGCGCGGAGGTCTTCTGCGTGATTCATGCAAGCGTCTCCTTTCCCAGAAAGGGCATGAGCAGGGCGGCAAAGGCCGTGCCGCGCTTCAAGGCGTCGGCGGGCGAAAGCGTGCCTTCCCACATCTGCCAGGCCACGCGGGCCATGGCCAGCGAAGGCCGCGCATGCGTTTTGTTATCCATAACGCTGTCTCCTTTGCGAGATTTGGGCGATACGCCCGAAGCAGCCTATGCCGCGCGGACGGGGAACGTGCGCGCCTGTGTTATCTTTGCATTTTCCATCATAAATTAACGGCTTTTCTGTGGAAAATAAACATTGTTCTGTTATTATAATTGCGTTGGATGTTTCTTCATGATCTTCTCCTTTTTGATGGGCCGCCGTGATCCGCAGCACGGCGGCCCGTCTCTTTTTGGCATGGAAAAGCGCCGCCCCCGCATCGGGGACGGCGCTGCAGAGCGCTGACAAAGCCTACAACCGCAAGAATCGCTCTGATATATTAAAAATCAGAGGCGATTCTTGCTTCCTGCGTCAGCTGCACTTGCATCCTGCGGTCACTTACGTCCATGTAAGCTCCCTTGTATGCAAGTTTGCTTCCTTGGCTTGCAGGCTTTCTCAACGCTCTGTCAGTCTGTTGACTTTGTCAACATCCTGAAGCGCCGCTCCCGCATCGGGGACGGCGCTGTCTGTTCCTCACGCCTTGCGGACGAAGAGCACGCCCAGCGTGTTGGGGCCGCAGTGGTTGCAGATGGTGCAGCCGGCCTGCGTTTCCAGAAGTTCCTCAAAATGGCCCTCCTCGCGGCAGATGGCGCGCACGGCGTCCAGCGCCGGCTGGGGGCAGGTGGACCAGGTGATGAAGGCGCGTTCGCGGTCGATGTCCTCGCGGCCATGCAAGCGGTCGTAGGCATACTGGCGCAGCACCTTTTCATAGGCGCCGCGGTACTTGCGGCCCACGCCCATCTTGCCGTTGCGCACCTCGATGCAGGGTTTTAGGTGCAGAAGGTTCGCGCCCAGCGCCGCCAGCGCCGAGCAGCGGCCGCCCTTGTAGAGGTAGTCCAGCCGGTCGATGACGAAACTGGCCTCCACGCGGGGCGTGAGTTCCTCCATGGCTTTCTGGATATCCGCGCCGCTCTCTCCCGCCTGGGCGCGTTTGGCGGCCTCGATGACCACCAGCCCCATGCCGGTGGAGAGGTTGCGCGAATCCACGGGATACACGCCCGGCACCTCGCGCGCGGCGAGGCAGGCGTTCTGGTAGCAGGCGGACATCTCGGCGCTGATGGTGATGTGGACGACCTCGCTGCCGTCCTCGGTGCGGCGGCGGAACAGTTCTATGTAGTCCTCCACGCTGACCGCCGCAGTCTTCAGAAGTTTGCCGGTCTTTTCCACATGGGCGAAAATGTCGGTCGGGCGGATGTCCACGCCGTCACGCAGGGATTCACTGTCCCTGACGATGTAAAGCGGCTGGATGGCGACATCGTAGCGCTTGAGCAGTTCCGGGGACAGATCGCAGGTACTGTCCGCCGAGATCTTGACCATTCCCCAAAGCCTCCCTTTCTAACGCTCGCTGCCGATGTAAAAGACAGCGATGGTGCCCGGGCCGGAATGCGAACCGATGACCGGGCCGACGAAGTTGAGCACCTGAAGTTCCAGGCCCGTGCGCTCCTTGATCATTTCGGCGACGAGGCGGGCGTCCTCCTCGCTGTCGCCGTGGCTGATAAAGAGCGTCTGGTCCGGCCGGTCGAGCATCGTTTCCTGGACTTTCTCAGCGATGGCGCGCAGGGACGCCTTGCGGCCCCGCACCTTGGCGACGGGGATGAGGCGGCCCTCGTTATCGACATGCAGGACGGGCTTGATGCTGAGGATGGAGCCGATCACCGCCGCCGCCGCGCTCACGCGGCCGCCGCGGCGGAGGAATTGCAGATCTTCCACGGTAAACCAGTGGCAGATGTGCAGCTTCAGTTCCTCGGCGTAATCGCGCAGGGCCTCCAGTTCCATGCCCTCGCGCTTTTTCTGCGCCAGCAGATAGACGAAGAGGCCCTGCCCCAGAGAGGCGCAAAGGGAATCGACCGTGTAGACCTTGCGGCCGGGGTACTTCTCCATCATCTCGCGGCCTACGTTGGCGCCTACCTGACAGGTGGCGCTGAGGGCGGAGGAAAAGCCGATGTAGAGCACATCGCGCCCGGCCTGCATCTCCGGCTCCATGGCCTCGACAAAGACGTCGGCGTTGGCCGCCGAGGTCTTGGAGACTTCGCCGGCGCGCAGGCGGGCGTAGAGCTCCTTGTTGGGAATGCCGCGCGCGTCCGTGGTGTTGAGGTATTCCTTCCCGCCCAGTGTCAGCGAAAGCGGAACGACCTTGACGCCCAGTTGCGCCGCGACGTCATCTGGCAGATCGCACGAGGAATCGGTGATGATGATGTAGTCGGCCATGTGTGTCCCCTCCGTAAGCCCGCCGCACGGCGGTATTTGTAAACACTATAACACAAAAATGCCCAAAAGGCAATCGCCGCCGGGTATTCTCAGGCATTTTTTCGCCGCGCGCGGACAATGATGGCGAAGAGCGAACCCGCGGCCAGCAGCGCCGCCAAAAGCTGCGAGACGCGCACGGAACCGAGCATGAGACTGTCCGTGCGCAGGCCCTCGACCACGGCGCGCTCCACGCCGTAAAGGAAGAGGTACCACAAAAAGGCGTCGCCGCGCCGCCGCAGTTTGCCCCGGCGTTCCATCAGGAGGATAAAGGCGACGATCCCAAAACACCAGACGGATTCGTAGAAGAACGTGGCCAGGTGCCACTGGCCGTCGGCCTCAATGAACACCGAAATGGGGAAATGGCAGAGGGCTGGGTTGGTTACGGTGTAACCGTAGGCCTCCTGATTGACGAAGTTGCCCCAACGACCGATCGCCTGCCCCAGCGCCAGCGAGGGGGCGGCAAGGTCGGCGAGCGATAAAAACGGCGTTTTGCGCACGCGGGAAAAGATCCATCCCGCGAAAACGCCCGCCAGCACGCCGCCATAAATGGCCATGCCGCCCTCGCGCACGGAGAAGATCTTCCATAAATTATCCTTGTACATGTCCCACGAGAAGATCACATAGTAAAGCCGCGCGCCCACCAGCGCCGCAGGCACGCCGACCAGGGCCAGATCGATGGTCGTGTCCTTGGCAAGGCCCAGCCGTTTTTCCCGCTTTACGGCCAGAAGCACGCCCAAAAGCACCCCGAGGGCGATGAGCATGCCGTAGTATCGCAGGGAAAAATCCCCGATCATCAGCGCGTCGCGCGTCCATTTTATCACAGTTTCGCCTCCCTATGCTTCCGTCATTATAATGATTTCGTCCAGTTAATGTCAAGAGTGGCCGGTTGCATCTTGGCGCTAAAGCGATTATAATATATCCATATAGGGTGGACAGGAGTGTCCGCTTTTATGCGCGGCATTGCGCCGCCCAGGAATAAAACAGTTTGGAGCGAGTATACACATGCGTCGAAAGCGGGTGACCGGAAGATTCTACGTCTTCCTGTTGGCGATCCTGGTCATCGCCTTTTTGATCGTTCGCCCGCACCTGCGCTTTGGTACGCGGGAGGCGATTATCGAGCCGGGCTCGGCCTCCTATTCGCAGAAGACCGACGCGGTGATCATCCGCGATGAATCGGTCTTTTCCTCGGGCACCATCGCCCGCGTGGAATACGTGGCCATGGAGAATACGCTGCTGAACGCGGGCGACACCATCGCCTACCTCTATTCCACCGGCTATTCGGAAAGCGAACTGGAGCGCCTGGAGGACATTCGCGCCAACATACAGGCCTACCACAAGACGATCCTCAACAACATCGTCGACAACGACTTAAACCGCCTCGACCGCATCGTGGACATGCGGGCGCTGGAACTCAAGTCGCTGGTGACGCACCAGACCACGGGCAATCTGCTCTCGCTCGTGCGGCAGCTCGAGTCGGCCATGGTCGACCGGCAGGATTACATGCGCGCCAACCAGCGCGAAGATCTCAACCTCAACCGCCTTTATCAGGATGAGAGCACGCGCATGAATTCCATCGCCTCCTGGCGCACGGAGGCCACCGCCGACGAGGCGGGCGTGATCTCCTTTTACACCGACGGCTACGAGAGTGCGCTCACGCCCGACGCGCTGGACGCGCTGACGCCCGCGGATATACGCGCCGTCATCGCCGGCAATTCCCTGGGCGAGGGCTCCTCGCGCCTGACCGACATCTACCGCCTGGTGGATCAGGATACCTGGTACGTGGCCATACTCTCCGACGGGCAGAGCTGGAACCCGGTGCTCGATCAGGTGTACTACCTGCAATTCGAGGGCTTTGAGGATCTCGTCTTTTCCGCGAAGGTCACGCGCGTGCAGAAGGTGGAAAACGAAGTGCTGGCCGTGTTCCTCGTGGAAGACCCCATGGGTCCGATGATCTATCAGCGCAGCGGGCGGGTGACGCTCAGCAGCGAACTGAGCGGACTCTCAGTGCTCGCCGAGGCGCTCGACAACCAGAGCGGGCAGACGGGCGTGTGGCTGTTCGACGTGCCGGGCGGCACGTTCGTGCCGGTGGAAGTGCTCTCCAACGACGGCAACCGGGCGCTCATCCAGCCACAGGCGGAAGGCGCTTTGCAGGTGGGCGACCGTGTGCTGATCAAGTAGGTGGATATATGGAACGGGATCTATTGGAAAAAAACCTGCGCGACGTGCGCGCGCGGCTGGACGCGGCTTCCCAGCGCTGGGGGCATGTGGACATCTGCGCCGTGACCAAGACGGTGGACGCGCAGACCATCAATCTGGCCTGCGAACTGGGCGTGCGCGTGATCGGCGAAAACCGCGTGCAGGAGCTGGCCGGGAAGTACGATCAGCTCGACAGGCGGCTGGAGGCGCATCTCATCGGCCATTTGCAGCTGAACAAGGTCAAACAGGTCCTGCCGCTGGTAAAGATGATCCAGTCGCTCGACCGGCGCGAACTGCTTTATGAGATCGACCGCCGCGCGCAGGCCATGGGCATCACCATGCCGGTGCTTGTACAGGTCAACATCGCCAAAGAGCCGCAGAAGTCCGGCGTGTTCGAAGAAGATCTGGAAGCGTTCGTGCGCGAGGCGGCGAAACTTGACGGCGTGCGCGTGCAGGGGCTGATGGCCATCATGCCTCTGGTGGACGACCCGGAAGAGGTGCGGCCTTGCTTCCGCCGCATGCGGACGTGGTTCGACCGTTTGCGCGAAGCGGACATACCGGGCGCGCGGATGGAGATATTGTCCATGGGCATGACCGGCGACTACATCGTCGCCGCCGAGGAGGGCGCCACCATGGTGCGCCCCGGACGAGCGCTTTTCGGCGCCAGGATATAAGCAGGAGGGATCGCTATGGCTCGCAAGCAGGGCGGCGTCAATAAATTTCTCAACTTCATCGGTCTGGTGGACGACGAGCCGCAGAGGGCCGCGGACGATTACGCCGACAACTACGGCCGGCCCTCGACCTACGTGCCCAAGCAGCAGCGCTCGCGCACGGAGGACACCCGCCGCCGCACCATCGTCAAGGACGAGCGCGGCCGCTACGGCGCCGACCGCTATGCTTCCACGCGCGTGACGCCGCCCGCCTCGCGGCGCACTTCGTCCGCGGGCTACGACTACAACTATGTCCCGCGCGATACGCGCTCGAGCTACGAGCCGGCTTCCACGCGCGCGCAGACGCGCGCCCAGCGCCAGCGCACGCTGATGTGCTCGCTGAACACGCTGGAGGACTGCTGCGACGTCATCGACAGCCTCATCGCCGGCAACGTGGTGGTGCTGACGCTGGACGAGATCGATCCCAAACTCACGCAGCGCGCCATCGACACGCTCTCCGGAGCGGTGTTCGCTTTGAGCGCCACCATCCGCAAGGCGTCCGACCGCACCTATGTGCTCGCCCCCAACACCGTGGAAGTCAACGAGACTTACGATGTGGAGCGGAGGTTCTGAATCTATGACGATGTATTCCGTCATTCACGCCGTGCAGGTGTTTTTGCGCATCCTCAGTCTGGCCATGTTTATTTACTGGATCATGACGTTTCTGCGCTTCAACAACCGCTTCGTGGAGATCCTCGCCAAGTTCATTTATCCGTTCGTGCGTCCCTTTCGCCGTCCGGCGATGTGGGTGATGCGGCGCACGGGATTGCCCATTGACTTTACGCTCTGGTTTGCGATGATCGGCATCAATATCGTCAGCGAGCTGCTCTACGTGCTGTATTTCCGGCTCTGTCTGCCTATCGGCCTCTACTGAGCATGGAGATGGAGGAAAAGCGCCTGCGGGAATTGGCGCTGCGCGCGGCGCATGCCTGCGCGCCCACGTATACGCGCTTTCTTGAACCGCCCATGGAAATTGCCTGTCGCGCCGCCGCCAACTTCGCCGGCTGCGAAGTGGCCTTTGACGGCGGCTATGAGGGCGCGGAGCGCCGCGTGGCGGGGTTTTACGCGGGCGCTGCGGAAGCGCTTTCTTTCCCCATCCGCCGTCTGTGCGTGGATTGGAACGCGCGCTACGGCTCGCCCGGACATCGGGATATCCTCGGGGCGCTGATGGGATTGGGCGTCGGGCGCGAGACGCTGGGCGACATCGCCCTGCTCAGGGAAGGCGCGCTTTTGTTCGTCCATGAGGACATCGCGGACTATGTGGCCGCCAATCTCGAAAGCTGCGGCCGCGTGAAGGTACGCGTCTCGCCCTGCGGGGAGGAGGTCGCGCCGCCGGAGCCGGAGGGAACGCTCATCTATCGCACCGTGCCCTCAGAGCGGCTGGACGCGGTGCTCTCCGCCGCCTACGATCTTTCCCGGCAGAAGGCGCAGGAGATGGTCCGCGCCGAACTGGTGAAGGTCGACCACGCGGTGGAAACGCGCTTCGACGCCCGCCTTCAGGAAGGCAGCCTCGTCTCCGCGCGCGGACTGGGGCGCTTCCGTGTGCAGGAAGTCACGGGGCTTACGCGCAAGGGCCGCATGGGGCTGCGCCTGTTTGTGTATGGAAAGTGAAGAAAATTCTACTTTTCCCTACGGGGGAAGGATTTTCATCCCCTGCGACGAATACCGAAAAAGGACGATCACGCAATCGTGCATTGCAACGAAAGGGAGAGAAAACATGCCGATCAGTGTCAGGGATATTCAGGAAAAAGAGTTCAGCAGGCAGAAGCGGGACGGTTATAACATCGAAGAAGTCGACGATTTTCTCGATGAGATTTCCGATCAGCTGAGCGTTCTCATTCGTGAGAATATGGCGCTGGCCGAGCAGGTCAAGACGCTGCAGGCGGAAAATGAAAAGCTCGCCGCCAACGCCAGCGCTCCCGCCGCCGAGCCGGCTCCCGTGCCCGTGTCCGCGCCCGCGCCGGTGGAGACTGTTTCCAGTGACGAACCGGCCTACGACGAGCCGAGTTACTTCAAAAACCTCGAACTGACGCTGCGCGACACGCTGGTCAACGCCCAGCGCATCGCCGACGAGACTGTAGCCGATGCCCGCAAGAAGGCGCAGGAAGTCATTTCCAGCGCTGAGGAGCAGGCTGCCACCACGGTTTCCAACGCCAAGGTGGAAGCGGAGAGCATCAAGGCCGAGGCGGACAACATCCGCAAGACCATCGCCACCTATCGCGCCAACTTCCGCCGCCTGGTGGAAGGGCAGGTGCAGGTGCTCAAGGAGACCGATTCGCTGTTTGACTGATCCGCAGCGGACGGCTTTGCGGGGCGGCGCGCGGGGAACATTTCCCGCGGCGCCGCCCCGCGCCTTTGTATACGTCGCTTCCCCGGCGGGAAACCTTTGCCAGGGGGGTGGCGCGCGTGGGCGAAGAACTGGAAAAGCGGCTGGAAGCGCTGTTGGGAACGCTGGAGAGAATGCGGCTGGACGAATATGTGGAACATATTTCCAACCGCAAGCGTCTTATCTGGGACAACCTGCTCTACGGCATGGTGCGCGGCTTCGGCTTCACGCTGGGGTTTGCCGTGCTGGCGGCGCTGTGCGCCGTGGTGCTGAAAAACATGGTGGTAGAGAATATACCCGTCATCGGCGGGTTCCTCGCGGAGGTCATCAATGCGATTGAGGCAAGGATGTAGGCTATTTTGGCTGGCGCTGATCGCCTTTGCCCTCGACCGGGCCACGAAGATCTGGTCGCTGACGCTGGAAGGCGGCGTGGAGGCTGTGCCGGGGCTTCTCAATTTCCGGCCGGTGCGCAACTATGGCGCGGCCTTCGGCGTCTTTGCCGGCAAGCAGGCGCTTTTGAGCGCGCTGGTGCTGCTTTTGTGCGCCGCGGTGCTGTTTATACTGCTGCGTTTCCCGCGCATGGCGAACGCCGGACGCGCCGGACTGTGGCTGATCCTCGCCGGTGGGCTTTCCAACCTCTACGACCGCCTGCGCTACGGCTACGTGATCGACTTTCTCGAGTTCGGCTTCGTTCGCTTTCCGGTGTTCAACGTGGCCGACGTGTGCGTCGTGGTCGGCTGCGCTTTGACGTTCATCGCCGTATTGCGCGCGGAGGGAGGAAAGCCCCATGGCTGATTCCTTCTGCTGGCGCGCGGAGGATAGCGACGCCGGCGCGCGCCTGGACGCTTACATAACGGCGCGCACGGAACTGACGCGCTCGCGCGTGGCCGCCCTCATTGAAGAGGGGCAGGCCCTCGTCAACGGCAGAGCGGCGGGCAAGGCCGGAGTGCGCCTGCGCGCGGGCGACGAGGTGCGCCTTTGCGTGCCTGAGGCGCGCGAGACGAGCGTGGAGGCGCAGGACATCGACCTGCGCGTGCTCTATGAGGACGCCGATCTTGCCGTGGTCTTCAAGCCCTCGGGCATGGTCGTGCATCCGGCGGCGGGCAATCCGGACGGCACGCTGGTCAACGCCCTGCTCTACCATCTCGACGGCCTTTCCGGCATTGGCGGCGAGAAGCGGCCCGGGCTGGTGCACCGCATCGACAAGGACACCTCCGGGCTTCTGCTGGTGGCCAAGAACGACCGCGCTCACGTGTCGCTGGCGGAGCAGATCAGGGAGCACAGTGTGGAGCGCGCCTATCTGGCCATCTGCATCGGCCATTTCAAGGAGGACATGGGCGCGGTGGACGCGCCCATAGGCCGCCACCCCACGGACCGCAAGAAGATGGCCATCCGCGAGGGCGGGCGGCGGGCGGTGACCCACTGGCGCGTGCTGGAAGAACTGCGCGGCGCTTCGTACATCGAGGCGCGATTGGAGACCGGGCGCACGCATCAAATTCGCGTACACATGGCCTCGCTGGGCCATCCCGTGCTGGGCGATCCGGTGTACGGGCCGAAGAAATCGCCGTATCCCGTGGCAGGCGGGCAGCTTCTGCACGCGGCGGTCATCGGCTTTGACCATCCGGTAAGCGGCAAACGCATGCGCTTCGAGGCCCCGCCCGAGCCGCGATTTTTAACATGGCTCGAGCGCCTGAAAATGCGTTGACAGGGGCGGGAATATCGCTTATAATGAACTTGACCTATCAGAAAAGGAGGTGGACGGGCGTGGACGAATGCGGAGGAAGTAGACGGAAACGGAGCGTTTGGGCCGCGCGCGTCTGCTGACCCATCGCTTCATTTCCCCAAAAATTTCTTCTGCGCATGGGCGTCGCCTGAACGGGGCGGACGCCTTGGGGTGCTATCTGTTTCAGCGGCCCCTGCACACATGGGACGCCGCCCGCGCAGGGCGGAGGCCCGCTTTGCGATGCGAAAGGAGTGAGGGAAATGTTCATCATGGACGAAATTCGCGAGAACACCGCGGGCGCGATCATGACGCCCGAATTTGTCCGCCTGCGCGCGGGTACGCGCACAGGCGAGGCCATCCGCGCCGTGCGCGCCTCGGGGCTGGACAGCGACGCGCTCTATACGCTCTTTATCACCGATCAGGACGGCCGCCTGCTGGGCACGCTGGAGATGCGCACGCTGCTGGCCGCGCCGGGCGACGAGCCCGTAGAGGCGCTGATGGACACGGCCTTCACCGCCGTGGCCATGGATGCAGACCAGCAGGAGGCGGCGCGTCTGGTGCGTAAATACGACCTGATCAGCCTGCCCGTGACCGACCGGGAGGGGCGGCTGGTGGGCGCGATCGGCGTCAACAGCATCGTGGATGTCATCGAGGAAGAAGACACGGAGGACTTCGAGCGCATGGCCGCGCTGGTGCCCAGCGAGGACGGCTACGCGGCCTCCAGCGTCTGGGCGCTGGCCTGGCACCGGCTGCCGTGGCTGCTGATCCTCATGGCCTCGGCGGTATTGTGCGCCAAACTCATTCAGCACTATGAGGAACTTTTGCTGCTCTCGGCGCTGGGCGGCGTGGTGATGAGCAACATACCGATGCTGATGGACACGGGCGGCAACGCCGGCTCGCAGTCCTCCACGCTGATCATCCGCGCCATGGCGCTGGGCGACATGACGGCGCGGGACGACGCGCTCACCCTGGGCAAGGAACTTCTGACTTCGCTTCTGTGCGGCGCAGGGCTGGGTGTGGTCAACTTTTTGCGCATGATGCTCATCTCCCGGGACACGGCGCTGGAAGCGGGCGTCATCTCGCTGGCGGTGTGCCTGACCGTCATCGCCGCCAACGCCATCGGCTGCCTTCTGCCGATGCTGGCGCGGCGGCTGCGCCTCGACCCGGCGCTGATGGCCGGGCCGCTGCTGACCACCATCGTGGATATCCTGGGGCTGATCATCGTCTTCGCGCTGGTGACGGCGCTGGTGTGAAAAGACGCTCCCCCGTGTTCGGCGGGGGAGCACTTTTGTCTCAAGCCCTAGAGCCAGCGGCAGGCGGCCATATCCACGCGGCCGTCGGGAAGAAAGGTCACGCCCTCGTCTTCCAGCATCCGGCGGCGCAGTTCAGGGTCGCCGCCCGCGGCGATGGAGCCGTCCTGTTTGACCACCCGCTGCCACGGAAGTTCCGGCGGACAGAAGCGCATGGCGCGGCCCACCTCCCGCGCGGCGCGGGGGCGGCAGAGCACGCGGGCGATCTGGCCGTAGGTGACGACTCTGCCGCGCGGTATCTGGGAAACGATGTCGTAGACCTGCTGATAAAAGGCGTTCATGCGTCCTCCGTATGGAAAAGGGCGGAGAAACTCGTCTCCGCCCTTCCGGCTCCCGCCGCCTTTGCGAGGCGTCGGTCATTCCTCCTCGTCGTCTTCGTCGTCCTCGAAAAGACCGTTCTGGACGATCTCGACGAGTTTGTCCGCCAACTCTTCGGCGACCGGCACGAATTCTTCCTGGTCGTCGCCCACGTCTACGACTTCCATGATGTAGGCGTCGCGCTGATGCTCTTCATCGCACTCGTCGCACCCACATTCTCCGTCCTCGTCTACCTCCGCCAACAGAGCGTATTCCTTACCCTCGTAGAAGAAATAATCGAGCACCTCCATGGTGATCTCATTGCCCTCATCATCCTCAAAGACGACGAGATCCAATTCCTCATCCATTTCGACACGCTCCTTTCTTCAGTGTATTGAACGGGCCCCGCCCATTCGCAACTATTATACCCGGTGGCAGAAAAAAAATCAACCGTTATTTGCGGCGGCGGGGCTACAAAATCGCGGCGGGACGTGGTACAATAGAGGGAGCTCCAGAAAGGTGGAAAAGACGATGATCCGGGGAAAGTTTTTGACTTCGCAGGACGATGTGCGCGCGGTGATGGATATCCGCCGCCGCGTGTTCGTGGACGAGCAGGGCTACAGTGCCGATACGGAGATCGACGGTTTTGACAAAATGGCCGTCTACGCGCTGGCCTTTGACGAAAACGACCGGCCTGCCGGCACGGGACGGCTGATCATCAACGATGAGAGCCGCTTTCAGATCGGCCGCGTCTGCGTGCTCAAGGAGGCGCGCGGACAGGGGCTGGGCGATCTGGTGGTGCGCATGCTGCTCTACCGGGCGCTGGAACTGGGCGCGGGCGAGATCTGGCTGGGCGCGCAGTTGCCGGCGGTGGGCTTCTACGCCCGCTACGGCTTTCAACCTATCGGTGAGATTTACGATGACGAGGGCGTGCCCCATCGCTGGATGCGGGCAAAAGCCGAAGAAGTGAACCTGGAGGGGAGCTGCGGCGGCCACAGCCGCTGCGCCGGCTGCGCGGGCGATTGCTCGGCCTGCGAGGGCGAACAGCCGCAGTGAGCCTTTCCCGCGCAAGGGAAGAGACGGCCGCGCTCCCACACGGGCCATGTTTTCCGGGATCCGCATGGCGGGCGTTTCCTGCCCGCCATTTATAGGGGCTGCCCGCGTTGCGGACGGCCCTTTGGTCATATTTCCGGCGGATCGCAAGCGGTTTCTTTTTCGCGCGGGGTTTTTTCCGCGCCCCGCGCATTTTTGCAAAATTTTTCGTATCCGTCAACCTTTTCGCGCCTTTTCCCGTCTATAAAGCGAATACGTATTCAAAAGCTGGGGGATACCCATGGACGACAGGCAATTCACGCAGCGGGCGCTCGATTGCCAGCGCAAGCTGTATCGCGTGGCGCTGTCCATGCTGCGCTGCGACGCGGACGCCGCCGACGCCATTCAGGAAGCAGTGTTCAAGGGCTGGCTGCACCGGGACGCGTTGCGCGACGGCGAACGCTTCGAGGCGTGGCTGACGCGCATTTTAGTTAACGAGTGCCGCAACATACAGCGCCGCTGGAAAAGGCGCGGCGAACCGCTGGACGAGGCCCGGGCCGCGGCGCTTACACAACCGTCGCCTGATCCTGCGCTTTACGACGCCCTCATGACCCTGCCGGAAAGGCTGCGTCTGCCGGTGGTGCTCCACTATCTGGAGGGCTATCCGCTCAAGGAGATCGCCGCCATTCTTTCGATTCCCCAGACCACGGTCAAATCCCGCCTGCATCAGGGCCGCGCCGCCCTGAAGCGCGCGCTTTCCACGGAGGTGGAACTATGAAGGACTTGGATCGCGCGTTCCCGCCGACTCCGGAGTGTGTCGAGGACGCCATCTACGAGGGCGTTCGCCGCGCCCGCCGCCGCGCGCTTATGCGCCGCCGCCTGCAGCGCCTTGCCGCAGCAGCAGCGGTGGTTGCCGTGCTCGTGGGCGCATTCTCCTTCCTGCACGAGCGCGTGCGCCCGGATGCGGTGTTCGGCCCGGGTGGACAGCGCGTCTTCTCCGGTCCCGTCGCCCAGAGCGCGTCGCCTGACCCGACGGACTCCCTGCCCAGCCCCGCGCCTACGCGGAGCGCGTCGCCTGACCCAACGAGCGAACTGCCCAGCCCCGCGCCCATGCAAAGCGCCTCGCCGCGCCCAACGCCCACGCCGACGCCCGAGCCGACGGAAGCGTCGCAAACGCGGGCCGAGGTTCCGGCGGATGGCGATCTCTCCGCCGTCTCCGGCCTTCCCGCCATCGCCGAGGGCGAAACGGCGGACGCGCCCATCCTCACAGAAGAAGCGTTTGCCGCCGTCTCGCCTGAGCCGACGACGCTTTCCGAAGCGCCCCTCCCCACGATGGCGCTGCCATCCGCGGACGCGGGAGAACTGCCCGCCGCCGAAGCCGAACAGCTGGCGTTGAGCCTTGGCCGCTACATCGCTTCCGATCCCGATGCCGAGGCGGAAGCGCTCCTCGCCGCCGACCCGCTGGAACTGGGGGTGTGCTTTTCCACCGACAAGGGCACGTGGTTCCACGTCGAGTCCAACTGCATGAACATGACCGGCGCAAAGCAGCGCACGCTGCGCGAGGCGCTGGCCATGGGGCAGGATTTCTGCCCGGCGTGCATCGCCTTCGCCGGAGACGACGGCGACCCCGCGTGGAGCCGGGAAGCGGACGAATACTACCACGCCAGCGCCCTCTGCGCCGGCGTCGAAGACGAGGCCGCAGAAGCGGAGACCGCCCTGACGTTCGTCGCCCGCGCCCGCCTGCAGGGCAAACTGCCCTGCCCGAACTGCGTCACGCGGGAACAGGCTGCGCCCGCTGTCCTCACGGGCCAGCTCTACTGCACCGCCGGCGGCGAGTGGGTACACGCGGCGCCCAACTGCAACGGCATGCGCGATCCCATGGGCTGCACGCTTGCGCATGCGCTTGAGATGGGCAAGTCCATCTGCCCGGTCTGCATCGGCACGGACTGTATCTACATCAACGGCATCGTCTGGGAGCCGGAAACCGGGCAGCTGCTCATCTCCGCGGACACCTGCACGTCCGTCAGCTGCGTTGACCCCATCTCCGGGGCGTACATCGACGTTTCCGCCATGGACGCCGTATCCACCGGCCTCAACAGTTGGGACGAGGCCATGCTTTCCTCCGCTGCCGCCGCCACCGGGGGGATGCCTCTGCGCGTGGACACATGCGAACTGAACATCGCCTGCGATGCCGGAGACAGCACCGCCGCCACCGAGTGGACCGATGCGGGCGGCCGCCACCTGCGCCTGCTCTTTGATGGCGTGACGGAGGAAGAAGCCACGCTGCTGGAACTCTCCATCGCCGTCACCGAGCGCTTCTACTGCCTGCGGGACGATCTGCTCTTCGTCCGCTCCGCGCCCGCTGTGGAAGCCCGCTTCGCCCCGCTCGGCGTCTCGCTCAACTACGTCTACGACGACGACGGCAACTGCGTCCGCTTCGCCCCCGGCAACATGCTGGAAGCCTACAACTGGAGGCAGGCCGCCGCCGTGGAACTCTCCTGGGCCATCGAGGGCATGAACGCCGACGCCCACATCGCCCTTTACAGCCTCGACGCTATTTCCGCGAGCGCGGACGGCATGGTCGTCCTCGAAGTGCGCACTCCGGCGAACGTGACCATTTCCCCGGATTTCGGCGGCGCGCGCCGCGTCAGTGTGGGCACGCGTGCCGAGGGCGACGAACTGGTCTACACCGCCATCCTTTCCGGCGCGCAGGCCGAGGCCGTGTTGGAAGACCCATCGTTGCTGGGCTTTGCAGAAATGCCCGTGGCCAACGCCTACTGACGTTCGATGCGCGAAAAAAGCCGCCCCCGACATGGAGGCGGCTTTCCTTTATCCTTTCGCCCTGCGCACCAGCCGCTCGTGCATCAGCACCATTATCGCCAGCGCGACAAGCAGGAAGATGGGGAAGAGGCCGATGCTGATATGGTTGGCGATCAGCCCGAACAGAGGCGGCATCAGGCAGTTGCCCACATAGGCGCTGGCCATCTGCACGCCGATGAGCGCCTGCGACCTGTCCGCGCCGAAGCGCTCCGGCGTGGAATGGATGATGCAGGGGTAGATGGGCGCGCAGCCCAGCCCGATCACCACCAGCCCGGCAAGCGCCGCGCCCGTGCCCACGGGCAACAGCAGCAACAGCGCGCCCAGCGCCACCAGCGCCTGCCCCGCGCGGATCATCTGCGCGTCGGAAAAGCGCATGGTCAGAAAGCCATTCAGCGCCCGCCCCACGGTGATGCCGATGAAAAACAGGCTGGCATATCCCGCGGCGGCCTCCGCGCTCACGCCACGTCCCAGCGCCAGATAGCTGCTCGCCCACAGCATGGTCGTCGCTTCCACGGCGCAGTAGCAGAAAAAGGCGACCATCACGTCCTTCGCCCCGGGGATGCGCATGATCTCCCGAAGCGACAGCGCCCGGCCCGCATCCGCGGCCGCGTCCTCTGTGCGCGTCTGCGCCGCGCGCTTTTTCCACAGCGGCAGGCTGACAAAGATCACCAGCGTCAGTGCGAACTGCAAAATGGCGATGTAGCGGTAGCCCGCGTTCCATCCCTGCCCGCCGGTGAGAGCGTATTCCATCACATACGGCCCCACGGAGGTGCCCACGCCCCACATGCAGTGCAGCCAGCTCATGTGGCGGCTGGCGTAGTTAAGGGCCACGTAGTTGTTCAGCGCCGCATCCACGCTGCCCGCGCCCAGCCCGTAGGGGATGGCCATCAGGCACAGGGCGGGAAAGGACTTGCTCAGCGAAAAGCCCAGCAGCGCCAGCGCCGTCAAAAGCACGCTCAGCGCCGTCACCATGCCCGCGCCCAATCTGCGCGTCAGGCGGTCGCTCTGCAAACTGGATACCACCGTGCCCAGGGCGATGATCATGGAAATGACGCCCGCGTAGGAAACAGGCACGCCGAATTCCAGATGCATGCTCGGCCACGCCGAACCCAGCAGCGAGTCGGGAAGCCCCAGGCTGATGAACGCCAGATAGATCACGGCCAACAGGAGATGTACCATGCCAAACCCTCCGGAATTTTGCTTGCGATACCATAATAACGCCCAAAAACACTTGATTCAAGCGAAATTTCGCCGTATACTGTAAAAAAAGCGACAAAGTGGGGGAGGGGCCATGGAGATCAAAGCCTGCGTGTTCGACGTCGACCACGCCCGCCGGGAGTTGCAGGATCACGGCACGCCGGAATTTCCCTGCGCCGGCTATGAGACGCTCTATACAGCCGGCCCGGATGGCGACATCCGCTGGCACTGGCATGAGGATTTGGAATTGTGGCACGTCCTCGAGGGGCAGATAGAACTGCGCGCGCCCGGCCGCGTTCTGACGCTGCGCGCCGGCGATTGCGCCGCCGTCAACCGAAACGTGCTCCACGCCGGGGATACGAAGAGTCGCTGCCGCCTGCGGTCGCTGGCCTTCAACGCGACGCTCGTCTCCGGCGGGGCGGATACGGTGTTCGCCCGCCGCTATCTGCGCCCGCTCACGGCCTGCGCCGCCTTTGATGCCTGTGCCCTTGGCGCGGAGGAACGGCAGGCGTTCGAGGAAGCCTTCTCGGCCCTGTCCACGGGCGGGGAGGGCTTTGAGTTCACCGTCCGCGAGTCGCTTTCGCGCGTTTGCCTCGCCCTCTTTGAGCGCTTTGCCCCGCAAAAGCAGGAAAGCGCGTCGCCCGGCCTCGATGGCGAGCGCCTGCGCGCCATGCTGGCCTTTCTCCACGAAAACTATGAGCGGCCCATCCAGCTCTGCGAGGTCGCCCGCGCCGCCAACGTCAGCCCCCGCGAATGCCTGCGCTGTTTCCGGCGCGCCATGCAGACGCCGCCGATGCAGTATCTGCTCAAATACCGCGTGCTGCGCGGCGCGGAAAGGCTGCGCGAACGCCCCGCCGACACGGTGGCGCAGGTGGCCGCCGCCTGCGGCTTCGATAGCCCCAGCAATTTCACCAAGAATTTCCGCCGCTTCTACGGCGTCTCCCCGAAGCAATACCGCCGTCAGGAATAAGCGCTCAAAACGACGTCTGGGCGCTTCTCATCCGGTTTTTACGCCGTTTTTATTGATTTTTTTCGGGGGGGGGTATTATAATACCCACTCGTAAGGAGGGAAACGCCATGCTTGAGATATGCGATTTTTCCAAGACCTATAAGGGCGGCAAGCGCGCGGTGGATCATCTTTCCCTGCGCGTGGAGCCCGGTTCCATCGTCGGCTTCATCGGCCCCAACGGCGCGGGAAAGACCACGACCATCCGCGCTGTCGTCGGCGTGCTGGACTTCAGCGAGGGCGATATATTCGTGGGCGGTCATTCCGTGCGCCGCGAGCCCATCGAGTGCAAAAAACTGCTTGCCTACGTGCCGGACAACCCCGACCTGTACGATTACCTTACCGGCATGCAGTATCTGAACTTCATGGCCGACGTCTTTGGCGTCAGCGCCGAAGACCGCGAGGCGCGCATCCGCGAATACGGCGAACTCTTCGGCCTCACCATCAACCTGGGCGATTCCATTGGCTCCTTCTCACACGGCATGAAGCAGAAGCTGGCGCTGATGGGCGCGCTCATCCACGATCCCAAATTGCTGATCCTCGACGAGCCCTTCGTCGGCCTCGACCCCGTGGCGGCGCACGCCTTCAAAGAGCAGATGCGCGCCCTCTGCGACCGCGGCGGCGCGGTGTTTTTCTCCACGCACGTATTGGACGTGGCGGAAAAACTCTGCGACAAGGTCGCCATCATCAAAAACGGCCGCCTCGCGGCCTTCGGCGACACCGACGCGGTGCGCGGCGACGGCTCGCTGGAGGAACTGTTCCTGGAGCTGGTGGAAAAATGAAGAAGCTCTCTGTTTTGATGCGGCTCGACCGCTACGAACTCCTGGGCATCAACCGCCGCCTGCACGATCCCGCCCAGCGCCTCGGCGGCAAGTGGCTGCTCGCGCTCATCGTCCTCGCCGCCATCGCCGCCGTGGGCGTGGCCTTCGCCTATTGCATGGGCATCGCCTACGCGCTTTCCGCCATCGGCGCGCTTCCGGTCTTTCCGGTGATGCTCGTCTCCGTCTCGGCGCTGGTGGCGCTGATCACCACCATCGTCAAAGCCCCGGACGCGCTCTTTGGCACGCGCGATCTGGACATGCTTTTGTCCCTGCCCATCCCCACGCGCACGGTGGCCACGGCGCGCGTCTTGAAGATCTACAGCATGAATCTTCTGTTCACGCTGCTGATCCTCGTCCCCGGCGGCGTGGCCTATGGCATCCTCGCCCGGCCCGCGCCCGCATTCTACATTTCTTACGCCCTCTGCGCGCTGGCCGCGCCGATGCTTCCGGCGGTCGTGGCCTCGCTCCTGGGCGCGCTGGTGGCGCTGGCGGGCGCGTCCATCAAGCGCCTGCGCTACGCGGGCCTTTTCCTGATGTTCGTCGCCCTCATCGGCGTGGTGGTCGGCTCGAGTTATCTCAGCTCCACCGCCGCCAACGCGGAGATGTTCATCGACTTCGCCAAAGGCTTCAGCGATCTCTTCGCCCGCATTTACCCGCTCGCCGGCCTCTATGAAAAGGCCGTGCTCGGCGGCGACGCCATGGCGCTGCTCGCCTATGTCGGCCTTTCGCTGCTGGCCATCTTGCTGGCGGGGGCGCTGTTTGGGCATTTCTTCGTGCGCATCAATTCCTTCCTCACCGCCCAGACGCGCAAAAAGCGCTTTGTGCTCGGCGCGCAAAAGCGGCACAGCGCCCGCGCCGCGCTGCTCGCGCGCGAATGGCGGCATTTCCTCTCCATCAACAGCTATGTGCTCAACAGTGCCTTCGGCCCCATACTCTCGCTGGTGGCGGTCATCGCCCTGGCCGTGCTCGTGCCGAAGGCGACCATCGACATGTTCCTTCAGCTCGAGGGCCTGGACGACATAGCCCTTTCGGCGCTGCCCTTCGCGCTCAGCTGGCTGATCGCCATCGGCCCCACCACGGCCTGCTCTGTTTCGCTGGAGGGCAAGAACCTCTGGATCGTCAAGACGCTGCCCATCCCCGCCCGCGATTGGCTGCTGCCCAAATTGCGGCTCAATCTGCAGCTGTTCACGCCCTTCGCCATCCTCGATTCGCTCGTCGTCGCCTGGATCTTCCGCGCAAGCGGCGTGGCGCTGGCGGTGCTGGTTTTGATGCCGGCGCTGATGGGCGCGTTCTCGGCGCTCATCGGCCTCATCGTCAACTGCAAGTTCCCGCGCTTTGACTGGACCAACGCCGCCAAGGTGGCCAAGAACAGCGCCGGCGTGGTGGCGGCGGTGTTCATCTCCATGGCGCTGTGCTTCGGCGGCCTGCTTTTGACCATCAAGCTGCCCGCGCCCGACCCCATGCTCCTGCCCGCGATTTTCACCATTGCCCTGGCCGTCGCCTGCGCCGCCCTCTGGCTGGTCGTGCGCAATCGCGCGGAGAAGTGGGTCGCGGCGATGCACTGACCCCAAGACGTCCCAAAGCCGCCCGGCATTCCAACCGGGCGGCTTTCAGAGCGCTGATAAAGCCCACAACCGCAAAAATTGCCCCGATAAATTGAAAATCGGAGGCAATTTTTGCTTCCTGCGTCAGCGGCCCTGCTGTCTGCGGTCACTTACGTCCATGTAAGCTCCCTTGACGGCAGGGCCGCTTCCTTGGCTTCCGGGCTTTTTCAACGCTCTGCCAGTCTGTTGACTTTGTCAACATCCTGAAAGCCGCCCGGCATTCCAACCGGGCGGCTTTGCTACGCCTTCTCTGCGAAGCGGCTCCGCATTTCCCGCAAAAAGAGCCGCGCGGCGGGGGAGAACACCTGATACTTTTTCCACACCACGTTGAGTTCCGATTCCAGCGCCGGCATGAGCGGGCGGAAACAGAGGGGGCTGTCCTCCCCGGTGTCCGCCAGGCCGTCGATGGTCAGCGCGTAGCCCATGCCCGTCTCCACCATGCGGCAGGCGTTGTAAACGAGGTTGAACGTCGCCGCCACGTCCATCTTCTCAAAGTCATCACCGAACCACTCGCCGTATTTATTGCCCGTGCGCCCCTGCAAAAGCGCCTGCCGCGAGCAGATCAGCGGCACGCCCAGCAGGTCGCCCCGGCGCACGGCCTCCACGCGCGCCAGCGGGCTGTCCTTGCGCATTACCACGCCCCAGCGATCCTTCACCGGTAGGTTCAGGTAGTCGTATTTGGAGATGTCCGCCGGCTGAATGAGGATGCCGAAGTCGATCAGCCCCTTGTCCAGCCGCTCAGTTACGTCCTCGGCGTTGCCGCTGAACAGGTGGTAGCGCACCCCGGGATGGCGCGCGCGCACCTCGCGGGCAATGTCGGCGATGAGGCGCACGGCCTGCGTCTCGCCGCCGCCGATGTAGATGTCGCCGCTCACCGCTTCGCCCATGGAGGCAAATTCCGCCTCGGTCTTGTCCACCATGGAGAGTATCTCCTCCGCGCGCTTGCGAAAGAGCACGCCCTCCGCCGTCAGGGCCACGCCGTGGCTCTTGCGCACGAGCAGCGTTTGCCCCAGTTCCTCTTCCAGATCGCGGATCTGCCGCGAGAGCGTTGGTTGCGTCAAATGCAAAAAGACCGCCGCCCCGGCGATGTTCCCCTCGCGCGCCACGGCGAGGAAATAGCGCAACACCCGTATCTCCATGCGCCCACCTCCTGCGGCCATTGTAGCGAACCTATCTATGCCTGTCAAGCATATCATGCGATAAAAACAAAGTATTTGCTATTTTCCGTCATGCGGGATACAATGGAGACGTCCGGGAGGGATGCACATGACGGCCATGCCCGAAAGCCGCGTATTCCAGCTTTGCCGCAACCTGCTGGACGCCGGCTGCGACGCGCCCCTCATCGAGCGCTTTTTGGCCTTGGAGCAGGCCGGGGAACGCGAGGAACAGCGCCGCCTGCTCGCGCGCCACAAGGTCGCGCTGCTGGAAAAACTCCACGCCGCGCAGTACAGGATCGACTGCCTCGACCACCTGCTCTATGCCCTGCAAAGCGACGAAACCAGAAATGGAGGTTTTTGATATGAAAGAAAAACTCGCCCTCACCCAGGAATGGGACAAGACCTTTCCCCGGAGCGACAGGGTAGACCATCGCAAAGTCACCTTCCACAACCGCTATGGCGTCGCGCTCGCCGCCGACCTCTACGCGCCGAAGAACGCCTCCGGCAAATTGCCCGCCATCGCCGTCTGCGGCCCCTTCGGCGCGGTCAAGGAGCAGGCCGCCGGCCTCTACGCCCAGACCTTGGCCGAGCGCGGCTTCCTCACCATCGCCTTCGATCCCTCCTTCACCGGCGAGAGCGGCGGCCAGCCCCGCTGCATGGCCTCTCCGGACATCAACACCGAGGACTATCAGGCCGCCGTGGACTTTCTCAGTACGCGGGAGGACGTCGACCCCGCGAAGATCGGCATCCTGGGCATCTGCGGCTGGGGCGGCCTGGCGCTGAACGCCGCCGCACTCGACACGCGCGTCAAGGCCACCGCCGCCATCACCATGTACGACATGGCCCGCATCGCCGCCAAAGGCTATTTCGATGCGGCGGACAGCGAACCGGCCCGCCACGAGGCGCGCAGGGCCTTCAACGCCCAGCGCACGCTGGACTACCAGAACGGCGCCTACGCCCTCGCCGGCGGCGTGGTCGATCCCATCCCGGAGGACGCGCCCTTCTACGTCAAGGACTATCATGCCTACTACAAGACGGAACGAGGCTATCATCCCCGCTCGCTCAACTCCAACGGCGGTTGGAACGTCGTGGGCACGATGTCCTTCCTCAACCAGCCCATCCTCTGCTACGCGAACGAGATCCGCTCCGCCGTGCTCATCATCCACGGCGAAAAGGCGCACTCCTGCTACATGAGCCGCGACGCCTACGCGCGGATGATGGACGGCAACCCCTGCCCGGAAAACAAGGAGTTGCTCATCATCCCCGGCGCAGTGCACACCGACCTGTACGACCGCGTGGACGTCATCCCCTTTGACAGGCTTGAGGCGTTTTTCCGCAAGTATCTGTAAAGTATGCGCCTCGTCGCAGGCGCAAAAAACCCGCGCTTGACAAATTCTTTTCCGCGCTGTATAATAGTATGGACTGAAACGGGCACTGTGGCAAGGCTGCAGTGTCGTTTCGGCTATTTTTTGTAACTATAAAAACCAGGAGGGTTTTCACATGTCCAACGAAGTCGAGCAGCGCGTGCTGACGATGACCGACAAGCGCAATCTGGAAAAGGAGCTGGAGGAGCTTCGCCAGGCCAAGCTGGACGTCGCCGAGGAGATCAAGGTCGCCCGCGGCCACGGAGATCTCAGCGAGAACGCCGAGTATGACGAGGCCAAGAACAACGAGGCCCGCATCTACGGCCGCCTCGCCGAAGTGGAGAACACGCTCAAGACCGCCGTGTTCGTCGACGACAGCAAAATGTCCACCGATACCGTAGCCATCGGCCACGCCGTCAAGGTCTACGATATGGAGTTTGACGAGGAAGACACCTATACGCTGGTGGGCTTCACCGAGGCCGACCCGGCCAAGCTCTTCATCTCCGGCGAATCGCCCATCGGCAAGGCGCTGATCGGCGCGCATGTGGGCGACATCGTCGAGGCGCAGACCCCCGGCGGCGCGCTGAAACTGAAGGTGCTGGAGATCACCCGCCGCTGACCGAAGAAGAAACTAGGAGGAATACCCCCATGCCCGAGGAACTCCGACAGGAAGTATCCGAACAGAACCGCATCCGCCTGGAAAAGCTGCGCGCTTTGCAGGCCGAGGGCCGCGACCCCTACCGCCTTACCCGCTACGACCAGACCCATCGCTCCAAAGAGATACTGGACAACTTCGAGGCGCTGGACGGCCAGACCGTCTCCATCGCCGGCCGCATGATGTCGCGCCGCGTGATGGGCAAGGCCAGCTTCGCCCACGTGCTCGACCGCGACGGCCAGATCCAGATCTACGTCCGCCGCGACGATGTCGGCGAGGAAGCCTACAAGCAGTTCAAGGACTTCGACCTCGGCGACGTCATCGGCGTTGAAGGCGTCGTTTTCCGCACGAAGATGGGCGAGGTCAGCGTCCACGCGCAGAAGGTCACGCTGCTCACCAAGTGCCTGCATCCCCTGCCGGAGAAGTTCCACGGCCTCAAGGACATGGACACACGCTATCGCCAGCGCTACCTCGACATGATCGTCAACCCCGAGGTACGCGATACGTTCGTCAAGCGCTCGCAGATCATCAAGGCCATCCGCGAGTTCATGGACGATCACGGCTACCTCGAGGTCGATACCCCCGTGCTCGGTACGCTGGAAATCGGCGCGGCGGCCCGGCCCTTCGTCACCCACCACAACGCGCTGGATATTGATATGTATTTGCGCATCGAGACGGAGCTGCACTTAAAGCGCCTCGTCGTCGGCGGCCTCGAGCGCGTCTACGAGGTGGGCCGCATCTTCCGCAACGAGGGCATGGACACGCGCCACAACCCCGAGTTTACCTCCGTGGAGATGTATCAGGCCTACACCGACTACCACGGCATGATGGACTTCATCGAGGAACTCTACAAGTACGTGGCCAACAAGGTCTGCGGCACCACGGACGTGCCCTATCAGGGCGAGATCATCCACCTGGGCGGCGAGTGGGCGCGCATGACCATGAAGGAAGCGGTGAAGAAGTTCACGGGCGTGGACTATGCCGACTGGGCGGACGACGCAGCTGCCCGCGCCGCCTGCAAAGCCGCCGGCCTCGAGCCGGAGGCGGGCTTTACCAAGGGCGAGTGCCTCAGCCTGCTCTTTGAGGAATGCGTCGAAGACAAGCTCATCCAGCCCACCTTCATCTACGATTACCCCATCGAGGTCTCTCCGCTGGCCAAGCGCAAGCCGGACGATCCCCTGTTTACGGAGCGCTTTGAGTACTTCATCACCGCCAGCGAGTTCGGCAACGCCTTCTCGGAGTTGAACGACCCCATCGATCAGCGCGAGCGCTTTGAAAAGCAGGTCGCCGCCAAGCGCGCGCAGGGCGCCAACGCCTCTGTGGACGAGGACTTCGTCCTCTCGCTGGAATACGGCCTGCCCCCCACGGGCGGCCTCGGCTTCGGCCTTGACCGCTTCGTGATGCTGCTCACTGACTCGCCCTCCATCCGTGACGTGCTGCTCTTCCCCACGATGAAGCCGCTGGAGAAGCAGGACGCGCCCAGGGCCGAGGTCGCGAAGGCGGAAGCGCCCGCCGTCCAGCCCAAGGTGGAGACGATCGACCTGTCCAAGGTGGAGATCGAGCCGCTGTTCAAGGACTATGTGGATTTTGAGACGTTCTCCAAGTCCGACTTCCGCGCCGTGAAGGTGAAGGAATGCACGGCGGTGCCCAAGTCCAAGAAGCTTCTCAAGTTCGTCCTCGACGACGGCACCGGCACGGATCGCATCATCCTCAGCGGCATCCACGAGTACTACGAGCCGGAAACGCTGGTGGGCAAGACGCTCATCGCCATCACCAACCTGCCGCCGCGTCCGATGATGGGCATCGACTCCTGCGGCATGATCATCAGCGCCATCCACCACGAGGAAGGTCAGGAACGCTTGAACCTCCTGATGGTGGACGACCACATCCCCGCCGGCGCGAAGCTCTACTGACCGCGAACAGAACTTGACAAATAATTTGACAGGAGGCGTCCCAGTGCGTGGGGCGCCTCCTTTTGCGCGGCGAAAACGCGCCATCCGCATGTTGACGGATGGCGCGTTGCCTTTCTTCCCCCTAATCCCTTTCCCACTCCAGCAGTCTCCCCGTGCGGGCGTCCAGCTCAAATTCGTACTCCTGCCCATCCAGCCAGGCGTCGCCCTCGTAGAGCAGCATGCCGTCGTCCTCGTCCATCTCCATGCTGTCCAGCTGCGCGCCGGGGCGCAGGAGCGAGAGCGTCTGGCTGGCGCCTGCGAAGGTCAACTGCCCATTCATCAGGAATTGCCCGAAGGTGAGCGAACCGGCGGCGAGATGGCCCGCGGGGTCGAACATTCCCCAGCCGGCGGCGGTTTCGCCTATGAACCACAGCTTTGCCGCGCCGTTTCCCTCCTCCGCGCGCAGCACGAGCGCGCCCGCGTCGATGGCTTTGAGCGCCGCCTCCGCCTCGGCGCGGTTCAGAAGTGCGCTTTCCGCGCTTTCGGCTTCGCTGCGCAAGGAGAGCGCCCGCCCCGCCGCGTCCAGTTGCAGCGTCCAGTGGCCGCCGCCCGCCGCATAGGTGTGCGTCTGGCCGACCGCCGTCTCTTCCGTGGCTGTAATGGCCGCGTCCGCGGACAGCCACGCAAGAAAGGCGTCCTCCACCGCAGCGGCGCGCGCCGCGAAGGGGGCGAATACCGTCATCAGGCATAGCGTCAGGGCAAGTATCCTTCGCATGTCGTTCTCCTCTCCCGGGCGCGCCCGGCGTCGCCAGTCAGGCGTTCTGCTGTTCCTGTGCCAACGGCAGGATGATGGTAAAGCGGCTGCCCACGCCCGGCGCGCTTTCGGCCTTGACGCTGCCGCCGTGCAGTTTGGCGATCAGTTGCACCAGCGAAAGCCCCAGCCCCGCGCCGCCGGCGCTGCGCGAGCGGTCACCTTGGTAGAAGCGCTCGAAGATGTGGGGAAGGGCCTCCGGCTCGATGCCGGGGCCGTCGTCCTCCACGACAAGGCGGGCGTTTTCTCCCTTCGCGCGCGCGGCGATGCGTATATGCCCGCCCTCGCGCCCGTATTTCACGGCGTTTTCCGCCAGATTGAGCAGTGCTTGCGTGAGCATGGTCTGGTCGCACATCGCCCATACGGGGCCGTCCACAGCGCACTCCACTGTCATGCCCCGCGCCGCCGCGCCCTCCTCCACCTGCATGGCGACAACTTCGGCAATGTCGGCGAGGTCCACACGATCCAGTTCCATGCGCGTCTGCCCCGCGTCCATGCGCGTCAGCGTCAGCAGGCGGCCGATGAGCGTGGACATCTGCCCCGCGCGCAGGCGGATGTCGCGCAGCGCCTCTTCCTTGTCCTCTTCATTGGCGATGTCGGAGAGGGCGAAGTCCGCCTGCGCGAGTATGGCGGCCACGGGCGTGCGCAATTCGTGCGAGGCGTCCGAGGTAAAGCGCCGTTCGCGCTCAAAGGAGCGCTCGAGGCGGTCGAGCATGTCATCAAACACCCTGGAGAGCCGGTAAAGCTCGTCGCGCGCGCCCTGCAAGCCGATGCGCTTTTGCAGATCTTTTCCGTCGATGATGCTCTCCGCCGTGCGCGCGATGCGCGTGACCGGGCGGAAGGCGCGGCGGGCGATGAAGTACCCGCCCACGCCGGCAACCACCACCAGCGCCGGAAGCAGCGCCATAAGCAGCGTGGCGCTCATATCGCTCAAATTGGCGGCGGCGTCGGCGGAGATGTAGCAGCGCAGCCAGATGTCCTCCGCGTCGGGGAAGGACATGCGCGTGTCCAGCACATACCAGCGCTCGCCAGAGCGCTCCGCGGCCGGGCGGATGACATCTTCCTCAAAGGGCAGGTCAAAGCGCCACTTGCCGTAGATGAGGTCGCCCGATTGCGTGTAGAGCGAAACGCGCACGCTGGGCAGATCGTCCAGATTGCGGTCGATCTCCAGCTGCCCGTCCTCCATGCGCACATCGTTGAGCGCCAGCTGCGTCGTGCCAACGAGCGCCTCCTCGTAGTAGTTGTCCATCATCCGCTGGGCGCTCCAAAACAGCGCCCCGGCGGCAAGCAGGGCAATCAGCGCCACCAAAAGCGTGTACCAGAAGGTGACGCGCGCCTTGATTGACAGCCGCTTCACGCTTCCTCCCGCAGGACATAGCCCGCGCCGCGCACCGTGTGGATGAGCTTGGGCGAAAAGCCCTCGTCGATCTTCTTGCGCAGGTAGCGTATGTAGACGTCCACCATATTGGAAGCGCCCTCGTAATCATAGCTGAAGATGTTCTGTTCGATGCGTTCGCGGGAGAGCACCGCGCCCTGATTGCGCATCAGGTATTCCAAAAGCGCGTATTCGCGCCCGGTGAGGGCGATGGGCTTGCCGCCGCGGGTGACCTTCTGCGCCGATGTATCCACGGAAAGGTCGCCAAGGGTCAAAACGGCGCAGCCCTCGCTCCTGCCCCGCCGGGAGAGGGCGCGCACGCGGGCCATGACCTCGTCCAGCGCGAAGGGCTTGACGAGGTAATCGTCGCCGCCCGCGTCCAACCCCTCCACGCGGTCGGCCACGGCGTCGCGGGCGGTGAGGAAGAGCACGGGCGTGCGCACGCCCGCCTCGCGCGCGCGACGCACGGCGCTGAGGCCGTCCTCCACGGGCATCATGATGTCCATGATGGCCACGTCGTAGTCCGTCAGCCGCAGATAATCGTAGGCCGCGCCGCCATCGTGGCAGACGTCCACGCTGTAATGCGCGGCCTCCAGCCGTCGCTTGAGCACAGAGGCGATGCTCCTGTCGTCCTCAGCCACCAGTATGCGCAAAGCCGTTCCCTCCATCAAACGGGGTATGCCCCTCCCATGGCGGGAGGGGCTTCCCCGAGGTCATTCGTGGAAAAATCAGTCGTCGTAGGCGGTGAAGGCGAGGCTGGCGGTGCCAAAGGCCGTGTCCTGCGCGGCGCGCACGCCGGTGACGGTGACCATGTATTCGCTGCCGATGTTCAACGGCGATTCCAGGCGGGCCTCGATGCTGTCCTCATCCCACTCGTAGATGGTGGCGTTGATGGGCGTGCCATCGGCGGCAATGACCTGCACGGTGGGGTTCTCGTACTGCACCAGCGCGGAGAACTCGATGTCGATCTCGCGGTCATCGCGGTCATAACCGACCTTCTTGATCACCGCAGCGCCCTCGGGCGGCACGGTGAAGCTGCCGGAGACGGAGGTGTAGCTGCCGTTGCGGCCCACGCGCACGCCGGAGATGGTGAGATCGTAGGCGGCGTCGGCGGCGAAGTCCGTGATCTGGAAGGTCAGGTCATCGTCGTCGAGCTGGACGATGGTGGCGGCAATGGCCGCGCCGGAGGCGTCGGTCACGGTGACGGTCGGGTTCTCATAGTTCACGTCCTGCAAAAAGTCCACTTCTACGTAACCGAAGCCCTCGTAGGTGACGAACTGGATGGTGGGCACGATGCCGCCATCGGCGGCGGTGAAGGCGTTCTGAGCCAGGGCGGGGACGGCGGCGAGCACGAGGGCCGCGAGCAGCAGGGTGACGATAATTTTCTTCATGTTTGTTTCGCTCCTTTCGATGTACCCATTATACGCGGCGAAGATGAAACGAAAATGAGAAAATCGCAGTTTTCTCCATTTCTGGCAAAAAGTTTTTCGCCGCATCAAATATCCTCCGCGCGGCGCACCGTGCTCTGGTTGCGCGTACGGCTGAGGCGCTCGTGCGGCAGGCGCGAAGCGCGGGTGATCAGGTTGATAAAGCAGGTGAACACGAAAATGGCGAACACGCCCAGACAGAAAATGGCCGCTGCGCCAAGGGCGAAAAAGCGCCAGCCCGTGGCGTCGATCATGCCGTTCCAGGCGCTAAAGCCCGCCCAGGGCGCGGCCAGCAAAATGAGGTAGAGCGAGATACAGCGCACGGCCACCTGCCAGAACCTTGGCCTGCCCCCGTCCTCGCGCACCAGCCGCACGCGGCAGAGCGCCTTGCCCAGCGTGCGCCCGCCGGTCAGGTACTGGATGAAGATGAAGTAGACAAGCACGCTGGCGATGTAGATAAAGAGGATGCGCCTGCCGCTGCGCACGCCCAGCGCGGCCGAGACTGGCACGGCGACGATCGCGCACAGCGCCCAGTCCACGCCCGCCGCCACCGCCGCGCGGAAGATGGAAACGCGCTCGCCCTTGCGGTAGGCCACGTGGTCGAGCCTTTCCTGCGAGGGCAGTATCTTCATCGGCAGCGGGGCCACGAGGTAGCCCAGCGCCGCGCCCAGCGTGTTGGTGATGAGATCGTCCACGTCAAAGAGGCGATAGGGGCGCGGATAGATGAACAACAGTCCGGAAAGCTGCAAAAGTTCAATGGAAAGGCTGACCAGAAAGCCCCAGCGCACCGCCCCGAAAAAGCCCTGCCGGAAGTAGTAGCGCAGATAGATGCCCAGAGGAAAGAGCATGGCGACGTTGGCGGCCAGGTGGAAAAAGCTGCTCGTGCCCAACACCCGCAGCCACGTCTGCGGGTCGTTGGCCTTGAATCCACCCTCCCGAAGCGCGCTTTGCAGCCCCGCGAAGGGTTTAAGCTGCGCCCAGGGCTTCGTTTCCCGCGCCACCTCCTCGATGCTCGGCAGAGGGAGGATGGCGAGAAAGTAGACGCACATCAGATAAAAGATGAACGAATACACCACCAGGGCGCGGAAAAACAGCACCGCCCCGTAGCGGTGATAACTCGAAAGCACGTAAGGCACGGTAAAGAGCAGCGCCACGAAGGGAAACACCCACATGGCGGTGGAGATAGGGCCGATGTACCCCGCAAGTTGAGACATGTCTGGCCTCCATGAAGTACTTGTATCTATTATAGCATGTCCCAAAGCGCGGGAACAAGACGCGCGCGGCGCTTCTAACGCGCTTCTAATCGCAGGGGCGCGCCTCCGCCACAAACGGCCCCGTCACTTGACCATGGCGAAGTGATAGGCCTCGTCGATGAGCGCCAGCAGTTCGCCGTCCAGATCCTGCTCGCGTGTCACGATGGCATGATGCGTCCAGCGCCCCGGATACGCCTCCACGCTCTGCCACACGCGCGGAGAATCGCTCTGGTGGGAAAGGCCGAACGACACCAGCAGATATTCCTCCGGCACGCCGCGCAGCCGCCGCCACGGCGGCGAGGCCATGGCGAACACATGGCGGTTGCGGAAGGAGATCTGCGTCTTCGCTGCCTTTACCGTCATCTCCGGATAGGCTGAAAGCAGCTTTTCCCGCAGGGCGGCGTAGAGGGGCAACACGTTTGGCCATTTGTCAAAAAGCATGATCTCGTCCGTGGTCATTTTTCCCGTTCCTCCTTTTCCGGCTCCACCCGCACCTGCAGTTCCGTCAAAAATTCCTCTTCGCGGGCGGTGAAGCGGTTGTCGATGTGGTAAAGCTCCAATACGTCGCCGGTGGGGAAGAGGCCCCGCGCCCGCGCCCAGAAAAGCAGCGCCGCGATGCGCGTTCCCAGCTGCCGGTAGCCGCCGCGGTAGAAAAGGCGCGCGTGCGCGCCGCCCGGCAGCGTGAAGTCGCCCGCTTCTCCTTCCTTTAATAGGAAGAACACCGAGCGATACACGCCCTCCCGTCCGGCGCGTATGTCCTCCGGGGCGATACTTGCGCCGATTTTCTGCCCGCCCAGATCGCGGATGGTGTCCTCGTGGCGGCGGTGCAGGCGCTTGATGGCGAAGTCCATCTCCTCGTCGCGGGCGATGTCGGCGTTGAGACGCAGGCAGGGCCGCGGCGGCAGCTCCACAAGGGAGGGATCGCCGTCCGCCACTGCCGCGCACGCCTGCAATCGTCGCACGCGCTCGCGAATGGCGCTTTCAGCGGCGCGCAGCGCGCGCATCTTTTCGCGGATCAGCCGCCGCTCCTCGTCCAGAAGCTGCAGAGTGTTGGAAACGCTCAGATCCCTGAGGTATTCCCCGATGCGCTCCATGGAGAAGCCCAAAGAGCGCAGATCGCGGAGGATGGTCAGGCGGTAGATGTCGTTGAGGTCGTAGATGCGATAGCCGTTTTGCGCCCGCCGCGGCTTGATAAGCCCCAGCTTTTCGTAGTAGCGCAGCGCGTCCGGCCCCACGCCGTAGAGCGCGGCGATCTCGTGGATGGTATAGCTGTCCTTCATACGCCCTCCGCACAGAAAAATAACATGTCTGCCCTTGACCTTGGTATCATACCAGGGTTTAAGCTGTTTGTAAAGGTCGCTTCCCGGGCTTTTTCGTGAAAAAAAGCGGTCGCATTTTCAAGGAGGAGGATACCTGTGTTTCCCGTCAAACGCCTCCTGCGCGAGGCGCTGTCCCCCCGCCGCGTGGCGCTCATCGCCCTCGGCATGGCCATCACCACCTTCGGCCTGTTCAACATCCACCGCCGCGTGGATGTCACCGAAGGCGGCGTGCTCGGCATGGTGCTTTTGCTCGACCATCACTTCGGCATCCCGCCGTGGCTTTTGACCGCCGTGCTGGACGCGGCCTGCTATTTCCTCGGCTGGCGCGCGCTGGGCACGAAATTCCTCATCCGCTCCGGCGTGGCCACGCTGTGCGGCTCGGCCTTTTTCCGCCTCTGGGAGTTCACCGGCCCGATTCTGCCCAATTTAAGCGATCAGCCGCTTTTGGCGGCGCTTCTGGGCGGGTGCTTTGTGGGCGTGGGCGTGGGCCTCGTCGTGCGTCAGGGCGGCTCTTCCGGCGGCGATGACGCCCTGGCGCTGGTCATCGCAAAAAAGACGAAATGGCGGCTCTCCCGCGCCTATCTGTTTACTGATCTTACCGTGCTGGCGCTGTCGCTGACCTATATCGCGCCCCTGCGCATCATCTGGTCGCTGATCACGGTGACGACGTCTTCCTTGCTCATCGATTTCGTCAAAAGCGCCGGGCGTAGCGAAAAGCGCCAAAACGCATAACATTTTGCGCGTTGTCTTTCGCGCGTCCGGGCGCTATAATGGGGGCGATACCGCGCGAGGGGGAAGCAGACCATGAAGATACTCGTCGATACCCATACCCACACCATCGCCTCCGACCATGCCTATTCCACCATTCTGGAAAACGCCGCCGCTGCGGCACGCGCGGGGCTCGAGGGCCTCGCCGTCACCGATCACACGCCGCCTCTGAGCGACGCGCCGGACATGATGCACTTTCAGAACCTGCGCGTGGTCGACCGCACGCTCGAGGGCGTGACCATATTGCGCGGCGCGGAACTGAACATCTGCGACGCGCGCGGCAGCTTCGGCATTCCGGACGACGCCCTGCGCGAACTGGACTATTGCATCGCCAGCATCCACACCATCCTCTACAAGTCCCCCGACCCGGCGGAGAACCTGCGCGCCTATCAGGGCGCCATGGAGGACGCGCGCGTGAAGATCATCGGCCATCCCGAGGATGGCCGCGCCCCGGTGGATTTCTTCGCCCTCGCCCGCGCCGCGCGCGACGCCGGCGTGCTCATCGAGGTCAACAATTCCTCGCTGCGCCCCATCAGCTACCGCCAGAACACGCGCGAGAACATGACGGCGCTCTTGCGCGCCTGCGAAGATTGCGGCGCCTACGTCTGCCTGGGCACGGACGCGCACTTCGCCCCCGCCGTGGGCCGCTTCGAGGAATCGCTCTCCCTGCTCGAGGAACTGCACTTCCCCGAAGAACTGGTGGCCAATACTTCTTTGCAAAAATTCCTTGACCTTATCAGACGCAGATCGTAAACGCACGCCCCCGCGCGGGGCGTTTTTCTTTGCCAACGTTAAAATATTTACGCCCATGCTATCTTCTGGCAAAATGGCTTGACATTTCCAGTTCCCGGCATTATGATTATTTAGCCTAATTAAATGATTTGGAGGCGCGCGATGGACCCCTATCTGGCTACGCTCAATGAGCTGTTCACTACCACCTACCGCTCCGTGCTCAAGGTGGAGGAGGTCATGCTGCGCCATTTGAGCAACAACAGCCTCACGCTCAGCGAGATGCACATGCTCGAATGCATCGGCAAGCGCGCGGGCGACGTCACCATCACCGACATCGCCCAGGAATTGGACGTCACGCCGCCCTCGGTCACCATGGCCGTCAAACGGCTGGAAAGAAAGGGCTATCTTACCAAGGATCGCTCCGACGAGGACGGCCGCCGCGTGCGCGTGCGTCTTACGGAAGAAGGTCGCCGCGCCGAGACGGCCCACCGCTACTTCCACCGGCAGATGGTGCGCGCCGTAGCGCGCTGCCTCGAGCCCGCCCAGCGCGAAGCGCTGCTTAACGCGCTCCAACGCATCAATGAATTCATGCGCCAGAAGGTCGAAGAATACGACGGCGCGAGGAGGGAAAACGCATGAGGATACTGGGGACCGGCAGCGCCCTGCCCGCGCACACGCTCACCAATGATGATCTGAGCAAGTTCCTCGATACCTCGGACGAGTGGATCCGCACCCACACAGGCATCCGCTCCCGGCAGGTCATCACCGACGAGACGCTCTTGCAGCTCGCCGCCCGCGCCGCCAACGCCGCGCTGGAAAACTCCGGCCTCGCCGCCGCGGACATCGACTATATACTCGCCTCCAGCGTCCTGCCGGACACCATTACCCCCTCTCTCGGCTGCCTCTTGCAGGCGGAGATCGGCGCGAACTGCCCGGCGCTGGACGTAAACGCCGCCTGCGCGGGCTTCCTCTACGCCCTCGATCTCGCCGACGCGCTCACGTCTTCCGGCAAGGCGCAGCGCGTGCTGGTGGTCTGCGCCGAGGGCATGACCCGCATGGTCGACTGGACGGACCGCTCCACCTGCGTGCTCTTTGGCGACGGCGCGGGCGCGGCCGTGGTCGACGGGGGAGAGGGCGGTCTCATGGCCACCCTGCTCACCAGTCAGGGCGACGTTACCCACCTCAACATGTACCCCGACCCGGGCAACAGCCCCTTCGCCACCTGCCGCGTCCCCGCGCGCGCCCTGCACATGGATGGCCCGGAGATCTACAAATTCGCCGTTTCCCACTCAGTCAGCGATCTGCGCGCCGTCTGCGAAAAGGCGGGCGTGGCGCTGGATGAGATCGACCACTTCCTTCTGCATCAGGCCAATAAGCGCATCATCGACGCCGCGCGCGTGCGCCTCAAGCAGCCGATCGAGAAATTCCCCATGAACGTCGAGGTGCGGGGCAACACCTCCTCGGCCAGCGTGCCCATTTTGCTGGACGAGGTCAACCGCGCCGGCCGCCTGCACGCGGGCGACAAACTGGCCATGAGCGCCTTTGGCGCGGGCCTGACCACCGGCGCGTGCGTGCTCACGTGGACAAAGGAATAAGTTCCTTTTCCGATAAAAAACACATTTGGAGGATGACACCATGATCTTCGAGAAAGTTGCCGCTCTCCTGGCGGACTACAAGGGCATCGACGTTAACACCATCACCATGGATTCCAGCTTTGCCGAACTGGAACTGGATTCCCTCGACGTGGCCGACCTCGTCATGCAGATCGAGGACGAGCTGGGCGTGAGCATCGAACTCGACCAGAGCGTCACCACCATGAAGGACCTCATTGCCAAAATCGAAGAGGCGAAGAACGCATGATTCATACCGACGTCTGCGACCGCATCGGCATCGAGTACCCGATCTTCCAGGGCGGCATGGCTTGGGTGAGCGAGCACGTGCTCGCCGCGGCGGTCTCCAATGCCGGCGGGCTGGGCATCATCTCGGCCATGAACGCCCCCGGCGAATACCTGCGCAAGGAGATCCGCGCCTGCCGCGAAATGACCGACCGCCCCTTCGGCGTCAACGTCATGCTGATGAGTCCGCACGCGCCCGAGGTGGCCAAGGTTATCCTCGAGGAAAAGGTGCCGGTCGTCACCACCGGCGCGGGCCTGCCCGGCGTTTACATGAAAGAATGGGTGCCCGCGGGCATCAAAGTCGTGCCCGTCGTCCCCTCCGTGGCCATCGCCAAGCGCGTGGCGCGCGAGGGCGCGACCGCCGTCATCGCCGAGGGCTGTGAATCCGGCGGCCACGTGGGCGAACTGACCACCATGGCCCTCGTGCCGCAGGTGGTGGACGCGGTGGACGTTCCCGTGCTGGCCGCGGGCGGCATCGCCGATGGCCGCGGCATCGCGGCGGCGTTCATGCTCGGCGCGCGGGGCGTGCAGGTCGGCACGCGCTTCCTCTGCGCCAACGAGTGCCAGGTTCACCCCAACTACAAGAAAAAGATACTCGCCGCGCGCGACATCGATACCGTGGTCACCGGCAAGCGCCTCGGCCACCCCGTGCGCTGCCTGAAAAACCCCTTCGCCCGCTCCTTTGGTCAGATGGAGTACGATTCCTCCCTCACCAACGAGGAGATCGAAAAGTTCGGCGCCGGCTCGCTGCGCAAGGCGGCGGTCGAGGGCGATATGGAAAACGGCAGCATCATGGCCGGTCAGATCGCCGCGCTGGTCAAGGAAGAACAGCCCGCCGCCCAGATCATCCGCGAGATGTTCGCGCAGGCGGAGCAACTACTTGCGGAGGCCGCCAAATGGGTAAGATAGCGTTCGTCTTCGCCGGTCAGGGCGCGCAGTACGCGGGCATGGGCAGGGAGCTTTATGAGGCGTCCCCCGCCGCCCGCGCCGCCTTCGACCGCGCCGAATCCCTGCGCCCCGGCACGCTGGAGATGTGCTTTTCCGGCCCCGCCGAGGCATTGAGCGTCACCGCCAACACTCAGCCCTGCCTCTTTGCCATGGACTACGCCTGCGCCGCCGCCGCGCGCGAGGCCGGCGTTTCCCCGGGCTGCGCGGCGGGCTTCTCGCTGGGCGAGGTGGCGGCCATGGCCTTCGCTGGCGTCATGGACTTTGACGAGGCCTTCCGCTTCGTTATCAAGCGCGCGGAGGAGATGCAATCCTGCGCCGAAAAGCACCCCGGGGCCATGGGCGCGGTCTTGCGCCTCACGCCCGCGCAGGTGGAGGACATCTGCCGCGCTTTCCCGGACAAGGCCTTCCCCGTCAACTACAACTGTCCCGGCCAGACGGTGGTCGCCTGCGCCGTGGAAGTTTACGACGAACTTTCCGCCAAAGTGACCGAGGCGCGCGGCCGCATGCTGCGCCTCAACGTCAGCGGCGCCTTCCACACCCCGTGGATGGGCGAGGCCGCCGAGGCGCTGCGTGCCTATCTGGCAAACAAGCCCACGCGCGTTCCCGAACTGCCCCTCTACGCCAACGCCACCGCCCAGCCCTACGCCGACGACGCGGCGCATCTTCTCAGCACCCAGGTCTGCCACCCGGTGCGCTGGCAGGAGAGCGTCGAGCGCATGGCCGGGGCGGGCGTGGATACATTCATCGAGGTCGGCGCGGGCAAGACGCTCTCCGGCCTCATCCGCAAGACCATCCCCGGCGCGGCCATCTTCAACGTGGAAAAGCCGGAGGATCTGCAAAAACTTTCGGAGGTGCGCGCATGAACGGCAGGATCGCCCTCGTCACCGGCGGCAGCCGCGGCATTGGCCGCGCCATCGCCCTGAAACTTGCGCAGGACGGCTGCGACGTGGCCATCCTCTACGCCGGCCGCAGGGAAGCGGCGGACGAGACGGTCGCGCTGCTTGAACAGGCCGGCAGCCGCGCCCTCGCCATCCAGTGCAACGTCGCCGACGGCGCTGCCGCCGAAGCGGCGGTCAAGGAAGTGGAGGCGCAGCTCGGCCCCATCGCCGTGCTGGTCAACAACGCCGGTATCGTGCGCGACGGTCTGGCCATGCGCATGTCCAGTGAGGACTTCCGCGCCGTGCTGGACGTCAACCTCACCGGCGCGTTCCACATGATCCGCGCCTGTCTTCCGCTCTTCATCCGCCGCCGCGCCGGGAGCATTGTCAACATCACCTCCGTTTCGGGGATGATGGGCAATCCCGGACAGGCGAACTACGCCTCCAGCAAGGCGGGGCTCATCGGCCTGACCAAGACCATCGCCCGCGAGGTCGCCTCGCGCGGCGTCACCGTCAACGCTGTGGCCCCGGGTTTCATTCAGACCGACATGACCGCCGGCATGAACGAGGCCGCCCTGCAAAAGGGCCTTGCCGCCGTGCCCATGGGCCGCATCGGCAAGCCGGAGGACGTGGCAAACGCAGTCTCCTTCCTCGCAAGCGACGCCGCTTCCTACATCACCGGCTGCGTCCTCAAGGTGGACGGCGGCATGTACATCTGAGCGCTCTGCCCCGGCAAAGCGCCCCTCAGGAGGAAAACAATGAACAGAGTGGCCATCACCGGCCTGGGCGTCATCTCGCCCGTCGGTCAGGATATAGAGACGGTCTACGCCAACCTGCGCGACGGCGTGTGCGGCGTGGGCAGGATCACCCGCTTCGACCCCTCGGAGACGAAGATCTCCGTGGCCGCCGAGGTCAAGGATTTCGACCCCGAGGCCTTTGGCATCTCCCGCGGCGACACGCGGCGCATGGACCTGTTCACGCAGTACGCCATGGCCGCCGCGCAGCAGGCCGTGGACGACAGCGGCATCGTCGGCGCCGTCGCCCCGGAGCGCCTCGGCGTCTACGTGGGCAGCGGCATTGGCGGCATGAACACCTTCGTGGCCGAGTGCAAAAAACTCTTCGACCGCGGCCCCAGCCGCATTTCGCCCTTGTTCATCCCCATGATGATCGGCAATATCGCCGCGGGCAACATTGCCATCCGCTATGGCTGCAAGGGGCCGAGCCTGCCCGTGGTCACGGCCTGCGCCACCTCCACCAACACCATCGGCGAGGCCTTCCACGCCATCCGCTACGGCTATGCCGACGCCATACTCGCCGGCGGCAGCGAAGCGACCGTCAACCCGCTGGCCATCGGCGGCTTTGCCAACTGCAAGGCGCTGACCGAGGCCACCGACCCCGAGGCCGCATCCCTGCCCTTTGACAGGCGGCGCGCCGGCTTCGTGCTCGGCGAGGGCGCGGCCGTCGTCGTGTTGGAAAACTACGACCACGCCGTCGCGCGCGGAGCGCATATTTACGCGGAGATGTGCGGCTACGGCAACACCTGCGACGCCCACCACATCACCGCGCCCGACCCGGAGGCCGAGGGCGGCGCGCGCGCCATCCGCCTGGCGTATGAAGAGGCCGGCAGCCCCGAAGGGCTCCTCTACATCAACGCCCACGGCACCGGCACGCCGCTCAACGATTCTTCCGAAACGCTGGCCATCAAAAAGGCGCTGGGCGAGGAAAAGGCCCGCGCCGCCATGGTCAGTTCCACCAAGTCGATGACCGGCCACATGCTGGGCGCGGCGGGCGCGTTCGAGTGCGTCGCCTGCGCGCTGGCGCTTGCGCGCGGCACGATCTTCCCCACCATCCATCTGGAGGAGCCGGACCCCGCCTGCGATCTGGACTACGTGCCGGGTCAGGCGCGCGCGGCGCAGGCCGAAGCGGCCATCTCTGTCTCGCTGGGATTCGGCGGTCATAACGCGGCGATCGCCCTGCGGAGGTGCGTATGAACATAAAGCAGATTCGGGAACTTGCGCAGATCGCCGCGGAGAACGGCCTCAGCGCCATCGAGATCGCCGAGGGCGAGAACCGCGTGCGCATCGAGCGCGCCGCGGCAACCCCTGCCGCCATTCCCGCCGTTCTCTCCATGCCGTCCGCCGCGCCTGTGGCCGCGCCCGCGGCTCCCGCGCCCGCTCCGGCGGCGGAGGAGACGAATGTGGACTTCAACCGCACGCGCGAGATCAAAAGCCCCATGGTCGGCGTCTTTTACGCCGCGCCCTCGCCGGACGCCAAGCCCTTTGTGGAGGTCGGCTCCAAGGTGAAAAAGGGAGACGTCGTCTGCATCGTCGAGGCCATGAAGCTGATGAACGAGATATCCGCCGAATTCGACGGCGAAGTGGTGGACATTTGCGTCCACAACGGCGACGTGGTCGAATACGGCCAGACGCTCTTCAAGCTTTGCTGAGGGAGGCGAGCGCCATGAACAGAGAAGAGATCATGCAGATTCTGCCCCATCGCGGCAGCATGCTGCTTCTGGACGAGGCCTGGCTGGGCGAGGACGGCGCGGCCCACGGCAAGTACACCGCCCGCGGCGACGAGTGGTTCTTCGACGGCCACTTTCCCGGAAACCCGGTGATGCCCGGCGTGGTGCAGTGCGAGATCATCGCCCAGGCCAGTTGCGTGCTCTTTGCCGAAAAGATGCAGGGCAACACCGCCTACTACGCGGGCATCGACAAGGTGCGCTTCCGCCGCATGGTGCGCCCCGGCGACACCCTGGAGATCACCTCCACGCTCCTTCGCAGCAAGCTCAACGTCTACGTCGTCAAGGGCGAGGCGCGCGTGGAAGGCCAGGTGTGCGCCTCGGGCGAGTTCTCCTTCATCATCCCGTAAGTCCGCCACTCGACCCGCCGGGGGCGTATGCCTTCGGCGTTAGGAGGCTAAAACTTGTTTCCCAAACTGTTGATCGCCAACCGCGGCGAGATCGCCGTGCGCGTCATCCGCGCCTGCAAGGAGATGGGCATCTCCACCGTGGCGGTGTTTTCCGAGGCCGACCGCGACGCTCTGCACGTGTCGCTGGCGGACGAGAGCGTCTGCATCGGCCCAGCCAGCGCCGCGCGCAGTTATCTGAACATGCCCGCCATCCTCTCCGCCGCGGCGCTCACCGGCGCGCAGGCCATTCACCCCGGCTACGGCCTGCTTTCGGAAAACGCGCGCTTTGCCGAGCTCTGCGCGCAGTGCCACATCAAGTTCATCGGCCCCTCGGCGGAGGTCATTCGCCGCATGGGCGACAAGGACGAGGCCCGGCGCACCATGCGCGCGGCGGGCGTGCCTGTCGTGCCCGGCTGCGACCTGGTGGAGAATGTCGAACAGCTGCGCGCCGAGGCGGAAAAGATCGGCTATCCGCTGCTCATCAAGGCCCGCTCCGGCGGCGGCGGCCGCGGCATCCGCCGCGTGGACGGCCCCGAGGAACTGGAACACGCCTTCCTTTCCGCCACCGCCGAGGCCGAAAGCGCCTTTGGCGACGGCGCGGTGTATATGGAAAAGCTGCTGGAAAACGTCAAGCACGTCGAAGTGCAGCTTTTGTGCGATGCGCACGGCAACGTCGTCACCCTTGGCGAGCGCGAATGCTCCATGCAGCGCAAGCACCAGAAGCTCATCGAGGAAAGCCCTTCCCCGGCCGTGGACGAGGCCCTGCGCATCAAGATGCTCGACGCCGCCGCCCGCGCCGCCAAGGCCGTGCACTACGAGGGCGTGGGCACGGTGGAGTTTCTTTTGACCAAGGACAGGCAGTTCTACTTCATGGAGATGAACACCCGCCTGCAGGTGGAGCACCCCGTCACGGAACTGGTCACCGGCATCGACCTTGTCAAGTGGCAGATTCGCGTGGCAGCGGGCATGGAACTTCCCTTCCGGCAGGACGATATACAGCTTTCCGGCCACGCCATCGAGTGCCGCATCAACGCCGAGAACCCGGCGGAGAACTTCCGCCCCTGCGCCGGCAAGGTCACGCTTCTGCACGTGCCGGGCGGCCCGTGGGTGCGCTTTGATACGGCGCTGTATCAGGATTATACCATCCCTCCGTTCTACGATTCGATGATCGCCAAGCTCATCGTCCACGCGCCCACGCGCGCCGAGGCCATCCGCAAGATGCAGGCGGCGCTGTGCGAAATGGTCATCGAAGGCGTGGAGCACACCGGCTGGATGCAGTCCGACCTCATCGCCGAGCGCGGCTTTGAGGACGGCACCTACACCACCGACTATCTGAGCGGGAGGTAAGCGATGCTCACCAGAAACCTCTTCCGCCGCCCGCGCATCAAATTGGAAGACACGGGCGACACGCAGGCCCAGCGTCCGGAGATCCCCGAGGAGCTCTACACCGCCTGCCCGGTCTGCAAGGCCATGAGCGCGGCGGACGAACTGCGCAAAAACGCCAGCGTCTGCCCCAAGTGCGGCCACCACTTCCGCATCAGCGCCCGCCGTCGCGTGGAACTGTTCTGCGACGAGGGCACGTTTGCGGAGATGTGGACGACGCTGCACGGCGAGAATCCCATCGGTTTTCCCGATTACGAGAAAAAGCTTGCCCATGCCCGCGAACAGTCCGGCGAGGTCGAGGCCGTGGTCACCGGCGAATGCCGGATCGGCGGCGAGCGCGCCTGCGTCTTTTTCATGGAGCCGTCGTTCATGATGGCCTCCATGGGCACTGCCGTGGGCGAAAAGATCACGCTCCTCTTTGAGCACGCGCGGGAAAAGGGCCTGCCCGTGGTCGGCTTCTGCGCCTCGGGCGGCGCGCGCATGCAGGAGGGCATACTCTCGCTCATGCAGATGGCCAAGACCACCGGCGCCGTCAAGCGCCACTCGGACGCGGGAAACCTCTTCATTGCCGTGCTCACCGATCCCACCACCGGCGGCGTGGACGCCAGCTTCGCCATGGAGGGCGACATCACCATCGCCGAGCCGAACGCCCTCATCGGCTTTGCCGGCCCGCGCGTCATCGAGCAGACCATCCGCCAGAAACTCGCCCCCGGCTTCCAGCGCTCGGAATTTCTGCTGGAAAAGGGCTTTGTAGACATGATCTCTGACCGGCGGGAGTTGAAGGAGCGCCTCACCGCGCTTCTGCGCCTGCATCGAAAGGAGGCGGAGGCGTGAAGGCATACGATTGCGTGCAGGCGTCGCGCGCCAAGGGCCGCCCCACGGCGCTTTCCTATATTGGCGCGATGATCGACGGCTTTGTGGAGATGCACGGCGACCGCCGCTTTGGCGACGATCCCGCCGTGGTGGCCGGTATCGGCTATCTGAACGGCACGCCCATCACCGTGGTGGGCATCGAAAAGGGCGGAGACACCGCCGACAAGGTGCGCCGCAACTTCGGTTCCGCCAACCCCGAAGGCTACCGCAAGGCCCTCCGGCAGATCAAACTCGCCGAGAAGTTCCACCGCCCGGTTTTGTGTCTGGTGGACACCTCCGGCGCCTATTGCGGCGTCGGCGCCGAGGAGCGCGGCCAGGGCGAGGCCATCGCCGAGAATATGTACGAGATGATGACGGCAAAGACGCCCATCCTCAGCATCGTCATCGGCGAGGGCGGCAGCGGCGGCGCGCTGGCGCTGGCCGTGGCCGACGAAGTGTGGATGCTCGAGGACGCCTACTATTCGGTCATTTCGCCCGAGGGCGCGGCCAGCATCCTCTGGAAGGACGCCAAGCGCGCCAAAGAGGCCGCCGAAAGCCTGCGCCTCACCGCGCAGGACCTTTACGACCTCGGCGTCATCGAAAACATCATTCCCGCCGCTCAGACGCGGGAGGTGGGCATGCCGCGCCTCAAACAGGCGCTTTCGCAGGCCTTCTCGCGCCGCGCGGCGCTGGACACGGCCACGTTGCTGGAGCAGCGTTACCGCAAATTCCGCGGCATAGGGGGTGGGGAAGCATGATCGCCATCGTGACCGACAGCACAGCCTATCTGACCCATGAGGAGGCAGTGGAACTGGGCGTGGTCATCGTGCCCATGAGTTATTCCTTCGGGAAGGACATGAGTCTCAACGAGGGCTGCATCGAAAACGACGAACACGCCGAGCGCCAAGTGGCCGAGGGCATCGACCATGTGCACACCTCGCAGGCGACGCTTTCGGGCTTTCTCAACGCCTTCCAGCGCCTGCGCCGCGCCGGCTATGAAGTGCTCTGCATCACCATCTCCTCGCGCCTGAGCGGCACCTACGCCAACGCTGTACTGGCCGCCAAGGAACTGGGCGGGGGACACATCGAGGTGGTCGATTCGCTCACCACCTGTTCCGGCCTCTATCTGCTCATCCGCGAGGCGAGAAAGCGCATCCGCGAGGGCGCGAAGCTTTCCGCAGTCGCCAAGGAACTCAAGGAAAAACGCAACCGCGTGCGCATGCGCTTTTCCGTGGACGACATGGCCCCCCTGCGCCGCAGCGGGCGCTTGGGCAATGTGCGCATGTCTATCTCCACGGTGCTGAACATCAAGCCCATACTCGAACTCAAGGACGGGGCCATCGTCTCCGTCTCTCTGGCGCGCGGCCGCGTGGAGCAGACGCGAAGGCTGTGCGCCTTCTGCGAGGGCGTGGAGGGCGAGATCGTCGTCAACAGCTTCCTCGCCGACGAGGCCGCCGCGCGCCTTGCCGTGCAATTGGCCGGCGATATGCGCGAGGTGGAGCGCCGCCGCGTCGGCCCGGTGCTGGGCGCGCACCTGGGCGCGGGCTGTCTGGGCGTGTGCTACATCGAAAAATAGCGCGACCGCAGCATTTTCGGGCGGGGCCGTTTGGCCCTGCTCTTTTTTGCGCGGTTCGCAGAGGTTTAACCATAGATACACCCTCTATATGCTTGACCCCACGTCCCCAATGATGTTAGTTGGCGCTGCTGGGTGCGGCTGCAGGCGCGGAGACGCTGCGCGTCGGCGTGCGCGACGACATCATCAACTTTGGTTTCTACAACGAGACGACCGGCAGGTACTACGGCCTTGAGATCGACTTGGCCGCCGAGCTTGCCCAGCGCATCGGCTGCGATGGCGTGGAGTACATCACCGTCACGCCCGACACCCGCAAGGATATGCTCCTGAACGGCGAGGTGGACGTCGTCATCGCCACATACTCCATCGCCGAGAGTCGCGAGGAAAACTTCGACTTCTCCGCCCCCTATTATGAGGATGACACCATCATCATGGTGGAAAAGTCCACCCTCTTTGGCAGCATCCGCGACCTGAAGGACAAGAACATCGGCATCGTCAACGGCACCAACGCCGGCCCGCTGCTGGCGCAGAAGCTCTACGACGAGGGCATCATCACCGACGTGGTGGTGGAAAACACCGACACCTTCACCCAGTACGAGGGCGCCTACGTTACCAAGACCGAGCGCTATGAGGACCTCGACGCCCTGCTGGAGACCGGCGAGATCGACGCCGCCTGCATGGACGCCTGTATCGCCCAGACCTACATGAACGATCAGCGCGAGTTTCTCGACGTCTCCATCGCCCATCAGGAATACGGCGTGGCCACGGTGAAGGATTCCGCTTTCAGCGCGCCCGTCGCGGAGGCCGTGCAGGCCATGTTGGACGACGGCACCATCGAACGGCTCATCGACAAATGGAACTAGGAAGGGGGAGCGAGCGTGACTGCGAGACTGAAGCGCAAAGCGGCGATCATGATCGTCGTGGAACTGATCTTTCTTTCCCTGGTCGGCGTGCTGCTGACCAATATGCAGACCGACCTCTCCCTCAATGACCAGCGCGACAACATCGCCGAAAAACTCGACGAGATGGATGAGCTGATCGCCGCCGCGGACGCCTCCGGCCTGGAGATCACGGAGGCGTTCGACGAGGAGAACCGCGGCAAGGTCGGCAGCGCCGCTTTCATGTATCAAAACGGCGTGCTCACCGGCTATTCCCGCGCCAATATGCAGTTGCTTACCGACCTGCTGGACGTGGACAATGTGATCATCCTCGACAAGGCGGGCCGCGCCCTGGCTCAGTCCGGAGATTCGCCGGCGGACTTTACCCGCAGCCGCTTCAACCAGCTGCGCACCGTCTTTGACGATGGCGAGCCCTCCGCCGCCTTCGAGGTGGAATTTGGCGACACCTGCTACCGCTACTACGGCGCGCGCATTGACGAGAACACCATGGTCGTGGTGGAAAAGAACGCCGAAACGCTCTATCACCGCCTCGAGGCATCCGCAACGCTCGCCAGCGCTCTTAAAAACGTCACCGTGGGCCTCAACGGCTTCAGTTTCGCCATCTCTGCCAAGGACTACACTTTCCTCTATTACCCGGACGAGGCGATCGTCGGTCAGGACGCCATCAGCATGGGCCTTTCCGTCGCCTCTCTTGAAGACGGCAGCTTCGGCTGGATGGACATCGGCGGCCAGCGACTCTACGGCGGTGCGACGCTGCTGGACGACGACACCTACGTCCTCTGCGCCGTTACCTCCGATGAGATCCTTGCCTCCCGCACCACTACCGTGACCATCATCCTCTTTGCCGTGTTTGTGGCCCTGACGCTGGTGGTGACCTACGCCTTCTTCATCCTTCGCGACCTGCGCGAAGAAAAGAGCGTGCGCATTGCCGGCAAGCTCCGCTTCGGCACTTCCGTGGCCCGCAAGCTCACCTCCGTGTCGCTGATCGGCCTCATTGCCATCCTCGTGGTCTCGTTCTACATGCAGTCCATCTTCGCACTCTCCCGTCAGTCGATGAGCAACGACCAGCGCCTGCAGGAGATCTCCCAGCGCATTGACCAGTACGCCGCCCAGCGCGATGAACTGGCTGCGGAGTACGATGAACTCTACCTCAACAAGGCGGAGATCGCCGCCTTCATCATCGACACCAATCCCGAACTTGCCAACCGCGAGAAGCTGGCCGAGCTGAGCGGCATACTCTCCCTCGAATCGGTCAACGTCTTTGATCAGTCCGGCGAACAGGTAGCCACCAACTCGCCCTACACGCGCTTTACCGTCAGCGACGATCCCGAGGATCAGTCCTACGAGTTCAACAAGCTGCTGCTCGGCGTGGACAGCCTCGTGCAGGAAGCCCAGCCCGACGACGTATCCGGCGATTTCCATCAGTACATCGGCGTCACCCTGCGCGACGAGCAGAACAACCCCAACGGCTTTGTGCAGATCTCCGTCATCCCCTCGCGCCTTGAGGTGACCGAGGAAAACATGGAGATCGGCAACATCCTCTCCGGCATCCGCATGGGCAACGGCGGCGTGGTCTTTGCAGTCAACAAGGAAGACGGCACCATCGCCTACCATCCCAACAGCCGCTACATCGGCCGCGACGCCTACGCCTACGGCATCACTGAGGATGCGATGGTGGACGGCTACACCGGCTACGTCACCTTCGCGGGCACCCGCCACTTCGCCTCCGCGCTGGAAACGGATCGCTACATCGTCTTCGCCGCCGTGCCCGAGGCCAACATCGGCACCGCCCGTCTGCCCGTGACGCTGATGGCTGGCGCGGCCAGCCTTGTGGCGCTGCTGCTGGTCATCCTCATGCTCTGCCTCTATCGTGATAAGCCCGGCAAGGCCGTACACAAGGGCAAGGAAGAAAAGAAGTACGGCAAGACCATGGTGGATGTGGTCATGCCGGATGGCTCGGTGAAAAAGACCGAATCCGCCGCCAGCCGCTGGCGCAACTCCTTCATCGGCTGGGCGGACAAGACGCCGGAGCAGAAACTCTTCAGCGTGCTGCGCGGCCTGCTGGGCGTCTTCGCGGTGGTCATCTGCCTTGCGGTGCTGATGCGCGATCAGTTCTTTGACGAGAGCTCCGTATTCCTCTTTGTACTCAACGGGGAATGGGCGCACGGCCTCAACATCTTCGCCGTCACCGGCAGCCTGCTCATCATCTGCGTGGCCAGCGTCGTCACCATGATCGTGCAGCGCCTGCTCACCATCATGGCCCGCACCTTCGGGGCCAAGGGCGAGACGGTCTGCCGCCTGCTCAAGAGCCTTGTCAAGTACATCTCCGTCATCGCCATGCTCTACTTCTGCCTGGCGCTGCTCGGCATCGACACCGCAACGCTGCTGGCCTCGGCCGGTATCCTCACCCTGATCGTCGGCCTCGGCGCGCAGACGCTGGTTTCCGACATCCTCGCCGGCCTCTTCATCATCTTCGAGGGCGAGTTCCAGGTCGGCGACATCGTCACCGTCGGCGACTGGACCGGCACTGTGGTGGAGATCGGCGTACGCACCACCAAGATCCAGGATGGCAACCAGAACATCAAGGTCATCAGCAACAGCAATGTCAGCGGCGTCATCAACAAGACGCGAGACCACTCCTTCAGCAGCGTCGATCTGGGCATCGAGTACAGCGAATCGCTGGAGCGCGTGGAGAACATCCTTCAGAAGGAGTTCCCCAACATCCGCAAGCACCTGCCCAACATCATCGACGGCCCCTTCTACAAAGGCGTGGTCGCGCTGGCGGACAACAGTGTCATCCTGCGCATCGTTGCGCTGTGTACCGAGGCCAACCGTGGGCAGATGGACCGCGACCTCAACCGTGAGATCAAGCTCATCTGCGACAAGTACGACATCAACATCCCCTTCCCGCAGATCGTCGTCAACCAGCCCACGGTCATCAAGCAGGCCAGCGAGTGGGAGAAGGAACAGGCGCGCAAGTTTACCGAGGAACAGCGCGAACTGTCCGCCAACATCATGAACGAGGACGAGGAAGACCGCTAAACGACCCGTGCCCCGGAGAGCACATGCTCTCCGGGGCTTTTTCACACAAAAACGGCGGACGGCCCGCATGGCCGTCCGCCAAATCGTTTCGCCTTACAGCTTCCAGATCTTCTCCGCGTAGTCCTGCACGGAGCGGTCGGAGGAGAACTTGCCGGCGCAGGCGATGTTGCGCAGGCACTTGAGGGCGTAGCCCTTCGCGTCCTCGCGGTAATCGCGCATGGCGCGCAGCCGCGCCTCCTGATAGGGCATGAAATCCTTGAGGACGAAGTAGTGATCTGGCGCGTGCCAGCTCGCCCCGTCCAACAGCGACGCGCGCAGTTCGCTCAGGGAGCCCTCGCGCCCCGCTTCCACGCCCTCCGGCTCGCCAAAGAGCGTCAGCGCGTCCACGGCGCGGCGGATGCGCGGGTTTTCCTCGTAAATCGCGCGCGGGTTATAGCCATGCAGATCGCGCAATTCCTCCACCGTCGCGCCGAAGATGTAGTTGTTCTCCGCCCCGGCTTCCTGCACGATCTCCACGTTGGCGCCGTCGTAGGTGCCGATGGTGGGCGCGCCGTTGAGCATCAGTTTCATGTTGCCGGTGCCGCTGGCCTCGGTGCCGGCGGGGGAGATCTGCTCGGAGAGGTCGGCGGCGGGGATGATCTTCTCCGCCACGGAGCAGTTGTAGTTCTTAACGAACACCACCTGCATCACCCTGCGCGCCTCTTCGTCGGCGTTGATCATTTCCGCCAGACGGTTGATGAAGTAGATGATGGCCTTGGCGCGCGCGTAGCCGGGCGCGGACTTGGCACCGAAGATGAAGGCCGTGGGCGTGAAGCCTGGCAGGTTGCCTGCCTTGTACTCGCAGTAGAGGTCGTAGATGGACAAAGCGTTCATCAGTTGCCGCTTGTACTCGTGCAGGCGCTTGATCTGCACGTCGAACATGAAGTCCGGATTGAGCTCCACGCCGTCGTGCCTGCGCACGAACCGGGAAAGCTGCTCCTTTTTCAGCCGCTTGACGGCCATGAACTCGTCCGCCATGCCCTCGATGTGCGGTGCCAGCGCCTTGAGCGCGGTGAGGTCGGTCTTGAACCCCGTGCCAATGCGCCCGGCGATGAGCCGGGAAAGTTCCGGGTTGCACAAAAGCAGCCAGCGCCGCTGCGTCACGCCGTTGGTGACGTTGGTAAAGCGGTCGGGATAGAGTTCGTAGAAGCGGCGGAACACCGTGCGCTTGAGAAGTTCGGAGTGTATCTCCGCCACGCCGTTGACCGCGTGCGTGGCGTACACAGACAGCCGCGCCATGTGCGCCTGCCCGTTTTCGACGATGGCGAGGCCGCTTGCGTCCACGCCGCGCCCGGCAAGTTCCTTGCGGAACGCCTCGTCGATGCGGACGATGATGCGGGCGATCTCCGGCGCGACGCTGCGCAGAAGTTCCACGTCCCACTTTTCCAGCGCCTCCTGCATCACCGTGTGGTTGGTGTAGGCAAACACGCGCCGGGCGATCTCCAGCGCTTTGGCAAAGCGCACGCCGCGCTTACCCAGCAGGCGAATCAGTTCGGGAATGGCCATGGCCGGGTGCGTGTCGTTGAGCTGCACGGCGATGGCGGAGGGCAATTCCTCCAGCGGCTTGCCGGATTTGTCGAATTGCCGGAGGATGTCCTGCAAACTGGCGCTGACCAGCATGTACTGCTGCTTGATGCGCATCTGCTTGCCGGCGCGCAGCGTGTCGTTGGGGTAGAGCACCTTGGTGATGTCTTCGGCGCGGTTCTTCATCGCCGAAGCCTGTGCGTACTTCTGCTCGTTGAAAAGGCGGAAGTTGAGTTCCTCCTCGCTCTCGGCCTGCCAGAGCCGCAGCGTGCCGATGTTGTGCCCGCCCAGACCGATCACCGGCATGTCGTAGGGCACGGCCACCACCTCGCCCGTGCGCATCGGCACGGTGACGGCAAGGTCGTCGCGGCGCACGCTCCAGGCGTCGCCCCACTTCGTCCAGTCGTCCGGGGCCTCCATCTGGCGGCAGTTCTCAAACGTCTGGCGGAAGAGGCCAAACTTGTAGCGCAGCCCGTAGCCGTCCAGCGGGATGTCGTGCGTGGCGGCGCTGTCGAGGAAACAGGCTGCCAGACGGCCCAAGCCGCCGTTGCCCAGCGCCATGTCTTCCACGTCTTCGAGGGAATTGAGGTCAACGCCCTTTTCGGAAAGCAGCTCGCGCACTTCCTCCAAAACGCCCATGGCCAGCAGGTTGTTAAACACCATGCGGCCCACCAGATACTCCGCCGAGAGGTAGAAGGCGCGGCGGCTGGCGGCGTGACGGCGCTCGCTGGCCGCCCAGTTGGGAGCCAGTTCCACCATGCAGGCCTGCGCCAGCGCCTCGTGCAGCTCTTTGGGCGAGGCCTCGGCAAGCGTGCAGCGCGCCTCTTTGAGCAATATCTTTTCCGTGCTTAGAATCAGTTCACGTGCGTTCAATCGTCATTCCTCCTTTGCGGGTCACTTGCCCGCCATGCGGCCGGTGCGCTCGTTGAGGCCGCGGATGTGCTCGGCCAGCGCGTCGCTCGCCGCGCCGGGGCGCATGCGCCACAGCCAGTTGCCGCCCACCGTGCCGGGGAAATTCATCCGTGCCTCGCCGCCCAGGTGCAAAAAGTCCTGCATGGGCACGATGGCCGTCTCCGCCGCTGAGGCAAAGATGCATTCGATCATCGCCTCGCAGATGTTGTCCGCCTTGGGAAGCGTTTTGCGCGCCAGTTCCTTTACCGGCTCCGCCGCCTTGTCCCACCAGCCCTGCACGGTGTCGTTGTCGTGCGTGCCGGTGTAGGCGACGCAGTTTTTGACGATGTTGCCGGGGAAGTGGGGGTTTGCCTCATCGGAATCGAAGCCGAACTCGATCACCTTCATGCCGGGATAGCCGAAATGGTCGATGAGTTTGCGCACGCGCGGCCCGACCTCGCCCAGGTCCTCGGCGACGATCTTCAGGTCCGGCAGCGCCTTCTCCACGCGCTTGAACAGCGCCTTGCCCGGGGCCTTGACCCACTTGCCCTCGCGGGCGGTGGGGCAGGAGGCGGGAATGGAGTAGTAGTTGGCAAAGCCGATGAAGTGGTCGATGCGCAGCCAGTCGAACATCGCCCCCGCCGAGTGCAGGCGGCGCAGCCACCAGCGGAACCGGTCGCGGCGCATCTTCTTCCAGTCGTAGAGGGGGTTGCCCCAGCGCTGCCCGTCGGCGCAGAAGTAATCCGGCGGCACGCCGGCCACGCGCAGGGGAGTAAAGTCCTTTTTGTCCAGCTGGAAAAGCTCCGGCTCCGCCCAGGTGTCGGCGGAATCCTCGGCCACGTAGATGGGCATGTCGCCAAAGAGGGCGATGCCCTTTGCGTGTACGTAGTCCTTCAGTGCCTGCCACTGGCGGAAGAACAGCCACTGGCAGTAGCGGTAAAAGTCGGCGCTCTCCTGAAAGGGCGCGGCGTCCACGCGCCGCACGTCCTGATATTCCTTTGGCCACTTCGTCCACATAGCCCCGCCGCAGGAATCCTTGATGGCGGCGTAGAGGGCGTAGGTGTCCAGCCAGTTGACGTTTCTTTTGCCGTCCGGCGACCACGCCTGCCGCGCGGAAAACTCACGCACAGCCTTCTCCACGCGCGCAAACGACTGCTGGAAGGACAGGCGCAAGAGCGCCTCCTTGCGCGCGCGCACATTGGGAAAGTCCACGCGGTCGGGATCGGAAGCGGGGTCGGGCAGCTCCGCGTCGAGCAGCCCTTCCTCGCGCAACAGTTCAAGGTCGATGAGCATCGGGTTGCCCGCGTGCGTCGAGCCGGACTGGTAGGGCGATTCGCCGTATCCCGTCGGCCCGATGGGCAGCATCTGCCACACGCGCAGCCCCGCCTTTTCCATAAAGTCGGCAAAGGCGTAAGCCTCCTTGCCCAGCGTGCCTACGCCGCCGGGGGAGGGCAGAGAGGTCATGTGCATCAGCACGCCGCTTTGGCGCATGCAGATCGCCTCCATATCAAGCGTTCGCACCCATTATACACCGCCGCAAAGCATTTTGAAAGGGAAATTTCAGGAAGAAAAGGTCAAAGAAACAGCGCCTTCCCGCCCGTTTTCGTGGCGGGAAGGTTAAGTGTTGCCTTGGGATGAAGAAAAGGACGCGATCACAGCGCTTTGGGCTCGTTGAAGTACTGATAAAAGCGCTCGACGGGAAAGTCGTCCTCCAGATCGACGACGGTATAGCGGTTCTCGTCCAGCGTTTTTTCGCCGGTGTAGCGCAGGTAGTCTTCCACCAGCCGCCGGTCGATGGCCACCTTGCCCCGCCCCGCCCAGTGGCGGTCGCAGCCGTTTTTCTTCAGCCGCGAAACCCAGTAGCGCTGTCCGGTTTCCACGTCCGCCCAGCGGTCCGCGTACCATTTTTGCAGCGCGAGGCCGTTGAAGTAGAGCGTCCGACCGCTTTTGGAGAGCTTCACCCGGCCGATCCACGCCGGCCCGTCGTCAGCATAGCCGCTCTTCAGTTCGATATAGCGCACGTCGTCCAGCATGTCAACAACCTCCCAAAAGCGGCGCGACGGAACTTCCGCCACGCCGCAGACAGGGTCAGAATTCGTATTTGAGCACCGGGTTGCGCGCCGCCTTTACCTCGTCCGGCCGCCCGATGGGGGTGGTCACGGGGCAGGCGTGCAGCGCTTCGGGGTCGGCATGCGCCTCCTTAAGGATGTCCAGCATCGCCTTGGCGCATTCGTCCAGCGTTTCGCGCGATTCCGTCTCCGTGGGTTCGAGCATCAGCGCCTCGTGGACGATGAGGGGGAAGTACATCGTCGGCGGATGGATGCCGCGGTCGATCATCGCCTTGGCCACGTCCAGCGCGCTCACGCCCGTCTCGTGCTTGAGTTTTTCCAGTGTCAGAACGAACTCGTGCATGCAAATGCCCGGCACGGCGGCCTCGTAGCCGCCTTCCACCAGCGCGTGCATCAGGTAATTGGCGTTGAGCACCGCGCCCGTGGCGGCCTCAGGGACGCCCTCCGCGCCCAGCGAGAGCATGTAGCACAGCGCCTTGACCACCACGCCGAAGTTGCCGTAGAACTCCTTGACGCGGCCCACGGACTTTTTCGGCCGCTCGAAGCGGTAGTTCCCCGCCTCGCCCACGACCTGCCCGTCGGGCAGAAAGTCGCGCAAAAGCGCCTTCACGCCCACCGCGCCGCTGCCGGGGCCGCCGCCGCCGTGGGGCGTGGCGAAGGTCTTGTGCAAATTGAGATGCACCACGTCAAAGCCCATGTCGCCGGGGCGGGCGATGCCCATGACGGCGTTGAGGTTGGCGCCATCGTAGTAGCAGAGGCCGCCGGCTTCGTGGACGACCTTGGTGATCTCCAGTATGTTCTCGTCAAAGATGCCCAGCGTGTTGGGGTTGGTGAGCATCAGCCCCGCCGTGTCCGCGCCGGCGAGCGCGCGCAGCGCCTCCACGTCCACGCGGCCGTTGGCCGTCGAGGGCACGGACACCACCTCAAAGCCCGCCATCGTCGCCGAAGCCGGGTTGGTGCCGTGGGCGGCGTCGGGCACGAGTATCTTTGTGCGGGCAAGGTCGCCGCGGTCGTGGTGATAGGCCTTGATGAGCAACAGCCCGAGGAACTCGCCGTGCGCGCCGGCAGCGGGCTGGAAGGTCACCGCGTCCATGCCGGTGATCTCCTTCAGCGACGCCTCCGCGCGGGCGTAGACTTCCAGGCAGCCCTGCGCGTCCTTTGCGTCCTGCAATGGATGTACGCCGGTAAAGCCGTCAAGCGCCGCCATCTGTTCGTCGATTTTGGGGTTGTACTTCATCGTGCAGGAGCCGAGCGGGTAAAAACCGTCGCACACGCCGTGGGCGCGCTTTTCCAGCGCCCGGTAGTGGCGGCAGAGGTCGCCCTCGGCCATCTGCGGAAGCCGCAGCGCCTTTTCGCGCGCAAGCCCCGCCTCCAAGGAGCAGTCCGGCACGTCCAGCGGCGGCAGTATGTCCATGCCGCGCCCGGGAACGCTCTTTTCAAACAACAGCTTCATGCCAGCACCTCCCCGATGGCCGCGACCAGTTCGTCGATGTCGGCCCTGCTGTTCATCTCCGTGGCGCACCACAGTATGCCCCCGTCCACCGGCAGCCCGGCGAGTATGCCCTTCTCCGCCAGCGCCGAAACCAGTTCCTCCCTGCCTGCCGGGCAGGCGGTGACGAATTCGTGGAAGAACGGCCCCTCGTGCAGGGGCGCGAAGCCGATTCTGGCAAGCTCCCCGCGCAGATACGCGGCCTTGGCGTGGCACTGGCGCGCCACTTCGCGCAGGCCCGTCTCGCCCATCGCCGCCATGTACACGGCGGCGGTCATCGCGCACAGCGCCTGATTGGAACAGATGTTCGAAGAAGCCTTTTCGCGGCGGATGTGCTGCTCGCGCGCCTGCAGGGTCAGCACAAAGGCGCGCTCGCCGCGATCATCCGTGGTTTCGCCGACGATGCGGCCCGGCAGTTTGCGCATCAGCGCCTTGGTGGTGGCCATAAAGCCCAAATACGGCCCGCCAAAGGAGAGCGGCATGCCCAGCGGCTGCCCTTCGCCCACGGCCACGTCCGCGCCGACCTCACCGGGCGTTTTGTAAAGCGCGCAGGCGATGGGGTTGACGCTCAAGATGAACTTGGAACGGTTTTCGTGGACGATCTTTGCGACGGTTTCCCCGTCCTCGACGAGGCCAAAATAGTTGGGCGACTGCAACAGCACGCAGGCCACGTCCTTGTTAAGCAGGGAAGCAAGCGCTTCCATGTCCGTGCGCCCGCCCTTCAGCGGGATGGTCCGAATCTCCACATCCGCGCCAAAGGCGTAGGTGCGCACCGTCTCCAGCGTCATCGGGTGCACGCCCTCGGAGATGAGCGCCACGCGGCGCTTTGCGTCCACCAGCATGTTCACGGCCTCGGCGGCGGCGGTGGCGCCGTCGTAGACCGAGGCGTTGGAAACGTCCATGCCGGTCAGTTCGCAGATCATCGTCTGATATTCAAAGATGGATTGCAGCACGCCCTGGCTCATCTCCGCCTGATAGGGCGTGTAAGCGGTGACGAACGTCTCCTTGGAAGTCACCGCGCCGACCACGGCGGGTATGTAGTGGTTGTACGCGCCCGCGCCGCGGAAGATGGAGCGGTAGACGCGGTTCTTCGCCGCCACGCCGCGCATCTCGCGAAAGAGCGCCAGTTCCGAAAGCCCCGGCTCGAGGTCGAGTTTTTTGACGCGCAACGCCTCCGGCACGGAGGCAAACAGTTCCTCCGGCTTTTCAAGGCCGATGGCGCGCAGCATTTCCGCGCGCTCGGAACGCGTGGAGGGGATGTATCCGCCCATTTTACGCCTCCTCGGTGGCGCAGAAGGCCTCGTAGGCCGCCGCGTCGAGCAGTTCCTCGCGGTCGGAAATATCACCGACCTCGAAGATCCAGGCCTCGTAGGGGGATTCGTTGAGTTTTTCCGGAGCGTTTTCCAGTTCGCTGTTGGCAGCGGTCACCGTGCCGGTCACGGGGCTGACGATGCCGGCCACGGCCTTGACCGATTCCACGTCGCAGGCCGCCTCGCCGGCGGTGACGCCGTCGCCCTCGGCGGGCAGGTTGACAAAGACGATGTCGCCCAGGCTGTTCTGGGCAAAGTCGGTGATGCCGACGCGGGCGGTCGTCTCGCCCGTGAACTGCACCCATTCGTGGGATTTGGTGTAGAGAAGCTCCGCGGGAACATGCGCCATGGATGATTCCTCCTTAAAATATCGTTTTGTCCGTCACTTCGCGCGCTTGTAGAACGGCAGCGGCACGATCTCCGCACCCACGCGCCGCCCGCGCACGTCTACCTCCACCGTTGTGCCGACCTGCGTATATTTGCTGTCCACCAGCGCCATGGCGTAGGCCCCGCCCAGATACGGCAGATGCGTGCCGCTGGTGGTCGCGCCGATCTTCTCCGCGCCGATGTACACATCCTGTCCCTCGCGGACGATGCCCCTGCCCGTCACCTTGAGGCCGACGCGGGCGCGGGGCGTGCCGCGCTCCAGCATGGCCGCGCGGCCGACAAATTCGTGTTCCGGCTTCACCGCCCAGCCAAGCCCGGCCTCGAGGGGGGATATATCGTCGGTCATCTCGTGGCCGTAGAGGGGCATGGCGGCCTCGAGGCGCAGCGTGTCGCGCGCGCCCAGACCGCACGGCTCGGCCCCGGCCTTTAACAGCGCGCGGAAGAGCGTTTCCGCGTCCTCTGGCCTGCAGTAGAGCTCATAGCCCCACTCGCCGGTGTAGCCCGTGCGCGAGAGCATGCACTTGACTCCCGCGATCTCTACCTCGGGCACGAAGTGGTAATACTTTTTCGGCAGCGCCTCCTCGGGCAAAAAGCCCAGCAAAAGTTCCTTGGACTTCGGCCCCTGCAACGCCAGCTGCGCCCACGTGTCGGAGACGTCCGTCATCACTACGTCCTCCAGAAGATGCGCGCGCATCCAGCTTACGTCCTTTTCGCGGTTGGCGGCGTTGACCACGGCCATGTAGCGCGTATCGTCAAAGCGGCACACCACCAGATCGTCGACGATGCCGCCTTCCTCGTTGAGCATCGGCGAATAGCGCACCTGCCCGTCCACCATGCCGGTCATGTCGTTGGCCATCAGGTGACCAAGCGCCTTTAGCGCCCCCGCGCCCTCAAAGAGCACCTCGCCCATGTGCGATACGTCGAACAGACCCACGCCCTCGCGCACGGCCATGTGCTCGTGGATGACGCCCTTGGGATACTGCACCGGCAAAAGATAGCCCGCGAAGGGCACGATGCGCCCGCCCAGTTCCACGTGCAGATCATACAGCGGCGTCTTGCGTTCCATCGGCATCCCCCTTTCAAGATGTATAAAAAATCAGAGGCGCGTCAACACAGCGCGCCTCTGTTCCAGACCTGAAAGATTCTCCCGCAGGATTGCTTCTTCGGTGCCGCAAGCGGCTTTCCAGAGTCTCGTCCGGTGCCGGTCCTTTTGCCTGAGAGTTGTCTGCGCATTCCCCTTCGGCGCCGCCAAAGCGGTCTCTCCCGGAACCATCGCTCGAATGATTATGAAGTTTTGCCTCTATCCATATTTTAACGGAAGACCACGGGGCTGTCAAGGCCCAAATTGCCCCGCTTTCAGAAAGCTGTCACGCGCTTCTAATCCCCCTCTAATCTCCCGGCATTGCCCTTTAATCTTTGTGGTATACTATATACGCGTCGGCAGGACAGAAAGGGGAAAACGAACATGACCAACTATGAAATGGTAGAACTGCTGCGCCAGAAGGCCAACGTCAGCTACGAGGAAGCCAAGGCCGCTTTGGAAGCGTCGGACTGGGATCTCCTCGACGCCATCGTGCTCCTGGAGCGCGAGGGCAAGGTGCCGGAAAACGACGCCCGCTTCTCCACCAGAGCGGAGGAGGAGAAGAAGGAAGAAAACAAAAAGAAAAAGGAGCGCGACGGCGCCTTCAGGGACGGGGCGCGCACCGTGGGCGGCATCTTCCGCCGCATGCTCAACTACGGCAACCGCAACTGCATCGTCGCCTCGCGCGATGGCAAGGAGGTCATCTCCCTGCCGCTGACAGCCTTTGTGCTTCTGTTGCTGATCCCGCCCATCACCATCTGGCTGATGCTGGTACTCATGATCATCGGCCTCTTCTTCGGCCTGCGCTACTCGCTGCGCGGCGACCATCCCACCAATGAGAAGGTCAACGAGTACATACACAAGGCCGAGGACGCCGCCGAGCGCGTCAAGGAGAGCTGGCAGGAAAAGGACGAGGATACGTCGAAGTAAACAATGGTTTCCCGGCCGCGGCGTGCGGGGCGTCGCGGCCCGGGAAAGTGCTTTGGGGAGGGAAGGGCGATGGAGGAAAAGATACTCATCGTCGAGGACGAGGAAAAGCTGGCCCGCTTTGTCGAATTGGAACTTGTCCACGAGGGCTACCGCGTGGAGAAGGCTATGGACGGCCGCGACGCTCTGGAAATGGCCGAGCGCGGCGACTATGGCCTGATCTTGCTCGACGTGATGCTGCCGGGCATGAGCGGCATGGAACTTTTGCGCCGCCTGCGCCGCACCAAGCAGACGCCGGTGATCATGGTCACGGCGCGCGACGCGGTGATGGACAAGGTGACGGGTCTGGACATGGGCGCGGACGACTACATCACCAAGCCCTTTGAGATCGAGGAACTGCTGGCCCGCATCCGCGCGGCGCTGCGCAAGCGCGCCCCGGCGCTGGCGGCGGGGGAGGGCCTGCTCACCTCCGGCAAACTCGCGCTCGACCCGGGCCGCCACACCGTGCGCTATGGCGAGGAGGAAATCTCCCTCACCAGCCGCGAGTTCGACCTTTTGCAGGCGCTGATGGAGAACCGCTCCATCGTCCTGCGGCGCGAGCAGCTTTTATCCAAGGTCTGGGGGTACGACTACATGGGTGAAACCAACGTGGTGGATGTCTACATCCGCTACCTGCGTTCCAAGATCGACGAAAAGTTCGGCGTTAAGTTCATCCACACGGTGCGCGGCGTGGGCTACGTGTTCCGCGACGCGGAAGCATGAGCGAGAGCCGCCGCGTGACCTCCACGGCCCGGAGCATACAGCGTTCGTGGCTGTGGAGGCTTTTCAAGTTGTATTTCTGGCTGGACCTGCTGCTCGCCATCCTCGCCATCGGCTGCTTCTGCTTCTACGAGGAACTCTCCGCCCTCGGCGGCGCGTGGACGCCCGGCCTCGAGCGCACGGTGGAGATGGGCGCGCAGGGCGGGTTCTTCCAGCGCGTGTGGGACGCGGTCTACATCTTCTATGGCCCGGATGGCGAGATGTACGCCGTGGCCGCGAAGCCGTTTTTCAACGCCGCCCTGCCCGCCGCCTTTGCGCTGCTGGTCTTTGAGTTTCTGTCGCTTTCGCGCCAGCTGTTCTTCGGCGGCCGCCGCGCGCGCCGCCTTTTGCGCCCCCTGGACGAGATGGCCCGCGCCACCCGCGCCCTGCTCGAGCGCCAGCAGACCTTCGAGCACGCGCCCCTGGATGACGAGCGCCTCCACGACCTCGAGGACCGCATCAAGTCCATGCGCCCGGAGGAAACGCTGCGCACCGGCGACCGCGACCTGCGCGGCCTCGAAGATGCCGTCAACAGCCTGCTTGCGCGCCTGCACGAATCCTACCAGCGGCAGGGCCAGTTCGTCTCCGACGCCTCGCACGAATTGCGCACGCCCATTGCCGTCATTCAGGGCTACGCCGCCATGCTCGACCGCTGGGGCAAGAGCGACGAAAAGGTGCTTGATGAGGGCATCGCCGCCATCAAGTCCGAGAGCGAGTACATGAAAAAGCTCGTCGATCAGCTGCTCTTCCTCGCCCGCGGCGACATGGGCCGCAGCCGTCTGGACATGAAGCTTTTGAACGTCTCCGAACTGGTCAAGGAGGTCTACGAGGATTCCCAACTCATCGACCGCGACCACGACTGGCGCATCGACACGGAGGAGAACGTCCTGGCCCTCGCCGACCGCGATATGCTCAAGCAGTGCTGCCGCGTCCTCTGCGACAACGCCACCAAGTACACCCCCGCCGGCGGCGTCATCCGCCTGCGCGCCCGTCGCGCGAAGGACGGCGGGGCCGCCATCGAGGTGCAGGATTCCGGCATCGGCATCAGCCGCGAGGACGTCTCCCGCGTCTTCGACCGCTTCTACCGCTCGGATCCGGCGCGCGGGCGCAACAGCGGCGGCGCGGGGCTGGGCCTCTCCATCGCCCGCTGGATCGTCGAAAGCCACGGCGGCCACTTCGAGGTGCTCTCCCGCGAGGGCATTGGCACGCGATTTACCGTAGTGTTACCCCCGCCCAAACAGCCGCCGCAGGGGGATGCGCAGAGCCGCCCGCCCAAGTGAGGGCGGGCGGTTTTTTGCGCATAAAGGCGGCATAAAATCATCGCCTTCTATTTCACGTTCCTGCCCGAAACAGTTTTCCTTTTAGACACAATTTCCCTTTGTCCGCGTGGTATAATTATATTGGCATAAAGGGTGGAGGCGGATGCGCATGGCCTACGTCGAATTCCGCAAGGTCAAAAAACAGTACCGCATGGGCGAAGTCACCATTGACGCCCTGCGCGATATCACCTTTGAAATTGAGAAGGGCGAGATCTGCGTCATCGTCGGCGCGTCCGGCGCGGGCAAGACCACGCTGCTCAACATACTCGGCGGCATGGACACATTGACCTCCGGCAAAGTGCTGCTCGATGGCCGCGACATCTCCCATTACTCCTCCAAGGCCCTCACCAAATACCGCCGCTACGATATCGGCTTTGTCTTTCAGTTTTATAACCTTGTGCCCAACTTGACGGCGCTGGAAAACGTGGAACTGGCCGCGCAACTGAGCAAGCGGCCCCTGCAGCCGCGCAAAGTGCTCAAGCAGGTGGGCCTCGCCGGGCGCATGAACAACTTTCCCGCCCAGCTTTCCGGCGGCGAGCAGCAGCGCGTGGCCATCGCCCGCGCGCTGGCCAAGAACCCCAAATTGCTCCTCTGCGACGAGCCCACCGGCGCGCTGGACTACAACACCGGCAAGGCCATTTTGAAGCTCTTGCAGGACACGGCGCGCGAGAAGGGCATCACCGTGGTCATCATCACCCACAATCAGGCGATTACCGCCATGGCCGACCGTATCGTCGAGATCAAGAACGGCATGGTCGCCTCCAAACGCATCAACGATAACGTCGTTCCCGTCGAGGAGATCGAGTGGTAATATGAAGGCGCTGCAAAAAAGTTCCTTGCGGGAGATCCGCAAGAGCCTGGGGCGGTATCTGGCGATCCTGGCGATCGTCGCCCTTGGCGTGGGCTTTTTTTGCGGCCTGCGCGTCTGCCGCGACGCCATGGTGGAGACGGGCGACGACTATCTGGACCGCCAGAGCATGTACGACTACCGCCTCGTTTCCACCGTGGGCTTTGATCAGGGCGACGCCGACGCTTTCGCGGACATCTCCGGCGTCACCGCCGCCGCCGGCGCCGTCAGTCAGGACGCGCTGGTGGACGTGACCGGCCTGGACATGTCCGGCGTGGTCATCTTTAATTCCCTCACCGAGGACGTCAATGAAATCAGTCTCACCGCCGGCCGCCTGCCCCGCGCGGGCAACGAGGCCGTGGCCGACGCGCAGTTTTTCCCCGTGGACAGCATCGGCAAGAAGATCGTCCTTTCCGAGGCCAACGATGAAGATACGCTCGATATGTTCGCCTACCGCGAATACACCATCGTCGGCCTGGGCAATTCCCCCACGTACCTCAACTATGAGCGCGGCAGCACCTCTCTTGGCACCGGCTCGGTGATGGCTTTCGCCTATATCCCCTATGAGGGCTTTGACTGCGATTATTACACTGACATTTACGTGCGCCTCGATACCGAGGGCGAGATCTATTCCGACGAATACCAGACCGGCGTCGAACAGTATGAGGACAGCATGACCCACTCCGGCGAGTCGCAGGCGCGCGAGCGCTTTGAAACGCTGGTGGGCGACGCCGAATCGGAGTTGGACGACGGCGTGGCTGAATACGACGAGGGCTATACGGAATACCTCGAACAGCGCGACGAGGCCGAGCGCGAGTTGCTCGACGCCTTCGACGAGTTGACCGCCGGTCGCGCCGAGATCGTCGCCAACGAACAGCGCCTCAAGGACAGCGAGCAGGAACTGCGCGATGGCCGCGCCCAGTACGATTCCGGCCGCCGGGAGTTAAACAGCGCCGAGAGCGAACTCGAGAGCGCTGAGGAGAGCACCTACGCGCAGCTTGATTCCACGCAGGCGGAACTGGAAGCGCAGCTTGCCGCCGTGCAGAGCGGCATGGCGCAGATCGAGGCAAGCGGCGTGCTCGAGCAGTATCAGCAACTCACCGATGCCGTCGCGCAGCTTGAGAGCGGCGTTTCGCAGGCGCAGGCGGCGCGCGATCAACTCAACGCCACTGGCGAACAGCTGCGCGGCGGCCTCGCCGCGGCGGAGCAGTCCATCAGCGACCTGACAAGCGCGAAGCAGAGCGCCCTCGCCGCGCTGGAGGAACAGCGCGCGGCGCTGGAAAATGAGATCGCCGCCCTCGAAGCCGAGTTGGCCACCCTCCAGCCCGGCGACGACGAGCGCATCGCCGAGTTAAACGCCCAGCTTGCCGAGTTGCGTTCGCGGCGCGAGGGGTTGCAGGGCGCGCTCAATTCCACGTCGGCGGACTATGAAACGCGCATTGCCGAAGCGCAGACGACGCGCGACGGCCTCTCTGCGCAGGCGACGGCGGCGCAGGGAAATGTCTCCGCCCTGACGGCGGAGCGCGACAACGCCCTTTCTCCGCTCAGGAACGAACTTGCGCAGGTGGAGGGCGATATCTCCGCCAAGCGGGAGGAACTCGCCGGACTCGATCCCGCCACCGCCGCCGACCAGATCGCCGCTTTGCAGGGCGAGATCAGCGCCCTGGAAGGCCGCCAGGGCGAATTGAACAGCAAGATTTCCAGCCTGCAGAGCGATTATGACGGCAGGATCGCCGCGCTGCAGGGCGAATACGACGCCCTCGCCGGGCAACTCGCGCAGGCCGAGAGCGACCTTACCGCCCTGCAAAACGAGCGCGACGCGGCGCTTGACGAACTGAACGGACAGATATCCACCGTGGATGGAGAGATCGCCGCCGCCGAGGCCGAGCTTTCCACGCTCACGCCCTCGCCGGACGCCGAGCGCCGCGCCCAGATCCAGGCAGCGCTTGCCGAAAAGCGCCCGGCGCTGGAGAACACCGTCGGCGAAATATCCTCCACCACCGCCAGTTACGACGGCCAGATCGCCGCCGCGCAGGCGCAGAGAGATACCTTGCAGGCCCAGCTTTCCCAGTACGAGGCCGCCTACGACGGCGCGCTTGCCCAGATCGAAGGGCAACTCTCCACCCTGCAAAATCAGCTTTCGCAGGCGCAGGCGGGCCTTGCCGCCATCGAGGAAGGCGGCTATATCGCCAGCTATCAGCAGATGCAGGCGGCGCTGCCGCACCTCGAATCCGGGCTTGCCCAGGTGCAGGCCGGGCGCGCGCAGGCCGACCGCGAATTCGCTTCCGCCCGCAGCCAGATCAGCAGCGGCCGCGCTGAATTGCGCGACGCGCTTGCCCAGATCGAGGATGGCGAACGCCAGCTTGCCGAGGGCCGCGTCGAATTGGAGGACGCCAGGGTGGAACTTGCCGACGGCGTCGAGGAATACGAAGACGGCCGCGCGCAGGCCGACCGCGAATTTATGCAGGCCGAGCGCGAACTGGCCGACGCCCGCGGCGAGATCGCCGACGCGCGGGAAAAGATCTCCGAGATCGACGAGCCGGACGTCTACGTGCTCGACCGCTCCGCCAACATTGGCTACGCCTGTTTCGAGAGCGATTCGCAGATCGTCGAGAGCATCGCCATGGTCTTCCCGCTCTTCTTCTTCATGGTGGCGGCGCTGGTGTGCATGACCACGATGACGCGCATGGTCGATGAGCAGCGCACGCAGATTGGCGTGCTCAAGGCCATGGGCTACACCTCGCGCGCCATCATGGGCAAGTTTATCTTTTATTCCGGCAGCGCCGCCACCATCGGCAGCGTCATCGGCTTCTTCTTTGGCTCCACGGTCTTTCCCAAGGTCATCTGGATGGCGTACAGCCTCATGTACGGCTTTGCCGAGATCGAACTGGTGTTTGATTGGGGCATGGGCGCGCTGGCGCTGGCCGCGGCGCTGCTCTGTTCGGTGGGAGCCACGTGGTTCTCCGTGCGCCGCGAATTGAACCTCGCCCCGGCGCAGCTTCTGCGCCCTGCCGCGCCCAAGGCCGGCAAGCGCATACTGCTCGAGCGCATCCGTCCCCTGTGGCGGCGGCTGTCGTTCATGCACAAACTCACCATCCGCAATATCTTCCGCTACAAAAAGCGCCTGGTGATGATGATCATCGGCATTGGCGGCTGCACGGCGCTGCTGGTCACCGGCATGGGCATCCGCGATTCCATCAGCGATGTGGTCAACTATCAGTTCGACGAGATCACGCTCTACGACGTCTCCGTCACCTTCGTGGACGCGCAGGACGAGGCCGCACAGGAAACCTTCCGCCGCGAGGCGGGGGAGGGCGCGGACGTGCTCTTCGTCCACGAGAGCAGCGTGGACGTCTCCGCGGGCGACGTCACCAAGTCCGTCTACCTCGTTTCCACGCAGGCGGAGAGCCTCGAAGGCTTCATCGACATGCACCGGGGCGAGACGCCCGTCGCCCTGCCCGGCGAGGGCGAGGCCGTCATCTCGCTGGGGCTTTCCGAATCGCTGGGCGCGGGCGTGGGCGACACCATCACCGTGCGCGACAGCGACATGAACCCGGCGCAACTCACCATCTCCGGCGTGTTTGAAAACTACGTCTACAACTACGTCTACGCCCGCCCGGAGACGCTGGAGGCCCAGTGGGGCTACGCACCCGAGGTCAAGAGCGCCTACGTCGCCGTGACCGACGATGTAGACCCGCGCGAGGAAGCGGCGGCGCTCTCTTCCCTGGACGGCGTTGCCAACGTCTCGGCCAACCTCGACATGCGCGACCGCGTCAACAGTATGATGGAGAGCCTTGACTACATCGTCATGCTCATCGTCTTCTCCGCCGGCGCGCTGGCCTTCATCGTGCTCTACAACCTCACCAACATCAACATCACCGAGCGCACGCGCGAGATCGCCACCGTCAAGGTGCTGGGCTTCTTCCCCCGGGAGACGGCCTCCTACGTGTTCTCGGAAAACTTCCTGCTCTGCTTCATCGCCGCCCTGACGGGCCTTCCCATGGGCAAGGCGCTGCACGCCTTCGTCATGGCGCAGATCAGGATCGACATGATCCGCTTTGACGTGCGCATATCGCTTCTCAGCTACGCCATCTCCGTGGCGCTGACGTTCGTCTTTACCATCCTCGTCAACCTCGCCCTGCGCGTGAAGCTGGAAAAGATCAACATGGCCGAATCGCTGAAGACAGTGGAGTAGGGGGGACGTGCGCATGGACGCTTTCAATTGCCGCATGGAATTTGGAAACAGCGCCCTGACGTGGCGCGGCCTGACCGTGTTCTCCCACGCCGTGGGTGGGGAAGAAGCGCAAAAATGCGTTTCCTTCGCCATCGACGTCGTCGCGCCCAACTTTTCCTTCAGCGGGCGCGCCGCGTGCCTGCTCGAAGAGATGCGCGAGTGCGCGCAATTCCTGCGCGAAAGCTACGAATTTCGCAATATAGGCTCCTACATGTCCCTGTTTGGCGGGCGCGTGATGTTCTCCACGGACGCGCGCGGCCACTTGATCGTCACGCTCGAACTGGACAGCGACGACCGCGACCGGCAGGAAGCGTGCTGCGTCTTTCACGCCGACCAGTCCTCGCTGCGGCCCTTCCTGACATCGCTGGAGCGTTTTTTGCGCGATCATGGGGCGGGGACGTCGCTTGTCTGATATCTCCGCGCTGTTGCAGAAAAGCGCTTCCGGGGCGTATCCCCCCCGGAAGCGCTTTGTTTTGCGGATGGCCCTTCAAGAGGGCACGTCCTTGCGGATAATGAGGAACTGCGCGCACAGCCCCGTGAACAGCCCCGCGATGCAGCCGGAGACGAGGAGCACCGGCAGGTAGACGATCAACTCCGGCGTTCGGGTGATCAGTATCGCCACCGCGATCTGCCCGATGTTGTGCAGCACCGCGCCGAGAACGCTGCACACCCAGATATACCGCGCCGGAAGGATGCGCCGCAGTCCCAGCATGCCGCACAGGCAGAGCGTCCCTCCCGCCAGACTGTACAGCAGCGACACGATCTGCCCGCCGAAGAAGGCCCCGAGCACGATGCGGCAGAAAAGGACCAGCGCCGCTTCCCAGGCCCGGCAGCGGTACACCGCGTATACCGTGACGATGTTCGCCAGCCCCAGCTTGACGCCGGGAATGGGCACAAGATCCGGGAGCAGCGATTCAAAGACAAAAATGATCAGGGCGACCGCCGTCATCAGCGCCAATTTGGTCATGCGCCGCGTCTTCATACGCACTTCACTCCGATATGCCGTCCACCTGCGCCGCGCCGTCCGCGTAGCGAATGACCAGTTTGTGCGGCAAACAGACGATGGGCAGCGCCGAGGACTGCAAATAGCCCATGTTCACGCAGGTCTGATCCGCGCAATCCGCGCTCTCCACGCAAATGCCCTCCGGCCCGACGTAGATCACATTGTTGCCCTCCGCGCAGCGTATCTCTATGCGCTCCTTTTCCACCTGCCCGGAAAGATCGAATGTATACAGCGTCTTTCCGTCCTGTACGATCTCCACGGTCGCGGCCTGCGCGGGGTGGAGCAGATGGATGCTGCCCGCAAGGGCAGTAAGAAAGATCGCCGCGCAGAGGACGATACATATCCTCGCGGCTTTCATCGCTCCACCACGCAAACTTCGCGGATCAGGCCCTCGTCCTCCGCGACAAAATTTTCCTCCAGACCTTCCGTGACATACAGCGTGCCGCCGTCCGTGAGCGCGATCATCTCAAATCCCTCGTTGGCGCGCCAGTATTCGCACGCTTCTTCGATCCCCATCACGAACATCGCCGTGGAGAGCGCGTCGCACCGCCCGCCATCGCTGCCGACGATGGTCACGGACAGCAGGCCGCTGTCGGCCGGACGCCCCGTGTCCGGATCGATGATGTGCCCGTATGTTTCGCCGTCCTCGCCGGTGAAGTAGCGCTCATAGGCCCCGGAGGTGATCACGCACTGGTCACAGACGGACAGAACGCCCAGCAGGCCCTCGCCCGTTGGGGACTTGACGCCGATCTTCCACGCGCTGCCGTCCGGCTTGCAACCGACCGCGTGTATGTTCCCGCCCAGATCGACCAACGCCGAATCGACGCCGCGCTCCTGCAAAAGCGCGGCCACTTCCTCGCCGGCATAGCCCTTGGCGATGCCGCCCAGGTCGAGCTGCATCCCCTGCTTCAACGCCACCGTGCACCCGTCGACGGAAACCGCTCCATAGTCGACCATTTCCAGCATCCGCTCGATCTCATCCGCCTCCGGGACACGGTATTCGCCGGTCGTGAACCCCCAGAGGGACACCAGAGGATAGATCGTCGGGTCATAAGCGCCGCCGGTGCTCTCCGCCATTTTGAGGGCGAGGGAAAGCACGTCCGCCGTTGCCGCGGAAACGGCCACCGCTTCGCCGTCCGCGTGATTGACCGCGTGGATGTCGCTGCCCTCCAGCGTCACCGACCACAGCCGCTCGCGCTCCAGAAGCAGCGCCTCCGCCGCCTCCAGCGCTTCGGGGGCCGTTTGGCCATAGGCGGTGATGGAGATATGGGTGTCCATCGCAAACAGGTCTTTCGTCGCCTTTTCCTCCGCAAGGGCGGCGGACGCGCACAGCGCAAGCAGGATCAGCGCGATGAGCAGATAAGCCGTTTTTTTCATACTTGGCTCCATTGTTCCACACAGGATGGGGAAGCGCCGGTGGCCCCGCGCGCCGGTGCTTCCCGCGCGTTTAGCCGACAAAGCTGACTTTTTCTTCGATCGCGCTGCGCTCCGAGGCGCCGGTAGCGCCGTCCACCTCCGCGTCAGGCGTACCGATCAGCAGTACCGCCACGGCGGTGAGGGAGGTGTCCACGCCCAGCGTTTCGCACAGAGCGTCGTGGTTTTCGCCGTTGAGGGCAATGGTGGGCGAGGAGACGATCTTCGTGCCGTAGCCCAGGGCGTTGGCGGCGATGACCATGTTCTGGCAGGCAAGGCCGCAGTCAAAGCTGGCGTTGGGCGAGGCGGTGTTCTCGTCCATGTAGATGATCACGGCGACCGGCGAATCGCCCAGGGCCGCCTTCGCGGAAGCGGACGCTTCCGGCGCGCTTTCGGGCGCTTCGCCCTCGGACAGTTCCGCCGCGTTTTCAGGCAGTTCCGCGCCCTCGGGCAGTTCTGCGTCTTCAGGCAGTTCCGCACCCTCGGACAGTTCCGCCGCGTTTTCAGGCAGTTCCGCGCCCTCAGACGCTTCCGCACCTTCCGCGGGCGCGCCGCCAGAGCTCACGCTGCTGTTGATCTCCTCCATCACCGCCTGATCGGTGACCACCGCGAAATACCATGGCTGCTGGTTGATGGCGCTGGATGCGGAGAGGCCTGCCTCCAGAATCGTGTTCAGGTCCTCGTCGGGCACCGCGTCGGCGGTAAACGCCTGCGTGGTCCCGGCGGTGAGTATGGCGTTGATTGCGCCCTCCGCCCACGCGCCGCCGCCGACGACGCAGAGCACGCAAACCATCATCAGTGCCGTTGCTTTTTTCCATTTCATCCGTTCTGTCCTCCTGATCATATTTGACAAACGAAATCTCCGTCCCGAAACAGGGCCGGCTTCATTTCGCAAGTCGCGCCGCGTTTTATGGCCTAGATACTACCACGGAGATTTGAGCGATGGATGTCCGGCCTTTGAACAGTTTGTGAATCCATCACCGGCGAATTTGACCGCCCCCGCCCGCGCGTTTGGCCCCCTTCGCGCATTTTCAACTTGCCATTCCCCGCAAAACTTGCTACAATAGAAGGACATGGAAAATGGGAGGCGAAGGGCGTGAACCAGCGCACGGTGGAGATACTCGATACGACGCTGCGCGACGGCGTGCAGGCCGCAGGCGTGATCTTTTCTCTGGAAGACAAGCTCAAGCTCGTGCGCGCGCTGGACAAATTGGGCGTCAGCTACATAGAGGCCGGCAACCCCTTTTCCAACCCCAAGGACGCGGAACTGTTCCGCTTCGCGCGGGAAAAGCTGCATCTGAAAAACGCCCGCCTCGCCGCCTTTGGCATGACGCGGCGCGGCGGCATGCGCGCGGAGGATGACGCCGGTCTGCGAGCCCTTCTGGAAAGCGGCGCGCACATCGCCTGTATCGTCGGCAAGGCCAGTATCTCGCAGGCGCGGGACGTGGTCGGCGTCACCCCGGAAGAGAATCTTTCCATGATCGAGGACACGGCCCGTTTCCTCACCGAAAACGGCATGAGTGTGTTTTTCGACGCCGAGCACTTCTTCGACGGCTACCGCGAAGACGTCGCCTACGCCCTTTCCACGCTCGAGGCCGCCGCGCGCGGCGGCGCGACGCGCCTTTCCCTCTGCGATACCAACGGCGGCACGCTGCCCAGCGCCATCCGCGAAGTGGTGCATGAGGTCGTGGCGCGCTTTTCCGTGCCCGTGGCCATCCACTGCCACAACGACGCCGGCCTTGCCACCGCCGGTACGCTGGCCGCGGTCGAGGCCGGGGCCACGCAGGTGCAGGGCACCGTCAACGGCTATGGCGAGCGCTGCGGCAACGCCAATCTCTGCGAAGTGCTGCCCAATCTGGAACTGAAGATGGGCCTGCGCGCCCTGCCGGAGGGCAATCTGTCCCTTCTGTGCGATACGGCGCGCTTCATCAGCGAACTTGCCAACCTCAACATGGATGAAAGCATGCCCTACGTGGGCCGCAATGCCTTCGCCCACAAGGGTGGCATGCACATAGACGGCGTGCTCAAGCGCCGCGACAGTTTTGAACACATTGACCCCAAGTTGGTCGGCAACCGCCGCCGCCTGCTCATCAGCGAAGTGGCGGGCCGCAGCGCGCTTCTGACGCGGCTTAGAAAGGTCGCGCCGGAACTGACCCGCGAAAGCGAGGCCACCATCCGCATCCTCGAAAACGTCAAGGCGCTGGAAGCGGAGGGCTATTCCTTTGAGGACGCGGACGGCTCTCTGACCCTGCGCATCCTCGAAGCGCTCGGCCGCCGCCCGGCCTTTTTCAAGGTGCTCGATTTCCACGTCTTTTCCCGCCCGGATCCCGGCCCGCTCAACGCGCAGGCCTATGTGAAAGTCTCCGTGGACGAGCGCGTGGAGATCACCGCCGACGAGGGCGACGGCCCGGTCAACGCCCTCGACCTCGCCCTGCGCAAGGCGCTCTCGCGCTTTTACCCGGTGTTGGAAAACATGCGACTCACCGATTTCAAGGTGCGCGTCGTCTCCGCCAGCGGCACGGCCAGCGCCGTGCGCGTGCGCATCGATTCCACCGACGGCAAGACCGTCTTTTCCACCGTCGGCGTTTCCACCAACATCCTCGAGGCCAGCTTCATCGCGCTGACCGATTCCATCGACTGCCTCCTCATGCACCACGCGCAGGTCGAGGCGTAAACGGCACTTGACAAGGAAGGACGTAGACCATGGGCAAGATCATCGCCATCTCCAACCAGAAAGGCGGCGTGGGCAAGACCACGACCTCCGTCAACCTCAGCGCCTGTGTGGCCGAGGCCGGCAAAAGGACGCTACTGGTCGATATCGACCCGCAGGGCAACGCCACCAGCGGCCTGGGCGTGGAAACGGCGCAGGAGGCGAAGACGATCTACGAAGTGCTGCTTGGCGAGGCGGAGGCGAAAGACGCCTGCGTCGACACGGGCTTTGACGGCCTGATGCTCATCCCCGCCAGCATCGAACTGGCCGGCGCGGAGGTGGAGTTGGTGGGTCTCGAGGGCCGCGAAGGGCTGCTCAAGACGGCGCTCGAACCCCTGCGGGAGAGTTACGACTATATCTTCATCGACTGTCCGCCCTCGCTGGGCCTTCTGACGCTCAACGCCCTCACCGCGGCGGACAGCGTGCTCGTGCCCATCCAGTGCGAATACTACGCGCTCGAGGGCGTGGGCCAGCTGATGAACACCGTAAAACTCGTGCGCAAAAAACTCAACCCTGCGCTGGAAGTGGAAGGCATCGCGCTGACCATGTTCGACGCCCGCACCAACCTCGGCGCGCAGGTGGTCACGGAAGTGCGCAACCACTTCTCCAGGGAGGCGTTTGCAACGCTCATCCCCCGCAACGTGCGCCTGAGCGAAGCGCCCAGCTACGGCATGCCCATTCACCGTTACGATGGCCGTTGCAACGGCGCGGCGGCCTACCGTGCGCTGGCCAAAGAACTAATCGGCAGAAATGAGGGAAAATAGTATGGCGGCAAAGATGCAGCGCGGCCTGGGCCGCGGCCTGGGCGCGCTCCTGGGCGAGGCGGCGGAAACCAGCGAAGCAGCCCGCGACGAGGTGCGTTCCCTGAAACTGACGGATATCGACCCCAACCGCGGCCAGCCCCGCGAGCGCTTTGAGGAAACGGCGCTGCGCGAACTGGCCGAGTCCATCCGCGCCGTGGGCGTTTTGCAGCCCATCATCGTGCGCAAAACGGGCGAGCGCTATGAGATCATCGCCGGCGAGCGCCGCTATCGCGCCTCGCGGCTGGCGGGGCTTGACGAGATTCCCGCCATCGTCCGCGATTGGGATGAGCAAAAGCGCCTTGAGGCGGCGCTGGTGGAAAACCTTCAGCGCGACGACCTCAACCCCATGGAGGAAGCTGTCGGCGTCAAGCGCCTGATGGAGGCTGCGGGTCTTACGCAGGAGCGCGTCGCCGAGCGCCTGGGCAAGAGCCGCCCGGCGGTGGCCAACCTTTTGCGGCTTTTGACGCTGCCGGAGGAAGTGCAGAAAATGCTCGTCGACGGCCGCCTCACCGCCGGCCACGCCCGCGCGCTCGTCTCGGTCGACCCCTCGCGGCAGGTGCAGCTTGCCAACCTCACCGTGCAGCAGAACTGGTCTGTGCGCCAACTGGAGCGCATCTGCGCCCAGCCGGTCAAGCCCGCCCCCAAGCCCCGCCCGCGCCCGGATCGGGAACTGACGGAACTGGAGGACATGGCGCGCGACCTCTTTGGCACCCGAGCCAGAATCGACGGCGATAAAAATCGCGGCAAACTGGTCATCTCCTATTACAGCGCCGACGATTTGCAGCGCATCTGGGAGGCACTGGAGACCGCCCGTCGCTGAAAAACTGCGCGTTTTAACAAACAAAATACATAATTATGCGCTTAACCCCTTGATTTTTTCGCAAATAAGCGTATAATATACACCATAAAACGCATATTCATTCAGGAGGGCATTCCGATGAAGCAGTATAAGAAGATCGTTCTGGCCTATTCCGGCGGTCTGGACACGTCCGTCATCATCCCCTGGCTCAAGGAGCACTACGAGGGTTGCGAAGTCATCGCCGTGGCCGCGGACGTGGGGCAGGGCACGGAGCTGGAGGGCCTGGAGGAAAAGGCCATCAAGACCGGCGCTTCCAAGCTCTATATCGAAGATCTGAGCAAGGAGTTCGTCGAGGATTACATCTTCCCCACCCTCAAGGCGGGCGCGAAGTACGAGGGCGAGTACCTGCTGGGCACGTCGTTCGCGCGCCCCATCATCGCCAAGCGCATCACCGAGATTGCCCTCAAGGAGGGCGCGGACGCCATCGCCCACGGCTGCACCGGCAAGGGCAACGATCAGGTGCGCTTTGAACTGTCCATCAAGGCCTTCGCGCCGCAGATGCCGGTCATCGCCCCGTGGCGCGTCTGGGAATTCAAGAGCCGCGACGACGAGATCGACTACGCCGAATCCCACAACATCCCCCTGCGCATCAGCCGCGAGACCAACTATTCCAAGGACAAGAACCTCTGGCACCTCTCCCATGAGGGCCTTGACCTCGAGGACCCGGCCAACGAGCCGCAGTATGAGAAGATCCTCGAAATGGGCGTGACCCCGGAGCAGGCCCCCGACGCGCCCGAGTACGTGACCATCGACTTTGAAAAGGGCGTCCCCGTGGCCGTCAATGGCGAGAAGCTGGACGGCGTGGCCCTCATCGAAAAGCTCAACCAGCTGGGCGGCAAGCACGGCGTGGGCATCCTCGACATGGTGGAAAACCGCCTCGTGGGCATGAAGAGCCGCGGCGTGTACGAAACCCCCGGCGGCGCCATCCTCTACTTCGCCCATGAGATGCTTGAGCAGCTCTGTCTGGACAAGAACACCCAGCACATGAAGCAGAAGCTGGCGCTGGACTTTGCCGACCTTGTCTACAACGGCCTCTGGTATACCCCGCTGCGCGAGGCGCTCTCCGCCTTCGTCGATAAGACGCAGGAGACGGTCACCGGCACGGTCAAGGTCAAACTCTACAAAGGCAACATCACCGGCGCGGGCATGACCAGCCCCTACTCCCTCTACGATGAGGAGATCGCCACCTTCGGCGAGGACGCGGTCTACGATCAGGCCGACAGCGCGGGCTTCATCGCCCTCTACGGCCTGCCCATCGCCGTTCAGGCCATGAAGAAGCTGAAGAAGTAAGCTGGTATCGACCATATGCGAAAGGGCCGTCCGCAGGGCAGCCCTTTTGCGCGTCTGGAGGAATGCATAAGTATGAAGCTTTGGCAGGGAAGGCTGGGCGGCGACGTGGACGAGCGCCTCGACCGCCTCAACAAGTCCATCGGCTTTGACGCGCGCATGTACAGGCAGGACATCACCGGCTCCATCGCCCACGCGCGCATGCTGGGCAAAATCGGCGTGCTCACCGAGGAGGAAAAGGAGGCCATCGTCGCAGGCCTGCAAGGCATCCTCGCCGACATCGACGCGGGCAAATTGCAGATCGACATGTCCTGCGAGGACATCCACACCTTCGTGGAAGGCGAACTGACCCGCCGCATCGGCCAGCCGGGCAAGAAACTGCACACCGCCCGCAGCCGCAACGATCAGGTGGCGCTCGACCTGCGCCTCTACCTCGCCGATGAGATCGAACAAACGCGCGCGCGCTGCAAGGCCGTCGTGGAAACGCTCTGCGATGTGGCGGAAAAGCACCTCCACACCGTCATGCCCGGCTACACCCATTTGCAGCGCGCCCAGCCGGTGACGCTGGCCCACCACCTGATGGCCTATGCGCAGATGCTGCTGCGCGACCGCGAGCGCCTTGCCGAGTGCCGCGCGCGCACGCTGATTTCGCCCCTTGGCTCCGGGGCGCTGGCCGGCACCGGCTACCCGCTCGATCGCCAGTTCGTGGCCGAGCAACTCCATATGAACGGCGTCAGTGAAAACAGCCTCGACGCCGTGGCCGACCGCGATTTCGTCCTCGAACTGCTTGCGGACTTTGCCATCCTCATGGCGCACCTTTCGCGCTTTGCCGAGGAGATCTGCCTCTGGTGTTCGTGGGAGTTCCGCTTCATGGCGCTGGACGACCGCTTCTCCACCGGCTCCTCCATCATGCCGCAGAAGAAGAACCCCGACCTCGCCGAACTCATCCGCGGCAAGGCCGGCCGCGTCTACGGCTCCCTGACCACGCTTCTGACGGCGGTCAAGGGCCTGCCGCTGGCCTACAACAAGGATCTGCAGGAGGACAAGGAGGCCGTGTTCGACGCGCTGGATACGGTTGACCTTTGTCTGGACGTGCTGCCGCCGATGCTGAAAACGGCCACGTTCTTCCCCGAGCGCATGCGCGCCGCCGCCGCCGCGGGCTTCTTGAACGCCACGGACTGCGCGGACTACCTCGTCACCAAAGGCGTGCCCTTCCGCGACGCCTACGCCGTCTCCGGCCAGCTCGTGCGCCTGTGCGTGGAGCGCGGCGAGACGCTGGACACGCTGCCCCTCGAAGAATACCAAAAGGTACACCCCGCCTTCGCCGAGGACGTCTACCCCTTCATCGACCTGACGAATTGCGTCTCCAAGCGCAAGGTCTACGGCGGCCCCGCGCCCGAGGCCGTGCAGGCGCAGATCGAAAACGCCCGCAAGGCGCTCGCCTGACCCATTTTTCAGCATGAAGCCCCCGTGTTCGACACACGGGGACTTTTGCGTCCATGGGGGCGCGAATGTTCAGTAGTAGCGGCGTCTCGACTGCCGCGACCAGCCAAAACTCGCCTGGATTTCTGACATTGCGGCCCGTTTGTAGAGCCCGGGGACGGGGCGCTGGAACAGTTCGACGATCTCTTCCCACGGCCTCGGCGCGAAGGCGCGCTCCGCCGCTTCCTTCGCTGGGAACACAGGCCTTCTGCCCTGCTCGCCGCACAGCAGCGCATGCAGAAAGAACAAGTCCGGGTCGTTCATGGGCATCCTCCTTGCGATTTTACAGGCAAACGAATCATCCGGGTGCTGCTGCGCAGCGCAGAGAGATTCACGGGCAGAGGAGGTTCGCCTGCCGCAATTTGTCAAGGTTCAATCCGAGTTCTGCCACGGAGCGCAGTATGTAGCGCCCGGTGACGGGGCATTGGAGCGTTTCCATTCTGTTCATCCATTGCGGGGATACGCGGGTGCGTTTTGCTGCCTCGCTCAGCGAAAGTCCCAGCTCTTCGCGCCGCCTGACGTGCAGCAGTGCGTACAGATAGAACAATTCCTCGTCGCGCATGGGCATCCTCCTTGCAGTTGTAATTCTAATAGACTACATTTATGATTCTCATATTGCTTGCTTTTAGTATATAACAATATTTTATTGTTGTCAACAACAAAGAATATTTTTCATAAAAATGGACAAATTGATACACTAAGGAGGTGTGGAGGTGAGTTCATGCTGGAGAATCTACGGCTGTTGCGCACGCGGCTCAACATTTCCCAGGCAAAGCTGGGGGAAGCCGTCGGGATGTCGCAGCAGTCCATCAACCAGTATGAAAACCACGATGTGGAGCCGGACATCGGCACGCTCGTCCGCCTCGCGGACTTCTTCGGCACCTCCGTGGACTTCCTCATCGGCCACACGGACGTCCGCCGCCCGGTGGAGGAAACGCAGCCGCACGACCTCAACGCCCGCGAAACTGCGCTCATCGCGCGCTTCCGCCTGCTGGACGATAGGCAAAAAGCCTGCGTCGAAACTGTGACGCAGACTCTTCTTGACCACTAAAAGAAAAAGCCGATAAAAATCGCCGCCCCGCCTGTCCGGGACGGCGTTTTCTCACCCCAGCGCCTCTTTTTGCGCAAACGAGTTTACTTTTCCCGGCGCATGGGGTATAATATGGACAGAGATAAAGAAAACTTGAGTTCTCAAGAATAGAAAGGGTGACTTGCGTGAACTTGGCAAAAATCTCCGCAAATGGTCAGATCACTGTGCCGGTAGAGATCAGGCGGCAGCTTGGACTGAAATCCGGCGATAAGATACTCTTTCTCCAAAAGCAGAATGGAGAGATCGTTGTCAGCAACGCCTCCGCCGTGGCCATCCGCAAAGCGCAGGCCGCCTTTGCCGGAGCCGCTGAAGCGTTGGGCGTATCCGGCGAAGAGGATATTCAGGCGCTTGTAGACGAAGTGCGCTATGGAGAGGGCCGGTAAAATGCGGATATTGGCAGATACAAACGTTCTGTTTTCCGCGTTGGTCTTTCCCCGTTCCAAACCGGCGCGGGCGCTGCTATACATCGCGGACAATCACGAAATTGTCCTCTGCGACCGCAACATCGCGGAATTGCGGGCGATTCTCAGGCGAAAAGCGCCCAAATACCTCCCGGATGCCGAAGTGCTGCTGGCGGAGATGTCCTATGAGTTGATCCCGGCGGTAGACCACGCCGAAAAGCTGATACGCGACGCAAAAGACCAGCCGATCCTGAACGCGGCCATCGTCTCGGATGTGGATATTATCCTCACCGGCGGCAAGGATTTTTTGAGTTTGGACATGGAACATCCAAAGTGCATGACCGTCGCGCAGTTTCTTGAAAGCGAGGGCGTAGAGGATTGACCTCTGCGCCCCTTTTCTCTTTGTTCATGAAACTCGCCTGTCCGGGACGGCGTCTTTTTACCCCAGCGCCGCCAGCGCTTCTTCCAGAAATGCGCCGCAGTCCTGCACGATGCCGTAGTCAGCGCGCTCGAAGATGGGCGCTTCGGGGTCGGTGTTGACCGCGGCCAGCACTTCGGGGTTGACCCCGGCCAAATGCTGGATGGCCCCGGACACGCCCAGCGCCAGATACAGCTTCGGCGCCACAGATTTGCCCGTCTGCCCCACCTGCCGCGCGTAGGGGAGGATACCCGCGTCCACCATCGGCCGCGAGGCCGCCAGCGTGCCGCCGAGTTTTTCCGCCAGCTTCTCGGCGCGGGCGATGTTCTCCGCGCCGCCGATGCCCTGCCCCACGCAGACCAGCACGTCGTAGTTGGCAAGGTTCACGCCCGCCTCGCCGCCGCGCAGCGAAAGCAGCTCCACCATGGAGGGCTTCGATACGGCTTTTCTGCGCTCCACGCGCACAGGGCGCGTTCTGTCCGCTTTCGGCATGGGGAACACCTTTGGCCGCACCGTGGCCATCTGCGGCCGCGCCTCCGGGCAGAGGATGGTGGCAAAGAGGTTGCCGCCGAACGCCGGGCGCGTCTGCAAAAGTAGCCCCGTCTCTTTGTCGATCTCCAGTTGCGTGCAGTCGGCGGTCAGGCCCGTGGAGAGCCGCGCCGCCACGCGCGGGGCGAGGCTGCGGCCAAACATCGTGCCGCCCAGCAGGAAGATGTCCGGCAAAAACTCCCGCGCCAGCGCGCAGATTTCCTCCGTATAGCGCATCTCCTCCGGCGCGTCCAGCGCCGCGTCCTCCACGAGCAGCACTTCGTCCGCACCGCGCGCGCACAATTCCTCCGCCGGCGCGCCCACGCCCAGCGCCACGGCGACCACGCGCGTCCCCGCGTTCTTCGCCAGCCGCGCCGCCGCGCCCAACAGTTCATAACTCACTTCGCGCACGCCCTGCGGTCCGTTTTCGCAAAACACCCAGATGCCGTTCTTCTCCATCATCGCTCACCCTCCGCCTGCAGCGCCTCCATCAGCGCCGAGAAGCCGCCCAGCATGCGGCAGCCCGCCTTTTTCGCCGGGCGCGCCGTGCGCACCACGCGCGTGCGCGAGCCGCGCTGGCCGATGTCCTCCGGGGAAGCGCCCACGTCCACGGCGTCCCACACCATCACTTCGGCGCGCGCGGCGCGCAGAACGCCCGTCACCGAGGGAAGTCGGGGCACGTTGATCTCCTTGACCACGGTGAGAAGCGAGGGCAGCGGCAGCCTTTCCGCGCGGTAGCCGTCGTCGCTCATGCGCTCCAGCGTCACGCGCCCGTCTTCGATGCGCTCGACGCGGGAGACGTCCGCCGCGTGCGGGATGCCCAGCAATTCCGCCAGCATCGGCCCCACCTGCGCGGTGTCGCCGTCCGTGGCCATGCGGCCGCACAGCACCAGGTCGGCCCCGCCGAGTTTGCGGATGGCAAGGGCAAGCGCCCGCGCCGTGGCCAGCGTGTCCGCCCCGGCAAAGGCGCGCCCGGAGAGCAATATGGCCCGATCCGCGCCTACGGCCAGCGCCCGCCGGAGCGTCTCCTGCGCCGAGGGAACGCCCATGCTCAGCGCGGTGATCTCCCCGCCCAGCCGCTCTTTCAAGCGCACGGCCTCTTCCAGCGCGTAGGCGTCGAAGGGGTTCAAAATCGAGGCCACGCCCTCGCGGATGACCGTGCCGGTCACGGGGTCGAGCCGCTGCTCGCCCGTGGCGGGCACCTGTTTTACGCACACCACGATCTTCATCGTTCCACCTCCGTGAGCACATTGCCCGGCCCGAGGATGTTCTCCGGGTCGAGTTGCCGCTTCAGCGCCCAGAGCTTGCGCATCTTCTCTTCGCCGTACATGATCAGCGCCAACTTGCGCTTGATCTTGCCCGCGCCGTGTTCGGCGGTGATGGTGCCGCCCATGTCGCTTACGTCCCGCGCCCACTTTTCAAACAGCGCGTGTCCGCGGCGGTACTCGTCCAGATTGCGCGCCAGCACGTTCGGGTGCACGTGGTTTTCGCCGATGTGGCCGAAGATGAGGCAGGGCAGTCCGCTCGCTGCCAGATCGCGCTTGTAGAGGTGGAACAGCGCGTCGAAGTGCGCGTCGTCCACGGCCATGTCCGTGGAAAGGATGGTGATCTCCGGCTCGTTTTTCTTGTTCTTTTCCACGTGGATGTCGATCGTCTCCGGCACGGAGTGGCGGAACAAAAGCAGCTTTTCCAGTTCCAGTTCGTCGCGCGCCACCCAGGTGTTGTCCGCGTCGCCGCCGCTTTGGGCGATGACCGGCGCGAGCTTTTCCAGCACTGGGCAGAGGCCGCCTTTGTCGTCCAGATTGAACTCCACATACACCGCGCAGCAGTAGTTTTCCGGCAGCGGCTGCAACTGGCGGAAGGCCGGCGTCTCCGCCTTCTGCGCCTCCACCAGATCCAGCGCCCGCTTGTCGAAAAACTCGATGGAGGCGGGCTTGGGGTCGAACTTCTTCATCGCGTACACGTATTGGAGCGCGTTCTCGTCGTCCGGGAAAAAGGCGGTCACGCCGCACAGGAGGGCGGGGGAGGGAAGCAAAATCAGTTCCAACTCGCTGATCACGCCCAGCGTGCCCTGACTGCCCAGAAACAGGTCGATCAGTTCCATGTCCCCGCGCAAAAGGTAGCCCGCGTCCTTGATGTCCGGGGTGTCAAAGTCGGGCAGACGCCCCCTGACCACGCTGCCGTCCGTGCAGGGCAGTTCGAAATCGCGCCCCCGCGCCCGCTCGCGCCCGCGCATGAGATCCGTCACCCGCCCGTCGGCAAGCACCGCGCGCAGGGCGTTCACGTGCTTGCGCGTGCAGCCGTAGAGGAACGAGCGCGCCCCGCAGGCGTTGCAGCTGGCCATGCCGCCGATGCTGGCCGTCGGTTCGGTGGGGTCGGGGGAGAAAAACAGCGCCCCCGCCCGCACGTCCTTCAGCGTCTCGCGGGATTCCTCGTCCCACGCGGACACGTCGAAACTCTTGTTTTTCAGCGCCTTGCGCACCGTGGTCAGCGCCACGCCCGGCTGCACGCGCAGAAGGAAGCGCCCCTCCTCGTCGCGGCGGATGCCGAGGATGCGGTTCATGCGCGAAAGGTTGAGGATCATGCCCCCCTGCGGGCTGGCCCCGCCGGCAAGGCCCGTGCGCGCGCCCTGCGCCGTCAGCGGTACATGGTTGTCGTGCGCGAAGTGCACCGCCTCGACAAGTTCCGCCTCATTGCGGGGAAAGGCGATGTAATCCGCGCGCCCCATGGTGCGCGATTCATCGAAGAGATAGTTTCTGTACGCCTCCGTATAGGCCTGAACGATTGACATGTGCGCCTCCACATCCTATACTATAATACAGTATCTTACACCTTCCGGGAGGGAAAAACAATGACCGACACCGCGATTTTGCAGGCCCGCTACGACGCCTTCTGCGCCCTTGGCCTGCATCTGGACATGTCGCGCGGCAAGCCGGAGCCGCGCCAGCTCGACCTTTCCCTGCCCATGCTGCGCGCGACCGACGCGGGCTTTGCCTGCGAAGACGGCGTGGACGCGCGCAACTACGGCGACCCCACCGGCATCCCCGAGGCCAAGCGCCTCTTTGGCGCGCTGCTGGGCATGTCGCCGGAGCAGGTGATCGTCGGCGGCAATTCCAGCGTCAACCTCATCTACGACGCCCTCGTGCGCGCCATCCTCCACGGCCCGCTCCCGGGCGATGCGCCGTGGAAGGACGTGCCGAGCCTCAAGTTCCTCTGCCCCGTGCCGGGCTACGACTGGCACTTCCACATGCTTGCCATGCTCGGCGTCGAGTGCGTCCCCGTGCCGCTTGTCGAAGGCAGCCCGGATATGGACATGGTCGAGCGCCTCGTGCGCGACCCCTCCGTGAAGGGCATCATCTGCGTGCCCATGTACGGCAATCCCAGCGGCCTGACCTTTTCCGACGAGGCCGTGCGCCGCCTCGCCCGCATGCAGACCGCCGCGGAGGATTTCCGCATCTTCTGGGACAACGCCTACTGCGTCCACCACCTCTATGCCGGCCGCCGCGACCATCTGCTCGACCTCTACGAGGCCTGCCGCGAGGCCGGCACGGAGGACAGGCCGCTGCTGTTTACCTCCACCTCGAAGATCACCTTCGCCGGCGGCGGCGTCAGCGCCATGGCCGCCAGCCCGCGCAACATCGAGCGGCAGGCGGGGCTGCTGCTCTACCAGATGGTCTGCTTTGACAAGGTCAACCAGCTTCGACACGCCCGCTTTTTGCCGGACATGGCGGCGGTGGAGCGCCACATGGCCCGCCACGCGGAGATATTGCGCCCCAAGTTTGAACTGGTGCTGGACGCATTGGAGAAGGAACTCACCGGCTGCGGAAGCTGGTCGAAGCCGCTGGGCGGCTACTTCATCTGCTATCGCGCCCCCAGGGGTTGCGCAAAGCGCATCGTTAAGCTGTGCGCCAACGCCGGCGTCACCCTCACCCCCGCCGGCGCGCCCTTCCCCGGCGGCAACGACCCGGAGGACAGCGTCATCCGCATCGCGCCGACGTATCCGCCGCTGGAAGAGCTTGCCAGGGTCATGGAGCTGTTCCCCGTGGCGGTCAAATTGGCCATGACGGGGAAGTAGACCGCGAAAGAGCGGCGGAAGGTACGAACGCCTTCCGCCGCCTGTTATTTTGCCCTTTAACCGTTGGAGGAATAGCGCTCGTTGGAGTATCGCTCCAAAAACCTGCGCGTGCGCTCCTCGCGCGGGTTGCCGATGACGTCTTCCGCTTTGCCGTATTCGACGATGACGCCGCCGTCCATGAACAGCACGTTGTCGGCCACCTGCCGGGCGAACTGCATCTCGTGGGTGACGATGAGCATGGTCGTGTCACGGTCGGCCAGCGAGCGGATGACGTTCAGAACCTCGCCCGTCAATTCCGGGTCGAGCGCCGAAGTCGGCTCGTCAAAGCAGAGGATGTCCGGTTCCAGCATCAGCGCCCGGGCGATGGCCACGCGCTGCTGCTGCCCGCCGGAGAGCTGGTGCGGGTAATTGTCCGCCTTGGAAGAAAGTCCCACGCTCTCCAGCGCCGCGCGTCCCTTTTCCGCGATCTCGGAAAGGATGCGCTTTTTGTTCGCTTTGTAGTCTGCGCGCTCCTTGGCCAGCAGTTCCGCCGCCAGGGTCACGTTCTTCAGCGCCGTGTACTGGGGAAAGAGGTTGAACGACTGGAACACCAGCCCGAAGCGGAGTTGATTGGCCCGCGCCTGCGCGCCCTTGGGCCGCGGCTGGGCGGCGTCAAACACCGTGTCGCCCGATACGCGGATCACGCCCGTGTCCGGCGTTTCCAGCGCCGTCAGACAGCGCAACAGCGTGGTCTTGCCGCTGCCGGAGGAGCCGATGATGGCCAGCGATTCGCCCTTTTCCAGCGAAAAGCTGATGTCGCGGATGACCTCCAATTCGCCAAAGTGCTTGGAAAGTCCGGTCACTTCAAGGATCGCCATCGTTCACCCTCCTATGCGCGGAAGTAGTCCATTTTGCGCTCGATGCGCCCCAGCGCCAGCGTCACCAGCCCGTTAAAGATCAGGAAGAATATGGCGGTGGTGAACAGCGGCCACAAGAGGCCCTGCCGGGTGTAGTTGTCGGCCACGAACAGTATCTCGGTCACGCTGATGATGCGCGAAAGGGACGTGTCCTTGACCAGCGTGATGATCTCGTTGCCCACCGAGGGCGTCACCCGCTTCACTACCTGCAAGAGCACCACTTTGAAAAACACCTGCCGCTTGGTCATGCCCAATACCTGCCCGGCCTCGTACTGGCCCTGCGGGATGGAGTCGATGCCGCCGCGGAAGATCTCGGAGAAGTAGGCCGCGTAGTTGATGATGAACGTCACCAGCGTTGCCGTGACGCGGGACTTGATGGGCGGAAGCCCCATCAGCCCCGGGCCGTAGAACACGAAGATGAGTTGCAGCATCAGCGGCGTTCCGCGGATGACCCACACAAAGCCGCGCGTCAGCAGCCGGATGGGGCGGAACATGCGCCCGAACACGCGAAGGCCCAGCCGCGAGCGGGAGCCGAACATGATGATGAGGCCCAGCGGCAGCGAACCGATCAGCGTGATGACGAAGATCTGCAGATTCAGCACAAAGCCGTCCAGCAGCTTGCCGAGCACGACCGCGCCTTCGGGGGTGAACATACGCTTCTCTCTCCTTTATCCGGGGAATGGGCCGCCGGCGCTGCATCGCTGCCGGCGGCTCTTGTTGTTACCGTTGGTCGGTCACTTACTGGATCAGCGCGTCGGTGAGGCCGTACTTCTCGGCCAGTTCGGCCACCGTGCCGTCTTCCTTCAGCTTGGCGATGGACTCGTTGACCATGGCGGTGAAGTCGCTGCCCTTGCGGAAGGCGATACCGTAGAACTGATCGCCGAAGTTGTTGTCCATGTTGACCACCAAGTCGGCATAGTCGCTGTCCGGGCGCACCATGCCCAGGGCGCAGACGCTATCCACCAGGGCGATGTCCGCCGTGCCGGACTTGACTTCCAGAAGCGCGTTGGCCATGGAGCCCACGGGGATGTAGGTGCAGCCGGAGAAGTATTCCTGCGCGGAGACTTCCACGGTGTCGTCATCCTCGATGGTGCCCTGCAGCTTGCCCTCGCCGGTGGAACCCTGCTCGGCCACGACCGTATAGCCGTTCACGTCCGCCATGATCTCCTCTTCGCGCTCGGCCTTCATGACCATCGCCTGCGTGTTGAGCAGGTAGGGCTCGCTGATGGACATGTTCTCCTCGCGCTCGGGGGTGATGCACATGCCGTTCCAGATGCAGTCGATGTTCTTGGAGTTGAGTTCGATCTCCTTGGCGTCCCAGCTGATGACGATGAAGTTGGCCTCGATGCCGAGATCCGCGCACACAGCCTTGGCAAGTTCGGTGTCAAAGCCGATCAGGTCGCCCGTCTCGGGGTCTTCGTAGTTGATGGGGGCGAAGAGGGTGATGCCGATATTGAGAACGCCGTTGCCGAGGATGTAGTCGGCGTCGCTCTCCTCTTCCGCAAAGGCGAAGGTCGCCGTCGAAAGGGCAAGGATCAAAACCAGCAGCATGCTCAGGATCTTCTTCATGGTCAAAACGCTCCTTTATTGAAATTGGGCTCTTTTCCCTTGCTTGCGTCAGCACTTTACTGTGCTAACGTGGTATGGTGGTATCTTAGCACAACGAATCCGAAAATGCAATAGTTTAAAAGTAATGTTCCTGTTAAATCGAAAACGGCGCAAAAAAACGCCGGCGCTTGGCCGGCGGAAGTCCCTTTCATTTGCGGCGCGCATCAGCGGTTGCCAAAGGCGATGTCGTTGCGCGCGTCGAACAGTTTGTCGATGAACAGGCGATCGTACTCCGTAAGCGTGTAGCGCCGGGGATAGATGAGCACGTCGCGGTAGCGGCGGTTGGAGGCGCACTTTTTCTGCACCAGCCCCCATTGCTCGAGAATGGCGCGCGGCTCGGGCGACGTCCACATGTAGGTGGTAGGGATGCGGCTGAGAATTTCAAACTGGTCGGCGCGCTCGTAGATGAGTATGCGGCGATTTTCGCAGTCTCCGGGGCGGTGCGCCGTCTTGGGCAGGGAGGCAAGGTGCGGCACGGTCTTGTCGCCGTGGGTGAGCTCGATATAGTCCTCCAGTCGCGCCGGATCCAGCGGTTGCTCGCCCGCCAAAGGATGCGCCTTGGAGAGCAGCACTTCGTAATCGTATTCCCACACCTGCTCAAACGTCAATTCCTTTTCATCCAGAAAGTCGAGGAAGTGCGCCTCATGCTGCACGCGGTAGCGGATGATGCCCAGCCGGAAGCGGCCGGAGAGCACGTTGTTGACCGTCTGCACGGAATTTGTCTCCTTGATGCTCAGGCGCATGTCCGTCTGCGCATCCAGCGCCTCGATAAAGCGCGCCACGCCGTCGGCGATGTAGCTGCCGCGCGGCATGGAAAGGCTCAGCCTTTGCACGTTGCCGGGCTCATCGTCGCGGAGGGCCTCCATCTGCTCCACCTGCAAAAGCACGCCGCGCGCCAGTTTGAGGAATTCCTCGCCCCGCCGCGTTGGCACCACGCCGCGCGATGTGCGCTCGAACACGGGAAAGCCGAGCGTCTCCTCCAATTCTCGGATGGCCTTGCTGAGGTTGGGCTGCGCCATATAGAGATTTTCCGCCGCCTGCGAAATCGAGCCCGTGCGCTCTACCTCGATGGCGTACTTAAACTGGATGATGTTCATTTGCGTCCTCCGTTCCCATCTATTATACCGCTTTGGGGCGGGAGGGTCAACAAAAATCGGACGGGGCGGCGAAAGCCGTTCCCGTCCGAGACGTATGTGCCTTTACGCCTGCACCACAACGGTGGTGCCCATGGGGCAGTTGTCGTAGATCCACTTGGCGTCGCTCACCGTCAGGCGCACGCAGCCGTGCGATTCGGCGCGGCCCAGACTCCAGGTGGAGCCGCCGGAATTCTCGTTGGGCCGGCTGTATGTAACCGAGTGGAAGAGTATGCCGCCCTGTATGCGCCAGGCGTACTGGGCGTAACAGTTGAAGTCCTTGAAGTAGTACCATCGCCCGCCAGCCGGGCCGGAGCCCTGGAAGGTGCCTTGCGGTGTCGGCGTCTTGGGCGCGCCCACGCAGCACTTGAAGGTGGCGATACGCTCTTTGTAGCCGTCGCCCGTCCAGCGATAGACGTAGGTGCGGCGGTCGGAGAGATCCACCACCAGCTTGTAGGGGAACACGTACTCCTCGCTCTCGATGGCGTTGGGGCTGAACAAAAGCCTCTGCGTGGATTCGTCGGCCACGCCGGTCTGGTCGAGGTTGTTCTTGCGCTGGAAGTACTTGAGGGCGTTTTCCGTGAGATTGCCAAAGGTGCCGTCGGCGCTGTACAGGTACTTGAGTTGATGCAGGCGGCGCTGCACGCGCTCCACCTCCGTGCCCTTGTCGCCGTTGCGCACGGTCTGGCGGTAAACGTCGAAGCTGTCGGTCTTGAAGAAGTCCAGCAGGCTGTCTGTGATCTCGCCGTCGGGCGTGTAGGGCGTGGGCGCAGGCGTGGCGGTCGGCTCCGGCGGCAGCGTGGCGTCGATCACCACCGGCATCTCGCCCGGGGCCACCGTCGGCGTCGGCGAAGGCGTGGGGGTGGGCGTCGGCTCCGGCGAGGGCGTGGGATTGGCCTCCAGATAGGCGAGCATGTCCTCATACTGATAGGACTTGAATTCCTTCACGGCGTCCTCGGTATCGTCGCCGTAATGGCCGTCTACCGATCCTTCGAGGAAGCCCCACTCCGCCAGCCGCTGCTGGGCGATCTCTATATCCGTGCCCTTGGCGCCGTGTGCGCGCGGCGAAGGCGTGGGCGTGGGCTTGATCGTCAGGTTCGTGCCGCTCTGCAAAAGCTCGCGCGTCTCGGGGTCGGCCACGCCGGTGGCTTCCAGACCATGCACCTGCTGGAACTCCAGGATCGCCGTTTCCGTGGCCGGGCCGAGCACGCCGTCAGCTACGCCGGTCAGATAGGCCAGCTCGATGAGTTTGGTCTGCACGCCGAAAATGACGTTGGAGGAAGAAGCGAGCAGCTCGCGCGTCTCAGGGTCGGCCACGCCGGTCGCCTCGAGGCCGAACATCTGCTGGAAGGTGGCAATGGCCTCTTCCGTCGCTTCGCCGAGCACGCCGTCGGCCTCGCCGCTGCTCACGCCCGCGGCGATCAGGCCTTCCTGCACTTCCAATACGCCCTCCTGCGCTGTGGAGAGCGCGGCAAGCGTCGCTTCGTCGGCATAGCCGGTCACGCTCAGGCCGTACATCTGCTGGAAGAGCTTCACGGCTTCCTCGGTGCCGTCGCCAAAGTGGCCGTCGGCAGCGCCGGTAAGCAGCCCCAGAGCGATGAGGCGCTCCTGCAATTCCTGCACGGCGGTTTCGCCCGCGCCGTCCACCATGCCGTTGACGAGCGCGCCGGCGGGCGGCTCCTGCGTGGGCGTGGCGGTGGCGCTATCCTCTGCCGCGGCATAGCCGAGAAGCAGGCAGAGCGTCAGTAAGATACAAAGCAATCTGCGAAGCAAAGGTCACACCCCTTCGTGGCAGTCGTATACAACTATATTATAACCAAATATTGTCGCGCTTTCAGGCCGTAGAAGTAAACAAACGATTAAATATGTAGACGGGGGAGGGTCGCTCCCCCGGGATGGTCAGTAGACTTTGACCGTGGTGCCCGCCGGGCAGTTGTTGTAGATCCACTTGGCGTCCTCCACCGACAGGCGCACGCAACCGTGCGAGGCGCGCCGGCCAAGGTTGTTGACCGAGCTTTGCCTAAGCGTGGCGGTGTCCTTTTCCGAGTAGAGCACGGAGTGGAACAGATACGGCCCGTTGATGCGGTAGGCGTACTGCGCCCAGCAGTCAAACTTCTTGAAGTAATACCAGCGCCCGCAGGGGCCGCCCGCCGTGAACGTGCCCAGCGGCGTGGGGTCGGAGGTGGTGCCGGTGGAGCACTTCATCGTGCGCACCAGCTGCGAGTAGCTGCCGTTGACCCACTTGTAGGCGTATACCCGCTGATCGGCCACGGAGATCTTCAGCATATACATGCACTTGGGCCGGTCGGACTTGACCGCGCTTTCGCTGAAGAGGGCGCGCTGCGTCTCCTCGTCGGCCACACCCGTCTCCGCCAGCTTGTTGCGCTTCTGGAAGTACTTGAGGGCCGATTCCGTGCCGCCGCCGAAGATGCCGTCGATGCCGCCTTCGAGATACAAAAGCGAATCCAGCCGCCGCTGCAGGCGGTGCACTTCGCCCAGCGCGTTGGTATCGCGCGAGCCGCGCTCCATGTCCACGCGGTAGACCTCGAAGTTTGCAAGTTCCGCCATCAGTCCGTCGGACATCACGCCGTCCGGCGCGTAGGGCGTGGCGGTGGGCTGCGGCGTCTCTGTCGGAACGATGACCTGATCGTCCGCGCCCTGCGAGAGCAGCAGCGTCGGTTCCGGCATGGGCGTGGGCGAGGGCGTCGCCGTCGGCTCGACCGTCGGCTCCGGCGTGGTGTAATACTCCCGCCCCTCGACCACGTAGAGGTACTCTTGGAACAGCTTCAATCCCTCGTCGGTCAGCTTGCCGAAATCGCCGTCCGCCGATCCGGTCATGAATCCGTAGGCGCGCAAGGCCTCCTGCACCTCGCGCACGCCGTCGCCCTTGGCGCCCTTGGCCAGCGGCGTCGGCTCCGGCGTAGGCATGGGCACGGCCATGGCGCTGTTCAGCGCCGAGCGCGTCCCCGCGTCGAGCATGCCCGTCTCGGGCAGGCCGTTGAGCGCCTGGAAGGCCTCCAGCGCCGCCTGCGTGGCGTCGCCGAAAATGCCGTCGGCCTTGCCGTCCAGGTAGTTCAGCGCCTGCAAGCGCTTTTGCAGGTCGGAAACGGCGCTTTCGCCCTCCCCGTCGCGGCTGCCGTTTTGCAGCGGTTCGACGGTGGGAGAGGGGGTCGCCGTCTCCGCGGCGGCGGCGTTCCCGCGCAAAAGCTGCTGCTCGTCTGCGTCCTCGACGACGCTGTACTGGCACCCGGACAAAAGCAGCAGGGCGGCCAGCAGCGCGGCGAGCAGTTTTTTCTTCATAGATACAACACCCCGTTTTCGTCGCTTGCATTCTCAATTTGTGAATGCATATGTTAGACGCGCGTGGGTGCTAGATTGGTTCACGTTTTTTTCGAGAAATATCTGGCTGCGCTGCCAGTTTTGCCGGCGGGATGCCCCCTTCCCCAAAAAACATCGCCGGCGCGCTTTCCGACAAATTCAGAAGGCGCGCCGGCGATACAAGGCGGCCGCTCTTACGGCGTTGGGTCGCGGCGCAGCGTGAAGCCGAACTGCGTGCCCTTGCCCACCTCGCTCTTGACCCAGATGTCCTCGCCCATCCACTTGAGCAATTCCCTGGCGATGGACAGGCCCAATCCGCTGCCCATGCCGCTGTGGGCCTTGTCCACCTTGTAGAAGCGGTCGAACACATAGGGCAGATCTTCTTTGGCGATGCCGATGCCCGTGTCCTTGACGATGAGCGTCACACGCGCGTCGTTCCAGGCGGCGTCCAAAGACACCGTGCCCCCACCGGGCGTGTACTTGATGGCGTTGTCCAGCAATATGACCAGCAGCTGTTCCACGCGGTCCGGGTTGGAAACAACGGCGGGCACCTTGGAAAAGTCCGTTTCCTCGCGGAAGGTGATGTTGTGATCCTCGGCGATGGAGCGGTAGCGCTCGCATACGTCGTCCACCAGTTCCGCCAGCTTCATGCGCTCCGTGCGGATGGCCAGAGAGCCGCTTTGCAGCCGCGAAAGCTCCATCAGGTCGTTGATCAGCCGCGAAAGCCGCATGATTTCCCGCAGGATAATGTCGTAATAGCGCATGCGCGCGTCTTCGGTCGTGACCATGCCCTCCTTGAGCGGCTCGATGAGGGCGCGCATGGCGGTCAGCGGCGTGCGCATTTCGTGGGAGACGTTGGCCACGTAGTCGCGCCGCGTGCGCTCCAGACGCTCCATCTGCGTGATGTCGGAGAACAGGCCCACCGCGCCCGCCGTGGTGCCGATCTCGTCCACCAAGGGCGAAATGACCACGCGCAAAACGCGCTCCGGCATCTCCAGATTGCGGGTCACGGTCTTGCCCTCGCGCACCACGCGGTCAAAGTCCGCCCAGATGTCGCGGTCGGGAATGAGCTTTAAGCGCTCGTCGCGCGGGGGATGTTCCGTCGCCTGCGCGTCGAACATCCTTTCCAGCGCGGGGTTCCTGTGCGTCACCCGGCCCTTGGCGTTCACGGCCACGATGCCCTCGGACAGGCCGTTGAGCATCTGCTTTAGGCGGTTGCGCTCGATGATGAGCAGATACATGTTGCGCGAGAGCTGATAGGACAGGTCGTTGAGCGCCTTGCCTACCTGCCCCAGTTCGCCCGGGGCGCGTTCGTCCGCGCGCGCGTCCAAGTCTCCCTTGCCCACGGCTACGGCCACGTCGCGCAGCGCGCCAATGTGCTCCGCCACGGGGAAGATCAGCGCCCGCAAAAGCGGGTAGAAGGCGATGGCCGCCGCGCCCAGACCCACCAGCAGCGCCCACACAAAGGGCAGGCCGTCCTGCCCGCGCCCAAAGCCGAGCAGATACACCAGCAAGGCGACGACGACCATCGTCGCTACGATGATCGCCGTGAACAGGATCGCCCGCTTTGTCAGCGAGCTGTTCTTTTTCATGCGTTGACCTCAAAGCGATAGCCCACGCCGTAAACCGTCTTCAGCGTCCAGGGCACGTTTTCCTGCGGCAGCTTCTGGCGGATGCGCTTGATGTGCGCGTCGACGGTGCGGGTGTCGCCAAAGTAGTCGTAGCCCCACACGCGCGAGAGGATCTGTTCGCGCGAGAATACCTGCCCCACGTTGGAGCAGAGCATGTGCAGTATCTCCACTTCCTTGGGCGTGCAGGGAATGATCTTGCCCGCGGCCTTGACCTGATAGTTTTCCAGGCTGATCTCCAATTGCGGCAGGCGGATGATGGAACTGTCCTCATCCTGCGTCTTTTCCGAGAAGCGCCGCAGCACCGCCTTGATGCGGGCCAGCACCTCGCGGGGGCTGAAGGGCTTGACGATGTAGTCGTCCGCGCCCAGTTCCAGGCCGAGGATGCGGTCGATCTCCTCGCCTTTGGCCGTGAGCATGATGATGGGGATGGAGCTGGTCTGGCGGATGGTGCGGCACACGTCGATGCCCGACATGCGCGGCATCATCAGATCCAGCACCACCATGTCGGGGTGCAGGCTCTCCACCATTTCCAAGGCCTGCTGCCCGTCATACGCGGACTGATGCTCGTACCCTTCGGAACTCAGATACAGCCCCAAAGACTCATGCACCACCGGGTCATCGTCGCAGATCAGGATCAGCGGGTACATCGCCATATTCTCACCTCAAAAGCGCACATTTGTACGGTATTGGTACTACTATTATATACATTGTCACGAAGCATTGCAACGGTTGTAGAAAAGAGCCTAAATAAAATCATATTCGACAGCATTTTGAAGCCGAAAACGCGCCAAAAGTTGGCACGGACGCCGTTTCGGGGCAAAAAAACGCGGCGAAGCCCGCGCTCCGCCGCAGATTCATGCAAAGATCAACCCTTCAATTCCGGGTGCCGCTTTTCCACCACGCCGAAGGCGTCGTCGGCGATGTCCACCGCCAGGGCGATGTCCTCGTCGGTGAGGGCGGCATTGATGAAGTGGTTGTGGTGGCTGGCGAGGAACAGCCCGCGCGAGACGCACTCCGCCACCCACTCCTGATGCAGCATCAAGCTGTCGTCGTTGGCGATGCGCAGGTAGAACAGCGCCGGCTCGCCGGATACCACCAGATCAAACCCGTGCGCCTTGGCCGCCTCCTTAAAGCCGTCGGTCAGCTTCGTGCCCAGCCTGCGGAACAGCGCGGGCGTATCCAGCCGCTTCATCTTGTCCAGACAGGCGATGCAGGCGGCGAACGGCTCCGCGCTCATCCAGTACGAGCCGGTGAACGACAGGGAAGCCGCCGTGGCCTTGAACTCCTCGCGCCCGCAGACGGCGGACATGTTGTAGCCGTTGGCCAGCGCCTTGCAGAAGCAGATGAGGTCGGCCTTGAAGCCGTAGTAGTGGTCGGAACCGGCCAGATCGAGGCGGAAACCGGCGCGCACGTCGTCGATGATGAGCAGCATGTGGTGCTTGTCGCAGAACTCGCGCACGCCCTGCCAGTATTCCTTCGAGGCCACGCGGTTGTCAAAGAAGTTCCCGTGGTCGTAGGGCTGGGCGATGAGCGCCGCCACATCGCCGCCGCAGGCGTCGTAAGCCTTCTCCATGGCCTCCATGTCGAACCACGGAAGCACCACGTTGTGCATCACGTCTTCGGGCAGTATGCCGGGGTAGTCGGCGCGCATGGCCCAGGGGTCGTTGCCGTGGTAGTAGTTGCGCAAAAAGAAGATCTTGCGCTTGCCTGTGTGCGCGCGGGAGAGCATGACGCTGAAGGTGGTGGCGTCGGTGCCGTTTTTCATGAAGAACGCCCAGTCCGCCATGGCCACGGTGTCCACCAGCTTTTCGGCGCACTCCACCATTTTGTAGGAAGGCGCGGTGGTGCAGTTGGCGATGGAGAGCTGCTCGATGGCGGCTTTGTCCACGTCCGGGTCGCTATACCCCAGCACGTTCGGGCCGTAGGCGCACATCAGGTCCAGATAGCGGTTGCCGTCCATGTCCCAGAAATACGTCCCCTTGGCCTTGGAGGCGATCAGCGGCCATTTGTTGAGCGGCAGAAACAGGCCTTCCGACGGCCCGAGGTGGCCGTAGACGCCGGCGGGGATGACGGCGCGGGCGCGGTCAAACCATTCGTGGCTTTTAACGTGGCTGTATTCAGGGTATTTCGACATGCGCTCGTCCTCCTCAGGCCAGATACAGGGAGACCCTGTCCAGTATGCGGTTCAAATTGTCGGCCATGGAGATCATGCCCGATAAGTAGATGGTGCCGCGGCACATCTCGTCCAGCGTCGATGCCGTGCCGGTGAACAGCCCGTGCGCCAGGTCGATGTCGGCGAACTCCATGATGACGCGCGGCTTTTCGCTGGGCTGCTTGATGGTGGTGAAGTGATGGTCCTTGACGCGGATGGTCAACTTGACCACGTCTTTGATGCCCAGAGACACGTCCCCGTCCACCGTGTACGAGGCCGACAGTTTGGAAATGGGGTCGTTGTTGGCCAGCGCCGAGATCGCCCCGGCCACGGTGTACATGGTGAGGATGGTGCTTTCCTCAAAAAACGCCCGCTCGCGCATGGCCTCTTCGGAGGGGCGCAGAAGCTCGGTCAGGCGGTTCGTGAGCTTTGTAAACGGCCCCAGCAGGAACGAGAGCAGCTGCACCGCGCCCTTCACCGGCAGGCCGGGCTTGGAATGGTCGATAAGGTCGTTGAACTTTTCCGGCGAGGCAAAGCGCATTTTGCAGGTGCAGCCCTCGCAGCCCTCCGTCATGCGGCAGCCCTCGCGCGTGAAGTGGAAGGTGCAGCAGGGGCCGCCCTTCACCTCCAGACAAAGCGACACGGGCTTTTTCAGCCCCGCGAGGATCTCCTTTGCCTTGCCGTCCAGCGCGCAGAGGTCTTCCAGCGTTCCCAGCACGCCGTACATATTCACATAGGCCATCGCCCGCGCATCCTTCATGGCGCAACCTCCCCAGTCGTATAGTAAAATCAGTATAGCACAACCATGTAAAAAACGGAAGGGGAAAGGGCGGCAAAACGGCGGCGAAGCCCAGCCCCGCCGCCGCAAAGGCGCGTTACTTCCAATTCGCGCGCAACGCAAACGCGCCGCCCGGCGCGGTTTCATCGCCGCTATCCGCGCGCCTTGTCGAGCATGCTCATCTTCAGTTCGTACATGC